>Ga0172372_10010632_pt1 | contig 11765 bp, 11 predicted proteins | sample LakKiv5m_2_FD_114544 | JGI IMG/M metagenome (GOLD analysis project Ga0172372, IMG submission 114544) | Freshwater microbial communities from Kabuno Bay, South-Kivu, Congo - kab_092012_9.5m | ecosystem: Environmental > Aquatic > Freshwater > Lake | place: Democratic Republic of the Congo... | reverse complement strand
CACTGGCAGGGCAGCCTTTTCGTGGGGGCGCTGGCCGGGCGTGCCCTGTGGCGGCTGCAACTCCACGGCCACCAGGTGGTCGGGCGCGAGCGCCTGCTCACCGCGCTGGGTGAACGCATCCGCGACGTGCGCATGGGGCCGGACGGGCACCTCTGGTTGCTGACCGACGGCAGCAACGGCCGCCTGCTGCGCGTCTCCGTCGATTGAGCGGTCGATCCGGCGCCGGGCCGCCCCAAGCCGGATCAGCCCCATGGGGGGGCAGCGACCCGCACGGCGGTGGAGCGTGGGGGCCTTATTTCTGCTTGGGCACCCGGCCCATCAGGTAGAACTCGGGGTTGGGCGTCATGCCGCTGAAACTGGCCATGCGGTTGGACAGCCCGAAGAAGGCGGTGATGGCGGCGATGTCCCAGGCGTCCTCGTCGCTGAAGCCGTGGGCGTGCAGGGCTTCGAAGTCGGTGTCGTCGACCTCGTGCGAGGCCAGGCAGACCTTCATCGCAAAGTCGAGCATGGCGCGCTGGCGCGGGCTGATGTCGGCCTTGCGGTGGTTCACCGCCACCTGGTCGGCCACCAGCGGCTTCTTTTCGTAGATGCGCAGGATGGCCCCATGCGCCACCACGCAGTACAGGCAGTGGTTGGCGGCGCTGGTGGCGGTGACGATCATCTCGCGGTCGCCCTTGGTCAGGCCCGATGTGCGGCCCACGGTCTCGGGCGTCATCAGGGCATCGTGGTAGGCGAAGAACGCGCGCCATTCGGCGGGCCGGCGGGCCAGCGCGAGGAAGACGTTGGGCACGAAACCGGCCTTCTCCTGGACTTCCAGGATTTTGGCCTTCAGGTCGTCGGGCAGGGTGTTCAGGTCGGGCAGGGGGTAGCGTTCGCTCATGTAGGTCTCCGGTCAGGTTCTGGGCAGACGCCCAGCTTATCCTCTCGGCTTGCACCGACTCTGACACCGGGGGAACAAATCATGCAAGACGAGCAATACCAACGTGGCCTGGCCACCCGTCGCGAAGTGATGGGGGACCCGTTTGTGGACCGCGCGCTGGCCGGCACCACGCCCTTCACCCAGCCGATCCAGGATCACATTTCGCGCGCCGCCTGGGGGGATGTGTGGCAACGTCCTGGCCTGGACCGCAAGACGCGCAGCCTGGTCACCGTGGCCATGCTGACCGCGCTGGGCAAACAGCACGAACTCAAGGGCCATGTGCGCGGCGCGCTCAACAACGGCGCCACCGTGGAAGAGATTCAGGAGGTGCTCTTGCATGCCGCCATCTATTGCGGCGTACCGACCGCTGTCGAGGCCTTCCGCAGTGCGGCCGAGGTGGTGGAGCCGCCCCAGGCTTGACCCCATTCTCTTTTCATTCAGGAGCTGAACCCATGCATGCCCAACGCCGTTCCTTCATCACCCGCGCCAGCCGCCTGGCGCTGGCCTGTTCCCTGCTCGCCGGGGCTGGTCTGGCGCAGGCCCAGAGCACCACCAAGCTGATGGTGGGCTTTCCGCCCGGTGGCGGCACCGATGCGGTGGCCCGCATCCTGGCCGAGCGTCTGCAGGGCGAAATCGGCAGCAGCGTGGTGGTGGAGAACAAGGCCGGTGCCGGTGGCCAGCTGGCAGCGCAGGCACTCAAGGCCGCGCCGGCCGATGGCCACACCCTGTTCCTGAGCCACGATCACAGCGTCTCCATCCTGCCCCTGACCATGAAAAACCCGGGTTTCGATCCGGCGAAGGACTTCGTGCCCGTGGCCGGTTTTGCGACCTTTGTGAACGCGGTGGCCCTCTCGGGCGGCACGCCGGCGCGGGACTTCAAGACCTGGGTCGACAGCGTCAAGGCGGCGGGCGGCAAATCCGCCTTGGGCATTCCGGCGCCGGCGTCCACACCGCAATTTGCGGTGCAGGTCATCGGCAAACAGTACGGTCTGGACCTGGTCGCAGCCCCTTACCGTGGCAGTGCGCCCATGATGGCCGACATGCTGGGCAACACCATTCCGGCCGGGGTGGGTTCGGTGCCCGACTTCATCGAAAACCACAAGGCGGGCCGGCTGCGCGTGGTGGCGGTCATGGGCACCCAGCGCCAGGCCGCGCTGCCCGATGTGCCCACCTTCGCCGAGATCGGCATCAAGGGCTTCGAGGAGGTGCCGTACTACGGCATCTTCGCGCCCGCCGGCACGCCCCGTGCGACGCTGGACAAGCTGGCCGCGGCGCTGCAGAAAGTGATTGCCATGCCCGACGTGAAAGACAAGCTGACCGCCATGGGCCTGACCGTGGGCTATATGAGCGGCGCCGAACTCGGCAAGCGTGAGGTGGCCTACCGCGAGGTCTGGGCCAAGATCATCCAGGCCAGCGGCTACCAGCCCCAGTGAACCGCTGACCCGAGCCCATCGGTTGCCCTTACGCCGGCCTGATGGGCCCTCAAGCAGCGCGGTGCGCCACGGGGTTCTCATCCTGCCAGCAATCGATGCACCAGATCTGGCGTGCTGTGCGCCTGGTACTTGCGCATCAGCCGTGCGCGGTGAATCTCCACCGTGCGGTGGCTGATGCCCAGTTGCTTGCCGATTTCCTTGCTGGTCAGGCCGTCCATCAGGCAGGCGGCCACCTCGCGCTCGCGTGGCGTCAGTGCGGCGCCCACCGGCCGGCGTGCGCTCAGGTCTTCAAAGCTCCAGATGCCGGCCGCGTGCGGGTCGGCCGGGTCCAGCGCCCGCCCGGTCACGTGGCACCAGAAGGTCTCGCCTTTGAAGCGGCCGTCCACCCGCTGCATGATGCGTTCGTCGGCGTAGGTGCCGCCGCGCCCGAGGATGGGCACGATGCGTGCGCCGGTGCGCTCGTATTCGGCGGCGCTGGGGTAGAGGATGCGAAAACTCTGGCCCACCAGCTGCTCGCGGCTGGCGCCGAACATCTCGCACAGAGCCTGGTTGCAGTCCACCATGGTGCGCTGGCGCGAGAGCGCCAGGCCCACCGGGGCCAGGTCGAAGGCGAGTCGGTAGTCGATGCAGTCCATGGTCGTGTGCGGGTAAGTCTCTAGGTCAAACTACGTATGTGGATACGTAGTATCGTGCAGCCACTCGCATTCGCACGCGAATATTGTTCGATCCCTGTTTGTTCAACCACTGGAGTCTTTTCACGTGAACAAGATCTATCCCAGCGCGGCCGAAGCCCTCCAGGGCGTGGTGGCCGATGGCCAGCTGATCGCCGTGGGCGGTTTCGGCCTCTGCGGCATTCCCGAAGCGCTCATCGACGCCCTGCGCGATTCGGGCGTCAAGAACCTGACCGCGATCTCCAACAACGCCGGCGTGGACGACTTCGGTCTGGGCAAGCTGCTGCAGACGCGCCAGATCAAGAAAATGATCTCGTCCTACGTGGGCGAGAACAAGGAGTTCGAGCGCCAGTACCTGGCCGGCGAACTCGAACTCGAATTCACGCCCCAGGGCACGCTGGCCGAGAAGCTGCGCGCCGGCGGCGCCGGTATCCCGGCCTTCTTCACCAAGACCGGTGTCGGTACCCTGGTGGCCGAAGGCAAGGAGCTGCGCGAGTTCGGTGGCGAGACCTATGTGATGGAACACGCGCTGTTCCCCGAGGTGGCGCTGGTCAAGGCTGACATCGCCGACCGCTCGGGCAACCTGCGTTTCAACCTCACCGCACGCAACTTCAACCCGGCCGTTGCCATGGCCGGCAAGGTCTGCATCGTCGAGGTCGAGCGCATCGTGGCCACCGGCGAGATCGCGCCCGATGACGTGCACCTGCCCGGCATCTACGTGCACCGCATCGTGCACAACCCGACCCCGGAAAAGCGCATCGAGAAGCGCACCACCCGCGACCGCAAAGTCTGATTTTCTTGGGGACAGACCTTCAGCGCTGTTCTCAACACGAAAGGAAACGAACATGGCATGGACCCAAGACCAGATGGCCGCGCGTGCGGCCCAGGAACTGCAGGACGGTTTCTATGTGAACCTCGGCATCGGCATCCCGACGCTGGTGGCCAACCACGTGCCCGACCACGTCGAGGTGTGGCTGCAGAGCGAAAACGGCATGCTGGGCATCGGCCCCTTCCCGTATGAAGACGAGGTGGACGCCGACCTGATCAACGCCGGCAAGCAGACGGTGACCACGCTCAAGGGCTCGGCCATCTTCGGCAGCCACGAGAGCTTCGCCATGATCCGCGGCGGCAAGATCAACCTGTCCATCCTGGGCGCCATGCAGGTGACCGACAAGGGCGACCTGGCCAACTGGATGATCCCCGGCAAGATGGTCAAGGGCATGGGCGGCGCCATGGACCTGGTGGCCGGCGTCAAGCGCGTGATCGTGCTCATGGAGCACGTGGCCAAGAAGAAGGACGGCAGCACCGACCTGAAGATCCTGCCCGAGTGCACGCTGCCGCTGACGGGCAAGGGCGTGGTCGACCGCATCATCACCGATCTGGGCGTGATGGACGTGACGCCCGAGGGCCTGAAACTGGTGGAACTGGCCGACGGCGTGACGCGCGAAGAAATCCAGAGCAAGACCGGCGTGCCCTTGATCTGAGGCCGTTCCCCCGGCTGCGAGAACCCCGCCTTGGCGGGGTTTTTTCATGGCCTGAACGGTCGTTTGCGCCGGATGAGCGGCATATATCCGACGAACGGTTGTCCGCGTGGTTGTAAACGGTTGTTTCGGAACTAAACTAAAGTTCTATGTACAACGTCTTGAGCGATGGTTTCAACGCTCAAAACCTACCGGAGGTATTCGATGCGCGCACTTTCCCAGCAGGAAATGGATCAAGTGGCCGGCGGCTGGTTCAGCTGGAGCTGGTTCCGCTGGAGCTACAAGAGCTACAGCTATTGCCAGCCCAAGACGACGTACACCTGCGAACCCAAGCCGGTGTGCGAGCCCAAGCCGCCGTGCGGCCCGGTGGAGTTGCCCACCGAGTGAGTGGGCGGGACCTGCGGCGCAGGGACCAGGTGACAACAGGCCTGCCTTCGCGCAGGCTTTTTTGCGTCTGGTGACCGCCCGGTGCGGTATCAGGGGCGCCGCGGCAGCGTGCCGTAAGGCCCCAGGCGCCCGGTGGCCAGGCTCAGCTGGGTGCGGGCCTGCAGTTGTTCGACCAGCGCTTCCACCCGCTGCCGCTGCGCATCCGCCAGGGTGGACTGGGCGTTGAGCAGGTCCAGCAAGCTGCCCACACCTGCGCGGTAGCGGCCCTGCGCCACCTGATGGGTAGCGGTGGCCGACACCAGCAGTTGCTCACTCGCGAGCAGGCGCTGGGCACTGGTGCTCAGCGCCTGCTGCGCCTGCCAGAGCTGGCCGTCCACCTCGCGCTGCAGGGCCAGCTGTTCGGCTTCGCGTGCGTCGATCTGGGCCAGCACCTGGCGGCGCTGTGCGTCGTGTTCGCGTGCGTTGAAGAGCGGGATGCTGGCCACCACGGCGGCGTTGGCGGTCGGGATATTCCCGCTGCCGGCCGCCCCCCAGTTGCGGGAGCCGCCAGCGCTGGCGCTCAGGCTGACGCTGCCGCGCCCTTCTGCCTGTACCGCCTGCAGGCGCTCGCGCAGGGCGTCGATCTGGGCCTGGATGCTGCGCAGGCGCGGGTGTTGCTGGCGCGCTTCGGCCCGCAGGCGGCTGCGGTCGGGGCTGTCGTCGGCGGGCAGTGCCCAGGCCTGCCAGCCGCTGAGCTGCAGCGGCTGGTCGATGTCGGCCCCCAGGGTCAGGGCGAGCTGGCCGCGGGCGGTTTCCCAGCGGCTGTGGGCGCGCACGCGCTCCAGGCGGGCCTGGGCCAGGGCGGTCTGCGCCTGCAGGCGGTCGATCTGGCTGCCCACCTGGGCCTGGTAACGGGCCTGCGCCGCATCGGCGGTCTGGCGGGCGGCGGTTTCGGCGTCGTCGGCCGCCTGCAGCGCGGCCTGCGCCACCACGGCGTCGCCGTAGCGGTTCACCAGGTCGCGCACGGCTTCGAGCAGGGCATTGTCCTGGCTGGCGAGGGCGGCGCTCAGGGTCAGACGGGCGGCCTGCAGGCTGGCGCTGCGTTGCCCGAAGTCCAGCAGCACCCAGCTCAGGCCCACAGCGGCAGACAGGCTGCGCCCGGAGCTGCCGAACGAGTTGAAATTGCGCGAACCGCTGTACTCGGCGGTCGCATTCCAGCGCGGACGGCTGGCCAGTTCGCCGAGGTCGACGCCAGCGCGCTGCTCGGCCACGTCGGCCATGGCCTGGCGCAGCCCGGGGCTGCGGCACAGCATCTGGTCCAGGGCGTCGTCCAGTGTGAGCGCGTCCCAGCGCAGAGCCGGTGTGTCCGTGCACGCCGCAGCGGTGCGCGCTGCGCCCGCGCGGGGTTCGGGGGGGCTCTCGGGCACCTGCGCCAGCGCGTTGCTCAGGCGCAGGCGCGGCTCGGCGAGCTGGCCGTGTGCCGAGGCCCCGGCGGCCAGCAGCAGGGCACAGGCCAGGGAGGTCAGGGTCAGCGGCCTGGCGCGGTGGCGGTGACGCCAGGGCGTGCTATCGCCTTGCTGCCGGTGCTGCGAAGGTGCATGGGCATGGCGAGGTGCGGCGCTCATGTCAGGGGTGCTGTGTGTTGACCCAGGCTGCGCAAGTAGTCCTGGGGCGGCCCGTCGAAGGCGATCCGGCCGTCCTGCAGGTCGACCACGCGCTGCACCGAGCGGATGGTCTCGGGCCGGTGGGCCACCACGATGCGGGTGACCGGCAGGGCGGCAATGGCCGCGTTCACCAGGGCTTCGGAGGCCACATCCAGCTGGCTGGTGGCTTCGTCCAGGATGAGCACGCGCGGGCGTTTGTACAGTGCACGCGCCAGCAGCAGGCGCTGTTTCTGGCCGCCCGAGAGGGCTGCGCCCATGTCGCCTACCAGGGTCTGGTAGGCCATGGGCATGCGTTCGATGTCCTCGTGCAGCGCGGCCATCTGCGCGCATTCGACCATCCAGCCCAGGTCGGGCTGCGGGTCGAAGAAGCTGATGTTGTCGGCGATGGAGCCGGCGAACAGTGTGTCGTCCTGCATGACGGTGGCCACGCCCTGGCGCCAGCGGTCCACGCCGAGCTGCTGCAGCGGCACATCGTCGATGCGGATCTGGCCTTCGGTGGGCGCGTAGGTGCCCAGCAGCAGGTTGACCAGGGTGGTCTTGCCGCTGCCCGAGCGGCCGGTGATGGCCACCACTTCGCCGGGGGCGATGTGCAGCGACAGGCCGTCGATCACCCAGGGCGACTGGTCGGCATAGCGGTAGCGCACGCCGGCCAGGGTCAGGGCTGGAACGCGGGTCGTGTCGGTGCCCATGGCGGCCAGATCGCGTGCATCCAGCCGCTGCGCAGCCGGCGTGGCGGGCGTGAGCACCAGGTCGGCCAGGCGCTCGGCGTGCAGGCGCAGCATCTTCAGGTCGATGGCCTTGTCGATCAGGGACATGACGCGGTCATCAAACTGGTTGCGGTAGGCCATGAAGGCCATCAGCATGCCGACGGTCAGTTCGTTGGCGATGATCTGCTGCGCCCCCAGCCAGACGATCAACAGCACGAAGCCGCCGCCCAGCAGGCCGCGCACCAGGCTGTAGAGGATCTGCAGTTTTTCGATCTTGAGCTGCGCATTGGTGGCGCCCACCAGCAGGGTCTGCCAGGCGCTCTGGCGCTGGGCCTGGCGGCCAAACAGCTGGATGGCGCGCATGCCGCGGATGCTCTCCAGGTAGTGGCTGGTTTCGCTGGCGCCGCGTACCAGCGCCTCTTCGTTGGCGGCATAAAAGGGGCGGTACCAGAGCAGGCGCACCGCCAGGTACAGCAGCACCGCCAGCAGTGCCACCCAGGCCAGCAGCGGGCTGTAGATGAACATGAGCCCCAGCGTCAGCAGCACCAGCAGGCCGTCGAACACGGCTTCGACGAAAGCGGCGGTGAGGGTGTCCTGAATCTCGTCGACCGAGCCCGCGCGCGAGACGATGTCGCCCAGGTGGCGGTTCTGAAAGTACGACAGCGGCAGCCGTGTCATGTGCGCGAACACGTTCGATTTCCACTGCACGCCAATCGAGGTCTTGATGATCATCAGCAGCCACGAGCGCACCAGCGTCGTGCCCTGCTGCAGCAGCATCAGCAGCCCGAAGCCGATGGCCAGGGTGGTGAGCAGCTGGGTGTCGCGCGAGACCACCACATGGTCCAGCACCCACTGCATGAACAGGGGCGAGACCAGGCCAAACACCTCCAGCGCCAGCGACAGCAGCAGCACCTGGCCCAGCGTAGGCCAGAAGCCCGAGACCTGGCCGATCAGCTGCGACAGGCGCACCCGGGTCTTGTCTTCTTTCGGCGCGAAACCGGGGTTGGGCCACAACTCCAGTGCCACGCCGGTGAAGTGCTGCGAAACCTCTTGCAGCGACAGGCGCCGCTCGCCAAAGGCCGGGTCGTGTACCACGGCCTGACCGTCCCCCACCGACTTGAGCACCACGAAGTGGTTCAGGTCCCAGTGCAGGATGGCGGGCAGCCGCAGCTGCGGCAGCTCGTCCAGGTCCAGCCGCAGGCCGCGCGTGCCCAGTTGTTCCTGGCGCGCGATCTCGGTCAGCGTGGCCAGGGTCACGCCCGTCAGGGCGATGGTGTGGCGCGTGCGCAGCGCCGCCAGATCGGTGCTGGCGCCATGGTGGTTGAGCACCATGGCCAGGCAGGCCAGGCCACATTCGGCGGCCTCGGTCTGCAGGATCACCGGCAGGCTGCGGCCCAGGCCAAAGGAAAGCTGGTCGGTCCAGGTCAAGGGGCGGTCTCCGGTGTGGCCTGGCGGCGTGTCACGCTGAACAGGGGTTCCAGCATCCATTCATAGAGCTTGCGCCGCTCCTGCAGGATGTCGGCCTGCAGCCGCATGCCGGCCTGCAGGGCGCGGGGCCGTCCGTTGGCCATGACGGTGGCCGAACGCAGCCGGACCTGAATCGCGAACAGCGGCTCGCCGGGCGGTAGCTCGCCCACCGCCACACCGGCCAGTTCGGCCGGCCCGACGGCCGAGGTGGAGACGGTTTCGACCACGCCTTCGTGCTGGCCGAACTTCTGGTACGGGAAGGCCTCATAGCGCAGCAGCACCACGTCGCCCGGTTGCACGAAACCGATGCTGCTGCTGGGGGCGTAGAGGCGTGCCTGCAGCTCACCCGCGGCGGGTACCAGGGTCAGCAGGGGCTGGTTGACGTCCACTGTCTGGCCCGGTTCGGCAGTCACCAGTGTGGCGCGGCCGTCCTCGGGCGCCTCGATACGCACCCGCCGGCGGCCTTCCACCTCGGTGAGCTGCTGTTCGGTGCTGGAGACCTCGCGCTGCAACTGGGCCAGCACGCTGCCGTGCCTCAGCCGCGCGTTGCCCAGTTCCTGCCGGGTGGCGGCCTGTTCGCGCTGCAAAGCCAGCGCCTCGCGCTCCAGGCCCCGCAGCCGCGAGCGTTGCTCGGTCAGGTCAATGGTTTTCTGTTGCAGCTCTTCGCGGGCGATGTAGTCCTGATCGGCCAGGCCCTGGTAGCGGCGCTGCGTGTCCTCCGCCAGCTGTACCCGGGTTTTCTGCTGCTCGATCTGGCCGGCCACTGCCTGGGCCTCGGCTTGGAGGGTGTCCAGCCGCCGTTGCAGGCTGTTCAGTTCTTCGGCCTGCAGGCTCTGGGAGCGCTGGATCTCCTGCTCCAGCGAGCGCTTGCGTTCTCCCACCTGACGGGCGATATCGGCCTGCAGCGCGCGCGAACCGTCGCCCGGCCTGTCGCTGCTGAGCATGTACAGCAGGTCACCCTTGCGCAGCAACTGGCCGTCGCTCACATGCTTGTCGAGCACCACGCCAGCCTGTGGGGTGTGCACACGGATTACGCCGGTGGCGGGCATCAGCTGGCCGCTCACCGTGACGCGCCGTGTGTGGCTGCCCAGCAGCACAAACGCCACGACGGCCAGCGCCAGCAAGGCGGCCACCACGCTGAGCCAGAGGCCAGAGATCCGCGGCGTGAGCACGATGCGACCCAAGGTCGGGGTGCGCTGGTGCTCGAGCGCTTCGTCGCGGAACAGGCGTTGGGTGTCGGAAGAAACAGAGGGCTTCACAGCGGGGGCCGCGCGACAGACGGCAGGAGTTGACCGGATGTTCAGATATTTTGTTAAACGAAAGTGTACGTCTTGCGGCAGGCCATGCACTGCGGGGCACGCGCTGTGGGCGCAAGTTTTGTGCGTACCACATGCGCCGCCGGTTTGTTCGTGGCCGCGTCCAGCGCCCACGCAGCCGCGCTCCCGTCGGTCGTCAGCTGCGACTATGGCGTTCCGGGAACCGAAAACCTGCTCTGCTACCAGCCGACGCCGGGCGTGAAAATCTATGTGGCCAGCGCCCACGACGACTTCATCTCGTACTCGGTGAACGCGATGCAGCAGCTGGCCAACAACTTCGGTTACACGGGCTTGAGCGCGTGGAGCACCTTGCCGGCCTTCGGTTCGGGTCAGATCGTCAAGCTCTTTTCGTTCAACGAATCGAACAACAGCGGCTTCCCTGACGCGACCGGTGGCACGGCGGACAACCAGAGCACGTCACCCTCTGGCGATCAGACCGCCAAAGATGACAACGAGTACCTCGGCGAGTGGCCGTATCTGGTCAATGTGACGGTGGCCCAATTGCAGACCTTCCTGGGGGCCGGTCAGTACACGCCCGTGTTCAGCTTCGACCTGAACAACACCAAAAAGACCGATCTCTTCCTCAACGGGCTGCTGGAAGTGCGCCGTGGCTCTTCGGTGGTGGAGGCGCTGGCGTTCGACAACATCGTCAACAGCGACTACGACGCCACCTCGCTGGTGAGGGCGCAGGCCGTGGTGCCGGTGCAGTGGTTTGACCCCAGCAACACCAGTGCCGGTTGTACCGCTGGCCTGTGCTCGATGACGGTGGACAACAACGTGGGCAGCGGCAAGCCAGACTTCCTCGCTTACGCGCCCTCGTTCGATCTGCGCAACTACCTGCCCACGGACACGCTGTATTTCAAGCTCTACATGCAGGGCCTGGACTCTGGCGGTGAGGAACTGGCCTTGACCAATTCCGTGACCCCGCCCACCCATGACGTGCCGGAGCCGGGTGTGCTGGCCCTGCTGGGCTTGGCGCTGGCCGGGCTGGGCTTCGTCCGCCGCCAACGCACCACCGCCTGAACGCAGCAGCGCCGGTCAGACCGGCGCCAGCGGTGTTCCAGCCCTGGTGACACGCCAGGCTGCACAGAAAAAACCCCTCCCAGCCAGACGCCGGGAGGGGTTTTGTTTTTGCTGGACTCAGTGTTGTGGAGCGGGTGATGGGAATCGAACCCACGTTATTTGCTTGGGAAGCAAGAGTCCTACCATTGAACGACACCCGCGAAGCCCAATAGTTTACTTGAGGATGTCGCCCATGCAGACGTACTTGATCTCGACGTAGTCGTCCATGCCGTAGTGCGAGCCCTCGCGGCCCAGGCCCGACTGCTTGACGCCGCCAAAGGGCACGTGCTCGGTCGCCAGGATGCCCACGTTCACGCCGACCATGCCGTACTCCAGCGCCTCGCTCACGCGGGTGATGCGGCCGATGTCGCGGCTGTAGAAGTAGCTGGCCAGGCCGAACTCGGTGTTGTTCGCGGCGTCAATGGCTTCCTGCTCGGTCTTGAACTTGAACACGGGCGCGAAGGGGCCGAAGGTCTCTTCGCGCGCGCACAGCATGTCGGCCGTGGCATCGGCCACCACCGTGGGTTCGAAGAACTGGCCGTCCAGGCGCTTGCCGCCCACCAGCACACGGCCGCCCTTGGCCTTGGCGTCGTCCACGTGGCGCTGCACTTTCTGTAGCGCCGCCTCCTCGATCAGCGGACCCTGGTTCACGCCGTCCTCGAAGCCGTTGCCGACCTTG
>Ga0172372_10010630_pt1 | contig 11767 bp, 13 predicted proteins | sample LakKiv5m_2_FD_114544 | JGI IMG/M metagenome (GOLD analysis project Ga0172372, IMG submission 114544) | Freshwater microbial communities from Kabuno Bay, South-Kivu, Congo - kab_092012_9.5m | ecosystem: Environmental > Aquatic > Freshwater > Lake | place: Democratic Republic of the Congo... | reverse complement strand
TTTGAAAAAGATGGCACCTTGGTCAAGCGCAGCCGCACCGAAATCGAGCGCGATGTAGGTCTGTACACCGTGATCGAGCACGACGGCGTGATCTTTGCGTGCGCCGCGCTCTACGCCTACCCCGAGGCACGCACGGCAGAAATGGCCGCGCTGACGGTCTCGCCCGACGTGCAAGGCCAGGGCGACGGTGAGCGCGTGCTCAAGCGCATTGAGCAGCGCGCGCGGCTGGCTGGGCTGGACAGCATTTTTGTGCTGACCACGCGCACCATGCACTGGTTTTTGAAGCGCGGTTTCGTTCAGGCGGATGCCGACTGGCTGCCTGAAGCCCGTAAGCGCAAATACAACTGGGACCGCAAAAGCCAAGTGTTGGTAAAAAAATTGACGTAGCCCGCAATCGCCTGAACGCCCACCTGTAGCACTGCAATCGCCCATAAATGGCTGAGCATGACTCTTGCTTGATCAACGCAGACCATTCACAACAAGGAAATCCACATGAGCTCCATCAACTTTATTGGCGGTGAAAAAGGCGGCGTTGGCAAGTCGGTTGTATCGCGTGTTCTGGCGCAATACTTCATCGACAAAGGTCAACCTTTCGTGGGCTTTGACACCGACCGCTCGCACACCTCATTCACGCGGTTTTACGCGGACTACGCCAGCCCGGTGATTGTGGACAGCTATGAGGGGCTGGACGCCATCGTCGCTGCCCTGGATACATCCAGCACTGACCAACCGCTCCCCAGCATCGTGGTCGATTTGGCCGCGCAGACCGCGGCGCCACTGGCGCGCTGGATCAAGGATTCCGATCTGTTTGAGGTCTTGTCCGAACTGGGCGTGCGCGCCAACTTCTGGCACGTGGCTGACGCTGGAAAAGACTCGGTTGATCTGCTCCGCCGTCTGGTACAGACCTATGAGCAAGGCCCCAACTATGTGGTGGTGAAAAATTATGGCCGTGGCACAGATTTTTCACTGCTTGAGGCATCGCCCGCGCTGGACCGGGCCTTGTCGCTGGGCGCGCAGGTCATAGAGATGGCGCAGTTGCATGAAGCCAGCATGCGCAAAATTGACCGCCAGAACGCCAGCTTCTGGGCCGCGATTCACAACAAGGAGGGCGACGATAGTCTGGGCTTGCTTGAGCGCCAGCGCGTCAAGACCTGGTTGAAGAAAAACTACGCGGCCTTTGACAGCCTGTCACTTTGAGGCGTATGGGTATGGGTATCAGTGGCCCGATGCCCTGGCCTGGCGCCAGATCAGCAACAGCGCCAGCAGGGCAAACAGCGTGAACCAGACAAATGACCAGTTGGCGATGGTGCCCCCCAAAAATGTCCAATCCACCGCAGCGCAGTCACCGCTGCCCTTGAAGATCATCGGAATCACGCGCTGCAACGGAAAAGATTCGATCATGCCGTAGAAATCACGACCGCAGGTGGCTACCTGTGGCGGGTACCACTGCAACCAGCTTTGGCGCGCCGCCACGAAGGCCCCGAATAAAGCCAACAACAGGAGCAAGATCGTCCCCGCAACCGTTACGAATTTCTTGCTGCTAGCCGCCGTCAATGCAGAGACAATTGCTACACAAAAAAGAGCATATCGTTGCACGATGCACATCGGGCACGGCTCCAACCCAGTGCTGTGTTGCAGGTACAGGCCAAAACCCAGCATCGCCAGGCACGACAGACAAACAAGTACCAGTAACCGCTGCGGCGCGCGATCAAACAGAGACCAGAGATCGGTCTGCATCAACTACTTGTTGATGGCCTCGTCCAGCGCCTTGCACGACGGTGAACAAACGGCCTGCGACTTGCCCAAGATTTTTTTCGACACCATCTGCGAACGGGCACGGTGCTTGCCACAAAGAAAACAGGACATCGTCGCCGCACCAAACGAGGTTGCCGCCGTGAAAGGTGAACCCGACACCTTGGATTTGTAACGCAGGCCATCGGCCACGATTTTGGTTTTGGTATCTGCTTTTGCCATGGGAAGGATTTTACGTCAGTCGGTCAAAACACTGAAAATCTTGCTAAAGTCACTTGCTTTGATTCGGAAGGTGATCCATGGCACGCACTGTGAATTGCATCAAGCTTGGTGTGGAAGCGGAAGGACTAGATTTTCCACCCTATCCGGGTGAGCTGGGTAAACGCATCTGGCAAAACGTCAGCAAGCAGGCTTGGGCCGAATGGTTGAAACATCAGACCATGTTGGTCAATGAAAATCGGCTCAATTTAGCGGATGCGCGAGCTCGCCAATACCTGGCGCGGCAGATGGAAAATCATTTTTTTGGTGCGGGTGCCGAAGCTGCGCAAGGCTATGTACCGCCCAAGGCCTGAGCGCGACAGTCCGGAGCGTCAACTGCGCTTGGACCGGCGAGCCTGTGGTTTCAAAAGTGGAGCGTCTTAACACCCATCGACGTTCCAAGCAGGCACACAGCAGCTTTCTGATGCGCAAATACACCTACCGTGACCACACCGGGCCACTGGTTGACACGAGATTCAAACGCCAGCGGATCATCAATCTGCAAACCAGTCACATCCAGAATGTATTGACCATTGTCGGTCTCCAGTGGCGCATCGCCCCGGTACCGCACTCTTGCTGTCCCGCCCAGTTCGGCAAATTGGCGCACGATGCGTTGTGCTGCCATCGGAATCACTTCCACCGGTAGCGGGAACTTTCCCAAAGTCTGAACCAACTTGGAATCGTCCGCGATGCAGACAAACTGCCGGGACTGCGCCGCCACGATTTTTTCCCGCGTCAGCGCCGCCCCCCCTCCTTTGACCATGAAGCCGTTGCCGTCGATTTCGTCTGCGCCGTCGATGTACACCGCCAACTCGGTAACGTCGTTGCAATCGTAGACCGGTATCCCGAGCGCAATCAGGCGTTCGGTGCTCGCCTTCGAACTCGATACCGCGCCCATGATCCGGTCTTTGATGGTTGCCAGTGCGTCGATGAATTTGTTGACCGTTGATCCGGTACCAACACCCACAATCTGACCCGGTACCACATAGTCGAGTGCTGCGCAGCCCACAAGGGTTTTGAGCTCATCTTGGGAAAGAGGTGATTTGGAGACGTCAGTCATCTGGGAAAATCCACAAAGTTGCATCAAGTATCCGGAATTATCCAATGGCTCTTGTCCCATACGCGCTGGCGCGTCCGTTTTTGTTTGGTCTGGACCCGGAGGCTGCGCATGACCTGACGATTGCGTCCCTCTCCATGACACAGCGTTCTGCCCTGAAATGTGCCTACGCCAGCGCACGTGTGGACGATCCGGTCCAGGTAGCCGGCCTGAACTTTCCCAACCGCGTCGGGCTGGCCGCCGGCCTGGACAAAAACGCTCGTTGCATCGACGGGTTGGGTGCCATGGGCTTTGGCTTTGTCGAAGTTGGTACCGTCACGCCTCTGGCGCAGCCCGGTAACCCCAAGCCACGCTTGTTCAGGTTGCCCGCTGCACGCGCTCTGATCAACCGTTTTGGCTTCAACAACGACGGTCTGGAGGTATTTGTAGCCAACGTCCAGCAATCCGACAGTTTTCGGCAACGTGCGGTGGAGCAAGGCACACGCCAACCCATGCTGATCGGACTCAACATCGGCAAGAACGCAGCCACTGCGATTGAGCGCGCCACCGACGACTACCTGACTTGCCTGGAAGGCGTCTACCCATTTGCTGACTACGTTGTCGTCAACGTCTCCAGCCCCAACACCAGGAACCTGCGCGCACTGCAGGGAGACACCGCACTGGATGCCTTGCTCGATCAACTGTCGCAGCGACGCCATGAACTGGCGCGCAAGCATCACAAAAACACTCCCATCTTTCTCAAGATCGCGCCTGACCTGCAGCCCGACCAGATCGACGTCATTGCGTCTACCTTGCGTCGCTACGGCTGCGACGGCGCTGGCAAGGTCAACAACACCTGGGGTGTGATCGCGACCAACACCACACTCAGCCGCGTCGCCGTACAAGCGCTAGAGCATGCAAATGAAGCGGGGGGGCTGTCAGGTGCGCCGGTGCTTGCAATGAGCAACCAGGTGATCCGGGCGATGCGCACCCATCTGGGTCCGGGTTTTCCCATCATCGGTGTGGGCGGCGTCATGAGTGCGGAAGATGGTTTGAGCAAAATCCAGGCGGGAGCCGACTTGGTGCAAATCTACACTGGCCTGATTTACGGTGGCCCGGCACTGGTCAGGCAGACAGCAAAATTGATCAGAAACCAGTGCCGGTAGGCGTCTCAAGAGCAATCAATCGAGCGGGTCCGATAGATGCGCTTGCAATTGCTGCTATCCCCGGCTCCAAAGCACGGCCTCGAAGTATTTCCTCAAACGAGGTCTGCAAATGCGAGCCCTTTGCCTTAACGCAAGTTCAGAACTGACGCAAGCCGCTATAACCGGGTCGCTCGCCTTGAGCGGCTCGTGGGATTGCTGAATGAAAAAGTGGTTTGTATTGGGAGTGGCCGCGCTTTTTGTCTGCGGTCAGTCTTTGGCCCAGGGTGGTGTCAAAAAAACCCGGCCCCAGAGGCACGATTTCGGTAAGGTCGTGATTCACAATTTTTCCGAATCAGCCCGCATGAGTCCGGTCACCTTCAATCATTGGCAGCACCGCTCCAAATACACCTGTCGTCTGTGTCACGTGGACATTGGTTTTGCCATGAGCGCCAACGCGACCGGCATCAAAGCTGCAGACAACGTCAACGGCGAATACTGCGGCACATGCCATAACGGCAAATCCAGCTACGCGGGTACGCGCATCTTCTCGTCTTGCACCCAGTCCACAGACCCAGCCGACCGCGCCACCTGCACACGTTGCCACACAACGGCTGACAACGCTGGAGCGCCGCAAGAGTTCGCACAGTTTTCGGCCAATTTCCCCAAGAAGCGCTTCGGCAACGGTATCGACTGGATTGAAAGCGAATCGATGGGCCTGATCAAGCTGGTGGACAGCCTGGACGGCGTGGCCAACCGCAACAAAATCTTCAAGAATCCGGCCGACGCGGTGATCTCACCGCATACGCTTGGCATGCCCGACATCATCTTCTCGCACGACAAGCACGGTGTCTGGAATGGTTGTGCCCTATGTCACCCGGACGTGTTCCCGTCCGTGCAGAAGAATCAATCCACACCCTATTCGATGAACGAAATTTTTGACGGCAAGTATTGCGGCGCTTGCCATGGAAAGGTTGCGTTTCCGATGATCGAATGCCAGCGTTGTCACTCCAAGCCCGTGGAACAACACTGACCGAGCACCATGAACTCATGCTGCAACTTGATGTTGCGCCTTTTTAAACTCTGGTTGGGTGTGCTGTGGCTGTTGTCGGCCGAGCTGCTCGGCGCCGCAGAGTTCTGGGAGTTGCCGCCCGCGCCAGCGCCGGAAGAATTCGGTAATATGCTGATCAACCGCACCTCCGAGGCCAACGCCATCAAACCCGCCACTTTTTCGCACTGGTTGCACCGGCGCAAATTCACCTGCCGGGTCTGCCACTACGAGCTGGAATTCAACATGCAGCTCAACACCACCGAAATCACCGAAGCATCCAACCGAAGCGGTCAATTTTGCGGTTCCAGTGGCTGCCATGATGGCAAGGCCTCGTTTGGCCATGAGGTCGCCCACTGCAACAAATGCCACAACGGCAATAAGTCCTACAGTAACGCCCGTTTTGCCGAACTGGCCAAGCTACCTAAGGCCCCGCACGGCAACAAGATCGACTGGGGCATGTCAATGAGCAAAGGGTTGATCATTCCGCACAAGTACGTCAAAACCAAGCCCAACACCCTGATTGATTTCAAAGAAACCCTATTGCTCGAATCCGATTGGGAAGGCATTCCACCCGCTGTTTTCTCGCACGTACCACACGTTTGGCAACTCGACTGCAGCAACTGCCACCCTGAATTGTTCAACGTCAAGAAAAAGACTACCAAGCACTTCTCGATGGTGGCCAATCTGCAAGGTCAGTATTGCGGCACTTGCCACACCAACGTTGCGTTTCCCATGGCCGACTGTGCGCGCTGTCATCCGGGAATGTCCAACTGATGACCGCAACATCGCAACCGGATTTGATCGAACCGGTGGCAGCCGTTGACTTGGGCTCGAACAGCTTTCGGCTGGAAATCGGCAGTTTTCGTGCCGGGCAATACCACCGCACGCGCTACCTGAAAGAAACTGTCCGACTGGGCAATGGGCTGGATGCCCATCAGTGCCTGACACCCGAAGCCCTGCAGCGCGGCTGGGACTGTCTGTCGCGATTTGCGCCACATCTGCTAGGGCTGCCACCGCATCATATCCAGGCTGTCGCTACCCAAACGCTGCGTGAAGCGCGCAACCGCGACGACTTCCTGCACATCGGCAGCCGCTTGCTGGGTCACCCGGTGCGCGTCATCAGCGGCGAAGAAGAGGCGCAACTCATTTTTGAAGGCGTGGCTTATACATTAAACCGGGACGACGAACACCGGTTGGTGGTGGACATTGGCGGACGTTCCACCGAACTGATTCTGGGCCAAGGCGGTTGCCCGCACCAACTGGCGTCGTGTGCCGTAGGCAGCGTGTCGTGGTCGATGCGATTTTTTCCAGACGGGCTATTCACCCCGCAGGCTTTTGCCACCGCCGAACACGCCGCTCGCGCGGTTCTGGCCCAACCTGGACTACCCACCGCCCGGGACGACGCCTGGGTTTGCTACGGCTCGGCTGGCACGATCAACGCCGCCGTCGATGCGTTGCAGGCCAGTGGCTGGGCAGTCGACACTTTGACCTACCGAGGGTTAATCTGGCTACGTCAGCAACTGATTGCTGCGGGCGATCTGCGCCGACTCAATCTACCCGGACTGCGCGAAGACCGCAAACCCATCATGGCCGGGGGTATCAGCATTTTGTGTGCCCTGTTCGACTTGCTCGACATGCAACAGTTGACCCCTTGCAGCGGTGGCCTGCGGCATGGCCTGCTGATGCGGAACATAAAAAAAGCCTGACCATCGGTCAGGCTCAGTTGCATCAGCCTCACACCGGTCGCCCGACCAGTGTGCAACCGTGAAACTCACATATGGTCGATCATCACCTGGCCGAAGCCCGAGCAGCTCACCTGCGTGGCGCCGTCCATCAGACGGGCAAAGTCATAGGTGACCTTCTTGCTCTTGATCGAACGACCCATCGAGTTGATGATGGCGTCGGCCGCCTCAAACCAGCCCATGTAACGCAGCATCATTTCGGCCGACAAAATTTCGGAACCGGGGTTGACGTAGTCCTTGCCCGCGTACTTGGGTGCTGTGCCGTGGGTAGCTTCAAAGCAGGCCACCGCATCGGCCAGGTTGGCGCCGGCTGCAATACCGATACCGCCCACTTGGGCCGCCAAGGCGTCGGAAATGTAGTCGCCGTTGAGGTTGAGCGTGGCGATCACGCTGTACTCGGCCGGGCGCAGCAGAATCTGCTGCAAGAAGGCGTCGGCAATGCAGTCCTTGACCACGATGTCTTTGCCGGTCTTCGGGCTCTTGAACTTGCACCACGGGCCACCGTCAATCTCGACCGCACCGAATTCCTTCTTGGCCAGACCATAACCCCAGTCTCGGAACGCGCCTTCGGTGAACTTCATGATGTTGCCCTTGTGCACCAGCGTCACATTGGGCTTGTCGTTGACGATGGCATACTGGATGGCCTTGCGCACCAGACGCTCAGTGCCTTCGCGCGACACCGGCTTGATACCAATGCCCGACGTGTTGGGGAAGCGGATCTTGGTGACACCCAGTTCCTCTTGCAGGAACTTGATGATCTTCTTGGCCTTGGGCGACTCGGCTTCAAATTCGATACCAGCGTAGATGTCTTCGGCGTTTTCACGGAAGATCACCATGTTGGTCTTTTCGGGTTCTTTGACCGGGCTGGGCACGCCTTCAAAATACTGAATGGGACGTTGGCAAACGTACAAGTCAAGCTCCTGGCGCATGTGCACGTTCAGCGAGCGGATGCCACCACCCACGGGCGTGGTCAGCGGGCCTTTGATGGACACCACATACTCTTTGAGCGCATCCAGCGTCTCAGTGGGGAACCAGACGTCAGGGCCATACACCTTCGTCGCTTTTTCACCGGCATACACCTCCATCCAGTGGATCTTCTTCTTGCCACCGTAGGCCTTGGCCACCGCTGCATCCACCACCTTGATCATCACCGGCGTGATGTCAAAACCCGTACCGTCACCTTCGATGTAAGGGATGATCGGTTCGTCAGGCACATTCAACGTGTTGTCGGCGTTGACGGTGATTTTTTGGCCTTGGGCTGGCACTTTGATGTGTTGATACATGCGATGAAGTCTCCGTGGGTTGGTCACAAAATGTGCTTTGAGTCGCACAACCGAAAGCTGAAATCCGGTGTGGTCGCTGAGCTTTTTGATTCTAGTGCGATAACTTGCGATAACCTGTCAAACGATCGACCAGAACACCGCGATGGTTTGACCTTCCTCAAACAAAGAAGGTTTTTGTCGTATCGTCAATCCCGGGGACCGTCGACATAATTGCTCGCCTGTATGGCGCGTCGAAGTGGCCCGCTTGGGGCGCATTTTTGCTGGCGTACACCGATAGCGTGGACAATAGCACCATGAAAAGACTTACCGCCACTTTGCTTTGTCTATGGGTTCTTTGGGCCAACCCGCTCTGGGCTCAAGACACGCCCCAACTTGACCTGCCGCGCATCCAGCTGACCGCTGGCATGTACCTGATCGATACCCAGGTCGCGGCAACACCGGACCAACGCGCCACCGGGCTGATGCACCGCAAGCAGATGCCCGCAGGCGAAGGCATGCTGTTTGTCTTTGATTTTCCCAGCGAACAATGCTTCTGGATGAAAAACACGCTGATCCCGCTCACCGCCGCGTTTGTGGCCGACGACGGCAGCATCGTCAACCTGGCCGACATGAAACCACTGACCACCGACTCGCACTGCTCGGTCAAACCGGTTCGCTACGTGCTGGAAATGAACCAAGGCTGGTTTGAAAAGAAAGGCATCAAGGCCGGATTCAAGTTGCAGGGGCGGCTCTTCACGCATCAATAAAGCTCTGTTTTATAGAGCGCCTCGCGCTTGATCAGAAAGGGCTACAGGTCAAAATCGTTCACAAAAAAACCGCCTGAAGGCGGTTTTTTTGTTGGGTAAGCGCCGTAACTCAGGCGAAATTGCCTTCAGCAAACGACCAGTTGACCAGCTTGTCAAGAAAAGTTTCCACGTACTTCTGGCGCAGGTTGCGGTAGTCGATGTAGTAGGCGTGCTCCCACACATCCACCGTCAACAGCGCCTTGTCGGCGGTGGTCAACGGCGTGCCGGCTGCGCCCATATTGACAATGTCGACCGAGCCATCGGGTTTCTTGACCAGCCAGGTCCAGCCGGAACCAAAATTACCGACTGCCGACTTGACAAACGCCTCACGGAAAGCCGCGTAGCTGCCCCACTTGGTGTTGATGGCCGCTGCCAGTGCACCAGCAGGTTCGCCGCCACCGTTGGGCTTGAGACAGTTCCAGAAAAACGTGTGGTTCCAGATTTGCGCAGCGTTGTTGTAGATGCCGCCGCTGGCTTTCTTGACGATGGACTCCAGGTCCAGCGACTCGAATTCAGTACCTTTTTGCAGATTGTTCAGATTGACGACATAAGCGTTGTGGTGCTTGCCGTGGTGATACTCCAGCGTTTCCTTGGAGTAATGCGGTGCCAGGGCGTCGATGGCAAAAGGGAGCGCGGGCAAGGTGTGTTCCATGGAATCCTCTCGGTGGTTAAAAAGTGGGCGGAATTGTAAAAAGTTTCACCCCGCATCGCGCTGCACCTGCAAATCAACCGTGCCGTCAACAAGGGTAGCCTGCAAATGCTGGCCACAGTGGGTCTGCGCCACACCAGTTACCGCCTGCCCCCGTTCATCAGTCAGCCAAGCGTATCCGCGCGCCAACACCAGGTGCGGGTTGAGCAGACCCAGGCGCACCGCCAGTTGATCCAGCCGTTGCGTCGGTCGCGTCAGCGCCAGCCTCACAGCCGATGGCAACTCAAGCCCCAGTCGCTGAAGTCGCTGCCGCTCCACTTGCAATGCGGTGCGTCCCCCGCCACGCAATCGATGCGCTGCTGCAGTCAGTCGCAGTTGTTGCGTCGCCAGCCGATGCGAGGGGCGGCCCAGCCGCATCACCGCGCTGTCCAGTCGCTGCCCCTGCCGGTCCAGCAGGTGTTGCAGCGCCTGCATCAGGCGTCGCTGGAGCGCGTCGAGCATGTCGGACCAGGCTTCACGGGGTTGCGCCACCAGCTCCGCCGCCGCAGTGGGTGTGGGCGCACGCACATCGGCCACAAAATCGGCAATCGTGAAGTCGGTTTCGTGGCCGACCCCGCAGACCACCGGTACCGGGCTACGTGCGAGGGTGAGCGCCAGTTGCTCGTCGTTGAACGCCCACAAGTCCTCCAGGGCCCCGCCACCGCGCACCAGCACAATGACATCAACCGGTGGCGTTGCCAGCACCTGCTCGCCAGTCAAATTCGCCTTCAGCCCTTTATTTGAATCAGTTAAAAGATACATCTTTGATAGCGCATCACACAACTCCAAAGGCGCTGATGAGCCCTGTACGGCGGCTGGCACCAACACCACGGGCAAATAAGGAGCGCGTCGGCGCAGCGTCGTCACCACGTCGTGCAAGGCGGCGGCCCCGATTGAGGTCACCAACCCAATGGCTCGCGGCATCAACGGTAATGCGCGCTTGCGTCGCGCATCGAACAAACCCTGCGCCTCCAACTTTGCCTTCAACCGTAAAAATTCCTCAAACAGGCTGCCCTGCCCGGCACGACGCATATCCTCCACGATCAATTGCAGGTCGCCACGCGGTTCGTACACGCTGATACGCGCACTCAGTTCCACCAACTCGCCGTCACGCGGAGCAAACGTCAACCCGGATGCAGCTCGTTTGAACATCGCACAACGCAGTTGCCCGGTGCTGTCTTTGAGTGAAAAGTAGCAGTGACCGCTGGCGGCGCGCGAAAAACCCGACAGCTCACCTCGCACTCCGAGCGTGCCAAACCTGGCAACCAAGGCATCAGCCACAGCTCGGCACAGGGCACCAACCGGCCAAACCTTCTGCGACGGCGATTTTTCGACCAGTTCAGCCATGCAAGTCAGCCTTCCAACTCAGACGCCAAGTGCGCTGCGTGCTATCAAGTCTTCCACATTTTGGGGTTCGCCCAGGGCTCCCAAAACAAGGAGCGTCCGCACCTGATATTTCGATATAACCCATTGATAAATATGACTTTTTAACTGCCTAAATAATCATCAACGTAATCAAACCCAGCAAATTCGCCCTCTGCAGCCACTTCTACAGCCCGTTTTGCACAAAGTTATCCACAGAAAGTGTGATGTTCTGCATGCGCCACCAACGTGCCGGAAGCCGATTTCAGTGCGACATAATCGCGGCGCAACTTTCATCAAGCGGGGGTCCTCTTTGTTTTCCATCATACAAGCTGCCGGATGGCCGATCTGGCCCCTGATCGCCTGTTCGGTGCTGGCATTGGCGCTGATCATTGAACGTTTCGTGACGCTCAAGACGGCCAAAGTCGCACCGCCGCGCTTGCTGGACGAAGTGGTCTCGATCACGCGCAGTACGGTACCCGGGCCCGAGGTGATCAAGCGCCTCGAAAACAATTCGGCCCTGGGCGAAGTGCTGGCCAGCGGCATTCAGGCGCTCCACCACAACCCGCGCTGCAGTGATGACGACCTGCGCGCCGGCATGGAAGCGACCGGTCGTCTGGTGGCGCATCGGCTGGAGCGCTACCTCAACGCACTGGCCACCATTGCGT
>Ga0172372_10010627_pt1 | contig 11768 bp, 5 predicted proteins | sample LakKiv5m_2_FD_114544 | JGI IMG/M metagenome (GOLD analysis project Ga0172372, IMG submission 114544) | Freshwater microbial communities from Kabuno Bay, South-Kivu, Congo - kab_092012_9.5m | ecosystem: Environmental > Aquatic > Freshwater > Lake | place: Democratic Republic of the Congo... | reverse complement strand
TGACTCAGATCGGTAATTTATATTTAAAGCAACACTATGTTGCAATAGAATCGACCTCAGAGACTGTTTTTCATCTTCAATCTCCTGTATTTCAAAATCCGAAACAACAAGATCGCGCAACAATTGTCCTGCTTCGATTGCTGGCAATTGATTTTCATCGCCCAGCAAAACTAAACTCGTCTGTTCAGAACAAGCCGAAAGCAACGCCGTCATTAAATGATGATCAAGCATAGAAACCTCATCGACAATCACCAAGTCAGCTTCCAATGCATTTGCGGCGTGCTTGCCCCAATTTTGATATCCTGATTTCGCCTCTAATAACCTATGAAGCGTTTCTCCTTTTAATGTTTCTTTAAACATCAACTCCCGTTCGCTTAGGGATTCAATATGGTTCCACTGCTCCAAAACCGATTCCACCATGCGATTTGCAGCTCGACCCGTTGGAGCAGCCAAGCGAATACGAGGCATTGCACCATCATGAGGTAACCTTAAAAAACAACGAATGATCTCAGATACACAAGAAGTTTTTCCCGTACCTGGACCACCTGTGATAAGACATAATCTTCTTTGCAAAGCTAACAGCACCGCTTGCCTCTGCTGCGAATTTAAACTCATCTTTGTAAATTCATTAAGTTGAGGTGCCCTAGTTTGAGTTTGCTCTAATAGCGATTTTATCTCAAGCTCACCGTTTAGGTCTTTTAAACACAGCCTATGAATCATCAATCTGGCAAGGTTTTGTTCTGTCTGCCGCTGTGACGCTAATCCCAATGATTGTGTATCCGCATCAAACCAAAGCTCTGGTAGTTCTGACCACCAATGTTTTTTTTCATCACTCCATTTCAAAATCCACCTTGACAACTCCACAGCGCTAATTGCTTTACACTCAAACAAAAACGTTTTCAGAAATTTTATATTGACTCTTAAGTGAGTGCTGCCTTGCTCTAATGCTCTAAATAGGTTCAACAATAACGCGTGACGATAGATCTCCTCAAGCTCATCGCATGAGGTGCGTTCACTCCAAAGAAAACAGACCATCACTTCCGAAGGTTGAATTTGCCACTTATCAAGCGCCAGTTGATAAAGCTCAATCAAGTGAGGCTTAAACTTAAATTGAGTCCATGTTGATATCGACTTGGCATTCCATTCAAGCATGTTGAACATCCTTTGAATGCTGCTCAAGCAATTGATTCATGTCGCGGTCTAAATCATCAAGCTTAAGTTCATCGCAACTATAGCTTACGATGCCATGGTCGCCAAGACTTTCTGTCCATGGACGTAAAAAAACCACTTTCGCACCACCTAATTCGCCTTCAACCAAAGGGTTGCTCTCACGCCAGCGTTGAAAGGCAAAGGCATAAATGCGAGCTTGCAAGTCATACTCATATTGACGCACCACTTTTAACATTTCTGTTTCAGAATTTGTTTCAAGATAGTTGCTCTTCCAATCTATAATATACCATAGTTTATCAATCTTGACTATGGCATCTAAACTACCTGTCCAGTACCCGTCTTGAGTTGAAATGCCTTCGTACAAAACCTCTTCTCCAAAACGAGTTACAACTGGAATTTTAAAAGGCATTTCTCTCAACAAACTTTCTTTCAAAGTTCTCAAATTCATTTTTACAGCACCAAAGGCAATGGGACTATTGACCGTTGCGTTGACCAATTTCCTAAGCGCCCCTACATGCTCAATTTGCTTGGGGCTGTCTTCACTTAGCAAACCGTTCTTTCTCAATAATTGAATCAATGCTTCATCGCTTAAGCCCGCATCATCATCAAGCGGCCAAATAGCGATAGCCTGATGAAGCAAATCCCCCCATGCTGCTCCATAGGGCAATTGATCGTTCTTATCGACATTGACATTCGACCATAACTCATCATCTTCACGAAAACTCGACAGCTCATCTGACGACAGATAGGCTTGATAGTGATCGTGTGAATGCTTAATCTGAGTAAAAGACCTCAGCGGAATTTTGTGTGAATAAAAGCTATTAAACCCCACTCCATCCAAAGCAAACTCACTATGATAACACTGGCCGGAGGCAACTAATGCACCACCCATTTCATCATCATAGGCTCTAATTTCCCAAGCGCTCAATCCCTCCAATCGATTTTTTGCACTCGTATATAAATCTATGATAGAAGTATACTTTTCAGATTTAACATCCTCAACGATAGGCACATGCAATTGCACAATTGCCCTCGTACAACCAACATAGTGCAATCTTTCAGCTCCTGCCTTTAATTCATTTAAGCTAAGCTCAAGTTCATTTGCAGAAGCATCCTTTTTTAAAAGATTGTATTTTAAACAGCCATCCTGTTCGTATTTCAATACATCTGTCACTTCGATGGGCTTGACATCGGGCAAAATATAAACCACCGGAAACTGTAAGCCTTTAGAAGAGTGTAACGTGATCAATCTAACGGCGGCCTGTTCACTCTCACAGCGCATGAGATTCTCATCACCAAGAGCTTGGGCTTGAAGACGCCTTTCCAACCAAGCTTGCGAGAAAGTATATAAATCCATGCTCCTTTCACTACCATACTGAGCTGCTCGTTCTAATAAATGTTCATAATTGGCGTACTCTCTTAAACTTAGCTGACCCGATGCCAAATGCTCACTCAAAGCACTTTGCTTCAAAATCGATCGCGCCAATGTCGACCATGCTTTTAGATCCGCTAATTTTCTCCATTTTGACAACAACCACTGAGCTTGTATAGCTTCGCTCAACAAAGGGGTCAGCTTTAATTTTGAAACGAGCCGTTCGTTTTTATGATCAAGCATGACCTCCCATAACCAACCGATATAACAAGCTTCCCTTGTTTCAAAAAGACCTCTCCTTTTAAAAGAACGACCGGCAATGCCGGAATTTTCTAACCTCACCTGAACTTGATGAAGATCATAATTTTTTGCTCCAATAATGGCAATATCTCCTATTTCCAATAGGCGTTTTTTACCTTTATTTATATATAAAGGAGGCTGCCTCAATAGTGACGTGATCGAATTTACTATATAGTCACACATAGCAGCAAGACCATCTCTCTGGTTTAGTTTTTTCGCAAACGCTTTGCTAAGATCGACTCCAATCAAACTCGCTTGAGAACAGTCTTTCGCCCAACAGCTTACCTTGCTCTCATCTTTGGGAACTTCAAATGGCAAAGGCTGCATCTGTCGCGAAAAAGCAAACCAGTTCTTGTCAAACAAGGCATTGAAGCAACTTAATAACTGTGGTGAGGAACGATAATTGATCTGCAAGGTGTACCCCAAAGCGTGAGCCTTTTGCATCTCAGTTTTTGCCTTAAAGTATGTTGATAGATCTGCATTTCTAAAGCCGTAAATGGCTTGTTTCGGGTCTCCAACTAAACAGAGTTGATGATCGGCACTTCCTAAAAAAAGCGATTTGAAAATTTGCCATTGCAATGAATCAGTATCTTGAAATTCATCAACAATGGCGACCTTGTATTTTAAACGCAAACGATCAAGCAAACCGGCCTTATACACAAGATTCTCACTTAGACATTTAATCAAATCTCCATGAATCCATAATTCGTGGTTCAATTTCTCTTCTTCCACAGCTTCTTTTAATAAGCTCAACATTTGCGCCTTAATACCACCAACAACAGACTTGGCCTTCTCCGAGAACTCTGTAAAAACTGCGACCAACTCTTCTAGGAAAGGAATCACTTCCGGTTTATTACAACCTCCTTTGTTCCATTTATCTGGAACGATACGATGGTACTTCACTTTATTGTGATCTTTCTTCATGATGCCGTCATGAAGCGTTAAGAAGTTTTTTAAAACGGTTAAGTTCAATGCTTCATGTTGATTAAAAAATTCAAACAGAGGCCTTATCATTAAGTCCCCCACTGCTCTTTTACTTGACGCATGAAAATTTAACTGCTGATACATCTCCACTCCAGCTTCTACAGAATTAAAATGTGAGTTGTCTCTGAGGCGCCGCTGTATTTTCAAATAGCCCTGCTCTAGCTCCTTAAAATTTTTATCATAATCATTGGGGTCTGGGACCAATTGCATTCCCAGTTCCGGAGACCAAGCATTTAAGTCTCTTATGAACTCAACATCGGTATTTTCGTTATACACTAATAACGTTAGTATCTCTCCAAACTTATCTCCAAAGAATCTCGGCCACAATTCCCTTTGAGCTTTGATCAATGCTTTTTCACCCAATTTAGTTTCGTTGGCTAGTTCAGATTGAAACTCCAAATTCTCTTCATCGATCATGCGCTTACAAAAACCGTGTATGGTAGAAATCGTAGCTTGCTCAAATTTAAGGCACATCTGATGTAATCGCTGTGCTGCTTGCGCGTTATCTTCCAACAACAATTCCTTCTGTTTTTCTTGTAGCAAGGCTCGTACTCTCTGCTTCATTTCGCCCGTTGCTTTTTCAGTGTAAGTGACCAATAACACATCTGACAATTGCAGGTCGTCTCTTTCTATCAACAATCTGGCTATGTAATGCTCAATGGTATAAGTTTTACCTGTCCCTGCCGAAGCCTCTATCCAAAGCGATTTATGCAGGCTTTCTATTTGACTAGGGTGCTCTAATGGACTTAAGTTCATTGGGGAAACAAGCTCTTCATCATCGGCTGGTACCAACTTTTCACCATCGACAAAGCGTGATCGTTTATCAATAAGGGGATGTGTTGAGACCATTTTGAAAAGTCATGTTTTTGCGACAAATCTTCCATTTTCTTCAACAATGATTCTTTATACAGCAATTCATCTTCACAGCTAACTTCTTCATTAGATTCCCAAGGATAGGTCTTATTCTGAATTTTAGTTGCCATAACTGCTCTTAACGGCAACTGTTCCGAACTTTGTCTTTTTAACTCTGCCAGCCAATTTTTGAGCAATTCATCAAACTCATGACGCTGCACCTTATTAACCCTATATGATCTTAAGTCCACTTTCTCATCATAATACACGACATGAAGGTTTATGATTGCTTTTTTATACTCATCTTGTTGCATTAAGGCTTGTGAGAAAAGCCACGGTTCAACAACCTGCTTGCTGATGGCCAATTTATCTGGTCCACCTGAAAACGTCCAAATTAAAATATTAATTTGCTCACATTCGTCTAACCACACACAATCGAGACAAGACTCAAATTCATGAACCTCTGCGGCATTGATCTCTATTTTAAGCTTAGGCCATTGCACTTGCAGAAGTTTATTGATCCTAGGGGAACCAAACGCCCAACTGCCGCGCAAACGACCCTGCTTGAAAGAATCGATCAAGACTTTTACATCAGGTTCATTTAAGCACTCAGTTTTTATCCGTCGCCATTGCTTCGTCCAGTATTCACCAAAATCTGCTTCGGGAAAATCACAGTGAAGCCTCATCACCTCTTCATCATCTTCCGCAAGCCAAGCTTCAAAACCAACCTGTTTGATTCTTTGTGCCAGCCAGTTTCTCAAATTATACTTAGAAGGGGATATTTTTTCAACTTCCTTTACAACAGCACCAAGCTCTTCATAGGACAATCGAAGTCCAAAATGTGTTTTTAAACGACATTCCAAGGGGTCGTCGAGAAATTTTGAGAAAATCTCCAATGGCCAAATTTTAGGGAAAGTTTTCGAGGGCAATTTGTCAATAATCTCGGACGACACCTGCCACTCTGTCGTCGTGAGTCCGCCTTTACGTTCGCTATTTTCAGATTGTTTAATATGGCCAAAGGCTATTTTTAATTGCCGAAAGGGAACCTTCAGTAGATCGCTATTTAAGTGCTCCTGTAATTCTAATATACATGAGCTTGGCAAGCGCTCTTCTTCTTTAACCAAATCAGCGCCTTGATATCCAAACACCAATCCTTGTTTCACTGACATCACCAGCTCCAACAATAAATAACGGTTTTTGTCTGTAAGTGACGTATCTCCTAACTTGCGTTTGTACGCGCGCAAATCTAATTCATGCGGAACCACCGCTCCAGGAAAATCGGACTCATTCAAACCTATCACATACACATACTCAAATGGAATAGGTCGCATCGGTCGAATCGAAGACACATTCACACCGGCTGTGAATTTTGCTCCGCCTTGGCGATCCATACTTTTAAGAATCATTTCAGAGATTCGCTTCAGATCCTCGCACTGAAATTCCACCGGCGCAGCAAAATGTTCAATAAAGTCAAAGTTTTGAAGTTGTTCCATATACTCTAATAAAGTCTGATCACGATATTGAGGGTTCCAAAAATACCTTCGCAAAATAGGCAATAAAAGTTGCAATCCTGTCTGATAACTGCCTTTATAATTTTCCAATGTTTTTAAATCAGAAAATAGTGTCTGAAAGAACAACACCGCTCTCTCCAAACTTTCACGATCGTAATTTAAATAAGCTGGAATTGATGATAGAACCATCTTCTGGCATAAAATTTCCAATCCCTCACTCCACGTGTACCTCTTTGTTGCCGCCAAACCCGAAGCTTGTTTATGCTGAACATCCAAATGGTGCAAGATGCCCAGTTCATCCATCCACTTCAACCATAACTCTAAATCGGATCTGTTATAACCACACGCTTGCTGTATACAGTTATAACCTAGTAAGATAAATACTTGTTTGCGACTAACCTCACTTTTTGCCAGTTTAAAAAAATCCAACAACGCCAGTGCAAATTCGCTTTGTTCTAATGGCGCAATATCTTTTAGATGATAAGGTATCACGTGATCATCTAGACAATTTGAAAATATTCCTTCCACAACAGGCTTGATGGATTTCAAATCGGGACTGAGTATAGCAAAATCAGACCAACACAATTTTGGATTTAATTTTAATTTCGTTAATATGTCACAGGCCACCCACTCTATGCCATCCCATAGGTTTGAATAATGGATGATTTGCAAACTATCATCTTGAACAACTTTATGCTGAGGCTTAGCTACACCATTTCGAATACACTCTTGCACACTTTCCAATAAAGTTCTGGCATGATTTTGTTGTAGACAAGCCCCTCCAAACCAACGTTGTTCCATTTCAAATTCGTTTGCTGAACGAGTCTCGAACTGATGCAAAAGGGTTAACATTTCTCTCCCCTGCCCACCCCATTGTTGCAACAATGGATTCACCTCGTCATGCCAAGTTCGATCCAACTCAATTCCAGCCTCATCTTTGTTATAGGCAATAGCTTCAATTTCTGAAAAAGATTTTTTATCACGACCATAAAATGATTGATAATCAGACCAATACTCCTTGCAGACATTAAGTAAATAAAGATGTATCGTTCTATCTTGTCCTATCAAATAAAGCGCCTCCAAATGCAATGGCGACAATGAAGACAATCCAAATAAATGCAGAGGAATTTTCGCCGTGGTTCTTTCAAGCTGGTGGGCCTGTTTAACCACTTGACGCAATTCGACAAAATCGATAGCATCACAATTCTGAAACACTTTTTTGCGTATTGTCAGATACAAACGAGCCTGTATCGCCATTTGCGACATTCCCATTGGGGGTTGTCGTTCCCACTGATCGAGCATTTCCTGTCTTTGACTTTCATACTCGAGAAATAATCCGCCTAAGTTTTCTGCTAAATTCCAAAACAACCGTCTAACTTTCAATGCATCGTTGTTTTGCTCACCTAGTTTAATGCCCAACAATATCTCCATCTCAGCTTCGCTCACTACGGCATTGGAAAAATGAATATAAAGTGCCAATGCCCATACTTGCACATCACATTTAATCATTTTTTTATTTAATTGCGTCATGGGAGACAAGACTTTCAACAAGACCTCTTCCAAAAACATAAACTTTATTTCAGTACAACAGCCTCTCGTTCTTGCAATTTTAAATTGCAACCACTCTCTCAAACTCGAATTGGGCACCACTACTTCGGGACATTCAAAAGCCGTAATCAACCCTTCATAAAGCTTTCCAGCCAAAAGTGTGCCCAGAGGTTCAAGCCGATGTGCAAAGAAAAAATGGACGGGCATACAGGAAAGATTATGCCTCTCGATGAAACGAGCAAGTAGAAATCAGCAAGGAATAGTTTAATTATCCCCACTTCCACATGGGAAGATTTCAAAACCTCTGCCTGTCTTGAACAGACCTCACTCAAGTTTAGACTGTCATGATGTCTATAAAAACAAACATTGCCTTGATTGGAGCTCGTGGGGTTGGCAAGTCGACCATCGCTAAACTGACCAGCCAAAATTTAGATCGACCTCTCTTTTGCATGGATGAGCTCATCCAGTACGAGGCTCACGGTGAAACCATCGAATCGATTGTGACAAATGGCGGTTGGGCTAAATTTAGAGAAATCGAGCTCTACGTTTTAGAAAAACTCTCAAAGTGCAACCACTCGGTCATTGATTGTGGTGGCGGCGTTTTAGTAGAAGCTCCGGTGGAACCCTCTTTGGAAGAAACCTTTTCCGAAAGAAAATATCAAAAACTCCACGCCTGTGCAAAAATCATTTATTTAAGGCGACCTCTAGAAGACTTAGTCGACTTGGTCGCCCTCGATGCTCATCGCCCCCAATTGTGCAACGATTACAAAAGATTGCTCAGTTTGAGATTGCCTTGGTATGAAAAAGCAGCCGATTTAAGCATTGACTTACTGGACAAATCGCCTGAAACCCTTTGCCAAGAGATCATCGATCGACTCGACCTTGAATAATTTTCACGCTTAAATTTTACCATTATTCAATCAGAATCACCTAGACTTTATCTCCAAAATTCTTAGACTGACGGTAATCTGCTCAAGCATGAGCATGGGAACCGTTTTTACTCTTTTTCACTGTTGTAGAAATTTTGATCAAAATTAAGCATTTTTACCAAATCTGTTTTTTTGGCCTTCAATGCTTTTTAATGTTCAATAGTTTCGTAATTGCAGACATCAAAGAAGGAGAGCAAATCTATCAATCCATTTGTTTTACTTGCCATGGTAAATTTCTTGAAGGAGGCACCGGCTTTAACTTAATGGATAGCGTTTGGGTGCACGGCGAACAACCTGAAACCATCCTTCAAACCCTCAAAAATGGTTTTCCTGAAAAAGGCATGATGGCTTTTGGAACTATCTACAAAGATGAACAACTGAATTCCGTTATCGACTATATTTTTTCAAAACAAGCGGGTTTGCGCAATCTACAATACAAAATAATACACACTATTCCTTCAGATACAAAAAATATCGACTGGTTCAGTATACCCGCGACCAAACAAGGTGAACTGAAACCCGCCTTCATCAATAATAAACTTCCCGAAGTCGATCGTTTTGCAATGACCTACAAAGGCGATTTGCTGCTCAGTGAAGATGGCCCCTACGTGCTAAAAATGAGAGCCGAAGGCGCACCTGAAATACACTTAAAAATAAATGGCACAGAAGTAGCCCTTGATTTCAATCGCAATAGCATCAGCCAAATGCTCCAACTAAAAAAAGGAAAGCATCTTTTTGAAATGAGTTATCACAAAACCAGTGATTATTATGCACTCGAAGCCTCGCTTGAAAAAAAAGGGCTGCCGACCATAGCTCTTAGCATGGATACTTATGAGAGTATGATGACACAAACCCACATTCTTACCGCAATGGATAAACCCTATGTGGTAAGAAAACACATTCAACAGCTCCCCGCTAAATCCATCGCTATTGCTTTTCCAGAAAAAATCAATACGGCGATTGACCCTGAATTCGCAACCATCAATGCCCTTTGGTACGGTGCTTTTTTAGACGTTGCTCCAAATATCAACGGGCGTGGCAATAACCCTAGCATTAAATTAGGGGAAGTTGTCTTTTCTGATCAACCCTCGATACAACTCTTGATCGACGGCAGGTCAACTAAAGTCAATTACCTAAAATATTCAACACTTCAGCAACCTGAGTTTTTCTTCAAATACGATGAAGATAAATTCTTCTCCATCGAAATAAGTGCTCAGGGACAAGCCCTGCACTTGCATTATAAATTCAATCCCGCTCCAAAATCTGTTGATTTACAATTGCCCGAGCAAGTGAATTTAGTCAGCAAGGATGGTCAACGACAAAGTAACCTCTTTCAAGTTTCACAAAAAAAAACCTCGTCTTTTCAGTTGCTCATCTCTAAATAGGTTCACTGCCATGAAAGGCTCGATTTCTGTTGTCGTCTATATTCTATATTTGTCTTTGCTGACCTATGCTAATCCAAAGGGGTACCATATCACTACCATCGAAACACCCAAAGATACGCTCTTTCACGTCACTGGACTCGATATATCAAAAGATAGCACAGTTTACTGTGCCACACGCTATGGTGATGTCTGGACCTACACGGACAACACATGGACTCTCTTTGCCCGTGGACTTCATGAGCCTTGTGGACTATTGATTGACTCGGATGGTTCTGTCGTGGTTGCACAAAAACCAGAACTGACCCGTTTGGTTGACCATAACAAAGATGGCTATGCCGACGAATACATTTTGATGTCCAGTGCATGGGAGTTTCACAACAACTACCACGAGTTCAACTTTGGCGTGCTCAAGGATAAACTCGGAAACTACATTGGAACTCTTAACCTTGCGCACAACGACCCCGAGGCTTTAAAACTAAGCACCATGGTCAGTCGTGGCGGCTACCGTGGTTGGGCTTACAAAGTCACCCCTCAAGGTGAGTACATCCCCTTCGCCAAAGGTTTGCGTTCTCCGGCTGGAATTGGCTTTAACGATGTCGAAGATATTTTTTACACAGATAATCAAGGTGATTACGTTGGCACCTCGATGCTATGTCAAATCAAGCAAGATGCCTTCTATGGTCACCCCGTATCGCTTCTGGATGCAGGCTACAACAGAGAACAAATCAAACAGATGTCGTTAGAAACACTGGACCAAATGAGAACCCTACCCGTAGCTTGGATTCCACACCAAGAGATTGCAAACTCACCCGGAAATCCCGAATGGAACAACACTAAAGGTAAATTTGGTCCGTTTGAAGGACAATTTTTCGTTGGCGATCAGACCAACTCAAATATCTTCCGCATCGCACTCCAAAAAGTTGGCGACAACTATCAAGGGGTTGTCATCAACTTCATGGAGGGCTTTCAATGCGGAAACATACGTTTGAAGTTTTCGCCCGCAGGAGAATTGTATGTCGGACAAACAGGTCGCGGTTGGATGTCCAAAGGGCCCGCCCTATTTGGTTTGCAAAAAGTAACTTGGGATGGAGCGCAACCTTTTGAGATTCAAGATGTCAAATTAACTAAAGATGGCTTCGACATCAGTTTCACTCAAGCCTTAGACCCCAAAACGGTTTCTAATGACAACCTAATTGCCACACAATGGTGGTACGCTTATCATGAAAAATACGGTTCTCCAAAAGTTGATGAACATCCCTCGACCATCACTTCAATTCAGTTGGACCAACATCATAAACGCCTACACATCAAAATGAATCTCACCGAAAAACAGGTCTATTGTTTTAATTTTTCAAAATTTAGATCTCAAACAGGTGAATTTTTAGTAAATAGCAAAAGTTACTACACTGCTGTCAACTTAATTCAATAACCTATCCCTCGCTATTTAAAAGGCAAAATTGCAACTTCATCGATGATTTTGTGCCCTTGACGTCAATTCGGTGTTCATTTAAAAAACTCCTAAGCCCTATTCATTTCAACTCAGGTCCAAAAAAATAGCGTAAATGTAAATGTGCAACGCTAGTATAGGTCGCCACATCTGACGGCCCACACTAGTATTCACCCCTACCTCCTACCTAGTGTCTGCGGATTTAAATAAAAACCATGTGGTGTAAGGTTAAAACATATTACAACATAGTCGAAGATTTATGCTTTAAAG
>Ga0172372_10010621_pt1 | contig 11771 bp, 11 predicted proteins | sample LakKiv5m_2_FD_114544 | JGI IMG/M metagenome (GOLD analysis project Ga0172372, IMG submission 114544) | Freshwater microbial communities from Kabuno Bay, South-Kivu, Congo - kab_092012_9.5m | ecosystem: Environmental > Aquatic > Freshwater > Lake | place: Democratic Republic of the Congo... | reverse complement strand
GAGGAAGTTGGGGCGAAGGCGACCATCGAGGAAGTTGGGGCGAAGGCGACCATCGAGGAAGTTGGGGCGAAGGCGACCATCGAGGAAGTTGGGGCGAAGGCGACCATCGAGGAAGTTGGGGCGAAGGCGAGGACCGCGGGCTCGTCAGAAACATTTGAAACCGAATTGAATCCACCCGTCTTACCAGGAGTGGATACAGGGCGAATTGTTTCAGGGCCACGACCCGGCAACTCGGCTTCGAGCGCAACCACGTGGGTCAAAAGGCAGTCGCGGGTGCTGACTGCTGCCTGGAGCGCTTTGGGATTAAAAAGCCAATTTGAAAAACTGAGACCGACCCCAGCTAAAACAGTCAAGATGCTGACGTAAAACGCCGAGGAATTCCACTCGCCGTTCGATGCGCCAACCATCTTTCTCAAATAGAGGTTAAGCCGACCGTTCCCCATCCGTTTCCTCATCGGAAGAACGAGGGAAATGACTTAGAAATTCGAGCAGCGGGGCAGGGCAGTGCCTTATTTTCTGGCCGAGCGCCCGGTGGGTGACGTGTCCCCGAGGGCGGAGCCACAGGTGACTTCGGAGCTCTGGGCAAGGCCGGCGAACCACTTCAAGCACTCACCTGGAAAGGCGATCTCCAACTCCACTTTCCGCGGGCTGACCGAAGAGGGCGTGTTGAATAGGATCACTTGGCCGCGCCCGACTACTTTGCCGAGCCGTTCTTCGCGTCCAGTGGAGAGGAAGGCGATCAAAAGTGCGGTATCTTCATCCACCGCGATCCCCAGAATCTCGCGCGGGCCCGAGGATATCATCGCAGAAAGCATGCGGTTGTGGCGTTGGCGTCGGACAAAGTGCTGATCGACAATCGCTTCGGGCAGAAGCCCCAAGCCTGGTCTCAGGCTGAGTGCGTTCGGATCAATCAGGGTCAGGTCCTCTGCTCCTGTGAAAACCTTACGCCCCTGAATCGCAGTACCCGCACTCGTACCGGCGACGACGAGTTCGCCTTTTTCAAAGCGCTGTCGGATCACTTCCGCAAGTTGCGGGTGCCGTTCGAACAGATCGATCACTCGGTTCTGGTCCCCGCCCGTAAAGTACAAGCCGTCCAAACTACCGAGCCAGGAGAGCGTCTGCTGGAGCTCTTCCTGGGTGAAACCGCTGGTGCCGGGCGTCAGCGGGGGGGACTGGACCTCGGCGGTTGTCCAAATTCGGATTTCCTCGCGGAATGCCTTGAGGGTCTCTTCCGGTTCGGCACTTGCCCAGGGGATCGCGCCCAGCTTCTCCGGAGAAGTTCGTTTTCGCGCCCCCTCGACCCAGCTTTGGAGGGCTGCTGGCGGGCGCTTTCCGCCTCCGATCAGGATCAAGCGGGAGGCAAAAGTCTGAGTCTCTGCCGCAGCAGGGCCCCCATGTTCGAAGACGCAGAGGAGTATTGCGCTCAGTCCCAGCCGTTGCAGAAATGCTCCTCTGAATAGTTTCTCGCGCATTCATCCTGCGGCCTACCCGTTTCCGAAGGCGTTCGCCAGTCTGCATTTTTCAAAACGGTATTTCCGTGGGAAAATGACGGAGGTTCAAATTCATGTCAAACAGGTTCCCAGGTCGCGACAAGAGGGGGTTGCATGGAAGAGCTGCTGCTTTCGCCCATGAATTGGTTTGTTTTTGGCGGGACACTCATCGGTCTCGAGCTTTTTTTGCCCGGGATGGTGAGTGTGTTTCTCGGGCTGGGTGCGGTTTTCACCGCGGTTCTATTGCGGGTGGGATGGGTGGCCACTCCCCAAGGGGCACTGATTTCCTTCATCGTCCTCTCGACTCTGCTGCTCCTTTTCGCCCGAGCTTGGGTCGGGCGGTTTTTACCGGCGACGCGGATCGAGTCCGAGACCGATGAGACCAAGCTCGCTCTCTACCAGCGAGTGGAGGTCGTTGAATCGATCCCCACTGGCGGAGAGGGGCGAATTTCGTTCCGGGGCACGACCTGGAAGGCTCGATTCGCCTCCGGCTCTCAGGACTCAGCCGACGCTGGCACCCGGGTCACGATTCTCGGACAGGATAATATCACTTTCATCGTCGGTCTCGAGGAGACCGATCAAAACGGCAGGCCAAATCAACCAAGCGGGGGAGACCACTCAAAATGACGACTTTTTTTGCGATCGTGCTCTTTGGAGCATTCATCGCGTTCAAGCTTTTTTTCGTGATCGTGCACATGCGCGAGAGTTTAGTCGTGGAACGGCTCGGCAATTTCAGGGCAGTGCTCGGGCCCGGGCTCCATGTGGTGCTGCCGATCGTGGATCGGATCGCCTACCGGCACGATATCCGTGAACAGGTGATCGATATCCCGCCGCAAACCTGCATCACCAAGGACAACATCCAGGTCAGCGTCGACGGTCTTGTGTTCCTCAAGGTGACGGACCCCCGCAAGGCGAGTTACGGGATCGCCAATTACCGCTCCGCCAGTATCAACCTGGCGCAGACGACGATGCGTGCCGAGATCGGCAAGCTCACGCTGGACGATTCCTTCAAGGAACGCGAAGTGCTCAATGACGCCATCGTCAAAGCAATCGATCAAGCATCGGAACCGTGGGGCGTGAAGGTGACGAGCTACGAAGTACGGAATATCACTCCCTCCGGGCAGGTCATCCATACGCTTGAAAAACAGATGGAAGCCGAACGGGCCCGTCGTGCGGAAGTGACGCTTGCGAATGCCGAAAAGGAATCCAAAATTCTGATATCGGAAGGCGAGCGCCAGGAGGCGATCAACCTCTCGGAGGGTGAGCGGCAGAAACGGATCAATCTGGCCAAGGGCAAGGCCCGCGCGATGGAGCTCGTGGCCGAGTCGACCGCCCAGGGAGTGCGAATGGTGGCCGAAGCCGTGCAAAAGCCGGGTGGCGATCAGGCGCTCCGGATGAGGTTGCAGGAAAAATTCATCGGACGACTCTCGTTTCTCCTCCAGGAGTCCAAGGTGTCGGTCATGCCGGTCGAGGTGGCGCAGCTGCGGGGGGTCCTCGACAGTGTGCTCTCGGGGGCTCGCATGGGGGATGCAGGCGCTGCCGTCAAAACTCAAAAGGAAAGGGAGTAATATCAAATGGACGAGCAAATGGTGACGCAGTCTGAGAGTTGGGGCCCTGCGATTTTTTTCTGGTTCCTCCTGTTTGGTTTCGTGATCTGGAATGTGATCAAATCGGTGCGGATCGTACCGACCCAGCAGAACCTCGTGGTGGAGCGCCTCGGGCGCTACCTCAAGACGCTCGGGCCGGGATTTCATCTTCTGATCCCCTTCATCGATCGCGTGACGGCTTCGCTTGATATGCGCGAGCAGAGCTTCGAGGTACCCCCGCAGGATTGCTTCTCCAAGGACGAAGTGCAGGTCGAAGTCGATGCCATCATGTATATCGCTGTGATGGATGCGTTCAAGGCGGCCTACGGGGTGGTGGATTACCGGTTTGCGGCAACCCAGCTTGCGCAGACCACGACGCGTTCGGTGGTGGGCAAGCTCGATCTCGATCACCTTTTCGAAGAGCGCGACATGATCAGCGCCAAAGTGGTGGAGACCATCAATCGGGCGGGTGAGCTCTGGGGGATCCGGATCCTGCGCTACGAGATCAAGAATATCGTGCCACCCAAGACGGTGCAGGGAGCGATGGAGAAGCAGGTCAATGCCGAGCGGGAGCGCCGGGCCCTGATCGCCAAGAGCGAAGGCGACAAGCAATCCCGGATCAACCGCAGCGAGGGTCTCAAGGCCGAGATGATCAACCTCTCGGAAGGGGAGATGCTCCGGCGGATCAACGAGGCGGAAGGGGAGGCGGCCGAGATCCTTGAAGTCGCCAAAGCCACGGCCGAGGCCATTACCAAGGTGGGCTCGAGCATCGTCTCCCAAGGCGGCGCGTCCGCAGTGAAGCTCGAGATCGCGCAGAAGTATCTGGATTCGCTTTCTTACGCCGGTAAGAAGAATGCACAGATCATCCTTCCTGCCGACCTGTCCAATCTCGACAGCCTGCTGGATCCGATGGGGCTTTCGATCGGATCGAGCGGTAAGGCCTGAAACGCAACCCGGGAGTGCATCCACGCGTGAGGCCGGAATTCGGGCAGTTTGACTGATTTTCGGCCAATCATCTTGGTCGCACCCGGGATATCAGGGCCCGATCTTTGCTGAGGGGAGTCTCCGATTCAAAGGAGCTCCCCTCATGCTTTTCTGGACACTGACATTTCTCTCGTTCCTCACCGGCCTCGGCGTGCTCCTGAGGGGGCTCGCGACCCGAGCGCGCAGTCTGCTGCTGGCCTCCGAGGAAAAGCTCCTCGAAAAGCTCGATTCCACGCTTGCGGAAATTCAAGCGCGCTTGGAAAGCGGCCTGGTTCCGCGCCAAGCCCTTTGGGATGAGCTTGCCGTTTACCGCGAGCCTTGGGGAACACTCTGCTCTCAATCCCTGCAGGAACTCCGGCAAGGGGGGGGCTCGGTCCTGCCCACACTCAAGCGTCTGCGGGAGCTCGCGCGTTCCCAGCGGGAGCAGATGCGAAGCGCTCGGGCGCGTGCTTCGCAGGCACTGTCTCAGGCAGTGGTGGGGGCGGCCCTCGTGCCTCTGATGTCGGCTCTCTTATATACGCTTCTTCCCGGCGTGGCGGAGAGCGGTTGGGTCTGGTGGCTCGGGACAGGATTTGCGTTCGGTGCTGCAGGCGTGGGCGCTCTCTGGTTGCTCTCGATCGCCGACGACGCTCGTTGGGGGGGGCTGCCTCGCGAGCAAAGACCATGGGTACTCGAGGCGTCAGTCGGAGGGGAGCGCTTCCTTGCGGTTCTGCGCTCGGGCACACCGCCTGATATCGCTTGGAGCCGGGTCTGCGACGGGATCCGAATCCGCGCCGCCGGACTGGCCGAGGTTTGGGGATATCAACTTTACAGTGATTTGCCGGATCTACCCCTGGAGATGCAGCCCAAGCTTTTCCGTGACTGCGGCGAGGCCATTCGTCGGAGCGTGCAGACGAGCCTCATGGAAGGGCGTCCGTGCGCGGAGCGGGTGGAACAGGTCGTGGAGTCTTTTCGCAAGCAGTGGCGCGATCAGGTGGAGCGCGAACTCGGGCTGCTCGGGACCCGCGCGCTCAAGCCCCTTTTTGTGTGCGTGGCTCCTGCACTTCTGGGGCTTCTCGGGCTGGGGATGGCGATCGCTCTTGATCAGGCCATGACCGGAGTCTGAGAATGCAGAGTCAATCGGATACCCGCCATGATGCTTTCCGGACCGATTTTTACGCTGGGCTCGTTCGGATTCTGCTCGAGACCCTGATCCTCGCGACGCTTCTTTTCGGTAAACCCTTGCCGATTCCGGATCTCTGGTGACGAAGCACCTCTCATGCGCTTCGCTGGATTTCGGTTTTCGCGCTCAATCCGATCTCGGATTTTCCGAGGTCCAGCAGGTCAAAGATTTCGAGGACCCCGCCCAGGGTTCGATGCATGGTTTCCAGATCCTCAAATCGCACGAGCGTGCTAAAGAGTCGGGGCTCGAACAGGTCTTCACTCATGGACACAGCGACGTAGGCGCGCTCTCCGACATAGGCAATTGAGATATCGCGCTTCAGGGATGCCTTGAGCGCAAGGATTTGTTCCATCATCTTGGGATTGAGGATCACGCGGCTTGCAACTTCGTCGTCTCCATGCACGACAAACTCTTTCTCAAAAGCCGTGTTCTCAAGCTTGATGAGCGGCCCATGACCGCTCAGGGTTTTGCGTCCGCCCAGGGCTTGGAGCTTGCGACCGAGCCAGGATCCCAGAATTTTTTCGGCCGTATCGGGCAGCACATACGTCGTGCATGGGACTTGGCGCCCGAGCTCGGCCTGAAAAAATAGCCCTTTGAAAATCGTGTGCCATTGGGTTCGGCGATTTCCCTTGGAGTCCCGAGTTTCGGTTTTATACTGCGTGTGGAGCTCTGAGAATTGGAACTCGGTACCATCGACTGAGCCGGTGACCAGGTCGTCACCGCTATAGCGATCCACGCGGTGCCTGAATATTCCACTCAGGTCGTAGTCCTGTCTGCTGATATGCCCGGAGGGTTCGTAATTCCAGCCGGGATCAAAAAAGTTGAACACTTCGCGGACTACGGTTTCCTTGTAAGCTGTCTTGAAGGTGCCGTGAGCTTTGACTCCTTTGACGACTAAAAACACAACACCCGCAAAGAGCGCCACTCCGGCTCCGATGAGGACTGCATCGTCCAATCGGAGCGGGGCGTCCATTGAGAACCAGAATCCAAGCCCGATACTGCTCGCGAACCAGGCTATGGCCCCCAAGATCAGATTTCTGGCACGGGCCTGCAGCGATTGCAGGTTGATGAGCCTTTGTTTGAGCACCGTCTCAAAATGATTCCGCAGTTGATCGATGGATTTCATATGCATCTCTCTTTCCGGAGTCCACGCGTGGTATCATGAGGCTTTTTTGAAAAGCTCCCGGACGTTCACATTCTGGCGCTCGACTTCCTGCGCTTCGAACACGCTCTTTCGGCTCATCCGCATGAATCCTGCGAGCAGGTTCGACGGGAACATCTCGATGCCGTTGTTGTACTCGGTCACCGCTCCGTTGTAGGCGCGGCGGGCGGCCGCGATATGGGCTTCGACTTCGTATAAAGTGTTCTGCAACTGCACGAAATTTTCGTTGGCCTTGAGATTGGGGTAATTCTCCACTGCCACCATGACACCGCGGAGCGCGTTCGAAAGATCTCCTTCCAAGCGCACCCGCTCGGCCTCGGGGAGCGCTCCTGAGACGGCGCGCGTTCGGAGTTCAGTGAGCTGCGTCAGCAGACCCTGCTCATGCTCCATATAGGTTTTGACTGCAGATATCAGGTTGGGGATCAGATCGTATCTTTTTTTGAGCTGGGCATCGATTGCCCCAAAAGCATTTTCAACCGAGTTTTTTCTCGAAATCAGTCCATTGTAGAGGACGATCAGAAAGAGCCCGCACACGGCGGCCGGAATCCCAATAAACAGGGCAAGCGTAGTCATGGTTGGTCACCTCTCTCTTCAACTTTTCGGGAAGTCGATGCGAGAGGATAGAGTCCCTCCACAAGTCTTAACAATTCAGCTCACTCCACGGGTAGTGTCCCGGGCGACTCGGTCAGAACAGATCGCGCACGTAGGGATTGCGCGAGCGAGTTCCAAACTCGAGCGCCGCTCCGGCGGCGGATCGGTAAGTGCGCTCGAGCTGGGAGTTTCGATACACACGCAAAGTCAGGCGGGCGTGCAGGGCGGTTGCGATATGGATGATCGAGCCGTCGCAGTCTTCTTCGGTGAACCCGCCAAAATCGCGACTCTCGGCTTGAACGTCCCCTCGAAACGAAAGCTCGCCCTCGTCGACATGAAATTTCCAGTGGTGGTGGCCCGAATCGACCCGGCTGCGCAGCGAGGCCCAGAGGCTGTTCATGCGGTGAATCTTGCCCTGATATCGGATCGCAAACGTGGAGAGCTTGGGCAGGTTGAGTCCCAGCGCCAGCGGGAGCTCGAGCGTGCAGCCCTCAAAAACCAGATCCTCCGCGGGAGTTCCGTCCTCGTGCACAAAGTCCGCGCAGTGTCCCCAGGTCCAACTTTCCGGGAGCGAGGGGCCGTACTCGTGAATGAGTTCCACGCGGGCATTTGAAAAATCCCAGCGCTCCTCGCCCTGCACTTGGCAGAACCCGTGCGCAAGCCAGTCGGCTGCAAGAGTGACCGAGCGATTCTGAAGCAACCTGCCCTTGTGGAGCGTGAGTGGCACCCAACTGGACGCGCTGGGCTCTCTGCCGTCAGGCCGGGCCAAGTTGAGGTCCCAGAGCAGGCGCTGGCCGCGGGATAGCATGGAGCCTTGAACGCTCCACGGTCCCTCAGCCGCCGAAAAATCGAGGGACTGTTCCTTGAATTGAATCTGACCCGTATCAGTGACCCGAAAATTCCGGAGCTCCTGCTGGCTGCTGAACCCCTGCACGATCGGTTCACGACTCCCGCCTGCGCGCGAGAATAGTACCGCGCGGGTCACGATCTGCTTTTGGAACCCATTGCGACTCGTGAGCAGTCGGACCCGCAAGAAAAACCCCCGTGTGTGCTCGCTGTCTTGTACACGGATCGTCCACGTTTCGTGGAACCCCAGCTGCTCGGGCTTGGAGAGCAGCGGATACACGGCCAAGCGGCCCGGCCAGATGCCAGCGTCTACGGTCGAGCGCAGAGGAGACTGCGCGCCGTCCTCGGCGGGATTTGCAGGGGCTTTTTCACGGAGCTTGGCAGTTTGTTCTGGATCCAGAGTCATCGTGTCTCCGGTTGTAGCACCGGCCGGAGCAGGATGGTATCCCCCTCGCGCCCTTCGAGGCGCCAAACTTCGGTGATTTTTCGCTGACCCGAGTCCAGGCGCTTGACCTGGGCGATCCACTGGATCCCGTGGGCCAGCAGCTCACGGATCGCGGGGACGGGGAGTGCCCCTCGGGACGCAAGGATGCACAGGAGCTCAATCCTCCTCAGTGCGTCACGAGGCGTGTTGGCGTGCAGGGTGCAGAGCGAGCCCCGATGCCCGGTGTTGAGTGCCTGGATGAGCTCGAGCACTTCGTCTCCGCGGCATTCACCGAGAACAATCCGGTCAGGACGCATCCGCAGGGTCTGCTTGAGAAGCGTGCGCAACGTGATCTCTCCAAACCCATCGGCATTGGGAGGGCGGCTCACCAGCGACAAAAAATGCGGGTGCGCGGGGAAAAGCTCCGGGGTGTCCTCGAGAGCAATGATCCGCTCCAATGGGGAGACTTCGGAAAGGAGCCCGTTGACGAGCGTGGTTTTGCCGCTCCCGGTGGATCCGGCCACGATCAGGCTCTCGCCTGCTTGCACGCGGGCTTTCAAAAATTCCCAGAAGGGATCTTTCACCCAAGGACTCGTCAGTTCCCGACCGCGTGTGCGATCCGGGCGCCGCACTTTGCGCAAGGATACGGTGATGCCCTTGGCGCATACCGGAGGGAAAAGCACGTGCATGCGGTGACCGCTTGCGAGCGTCGCATCGAGAAACGGGTTGCGCGCATCCCAGCTCTTGCCGACTGCCGCCAATTCCGCCAGGACCCAACTTCGCAGATCCGACTCGCTCCAGTTCGCGGGCACCTGGCTTGAGTCCAAGTTCTCCATGCCATTTCCGCGATCGATATAGATTTCGCCCGCTCCGTTCAGGCAAAGATCGGTCAAGGATTCTTGTTCAAGCGTCGTGGTGATCCAATGGGAGTTTTGCATATCAATGAGTCCTTTCTTTTGCGATCGCGGCGCTCAAAGCGCATTCCACGGGTACTCCCGCGAGAGGCGCAGCTCCTGCTCCTGCTCGGGCGAAAGCCAGTTGCGCGGCGGGGGCAGGGGGCCCTTGGGCGTGATTCTCTCCAGGCGCTCCATGGGCGCACGCGGGGGGCGCACCAGCGGGAGCAGGATTGCAACCAGTTCGGAGCGTTCGCGCAAGTAGTCTTCGGAGCCAAACAAGCTCCCCAGGATCGGAATCTGCCGGAGCCAGGGGAGCCCGCGGGCGTTCTCACGCACCCCCTGCTGCAGGAGCCCCGAGAGGAGCAGCGGTTCGGTGAAGCGGGCGTCGACTTGAGTCTTCATTCGGTTGGCTTGGAATCCCGGCACATCATTGACTGCAATCGTCGTATCAAGGTGGGAGACCTCGGTTGCGATATCCAGGCGCACGCGTTCTCCGCTTGCGTGGGTCACGTTGAGTTTGAGGCTGAGTCCATAAGGTCTAAAAGCAAAAGTCGAACCCATCCGCCCGCGCGACTCAAGCGGGATCTCGCCTCCGGCAAAGAGTTCGGCTTCCCCCGGTGCGCGCACCGAGAGTTCGGGATTGGAAAGCATCCGTGCGGAGCCCTCGGTCTCGAGTGTTTGCAACATCACGTCGAGTTGCAGTGCTTCTTCGATCCCCCAGCGCGTGATCCGGAACGCCCCTTCCTGAAACGCGGGCCAATTCAGCCCAAATGAACCGAATCGTGCCTTTTTAAGTTCGAGCAGGAACACGCGGAAGTGCACGGTGGGAGCGGCGTCGGGGAGTGAGTCCACTCGAAACTCGAGCATCGGGAATCGGGCGAGGGCTTCGCGTTCGAGTGCGGTGCGGATGCGCGCGTCCTCGATCGAGCCCGAGAGCGTGGGGCGATCCCCCTCCCACGCGAGCAAAAGTTTTTGTCGCGCGGGGGATTCCGAGAGCCAGCGTTCGAGCTGTTTTCTGAGCTCTTCGCGCATGGCGGCGCCAAGCAGTGTTTCGTCCCGGATCTCATTCACAAAGCCGCGCTTGAGCGAGCCCACGAGTTGCGCTTCCGACAGACTTTGAATCACCCCTCGCAGCAGCACTCCGGTTGCGGTCGGGATGATTTCAGTTTCCCGGAGGGCATCGAGTGCCGCTTCCAGGCGGGGGGGCAAAAGGGGGTCGTGTTTGGAGTTCGCGGGAGGAGCGGCCTCCACGCGCACCTTTCGGAATTCAGTCAAAGTGTCTGATTTCCAGACCCAGAGGTCGGTCTCGCCCGGGGCGATTCCCTTGATCATCAGGGCCTCGCTGGCCTTGGGCATGCCGGGCTTTTCGCGCGGGAGTGCGACCACGCGGGCGATTCCTTCGGACCCGAGGGAGTAGCGTTTCAGGCCTTCTACGCGCAATAAACGCTGTTCTCCGACTCCGAGCCGGATCGGGGCTCGTTCGGTTGCGATATCATCCGAGGCGCTCCGGGCGGGGAGGCCGTTGAACAGAACCAGGACGGCTGACGCGAGCAAGTGAGTATTCATGCTGGAGCACTTGAGCAAGAGGTGTGCTCAAGTGCTCCAGCATGTGTATTTTTCCTTTCGCGGGAATTGAGTTCACCGTTTCTCGTTCACGATCACTTGTAATTTTCGGATGCGCTGCCAGAGAGCTTTCAATCTCGAGGAGTCGCGCTTGGCGCTGGAGCCCAGGAGGCACCGGTCCTCCGGATCCCGCATCGCTCGTTTGAGGCCTTCAAAAGTAGCGGCCCGGATTCCCGCCTCAAATGCGGGATCCAGGCCGTCAGTTTGAATCAGCTTCCGCAGGCGAGCTTCGTCAAAAAAACTAAAATGAGCATTGAATGCCAGGTTGTTGTCGATCACGACCGCTGCTTCAAAAGCAGTCCCCCCGAACTGGACCATCCAATTCTTGTTGTTGCTCTCGCGATCCATATCACGCAGCAGCTCGTTGAAGACGCGGATCTTGCCGGGCATGGGGAGTGGTCCTCCGAGTTCGCTTGGTCGCCCCTGTCCTCCATCCGTTGCCGACTGCAAAAAATATTGGAACGAGCCGTAAGTTTCGCTCCCGGGGGCATTCATCTGCCGCTCTCGTCCGTCGGCGCTGACCTTGAGACCGTCCACTCGGCGGAGCACGGTGACCGGGACCAGGTAGGCGCGCAGGTATTCGCTCAGTTGATAGGCGGCCACCTCCAAGCGGGGATTCTGCTTGAACGCCCGGCCCGCTAGGAGCTCGCCGCCGTCATCGGGCTTGAGGATCCCGGCCGTGGCGGGCGCCCCTGCAGCCGCCGTCAGTCCGAGACCCAATGCCGGGGACGGCGCCTCGAGATGGAGTCTGAATTTGACGGCAGAAGCGGTCTTGGACCAATCGCGGTTCTTGGCGTGCGCCCAGTCCACGCGGGTTTCGGTCATGTGAGCGACGAGTCCCTGCGTCCAGTGATTCGCGATATCAGGGTGAGCGCCTTGACGGCGGAGGTGCCAGACGGCTTCTTGCACGCAACCTACGTCCTTGAGGTGTGTTGCCTCTTGCAGCGTGCGGGCCGGTGAGCTCGGGGTTGTCGCCCGGAGTTGGGTCAGCGCTTGGAGATTGCAGG
>Ga0172372_10010620_pt1 | contig 11771 bp, 9 predicted proteins | sample LakKiv5m_2_FD_114544 | JGI IMG/M metagenome (GOLD analysis project Ga0172372, IMG submission 114544) | Freshwater microbial communities from Kabuno Bay, South-Kivu, Congo - kab_092012_9.5m | ecosystem: Environmental > Aquatic > Freshwater > Lake | place: Democratic Republic of the Congo... | reverse complement strand
TACATACAAGCAGGACAAAAATATACAGCTGATATTTTTATAGGTGCATCTTCAACTGATTTTAAACCTGAAAATCTCCAAATTTTACTTGGAGTAGATTCTGCAGCAGCTGCTGGAGGCGCAACAGGTACACCACTTCCGTTAGTTGGTGGTATAGGAAAATACGAAGTGGGAACAAGTGGACAAGGAGATCAAGAGTATAAGGGTGTAATTAAATTAAAAAAGCCAACAGGAGAATTTAGCTATTATCCATTTAAAGGTGAGTATAAAGTAGCTCCACCTTCAGGTACAGTATCAGCTGATATGATGAATGTTTTTTATGCCGGCGTTCCAAATCCAGTAACTGCATCAGCAGGTGGAATTGCACCAGGTGACATATCAATTTCTGCAAGTGGTTGTGGTGCAACAATGACTCCAAAGGGAGGTGGTAAATATGAAATGAAGTTTAGTTCTACAGGAGATGTTATGATTACGGTTATGGGTAAAACTAAAGATGGTAACAAACCACAAGGTCCTCCAATTAAATTTAGAGTTAAACCTCTACCAAGACCAGAATTAAAAATTGGTGGAATATTTGGTCCTTTAGAAATGAAAAAACAGATGCTAGGAACAGTTGGTGCTTTAGTAGCAGGTGCAACAGGATTTGATTTTCAAGCAAATTACATAACGCAAGAGTGGAGTATTTCAGGCAAAGTAAAAGGAAAATGGTTAGGTGTTGAAGGAACAGGACCTAATTTAAATGCTGAGGCAAAACAAATTCTTGCAAACTGTGATGTAGGTAGCAAACTAAGTATTGATGCAAGGGTTAAAGGTCCGGATGGAAAAATTCAAGGAGCATCTTGTGGAATTAGAGTTACTAAATAATTATATAGTTATCAAATTACTAATTAATCAGTAAAAATTATAAAATTGAAAATATGAAAATTATGAAAAAATATCTGTTTTTAGTTAATTGTTTTATTATTGGTTTAATTAGTCAATTACATGGTCAAGTATTTACACCAGGAGATTTTAATGATGGTATTTATCAAAAAGAAAATGCACAAAATAAGAAACCTATTCCTTATACATCTTTAAGAGAAAGTGATGTTCAGTGGTCTAAAAGAATCTGGAGAAAGATAGACATGAGAGAAAAGATTAATCAACCACTTTTCTATCCAATAGAAGAAGTTAATGGTAAAATATCTTTTTTGCAATTGCTATTAAAATCAATACTAACGAATAATCCTGAAGAAAGAATTTATGCATTTGAAGATGATGAATTTAGAAAATTAAAAGACACAACAAAACTAAGAGAGTTTATAATGTGTCAACCTAAAGATTCTGTTCCACAAGATAATGTAGATCCTGTAACAGGAAATACATATCAAGTTATGGTATTACCACCAGCTAATCCAAAATGGTTATACGAAGAACTTAGAGGTATTACATTAAAAGAGGATTGGTTTTTTGATAAACAAAAATCAGTAATGGAAAGTAGAATAATTGGTATTGGTATAATTCTTCCTAGAAAATGTGATAAACTAGAAGAAGTTCAGGAGCAATTTTGGGTATATTTTCCTCAAATTAGACCACATTTAGCAAAAACTGAAGTTTACAATACAAAAAATGATTCTGAACGTAGAACTTTTGATGATATTTTTTGGAAAAGACAGTTTAATAGTACAATCACTAGAGAAAGTAATGTATACGATAGAGAAGTTGAATTGTATGCAAAAGGTATAGATGCATTGTTAGAAAATGAACGTATTAAATACGATTTGTTTAAATACGAACATGACTTCTGGCAATTCTAATAAAAAAATATTACATTCAAAAAAACCTTACAACATGTAAGGTTTTTTTATTTATAAAAATAACATGTCTAGTCAATTAAAAAATCTATCAGTTGTTGAAGGAAGTTTAATTCCAACAGCCAAAGAATATAAATTTGGAATTGTTGTTTCCGAATGGAATTATGAAATTACAAAATCACTATGTGATGGCGCTCAACAAACATTACAAAAAAATGGAGCTCAAGAAAAAAACATCATTATAAAATGGGTACCCGGTAGTTTTGAATTAACATTAGGTGCTCAGTATATGGCTGAATTAACAGATGTTGATGCTATTATTTGTATTGGTTGTGTAATACAAGGTGAAACAAAACATTTTGATTTTATTTGTAATGCTGTTGCTAATGGTATTACAAATTTGAATATAGAATTTAACATGCCAGTAATATTTGGTGTATTAACACCTAATACTTTAAAACAAGCTATAGATAGAGCCGGTGGAAAACATGGAAATAAAGGAGATGAAGCGGCAATAACTGCTATTAAAATGCTAGCTTTAAGAGATTCATTAAGTAATTAATCCAACTTCCTGAAATGAAATTAGTAATAGTATTAATAGCATTTCTATTCACTATAAATTATATTCCTAATTATAATACTAATACCTGTATTACTTCTAAATTTGATTTCATTGAAATTGATCCGGCAGGAAATATCTACATTGTAAAATCAGATCAATTAAAAAAATTTAATTCAAAAGGCGAACTATTAAAAATTTATTCTAATAAAAAATTAGGTAACATCTATTCCATAGATGTTTCAAATCCGCTGAAAATATTATTGTTTTATAAAGATCAAAGTCAACTACTATTTTTAGACTCTCAATTATCTCAAAATGCAGAAGTGATCGATTTATTAAACTATAATTTGGAACTAACAGATTTGGTATGTAACTCAATAAATAACGGATTTTGGTTATTTAATAGGCAAAATAATGAATTATGCAGATTGGATAAATCAATTAATAAAATTGTTAGTACAGGAAATTTAAACGTTGTATTATCAAAAAAAATAAATCCAAATTATATATTAGAAAAAGATAATTTTTTATTCATAAATAATCCGGAGGAAGGTATTTTGATATTTGATATTTATGGAACGTATTATAAACTTATACCAATTACTGATCTAAATTATTTCAATGTAAACTCAACTACTATTTCTTATTTTAAAAATAACACTTTTTATAAATTCGATTTTTTAAAATTACTTAGCGATGAAATAACATTTGAAGATCTACAGTTGAACAATGTTATTAAGTACAACAATGGATTATTAAAAGTATTTAAAGATTCTATTTGTATTATCAATTAATATAAAATCACTTCCAACTTTTACCTTTTGCTACAGCTTTTGCTTCATTAGGATTTTCCGGCCATGAGTGCTTAGGATATTTACGTTGTAATTCTTTTTTTACTTCATAATACGCATTATTCCAAAAACTATTTAAGTCACTGGTAACTTGAACCGGTTTATAACCCGGAGATAAAAGGTGCAACAATAATTTTATTTTTCCATTATTGATAGTTGGACTTTCTTTCATACCAAATAGCTCTTGTAAGCGAACAGCCAAAACAGGTTGATTATCATTTGCAAAATATATAATCGGAATCTTAGAGCCACTTGGAACTTCAATTATTTCAGGAATTAATTTATTTAACTTGTTTTTAAATTCCCAACCTAGTAAGTTTTCTATAGCTTCTTTTATTGGTATTTTTTTTAAATCTTCTGTTTTTTTAAGTGTATCAATATACGAGTCAATCCAATTTTCAGGTTCCTGAATAAATTGCTGTTTTGAAATTAATGTTACCTCCTCCCCCGGATTCCATTTCAAAAAACAAAACAATCTGTTAAAAAATTGTTCCGTTATATCATTAAAATCAAGCAGAAATTCTCCTTCTTGCTTAATTGCTTTACAAATTACAGATTTTACTAAATGTTTATCAGGATTAAAAAGTGGTTTACTTTGAAGAATTAAAGATCCAATTTTGAGTTCTTTATTCGCAATTAATCCTCCTTTTCTGGTATCCCATATCACACTATCTTTTTCCTTTATTAATACTTTTAAATCTTTTGGTTGTAGTGGTGCAGCTAAAAATATTTTTCCAATACCATCGCGTAAATCTATATTAGCAATACAAATCCAGGATTCATGCGCTAAATCATCCTGATGACTGAACATTGCCATTTTACCATTTGCCAACATAAACTGGGCATTATTTCCTGGTTTAGCCGATGCTATACGCTCTGGATATGCAAAAGAAAGTAAAAGTCCGATTTCAAAAGGATCAACAATTGAATTACTTTCATCCACCTGGATTAATTTTCTATACGAAGAAGCATTTTTTTCAATACGTAAAAATTTATGATTTAAACTATTACGTTCTCGGTTTCTTCTCAACGACTCAATTCTTAAATTTAAATCAACACCACTTTCTCGAGGTAATGGATCTCTTTCTTCTAAAATGGCAGCAATGTCTGTTGCAAGTTGCTTTGAAGATTCATTATCGGCTGATAATAGCATATTTGCTATACGTGGATGACATGCCAATGCATGTATTTTCTTACCATGTTCTGTTATTTTATCATTTTCAATTGCACCAATTTGCTCAAGTAATTCTTTAGCTTGATTTATTGCTGCACTTGGTGGAGGGCTAAGCCAATTCAGGTTATAAACATTATTTACACCCCACTTAAACAATTCGAGCTGCAAAGAACATAAATCACTTTGTTCTATTTCAGGAACTCTGTGTGTTGTTAATCGTTGATGAGTTGCAAACGACCACATTCGAAAACAAACACCTTCACTTAATCTACCTGCTCTTCCTGCTCTTTGATCTGCAGCATCATGAGTTACTCTTACAGTTTCCAGCTTACTTAAACCGGATTTTATATCAAATACATTATGTTTAGTAAAACCACTATCAATAACTATTTTAATTCCTTCTATAGTTAAACTGGTTTCTGCTATAGAAGTAGCTAAAACAATTTTTCTTTTGCCAAATTTATTAGGTAAAATAGCCATGAATTGTTCTCTTGTAGATAACATTCCATACAAAGGGTGAATTGAAAATCCTATCAATTGTTGCTCTAGTAAAGCAGCGCATTTTTTTATTTCCGCTTCTCCGGGTAAAAATACAAGTGTATCACCAGCATAATTGTTTACAGCATCGTAAACCAAACGCGCAGTTAATTCGGGCAATAACTGAACATCAGCATCTCCTGAATAAATTAGTTCAACGGGGAATAATTTTCCTTTACTTTCTATTACTTCAGCATTTAAAATTTCTTTTAATTGAGGTACGTTTAATGTAGCCGACATAACCAACAACTTTAAATCCGGTCTTAATATATCTTGAGTTTCACGGCAAAGTGCCAGGGCCAAATCTGCATGTAAACTTCGTTCATGAAACTCATCGAAAATTACAATTCCAACATTCTCTAACGCATTATCATTTTGTAACATTCGAGTTAATATACCTTCTGTTACAACTTCAAGTTTTGTTTTCGAAGAAACTTTGGTTTCGAACCTTATTCTGTAACCTATAGTCTCCCCAACAACTTCATTTAAGAGTTCTGCCATTCTTATAGCTATTGTCTTTGCTGCAATGCGTCGTGGTTCTAGAAGGATTATTTTCTTGCCATTTAACCAGGTTTCATTTATAAGATGTAATGGTACTAATGTGCTTTTTCCTGCTCCGGGTGGTGCAGTTACAATTAATTTATTTTCCTTTACTAATTTTTGTTTTATGGCAGGAATAACTTCACTGATTGGTAATTGTATTTCAGAAAATTGAACCATAATATAAGATTACAAATATACTATGCATTTCAGTTGATTGTTTTGCAGATTAGTAGTTAGAAAACAATAAAAAGTTTAACTAAAAAAAATTAAATTAGTTAATGTTAAAAACACGTGTATTGTTTTTAATAATTATTTTCTGCATACCTTTCATACTAATTAAATACTTTTGAAAAATATTTCTTTAAAATGAGTTCTACCGAAAACAGAAACAGACCTAAATTAAAAAACCTCAATTATTCTCCTATTTTGCTGGATGGTAAATTACAGCCTCAAGCTGTAGATCTGGAAGAAGCCGTGCTTGGAGCAATGATGCTAGAAAAAGAGGCATTGAGCCAGGTAATTGATATTTTAAAACCGGAATCATTTTACAAACCTTCTCATCAATCTATCTATAGAGCAATTATTGATTTATTTACAAATTCTGAACCGGTAGATATTTTAACCGTTACTAATCAGCTTCGTAAAAATGGTGAATTAGAAATTGCAGGAGGTGCTTATTCGGTTTCACAATTAACAAATAAAGTGGCTTCTTCAGCAAATGTAGAATACCACGCACGTATTGTTGCCCAAAAATTTTTACAACGAGAGTTAATTCGTTTAAGCACAGATACTATTCATAAATCCTACGAAGAATCTACAGATGTGTTTGATTTGTTGGATACTGCAACTAAAAATATTTTTGAGCTTGTTGATGCTAACATTCGTAAGCAACATGATAAAATGAGCAACCTCGTTGCCGAGGCACTAAAACAAATTGTAACTGCAGGTTCTCAAACATCAGGTGTTACTGGTGTCCCAAGTGGTTTCACTGCATTAGATAGAGTTACGTCAGGTTGGCAAAAAAGTGACCTCATCATTTTAGCGGCTCGTCCGGGTATGGGTAAAACTGCCTTTGTATTAACTATTGCTCGTAATGCCTCCGTAGAATTTACCAAACCAACAGCAGTGTTTTCTTTAGAGATGTCCTCTTTACAATTAGTAAATCGTTTAATTTCAGGTGAAGCTGAACTCAATCAAGATAAAATTAGAAAAGGAAATCTTGAACCTTATGAATGGCAGCAATTAAATACCCGAATTAATGCATTAACAAAAGCTCCTCTTTATATTGATGACACCCCTGCCCTATCTATATTTGAATTAAGAGCAAAGGCACGTCGTTTAAAAGAAAATCATGGCATTGAAATCATCATCATTGACTACTTGCAATTAATGACAGCTGGTTCTGATAACAAAGGAAACCGTGAGCAGGAAATCAGTTATATTTCGCGATCATTAAAAGGTTTAGCAAAAGAATTAAATATTCCAATCATAGCACTTTCGCAGTTAAGCCGTAATGTTGAACAGAGAGCGAGTAACAGTAAACGTCCGCAATTAAGCGATCTTCGTGAATCAGGAGCCATTGAGCAAGATGCAGATATGGTAATGTTTATTTATCGTCCGGAATACTATGGTTTAACAGAAGATGAAAATGGTAACTCAACAAAAGGAAGAGCTGAAGTAATTATAGCTAAACACAGAAATGGATCTTTGGAGGACATTCCTCTTCGCTTCATTGGTCAATATGCTAAATTTGCCGATTTAGATTATCAGGAAGATACAAGCAGCCAATATAGCTCCAACTCAGGAATTGCGCCAGCGGATGATTTTTTAAATAATGTACAAACCAAAACCATCGCATCCAAAAAATGGGACGATGAGCAATCTGATGCTCCATCAACTGACATAAAAAGAGAAAATCCAAATCACGATATTGAAGATCCATTTTAAAAAAGAAATTATGTTTACAATCGATACACACACTCATATTATCCCAAAAGAGATTCCTGATTTTTCATCAAAATTTGGCTACGGTGAATTCATTCGCCTCGATCATCATGCCGAAGGAAGAGCATGGATGATGCAAGGAGAAAAACGCTTTCGTGAAATCATTTCCAATTGCTGGGATCCGGAAGTCCGAATTAACGAAATGGCCGAACATCAAATTGATATGCAAGTTATTTGTACCATACCGGTTATGTTTTCTTATTGGGCAAAAGCAACAGATACACTTGAGTTATCTAAATTTTTAAATGATCACATTTCCGAGATAACTACTAAATTTCCAGATAAGTTTATTGGTCTTTCCACCATACCACTTCAAGATGGTAAACTAGCTGTTAAGGAATTGGAAAGAAGCATGAAAAACGGACATAAAGGTGTTCAAATTGGTTCAAATGTGAATAATAAAAACCTTAATGAACCTGAATTCATGGAGTTTTTTGCTGCCTGCGAAAATTTAGGTGCTGCTGTATTAGTTCATCCATGGCAAATGATGGGACAAGAACACATGAGCAAATACTGGCTTCCATGGCTGGTAGGAATGCCTGCAGAAATTAGCAGGGCAGTATGTTCCATGATATTTGGAGGTGTATTTGAAAAATATCCCAAACTAAAAGTTTGTTTTGCACATGGTGGCGGTTCCTTTTTACCTACAATCAGCCGAATTGAACATGGCTGGGAATGCCGTCCGGATTTGGTCGCAATCGATAATCCTAAAAATCCAAAAGAGTATTTAGGTAAGTTTTGGGTCGATTCGCATGTGTGCGACCATAAAATGTTACAATATGTAATTGATCTAGTTGGTGCAGATAAAGTAATGCAAGGTTCAGATTATCCTTTCCCATTAGGCGAAGCTGTTCCTGGTGAATTAGTTAGAAATGCTCCGCTATCGGAAACAGATAAAATAAAAATTTTAGGTACTGCCGCAAAAGAATGGTTAAGTATATCATCCTGAATTAAAATTTAAAAAATTAATTAATTTTAATTTTATCTGTTATATATAATTCAGTTAAAACTGTTCTAAAAAAAATTCTAATTAATTTTTGTTGATAATCTCGTTTGTTAAGCAAATAAATTATGCTGAATTTTCCATTCAAATTCTAATGCATGGAAAACGAAAAAATTGCCTTTGAACGATTACTTAACGTAATGAATGAATTACGTGAAAAATGTCCGTGGGATAAAAAACAAACCATGGATAGCTTACGCTATTTAACCATAGAAGAATTGTATGAGTTAAGTGACGCCATTCTTGAAAAAAACAAAAACGAAATTAAAAAAGAACTTGGTGATATTTTGCTACATATCGTGTTCTATGCAAAAATTGCAAGTGAAACCAATGATTTTACCATTACTGATGTAATCAATTCTTTATGCGATAAATTAATAGAACGTCATCCGCACATTTACGGTGATGTAACAGTAAATAATGAAGAAGAAGTAAAACAAAACTGGGAAAAAATAAAACTTAAAGAAGGCAATAAATCAGTTTTGTCAGGCGTGCCAAAAAGTTTGCCTGCTTTGGTTAAAGCCATGCGCATTCAGGAAAAAGCAAGAGGAGTAGGATTTGATTGGAAAAATAAAAATCAGGTTTGGGAAAAAGTGCAAGAAGAAATTCAGGAATTTAAATCAGAAATTGATCAAGCCAATCCGGATAAAGAAAAAATAGAAAACGAATTTGGCGATGTGCTTTTCTCGCTTATCAATTATGCACGTTTCAATAATATCAACCCGGAAGACGCATTAGAAAGAACAAACAAAAAATTCATTCATCGTTTTCAATACATGGAAGAAAAAATTAAGGCATCGGGTAAAACTATTTCTGATTGTAAATTAGAAGAAATGGATAAGTATTGGAATGAAGCTAAGTGATTTTAGTTTAGAGTTATAAAATGTTAAGTTATGGCATAAGCTTTTTTTTCTTTCACTAATAATTGTCACACTTAACAATGCGAAAATTTACTCTTAAATTTAAAATAGTGGAACGTACAATGAACATAGTTGTTTTGATCTTTTAATTTACCCGAGCGTGGCCATGAACAAACGCGGTGCCGATTCGGGTGAATGCTTTTTTTAGGGCAGCCAGGCGGAATGGCTGACCGTAAAGAAAAAAGCAGAGAGCGCGAGCAATCGTTTGTTCTTGATTTTTTTTGCTACTTTTTTTAATCAAGTAAAAAAAGTAGAAGATTAATAAAAATACTTTTTAAGTAGACCGTAATTAAAAAAATTAAGAATTATGAAAATCAAAAAACCAAATAAAATAATTGAAAACGTTGAAATTATTGACACATCCTCTGAGGGTAAAGCAGTTGCGCGCGTTGATGATTTAGTCGTTTTTGTAGAAGGCGCAGTACCCGGAGATACCTGCACCATTTTAATTTCACGTATTAAAAAAAAGTTTGCCGAAGCAAAATTGTTGAAACTTGAAAAACCATCTCCACAACGAATTGAATCAGTTTGCAAGCATTTTGGTTCTTGCGGTGGCTGCAAGTGGCAACATTTAAATTACGAAGCACAACTTTACTATAAACAAAAACATGTACACGATTCATTAACTCGACTTGCAAAAGTCGAGTTTCCGGAATTAAAACCAATTGTTGGAGCAACTAATTTTTATCATTATCGTAACAAATTGGAATTTACCTTTTCTGCAAAAAAATGGCTGACAAAAGAAGAGATTGAAAGTGGAAAAGAATTTAATCGCAATGCACTGGGCTTCCACATTCCCGGATTATTTGATAAAATAATTGATATCGAAACGTGTTACCTGCAAAAAGATCCTTCCAATGCAATCAGAAATGAAGTTCGAGATTTTGCGCTAAAAAACAATTTTAGCTTTTTCGACATACGCGACAAACATGGCTTTTTGCGTAATTTACTCATTCGCACAGCAAACACCGGAGAGTTAATGGTGTTAGTTTCGTTTTTTCGCGAAGAAAAAGAAAATCAGGATGCTTTGTTAAATCACTTAAAAACTAAATTTCCTGAAATAACATCGTTGTTATACATCATCAATCCAAAAGGAAATGAAACTTTTCATGATTTGGATGTACATTGTTTCTATGGACGCGATTACATTATTGAAGAGATGGAAGGATTACAATTTAAAATCGGACCCAAATCATTTTTTCAAACCAATTCCGATCAGGCTTTTGAGCTTTATAAAATCACAAGAAAATTAGCCGGCTTAACAGGAAACGAATTAGTATATGATTTATACACCGGCACAGGAACAATTGCCTGTTTTGTTGCTAAACAAGCCAAAAAAGTGATAGGGATAGAATATGTTGAAGCAGCCATTGAAGATGCAAAAGTTAATGCTGAGTTAAATAAAATTGACAATACCGTTTTTTACGCAGGTGATATGAAAGACCTATTAACAACTGATTTTATTTCGAAAAACGGCAAGCCTGATGTTATCATTACCGATCCTCCGCGTGCAGGAATGCACGAAGAGGTAGTTAAAGTACTTAACGAAGTAAAAGCAAAAAAAATAGTTTATGTTAGTTGTAACCCATCTACGCAAGCACGCGATTTAGCAGCTTTGGATGTTAATTACAGAGTAATGGAAGTTCAGCCGGTTGATATGTTTCCACAAACTCACCATGTTGAAAATGTAGTGTTACTTGAATTGAGGTAAATTGAATTCAATGATTTACTAATTCCAACACATCTTGTTGAAGTTTTCTTTTGAAAGAAATTAACTTTTCTTCTCCTGAAATTTAAAAAATTTTGAAACCGGAATTGAAAGTGCTAAACTTATTTTGAGTAGAGTTTCAGCTGTTACATTTGCTTTTCCTTTCTCGATACGAGTTAAATTTCCTCTTTCCATATCGCACATAAAAGCTAATTCTGTTTGTGTGATTTTTTTCTTTAATCTATGCTTTGCTATGGAAGCTCCTAATTCCTGTAAAAACTCAGTCTTGGTCATTGAAAGCATATCAGATAACCAAAATTTGAATTTTTAGTTTAATTAATTGCTATCTTATAAGATAGCATATAGTTTTTATGTTTATTTTTGTAATAATATTTGAAAGACAATAGATTATAAAAGGGCTAATCACCCAATAAATGAAATATATTGGCAAATATTCATGCCATAGCACTATTTATTTAATTAACTTTTTTAAAAACAAAAAAAAATGAAGATTTACAAATTAATTACATTTATACTATTATCAATTTCTCTTACACACTGTGGCAATAAATTAGAAATAAATGATTTATCAAAGAGTGAATGGACAGAAAAAAACAGTAATAAACCTAAGTATAAAATAAAATTTAATGCCGATGGTACTTTTCTTCTTACAATT
>Ga0172372_10010619_pt1 | contig 11771 bp, 8 predicted proteins | sample LakKiv5m_2_FD_114544 | JGI IMG/M metagenome (GOLD analysis project Ga0172372, IMG submission 114544) | Freshwater microbial communities from Kabuno Bay, South-Kivu, Congo - kab_092012_9.5m | ecosystem: Environmental > Aquatic > Freshwater > Lake | place: Democratic Republic of the Congo... | reverse complement strand
GAGAACCACGAATACAAGGCCGCGAAGGAAATGCAGAAGGTGCTCATGCGCCGCAAGAGCGAGCTGGAAGTGCAGCTCAACCGCGCGCGCGGCACCGACTTCGCCGGCGTCCGCACCGACGTGGTCAGCATCGGCACCAAGGTCGCCGTCCACGACGTGAACAACCAGAAGCCCGTCACCTTCAAGATCTGCGGCGCGTGGGATTCCGACCCGGACAACGGCATCATCGCCTACCTCAGCCCCATCGGCCAGGCCCTCCTGAACCATCCCGTCGGCGAGGAGGTCGAGTTCGAGCTGCAAGGCACGAAGCACAAGTTCCGCATTGATGCCATCGAGGCCCTCCCGCCCGCGCCCAAGCCCGCCGAGCCGGCGGAGGCCGCCAGCGGCGAAGCTCCGGCCCCGGCTCCCGCGAACTGATTCCCGCACCATGCCCTCGCTCGGGTTCTCCTGGCTCGGGACATGGCTCCGGCGCGGCAGCGTCTTGGACTGCGGCAGTCCCCTGTCGCCTTCGAGTGCTGCGGGCGGCCCAAAGCGCCAGCGGACTGGCGCACTCCAAAACCTCGCGGATTCCGCCACCAGCTTGATTCGCACGGGCACGCTGACTTTGCTGCTGCTCGCGCCCTTCGCTTCGTTCGCCCAATCCTCCGCCGACCCGCTCGCCTTCGACGCCCCGCACAAGCGCCTCATCGCGCGCTTTGGCGAAAGCAACGCGGTCGTCTCGTTCACCGTCACGAACGTCTCGCGTTCGCCCGTGGTCATCCACGACATCGTGCCGTCCTGCGGTTGCAGCATCGCCACCTTCCCCAGCAAGCCGTGGTCGCTCCCGCCCGGCGCGCGCGGCGTCTTCAGCGTCGGCACCGACGTGCGCAGCAAGAGCGGCTCCCTGCTCAAGACCATCATCGTGCAATCCTCCGCCGGCGCGCGGCAGCTCACCTACCAGGTGGACATCCAGGAACCGGCGAACCCCGCCGACCGCGCCCGCAACCAGGCGCTCGCCAAGGCCGACCCGCAGGCCATCTTTCGCGCCGATTGCGCCCGGTGCCATGTGGCCCCCGCGCGCGGCCTGCTGGGCAAGGAGCTTTACGCCACCGCGTGCGGCATCTGCCACGACGCCGAGCATCGCGCCTCGATGGTTCCCGACCTGCGCGCGCTGAAGCAGCCCACGCCCCGCGAATACTGGCTGGCGTGGATCGCCCACGGCAAACCCGGCACGCTCATGCCGGGCTTCTCGATCCAGGCCGGCGGCTTCCTGTCGGATGTGCAGATGGAGACGCTCGCCAATTACTGCGCCAGCCCGCAGTTCCGCGCCCGGCCCTGAACCGCGACGCCTGTTGCCTCGGCCAGCCGGTGCGCGGGCTTCGCCAAAATCGGTGAGCTTCCCGGTCTCGCTTCTTCGGGGTTTTTCCTTACCCTGGTTGCAAACGAGTTCCGCCGGGCTTCATACTATCTTTACAAACCTCCGCCACCGTGGCGGCCGACGATGACAGCGGCTTCACAAACAGTCTGGCTCCTTCTGCTCGCGATCGCGTTCGTCGCGAGGCCGGCGGCTGCCCAGCCAACGGTCGGGGCCACGCTGGGCATCGGGCCGGGCACCGGCACGAACGCCGCCACCCTCCGCATCGCCGACCCCGGCAATTTCGTCTGGGTGCTCCAGCGCTCGACCGACCTGACGAACTGGACCGAAGTCGCGCCGCTCAAGCTGCACAATGGTTCCTTCAACCTCGGCGTGCCGGCGGCTCCCAGCGCGCTCTTCCGGGCCGTGTTCCTGCCCGCCCGGCAGACCATCGCCAGCGACGTGACCAACGCGCTGCTGCTGCCGGGAACGCCATTTAACTATGCCTCCCCTGCCCTGCCCCCGAGCTTCTCCGTCAACCCCATCCTCGGGCAGGACAACCAGCCGGCCACCAACCTCACCACTGACGCCGGCGCGGCGCTCGGCCGCGTGCTCTTCTACGACAAGCGCCTGTCCACGAACCAGACCGTCTCCTGCTCCTCCTGCCACTTGCAGGCAAATGGCTTCTCCGACCCGCGCCCGTTCAGCGTCGGCTTCAACGGCGGGCTGACCGGCCGCAACTCGATGGGCCTGAGCAACGCGCGCTGGTATCAGCGCCTCAAGTTCTTCTGGGACGAGCGCGCGGCCACGCTGGAGGAGCAGACCTTGATGCCCATTCAGGACAGTCTCGAAATGGGAATGACGCTGACGGCACTCACCAACCGCCTCGCGGCCGAACCCTTTTACACCAACCTGTTCGCGCAGACCTTCGGCACGCCGGAAATCACCGCCGAGCGCGTTTCGCGCGCGCTGGCGCAGTTCGTCCGCTCCATCGTGTCCGTGCAGTCAAAATACGATGTGGGCGTGACGATGAGCTTCGCCAACTTCACCGCGCAGGAAAACCTGGGCCGGCAGATATTTCTCGGCCAGGGCACGTTCGGCCACGTCACCTGCGCGCGCTGCCACGGCACCGACAACTTCGTGCCAATTTTTCCTCCCGGCACCGGCATCTTCAACAACGGCCTCGAAAACCCCTACGTGGACAAGGGCGTCGGCGCGCTCACCGGCCAGCCGCAGGACGAGGGGCTGTTCAAGGTGCCGTCCCTGCGCAACATCGAACTGACCGCGCCCTACATGCACGACGGCCGTTTCGCCACGCTGGAGCAGGTCGTGGAGTTTTACGACTCCGGCGTGGTCGCGCATCCGAACTTGTCCGGCCCGCTGAAAGTTCCGCCCGGCAACGGCGCCGCCTCGGGCACCCCGGTCCGCCTCAACCTGACCCCGCAGCAGAAGGCCGCGCTCGTGGCCTTCATGAAAACGCTGACGGATCCCAGCCTCGCCACCGACCCCAAGCTCTCCGACCCGTTCAACTACGGGAACTGAGGTGGCGGTCGCATCTGGTGCTTATGGGCCGACTCGGATAATGTCACCGGGCTTTAACGCGGGTAGAACCGCCAGCACTTTCGGCATCAGCGGCAGGGTGTGGTGCAACTGGATGCCCTCCGCCTCCAAAACCACCACGGCAAGTTTCAATTCCGCCGGGTTTTGCTGAAAGGACAGGTTGCGGTCGCCGGTGAGAAAGACCTCGAAGCCATTATCCACCGCGAGCCTGAGGAGCTGACCGTTCTTGATGCCGCTCCAGCCCATCTTTTGCGCGGAGACGGCGTAGTGCCCGGTGAGCGCACGGCCCAGCCGCCAGTTGAGGCATTCGTCAATGAGAATGCGCATCCGTCAGACAGTTTCGAGAATGGTCAGCTTGGCGGCTTCGATGACGGCGATGACCTGCCCGCGTTGGACGGAGGGAAAGCCGTCCAAAAAATCTTCGATGGATTCGCCGCCTTCGAGGTAGTCAATGAGGTTTTGCAGCGGCACGCGCGTGCCCACAAAGACGGGGGTGCCACCCATGATTTCCGGGTCGCGGTGAACCACGCCTTTCAAGTCCTCAATCTTCATGCATACAGGGTAGCAGGGGCGAAGGGCTTTCCAAGCACCAACCATTCTGGGAATCGGTGAGATCTGCCACGACGATGCGGAAGTTCGGTCCGGCTACTTGCTCTGAAACACCGCGCTCGCGACAACCTCGTGGATGAGCGACCGGACGCCGTAGTTCTTCGTCTTCACCTTGCCCACGATGTCGTTGACCGCTGGCGTGTCCACAGGTTCGAGGCCGTGGCCGGTGGCGTAGGTGAGGAGCTTCGTGGTGAGTGCCCGCGTGATTTGGTCCTTGTCCGTCAGGAGCAGTTGCTTCAGCTCGTCAATGTCCTTGAACGCGCGGCCATCGGGCAGCACGTCGGAGGGGTCCACCTTCGGGCCGTGCAGGTAGGGCATCCGGCGGCCGTCAATCGTCACGGGCTTGCCGTTGCCGCTCACGCGATAGAACTCCCGCCAGCCGCCAATCACATCGAAGCTCTCCAGCGCGAAGCCCGGCGGATCCATCTTCATGTGGCAGCTCGCGCAGGATTCGAGCTGCCGGTGCTTGGCGAGCTGCTCGCGGATGTTCTTCGTGCCGCGCGTGTCGGGTTCGAGCGTGCCGACGTCGGCGGGCGGCTTGGGCGGCGGCGTGCCGAGGATGCGGTCGAGCACCCACGCGCCGCGCAGCACGGGCGAGGTGGTCGTGCCGTTGGCCGTGACTTTCAGCACGCTGGCCATCGTGAGCACGCCGCCGCGATGGCTGTCCGGCGGCAGCTTCACGCGCTGGAAGGCGAAGCCGCTCACGCCGGGGATGCCGTAGTGCTTCGCGAGCCGGCCGTTGAGCATCGTGAAGTCCGACGCGATGAAGCTCGTGAGGCTCAGGTCGTGCCGCAGCACCTCGCTGAAGAACAGCTCGGTTTCGCGCACCATCGAGACCTTCAGCATGTCGTCGAACTCCGGGTAGTGGATGTGGCTGGGCACGGTGAAATCAATGTCCCGCAGCCCGAGCCACTGGCCGGTGAAGTTCTCGGTGAACGCGGCGGCCTTCGGGTGGTTCAGCAGGCGTTCGGTTTGCGCACGGAGGATGGCGGGCTGTGAAAGTTTCTTCTGCTCTGCCAGCGACAGCAATTCCTCATCCGGCATCGTGCTCCAAAGGAAGTAGCTCAGGCGCGAAGCGAGCGCGAAGTCGTCGAGCTTGCCCGGCTGCTCGCGCAGGAAGAGGAAGTCCGGCGAGACGAGCACGGCGGACAACGCGGCGCGCATGGCCTGCTCGAAGGTGCGTTGCTCCGCGAGCTTCGCCTCGGCCAGCGCGACGAACGGTTTCACATCCGCATCGGTCACGCTCCGGCGGAAGGCGCGGCGCGCGAACTGCCGCAGGATGCGGTCGGCGTCCGCGAGCGGCTCGCTGGAGATGACCTCCACGCGATCACGCTGGTTGTAGATGGGCGCGGGGCCTTGCTTCAGCTCCCCGAAGAGGCGGCGATGGCTCTCCGGCGGCCACGACTCGTTCAGCGGCCCTTCCACGTCCACCCAGTCCACCACGAGGCCGGGGCCTGCCCACGCGTCCGCGCCGGTTTTGTGAACCGTCTGCGAGGAGGCGAGGCCGTAGGGCAAAAGCGAAATCGAAGTGCGCGGCTCCATGTGGTCCACGAACTCGATGACGCGCGGCTGGCCCGGCTGGGCGTCGAAGTAATTGACCAGGTGCCCCTTCGCGCCACCCATGCCGCCCGAGCCGGACCACACGCGAAAGACCACGGGCTGGTTGGAACTCTGCACGGCTGACACCGACATCGTGAAGCGGTAGCGCCCGCGTTCCTGCGGGTAAAACTTCGTCACGCCCACCTGCTGCCACGCGGAGGAACTGAGCAGCGTGAGGACGCCTTCCTCGGTCTTGCGAAAAACCTTCTCCGTCGTGGAGCGGACCTGGTGCGACTCGGTGAGCAGGTAGCGGGTCTTGGTGGACTTGGGCTGCGGACGGTTCGCGATGGCCTGGTTCAGCGCGGTGTCCGCCGCTTCGAGATACTTGTCGAGCAGGAAGGACGACGTGTGCAGCGCCTCGCCGATGTTGTCGAAGCCGTCGGCGGAGCCGTCGAGCGGCAGCAAATCTTTCAACGGCGTCTGCACACCGAGCAGGTCGCGCACGGTGTGCTCGTATTCGGTGCGGTTGAGCCGGCGCAGCACCACGCGGCCTTGCGACGCGCGCTGGGCGAGCACGGCCTGCGAAATTTGACCGGCGATCCAGCCAGTCACCGCGCGCGCTTCTGACTCCGGCGGACGCGGCTGTTTCTTCGGCGGCATCTCGCCGGTCTGAAGCTGCTCCAGCACCTTCTCCCAGCGACCACGCGCGGTTTTGTCCGTGAAGTCCGTCGTGAGCTGGTCGAGCCGCCAGTCGCCCTTGGGCTTCGCGCCGCTGTGGCACTCCTGGCAGTGCTGTTCGAGGAACGCGCGCACCGCTTCGGGCTGCGATCGCACCGGCCCGGCCGCCTGACTGGTGAAGGCGATCAGCCCGGAGAACAGCAGGCCAAGGCGGTTTGATCCGCGTCGCGGTGAATGCACGGAAGCACAGACGCGACGGCCCGGGGAGAGGTTCATCGGGTGGTCGCGGTGGAAATTACTTGCCGCTTGAATGCCAAACTTGGTGGGTCGTCAGAAAGCCATGTCTGCTCCTGCCCGCATCGCTTTTGTGCTCGCCGGTTCCGTCTGCCTCGCCGCCGCCGACGTGGATTTCCGCCAGCAGATCCAGCCCATCTTCGAGCACGCCTGCATCCGCTGCCACGGCGCGGACTCCGCCAAGGGCGGCCTGCGCCTCGACACCAAGGAGGGCTTCCTCAAGGGCGGCAAGCACGGCCCGCTCGTCAACGCGAAGGATTACGAAAAGAGCGAACTGCTCCGCCGCGTCAAGCTCCCGCGCGACCACGAGGACATCATGCCGCAGGAGACCGAGCCGCTCTCCGGCCCGTTCAAGAACTGGCTCACCGACTGGGTCCGCACCGGCGCGAAATGGCCCGACGGCGTGGTGCTCAAGCAAAAGAAGAAGGAAGTCCCCGGCCTCGCGGAGCTGAACCTCATTCCGCCGCACCCGCCCGGCTCGCTCGCCGACGCCGCGCGGATTGCCGACCAGATTCTCACCCGCGCCAACGAGGCCAGCACCGGCCCGAAGCCGAGGACCGCCGCCATCGTTGACGACTTGTCCTTCCTCCGCCGCGCGTCGGTGGATCTCATCGGCCGCATCCCGACCACGGATGAAATCAAGCAGTTCGAGGCCGACCGCAGCCACGAGCGGCGGGAGAAGCTGATTGACCGGCTCATCGCGCACCCGCGCTTCGCGGAACGCTGGACGGTGTTCTTCGCCGACATGCTGCGCGTGCGCTCGCAGCAGGACGGCGGGCCGCAGTTGCTGGCCTACGTGAACCGCTGCGTGGCCGAGGGCAAGCCCTACGACCAGATGGCGCGCGAACTCATCGCCACCAACGGCCGCCCCGAGAGCGCGCCCGCCGCCGGCTTCGCGCTGGGCGACGCCGCCAACCCGATGCAGCTCGCCGGCGCGACCGCGCAGATTTTCCTCGGCGTGCGGATGCAGTGCGCGGAATGCCACGACCATCCCTTCGATGACTGGAAGCAGAAGGAGTTCTACGACCTCGCCGCCTACTTCGGCACCATCAAGCGCGTCGAGGCCGGCAAGAACATCAAGCGCATCTACACCACGGAGGGCAAGGAGACGTCCGTGAAGTGGCCGCCCGAGCGCGAGCAGCCGCCCAAGCGCGACGCCGTGCCGCCCAAGTTCCCCTTCGAGCTGGTCAACTACACGGCCAAGCCGAACTTCATCGCGCGCCTCGAAGACCGCCGCCGCCCGAACACCGGCGCCCTGAGCGCCGCCGCCGCGAAGAAGGCGCTCGACGACCTCGTGGACGGCCTCGACGTGAAGCAGACCCTGCGTGATTCCAAGCTGGATGCGGCGCTGCTCACCGAGGCGAAGGCCGCCGCGCAGCAGGGCCAGGACGGCCGCAGCATCTACGCGCAGAGCGAGGAGCGGAAGAAGCTCGCCGCGCTCATCACCGACCCGCGCAACCCCTACTTCGCGCGCGCGTTCGTGAACCGCCTCTGGGCCGAGCTGGTCGGGCGCGGGTTCGTCGAGCCGCTGGACAACATCTCCGCCTACAACGAAATCCGCCATCCGCAGGCGCTGCAGTTCCTCGCGCAGGAGTTCGTCGCCGGCGGCTACGACCTCCGCACGCTCATCAAGACCATGATGCTCACGCAGGCCTACCAGCGCGGCCATCTGCCCGCCGGAGTGGAGGCCGCCGACCTTGCCCGCGCCGAGGAAGCCTTCACCGCCACCCGCCCGCGCCGCATGTTGGGCGAGGTGCTCTTCGACAGCGTGACGGTCGCCGGGCATCTGCTTTCCCACAAGTGGCCCGAGGGCGCGAACGTCCGCGAGGTGAAGCGGCAGGTCCGCATCCCGCTCGCCAACGCCGCGATGCTGGCCGCCGCCGAGGACAAGTCCACCAACCAGCCCAACATGATGATGGCGATGAACAAGCCCGGCCAGGCCCCCGCGCCGTATGACTTGGAGAAGGGCGCGAGCCTCGACTTCGAGGCGCTGCTCAAGCCGGAGAAGATGGGCAAGGACGACGACAAGTTCGGCGACGTGCTGTCCGAGTCGAAGAAGGACCAGGAGATGAACAAGAAGATGGAGGAGGACGCCATCGAGGCCGCGCGCCAGGCGCGCATCCGCCTGCTCCAGTCCGGCAACGCCGAGCGCTTCCGCCTCGAAACCGTCACCGCCATCGTGGACGACAACCCGAAGTTTGCCAGCACCCTCCGCATGGCCACCCCTGCCCCGCCGTCGCACTTCCTCCGCGTGTTCGGCCAGCCCGCGCGCGACAACCTCGGCGAGTTCCGCGACGAGGCGCCGTCGCTCCGCCAGGAGCTGATGATGCTCAACGGCAAGGCCACGCACGAGGCCTCGCGGGTCGGCCCGCTGGAGCCGGTCTATCACCTCATCGCCGGTCCCGCCGCGAACCCGGCCAAGGCCATCGAGTTCGTGTATCTGGAGATTTTCACCCGTCGTCCGACGGCCGAGGAACTCGCCGAAGGGCGCGAAGTCATCGGCACCGCCAAGACTCCGGCTGAGGGCCTCGCCGACCTGCGTTGGGCGATGCTTAATTCCCACGAATTCCGTTACCTGCCCTGAAGTCTGTTCATCACCATCAAAAACCCATGAGCTCCTGCACTGACTACTACGCCACGCGCCGCCGGTTCCTCACGCAGTTCGCCGGCACGGCGGCGCTGCTGGGAATGCCCATCAACCGCCTCGTCGCCGCGATCGGCTCCGCCCACGCGCCGAAGGCCGAATCCGTCATCCTCTTCTGGAACGGCGGCGGCATGAGCCACATTGACACCTGGGATCCGAAGCCGGGCCGCGAGGTCGGCGGCGAGTTCGAGCCGATCAAGACCAGCGCCGACGGCATCCAGATCAGCGAGATTTTCCCGCAGCTCGCCAAGCAGATGCACCACTGCTCGATCATCCGCTCCATCGCCGGCACGAATGGCGACCACGGACGCGCCACCTACGAGTTGCAGACGAGCCACCCGCAAAACCCCGCGCTCGTCCATCCCGGCATGGGCTCCTTCGTCGTGAATGAGAGCCAGAAGGCCGGCGACCTCCCCGCCTACATCAGCATCGGCGGCATGGCCCCGCGCGCGGGCTACCTCGGTCAGCGCTGTGAGGCCTACTACATCGGCCTGCCCGGCGAGCGCGACCCCTACCTCGCGTTCCCCGACGGCATCCACCACGCGCAGGGCGAGAAGCGCCTGGAGATTCTCGCGAAGATGAACCTCCGCGCCTCGAACAAGATCGCCGCGCGCGACCTCAAGGAGACGGATGTCGCCCTCAAGGATGCCGTCGCCCTGATGAAAAGCCCCGCGCTCTCCAGCTTCGACCTCGACAAGGAGAACCCCAAGACCCTTGAGCGCTACGGCCTCACCGAGTTCGGGCGCGGCACGCTCCTCGCCAAAAAGCTCATCGAGACCGGCGTGCGCTTCGTGCAGGTCAACCGCGGCGGCTTCGACAACCACATGGATGTCTTCCCCGCCATGCGCAACCACGGCTCCGTCATGGATCCGGCGGTCGCCTCGCTCATCGAGGATCTTCACCAGTCAGGCCGCCTGCAAAAGACCCTCGTCATCATGTTGAGCGAGTTCGGCCGCACGCCGAAAATCAACAAGGACGCCGGCCGCGACCACCACGCGCGCGTCTTCAGTTGCTTCATGGCCGGCGGCGGCGTCAAGGGCGGCCAGGTCATCGGCTCGTCCGACAAGGACGGCATGGCCCCGGCGGATCGTCCCGTGCAGGTCGCCGACCTCCACGCCAGCGTCTGCCACGCCCTCGGCATTGACCACACCCGCGAGCTGACCACCCCGCTCAACCGCCCGATGAAGCTGGTCCGGGAAGGTGCCAAGCCCGTGGCCGAGCTGTTCGCCTGATTCTGCCCCTCAAGCCTTGGGCGCGGACGGCAACGTCCGCGCCCTTTGCTTTTCTGAGTTCCGCGCTCCATCGCCCGCCGCTTGCGCTTGCCCCGCCGCTTTCCTACGCTCCGCCACAACTCGTCCAGCCATGAAAATCCTGCCCACGCTCCTCGCCGTCTCGTTCGCCGCCGTGCTGCGACTCCCCGGCGCTGACGCCCAACCCGCCGTCCGTGCCCGCGTGGACGCCGAGCTGCCGCGCCTGCTCGAACTCTACAAGCACCTCCACGCCAACCCGGAGATTTCCTTCCAAGAGGTCAGGACTTCCGCGCGCGTGGCCGAGGAGCTGAAGCAGGCCGGCTTCGACGTGACCGCGAAGGTCGGCGGCCACGGCGTCGTAGGCGTGCTCAAGAACGGCCCCGGCCCGACCGTGCTCGTCCGCACCGACCTCGACGGCCTGCCCGTGCTGGAGGAGACCGGCCTGCCCTACGCGAGCAAGACCCGCACGAGGGACGACCAGGGCAACGATGTGCCCACCATGCACGCCTGCGCGCACGACGTTCACATGACCTCGTTCATCGGCACCGCGCGCGTGCTGGCGAACGTCCGCGACAAGTGGAGCGGCACGCTCGTCTTCATCGGCCAGCCGGCGGAGGAACGTGTCGGCGGCGCGAAGGCGATGCTCGCCGAGGGGCTTTACCGGCGCTTCCCTCGCCCCGATTTCTGCCTCGCGCTGCACGCCGCGAGCGACCTGCCCGCGGGCATGGTCGGGCACACGGAGGGTTACGCCCTCGCGAACGCCGATACCGTGGACATCCTCGTGCGCGGCGTGAGCGGGCACGGCGCGTGGCCGCACCTGACCAGGGACCCCATCGTCCTCTCCGCGCAAATCATCCTCGGCCTTCAGACCATCGTCAGCCGCGAGACTTCGCCGACCGACCCGGCGGTCGTCACCGTCGGCTCCATCCACGGCGGCACCAAGCACAACATCATTCCCGATGAAGTCCGCCTCCAGCTCACGCTCCGCAGCTACTCGGATGAAGTGCGCGACGCCTCCATCGCCGCGCTCAGGCGCATCGTGCGCGGCCAGGCGCTCGCCGCCGGCATCCCGGAAAAGCTCCTGCCCACCGTCGAGGTTTCCGAGGAGGGCGCGAAGTCCACCTACAACGACCCCGCGCTCACCAAGCGGCTGATGGGCGCGATTGGCCGCTGGGTCGGCGACGGCAACATCGTCGCAAAGAAGCCCGTGATGGGCGCGGAGGACTTTGGCCTCTACGGCCGCGTCGAGCCGAAGATTCCCATCTGCATCTTCTGGCTCGGGACCATCACGAAGGAATCCGTCACCGAGAGCATCAAGACCGGCCGGACGCTGCCCTCGCTCCACTCCAGCAAGTTCGCCCCCGTCCCCGAACCGACGCTCAAGACCGGCGTGACCGCGATGTCAGCGGCGGTGCTGGAATTGGTCGGCAAGAAGTGACCGCGCCGCGCAGGCCGGCGGCCCCGCCGCTCAAGCCTTGAGCTTCATCAGCAGGTCCTTGCTCTCCACCGTCTCGCCGACTTGGGCAAGAATCTCGGACACCACGCCATCGGCCTGCGCGTAAATGGTGGTCTGCATCTTCATCGCCTCCATCGTCACGAGCTTGTCGTCCTTAGCGACCTTCGCGCCGACGCCGACGGCGAGGCTGGTGATGACGCCGGGAATCGGCGCGGCGACTTCGAGCGGGTTTGCGGGGTCGGCCTTGGCGCGGGCCTTGGCTTTCACGGCCACGGACTTGTCCGCGATGCTCGTCTCGCGGGTCATGCCGTTCAGCTCGAAGGTCACGGTGCGGCGGCCGTCCTTGTCGGCGGTGCCGATGTTCACGAGCTTGATGAAGAGCGTCTTGCCCTCCTCGATGCTCACGCT
>Ga0172372_10010618_pt1 | contig 11772 bp, 8 predicted proteins | sample LakKiv5m_2_FD_114544 | JGI IMG/M metagenome (GOLD analysis project Ga0172372, IMG submission 114544) | Freshwater microbial communities from Kabuno Bay, South-Kivu, Congo - kab_092012_9.5m | ecosystem: Environmental > Aquatic > Freshwater > Lake | place: Democratic Republic of the Congo... | reverse complement strand
CATCTTCGCCGACCACCTCGGCATGGTGAGCAACCAGATCATGGTGCGGAACGCCAACGCCGAGCCGCCGATGATCACGCGCGCCAAGCAGTTCATCGAGGAGCACCACAAGGAGGACATGTCGCTGGGCATGGTCGCCAAGGCCGTCAACACGAGCACCTTCTACTTCTGCAAGATGTTCAAGAAGGTCACCGGCATCAACTTCACCGACTACCTCTCGCGCATCCGCATCGAGAAGGCGAAGAACCTCCTGCTCAACCCGAACCTGCGCATCAGTGAGATCGCCTACGAGGTCGGGTTCCAGTCGCTCACCCACTTCAACCGCATCTTCAAGAAGCTCGCCGGCCAGTCGCCCACGCAATACCGCGCGCACCTGCCGGCGGCGGTTTGAAGGCCCACCCGCAACCCCAAGACCAGTCATGAGTGCCAAGACCAAGACAAACGAACCGGCGAGGCTTGCTCCGGTCACGCCGCCCCGCGAACCGACGCACGACGAAATCGCGTTGTGCGCCATGACCATCTGGGTCGAGGAAGGCCGCCCGCAAGGCCGCGACCTCGAACACTGGCTGCTGGCGGAGGCCCGCCTGCGGCACGCGCTACAGGTCGAGGCGGACACCGCGTCCGGCAGCCGGCCGCGACGCGGAGCGCGGAACGGGGCCAGACGCAGCGTGCCTCCGTCCGCCGCGCTTTAGTCGTGTCACGCGGGCGCGGAGTCGTATCCTGCGCGCGTGGCTGACGTTTCCAAACTGAGCAAAGCTGAATTGAGAGCGCGCCTCGCCGACTTGGAGCGCCTGGCCTTGAGCGCCCGCACCGACACCTCGCTGAAGCAGTTGCGGGAGCTGGAGGCCGCGCTCGACGCCCATTCCATCGTCGCCATCACCGACGCGCGCGGGCGCATCACCTACGTCAACGACAAGTTCTGCGAGATTTCCCAATACCGCCGCGCCGAGCTGCTCGGGCGGGACCACCGCATCATCAACTCCGGCCACCACCCGAAGGAGTTTTTCCAAAACCTCTGGCAGACCATCCAGCGCGGCCAGGTGTGGCAGGGCGAGATTCGCAACCGCGCCAAGGGCGGCGGCTTCTACTGGGTGGCCACCACCATCTTTCCGTTCGTGGACGCGGCGGGCAGGCCGCAGCAGTTCATCGCCATCCGCACGGACATCACGGAGCGCCGGCGGTTGCAGGAGGAAATCCTCAACATCAGCGAGCAGGAACAGCGGCGCATCGGGCAGGATCTGCACGACGGCATCTGCCAGCAGCTCGCGGGCATCGAGTTGATGAGCCAGGTGCTGGAGCAGGCGCTGGCCCCGAAGTCAAAAAAGCATTCCGCGCAAGCCGGGCAGATTGCCGCGCACGTCCGCGACGCCATCACCCAGACGCGGATGCTCGCGCACGGCCTGTGTCCCGTGGTGCTGGAGTCCGAAGGGCTGATGTCCGCGTTGCAGGAGCTGGCGCACGCCACCACCAAGATGTTCGGCGTGGACTGCGTGTTCCGCTGCGACCGTCCTGTGCACATCCATGACAACGCCACCGCCACGCATCTCTACCGGATCGCACAGGAGGCGGTGAGCAATGCCATCAAGCACGGCAAGGCCACGCGCATCGAGCTTGGCCTGGCCGCCGAAGCCAACCGCGTCTTCCTCGCCGTGAAGGACAACGGCACCGGCATCCCCATCCCGCCGCCCCGCACCGGCGCCGGCCTGCGCATCATGCAATACCGCGCCGGGATGATCGGCGGCTCCGTCGTCGTGCAGCGCGGCGAGCCGGACGGCACCACCGTCGCCTGCTCCGTCCACCAAACCGCCCCGCGCGCGCGGCGCACAACTCCCGCCCGATGAAAACCAAGCCCAAAAAGCCCGCCGGCGCGCGGAAGAAAATCCTCATCGTGGACGACCACCCCATGATGCGCGACGGCCTCGTCGCGCTCATCACCGCCCAGCCCGACCTCGCCGTCTGCGCCCAGGCCGCCGACGCCGCCGAGGCCCTGCGCGCGGTCGAGGCCCACCGCCCCGACCTCGTGCTCATGGACATCTCCCTGCCCGGCAAGAGCGGCCTGGAAGCCATCAAGGATTTGCAGGCCATCCAGTCCGGCCTCGCGGTCCTCGTCCTTTCCATGCACGACGAATCCCTCTACGCCGAGCGCGTGCTGCGGGCCGGCGCGCGCGGCTATGTGATGAAGCAGGAGGGCGGCAAGCGCATTTTGGAGGCCATCCGCGCCGTGTTCGAGGGCCGCGTGGCTGTCAGCGAGAAAATGTCCGCTCGCATCATGGACGCCTTCACCGGCCGCCGCGCGGCGAGCGCCGCCGCGCCCGTGGAATCGCTGACCGACCGGGAGTTCGAGGTCTTCCAGCTCATTGGCCGGGGCCGCAGCACGAAGGAAATCGCCGGCCAGCTCCACCTCAGCGTCAAGACCGTGGAAGTCCACCGCGTGAACATCAAGGCCAAGCTCCAGCTCGCCACCAGCCCGGAGCTGGTCCACTACGCCGTCCGCTGGGTGGAATCGCAGCCCGCCTGACCGAGCTGCCCTCGACTGCGGTGCGCAGCGACGCCCCCCGTCGCTTTGGCCTCCCGCAGCGCGGTCTTAACGGCGACACACCTCATACCAACTCGCAATGAGTTTCGGCAGCTTGGCTGAAACTCGTCGGAGCCGTTCTCCCTCACCCCGGCCCTCTCCCGCTGGGAGAGGGAGGAACGCCTTCCGCGTCGGACTGGCTAGAACGTCAAAACACTTCGAGTGCTGGCTGACTTGCTCCCTCTCCCAGCGGGAGAGGGCCGGGGTGGGGGAGGACGCGTGCCTTGGGCGGCAAAGTGCCGGCTGGCTTTGGCAATCAGTATCACTTCACCACCAGCTTTTCGCGGAAGAACTTCACCGACCGCGCCATTACATCGTCGAAGAACTTCGCTTCGTTCCAGAACGCGTGCGAGGTGCCCAGCTTCACCAATTCCACCGGCACCTTGGCTTCCTGAAGTTTCTTGAGCAGCAACTCCGACTGCGCCATCGGCACCGTCTTATCGGCGTCGCTGTGCAGGAGCAGCGTGGGCGCGGAATCCTTGCTGACGTGCGTGACGGGCGAGATGAGCGCGGCGAGTTCCTTGCTCGTGCCGCTGCGGTCGGCGAAGCGCGTCATGTCCGCCGGGGTCGCCATCGCCACGACGGCTTGCACGCGGCTGGCGACGCCCGCGTTGCCGCCGTCGCCCTCGAGCTTCGGCTCCGCGTGGCTGGTGCCGAGCATCGCCACGAGGTGCCCGCCCGCCGAGCCGCCGATGGCCCCGATGCGGTCGGGGTCGAGGCCGTGCTTGGCGGCGTTGGCGCGCACCCAGCGCACGGCCGCCTTGCAGTCCAGCACCGGCGCGGGGAACTGCACCTCCGGCAGCAGCCGGTAGCCGATGCACGCCGCCGCGAACCCCTGCTCCGCCAGCCGCGCCGCGATGGGCGCGAAGCGCGTCTTGTCCCCGCTGCGCCAGCCGCCGCCGTGGATGACCACGATGCACGGGAGCTTGCCGGCCGCCGGCTGCTTGGGCAGGTAGAGGTCCAGCTTCACCTCGCGCTCGCCGTATCTGGCATACACAATGTCGCGCTCCACCTTCACCGATTTCGGCAGCGCGCGGCGCAACGGCTGCCCCTCGGGGTCGGCCGCCTTGCCCACCTTGGCCTTCTCTTGGGCGGAGGTCGGGAGAATGCCCGTGGTGAGCAGCGCGAGGACGAGGAGTTTCAGCAGCGGGCGAGTCATGCCGGGAAGGACGCGCGCTGCGGCAGCGGAGTTTCAACCGCCGTGGCTCAAGGCCGCTTGTCCCGCTCCGCCAGCCGCGACTTCAGCCACGCGTAAAAGCTCGCACCGATCTGCCGGTAGCCCTCGGCATTCGGATGCACGGCATTGTTCTCGGGATAGCCGGCCTCGATGTCGAGGTTTAGCTCGGTGGGCACGATGAAAATGCCCTCCGCCTCGCGGTTGCGGAAATGTTCGAGCTGCCGCTCCACCAACCGGTGCTGCACCGCGCGCCAGTTCGCCCGCGAGTATTGGCCCTTGTAGTTCGCCTCGAACGCCCCGTCGCGCGCGTTGCCCGGCGTGGTGAGGCCGATGCCAAACTCCGCGCGCGGCGCGGCCTGCCGGAACGCCGCGAGCAGCTTGTCCGCCTCCTTGAGCATCTGCGTGACGCCTTCGTCCAGGGCCGCCGCGTTGTCCGCCTTGAGCCGGAAACAGTCGTTGATGCCCAGCAGGAACGTCACGTAGTCCGGGCCGCGCCCGCCGCAATGCTTGGCGATGAAGTGCGCGACATCCAGCCGGGGCTGTCCCTGCGGCCCGGTCGCCGCGACGAACGGGCTGCTGTTCGTGTAGCCGGGCAGAGGCCGCGCGGGATTGAACAGCGTGTTGAAGCGGCTCCATGTCCAGCCGCCGTAGCCCTCGTGCGCGACGTTCGTGGCCGCGCTCGCCGGACGGTGCGTGCCGAGCATCCGCCACTGCGGATTGCCCGGCAGCGACAGGAGCCGCGCGACTTCGTTCGGATACGCGCTCGCGTGCGTGAGGCTGTCCCCGACGATGAGCAGCGCGATTTCCCGGCCCTTTCCGGCGTCCGGCGGCACCACACGGACCACGCACCGCGCCTCCGCCGTCGCCCGCGTCTTCGGGTCGGTGACGCGCAGGATCAGGGGATGATCGCCAACCTGGCCGGGCATTGCCGTAAGCGTCCAGCGGTTCGAGAGGACGCGGCCCACTTCGCAGCGCACGGTGAACTCCGGCGCGGTGCCGGGCGCGAGCACCGTGTTCCCAAAGTGCAGGTTCATCTCGACGCCGGGCACGGCATGGACGACCGGTGGCAAGGTGAGGCGCAAACCGCCCGCCGCCGGCGCGGCGGCGGCGGAGTGAGTGGCTTCAAGAAGCAGCAACGCCGCGGCAAGACTGGCGGCAACCACATGTGTCATGCGAAGCCGACGCAGCCGGATCGCCGTAGGTTCAAAGCAACCGAGCCGTCTGCGCCAACGGACGCGGCTTCACGCCCCGAAGAACTTCTGGATTTTCTTCACCACCTCGATGAAGCGATCCACTTCGGCGCGGGTGTTGTAAAAGTAAAAGCTCCTGGTGGCGGCAGGCGTCTCGCCTGCCGTAGAGCCGGAGCGTCCCACCCGGCGGAAAGAGCGCGCGACACGTCGGATGCTTGCGAAGTTTCGTAGCCCGATCCAGGCGGCAAGATGCCGCTCTCTACGGCAGGCGGGACGCCTGCCACTACCGGTTCACACCCCGAAGAACTTCTGGATTTCCTTCACCACCTCGATGAAGCGGTCCACCTCGGCCTTTGTGTTGTAGAAGCAAAAGCTCCTGGTGGCGGCAGGCGTCTCGCCTGCCGTAAAGCCGGAGCGTCCCGCCCGGCGGAAAGAGCGTGCGACACGTCGAGTGCTTAAGAAGTTTCGTAGCCCGATCCAGGCAGGCGGCAAGATGCCGCCCTCTACGGCAGGCGGGACGCCTGCCACTACCCGCTCACGCCCCGAAGAACTTCTGGATTTCCCTCACCACTTGGATGAAGCGGTCCGCCTCGGACTTGGTGTTGTAGAATCAGAAGCTCGCGCGCGGTGGAGGGGACGCCGGTGGCGAACGGGTTCCCCAGCTTCAGGCACGAAGATGGCCCTGTGCGAGCGCCGCGCAACTCCTCTCCCCCCAGCGGCAAGACCGTCGAGGTTCGCCCGTCCTGCGCAGTGGAGGCTAAGTCTTTCGCCTAGAGTGATGTGGGGATCAGCGCCAATGGCGGTCGCTCAGTTCCGGGAAGAGGCTGCGTGCAGAGAGCGGGACTTCCCCGCCACCGCGAAAGGCTTTATGAAAACTCACTTCTTACCCTGGCCGGCGTTCGCCCGGCTGGCGGCCGGGCTGATGATCTTAGTCGCGGCCTCGACGCACGCCCAGACTCCCGGCGCGCTCGACATCAGTTTCAATCCCGGCCTGGGGGCGGACTCCCGCGTCCTCGCCGTGGCCCGGCAGGCTGACGGGCGGCTCGTCGTCGCCGGGCAGTTCAACTCCTTCAACGGCCAGAAGCACAACCGCGTGACGCGGCTGAACATGGATGGCACCACGGATCTGACATTCGATCCCGGGGCGGGCGCGGACAGCACGGTCAACGCCGTCGCCGTGCAGCCGGATGGGCGGATCATCTTGGGCGGTGATTTCTACGGCACTGACACCAACGCTGGCACCGGCGGCCATTGCAGCCATTTCGAACTTTGTGCATACGGGGGGCGTGCTCGTGGTCATGGGCAATAGCACACCCCTCATCCAGGCGGCCGATCTGCTGAACGCCGCATTCGGTTACACGCTCGTTCCTTACCGTCTGCTCGCAGTCAGTTCGCAGTCAGCGACGGCGGCCGGCACCCCGTTCGCAGATGACCCGCCGTGGCTCTGGGCGAACGACCAGCAATCCTACGCGATCAGTTCACTGCCACCCGCCGCCCGCGTCATCTACCAGCGCGAAGGCGTGGGCTGGAATGAAGCGAGCGACACGATGTTCCCCATCGGTTCCGGGCGGGCCGTGACTCTGGGCGGACAATTCAGCCAGACCTTCAGTTGGAGCGGTGAAGGGACGTGGCTCCCGGTGCTGGCCAGCGCGATCACGCCGACAAGGTTGGGCGTGGTCGTGAACGAAGATGCGGGATCGCAAGCCTTCCCCGGCTTCACGTCCCCATCGCGCGCAGGCCCGCCCGATGAGTCCGCGCAGGCCATCACCGGGTTCATCGTGACGGCCGACAATCTCGCGCTCTTCTCCGCCCAGCCTGCCATCGCCGCCAATGGCACGCTCACCTTCACCCCGGCTCCGAATGCCAACGGCTCGGCCACCGTGACCGTGCGGGCGCAGGACGACGGCGGCACGGCCAACGGCGGCGTGGACACCAGCGCGCCGCAGACCTTCACCATCACCGTCACGCCGGTGAATGATGCGCCGACCGTCGCGTTTGCGACGAACAACCTCGCCGTGGCCGAGGACAGCGGGGCGGCCAGCGTGACCGGCTTCGCCACGTTCAGCACCGGGCCGGCGGACGAATCGGGTCAGAGCATCACGAACCTCGCGGTCAGCAACGACAACAACGCCTTGTTCAGTTCGCAGCCCGCGTTGGCACCCGATGGCACGCTCACCTTCACACCCGCCCCCGGCGCGCACGGCTTGGCCTTGGTCACGGTGGTGGTCGAGGACGACGGTGGCACTGCCAACGGTGGTGTGAACCGGGCGACCAACAGCTTCACCATCACCGTGCTGGCATTGAACCACGCGCCATCCTTCTCGCTCGCATCGTCGGGCAGGGAGGGGGTCGTCGTCGCGTGGGGCAAAAACGACTTTGGCCAATCCACTGTGCCGGGCGCGCCCCTGCTGGCGGTGGCCGTATCCGCCCGGGGAGACCACACGCTGGCACTCAAAAGCGATGGCACCGTCATCGCGTGGGGTCACGACAACTACGACCAGGGATCGGTTCCGCCTGGCTTGAGCGGCGTGGTGGCGATCAGCGCCGGGGACGATCACAATCTGGCACTCCTGAGCGACCGGACCGTGGTCGCGTGGGGGCGAAATGACGCCGGCCAAGCAACCGTGCCATCTGGCTTGAGCGGCGTGATGGCCATTTCAGCCGCCGGTCAGCACAGCCTGGCGCTGCGGAGCGACGGGACCGTGGCGGCCTGGGGAAGCAATCAGTTTGGCCAACGCGATGTGCCTGCCGGCTTGAGCGGAGTGGTGGCCATCTCGGCGGGCGTAAAGTTCAATCTGGCGCTGCGGAACGACGGCACCGTGGCCGCGTGGGGCGACAACGCCTACCATGAAACCGAGGTTCCCGCCGGGTTGAACGGTGTCGTGGCCATCGCTGCCGGTGCGGAACATGCGCTGGTGCTGAAAGCCGACGGCACGGTCATGGCCTGGGGCCGGAACACTTTCGGTAGCGGCAACACCGGGACGGGCCTCGCCGAAGTGCCGGTTGGACTCGCTGGTGTCGTGGCTATCGCGGCGGACGGCGAGCACAACCTGGCGCTGAAGTCCGACGGGACCGTGGTGGCGTGGGGCCGCAACGAAGAGGGGCAGACGAACGTGCCCGTCGGACTCAGCGGCGTGATCGCGGTCAGCGCTGGTTTCTATCATTCCGCCGCGCTGGCGGACGCCACCGGCAGTCCGCAGGTCACGGTGCTCGAAGACGCCGGGCCGCAGACCGTGGCAGGCATGGCGCGCAATATCAGTGCCGGGCCGGTGGGCGAGTCGGCACAGGCCGTCAGCTTCACAGTCACGAATGACAACAACGCGCTTTTCAGCACGCAGCCGGCGATCTCCACCAACGGCACGCTGACCTTCACCCCTGCGGCCAACGCCAACGGCACCGCCACCGTCACGGTCATCGCGGTGGACAACGGCGGCGCGCCGGGCGTGAGCAACTCCGCGCCGCAGGCGTTCACCCTCACGGTCACGCCGGTGAACGACGCGCCGGGCTTCGCGTTGAGCGCGACGAACCTGACCGTTTATCCGGGCGATCCCGGCGTGGTCATCCGGGCGAACTGGGTGATGAACATCACGGCCGGGCCGGCTGACGAGTCAGCGCAGGCCGTCAGCTTCACCACCACCAACGGCAACCCGGCGATGTTCGTGGATCAGCCGGTGCTGCTGGCCAACGGCACGCTGGAATTCACGCCGGAACCTTCCGCCTCGGGCGTGGTCACAGTCGGAGTCCGGCTGGCGGACAATGGTGGCACGGCTGACGGTGGTGTGGACGCCAGCGGCGGGCAAACTTTCACCATCACGTTCGCCACTGCCAAAGTGTTCGTGAGCGCCTTGCCCACGGTGATTGCCGGCTCGACCGTCGAGGTGCCGATCAGCCTGGCGGGCGTCGGCACGGAGGCCGGGGTGGCGTTCACACTTACCTATGACCGTCCGAAGCTGGTCTTCCTCAGCGCTGCCGTGGAGCCGGGCAGTGGCCTGACCTTGACGGCGACGGAACCCTACGACGCCACGATGAACCGCGTGGGCATCATCCTCACCAAAACCGCCGGCACGAGCCTCCCCGCGGGCACGAACGTCCTGGTGCGGCTGACCTTCCAATCCCCCACCGGCACCGCCCCCACCATCACGCCGTTGAGCTTCAGCAGTTCCGTGGTGATGCAGCAGGTATCCGACATGCTGGCAAACCCGGTGGCCAATGTGCTCTACGTTCCCGGCTCAGTGACCATCCTCGCGGTTCCTCCGCTGGAAGGCGACGTGGCTCCCCGCCCCGGTGGCAGCGGCGTGGTCACTGTCACTGACGCCGTGCAACTGAGCCGCTTCGTGGCGGGCTGGGACGCAATCACAGACTTCAGCGTGAGCGGCGAATTTCAGCGGGCCGACTGCGCGCCGCGCGGCACGCTTGGCGACGGCCGTGTGACGCTCATTGACCTCGTTCAGACCCTGCGTTACGCGGCGGGCTTGGATTCCGCCACGCCCGCCGGCGGGCCGACAATGCAAGCCGCCGCGCTCTCGTCCAGCAGCCCGCGTCTGACAGCGGGCAGCCGCGTCGTGCGCGTCACGGGAGGCAATCTCACCGCCGGTCGTGCGAACACCGTGAGCATCCAACTCGATGCCCAAGGGAACGAAGCGGGTGTGAGCCTGAGCCTGGGTTTCGACCCGACAGCGCTGTCCTTCGTCAGTGCCGCCGTGGGCGGCGGCGCGGGTGGCGGCTCCCTCATGGTGAACGATTTGAAAGCCGCCGCCAGCCGCGTGGGGTTGGTGCTGGTGCTCCCCTCCGGCACGGCGATTCGCGCCGGCACGCGGGACATCATCGTGCTCACGTTCGCTGTGACCGGGGTTCCCGGCAGCACCGCGTTCAGCCTCACCGGCGATTCGCCCGTCCGCCGCGAAGTGGCGGACGTGAACGCCACGGAAGTCGGGGCCAGCTTCGTCGGCGCATCGTTCAACGTCGTTCTGCCCGCCGGGCTCAAGGCGGCCGGGATGGAACGGACGGCGGATGGCTCAATTCGCCTGCTGATCGCGAACCTCGACGGCTCGCCCGTGACGACGGCGCAGGCGGCGAAGTATGTCGTCCATGTGACCAGCGACCTTGGGCGCGGGTGGACCCTGCTTCCCAACGCGCTGGTCGTCGAGAACGGCGTGCTCAAGATTGTTGACCCGGGGGCGGGCGGTGCCGGCCTGCGGCTGTATCGGCTCGAAGAGATTCCGTAGCGACCTCCCGGCCAATCACTCTAGCGGCCCTGTGTAAGGCCGCGACGGGCTTCGGCGGCAATCAACATCGTGTGTCCGCTGAAGCCCGTTTCCTTGGTCCCAGACGCCAGCACACCTTGACAAGACCGCAGGAAGTCCACCGCGTGAACATCAAGGCCAAGCTCCAGCTCGCCACCAGCCCCGAGCTGATCCACTACGCCGTGCGCTGCGTGGAATCGCAGCCCGCCTGACCGAGCTGCCCTCGACTGCGGCGCGCAGCGACGCCCCCCCGTCGCTTTGGCCTCCCGCAGTGCGGTCTTAACGGCGACACACCTCATACCAACTCGCAATGAGTTTCGGCAGCTTGGCTGAAACTCGTCGGAGCCGTTCTCCCTCACCCCGTCCCACTCCCGCTGGGAGAGGGGGTTCACTCCGGCCGCGCTGCGAGCCACCGGGGCGCACCTTTCGTCCGTGCGGTGGCGAATGGCTTCCCTCTCCCAGCGGGAGAGGGCCAGGGTGAGGGAGAAAAGCCCCGTCCGCCCGCAGTTTCCTCCCTGTCAGCAGCCCCAACGGGGCTGAGTCCTCCAGCCCAAGGTTGGCACCGCGCGCCTATCTTGGGAAATGCCGGCCCTGACCGCCGACAACCTCAACGAGGTTGCGGCCCACCACCGATTGCGGACACAACCCCGTCGGGGTTGACGGCTGGATGGGAACCTGCCCCAAGGTAGCAGCCGCGCGGCAACCTTGGGCTTTGCGGCGCAGCCCCGTTGGGGCTGTCCGGCGGCGGCTCACACCCCGAAGAACTTCTGAATCTCCTTCACGACCTCGATGAAGCGGTCCACCTCGGCCTTTGTGTTGTAGAAGTAGAAGCTGGCGCGCGCGGTGGAGGGGACGCCGAGCCTCTTCATCAACGGCTGGGTGCAATGGTGACCGCCGCGCAGCGCCACACCGTAGCGGTCGGCGATGGTCACCACGTCGTGCGCGTGAACGTCGCTCAGGAGGAAGCTTACGAGGCCGGCGCGGCCCTTCGCGGGGCCGAAGAGGCGCACGCCGTTCAGCGACGCGCAGGCCCTTCTCGATCAACCGGGCGGGCAGCGGCGCGATGACGATGCGCTCGGCGTTGGCATACTTGGGCCGGACGTAAAGCCGCCGGATGAACTGCGCCGGTTTCCAGTCCAGTTTCTCGGTGACTTCCTCGCCCAGCTTGCGCCAGCCGGCGGGCTGGTGCTGGACTTCCTCGGGTTCCAGCACGACACGCTCGGTTTCCAGATTGGCCGGCAGGGGCTGGCGCGTGGGGCGCGCTGCAACTGAAGTGCGGGGCGCAACGGGTTTTTCCGCCGCGACCGCCGGCGCGCTCAAGGCTGCCAAGCCCGCGAGCAGTGTCCCTTCGCTACCGGCTTGTCGAAAGTGGTGGCCCCCCGTCAACCGCATTTAGTCAATTCTGTCATCCGGTCATGGTCGCGGCCGCCCCCACTCAAGCGCCGGACCCAGAGCGAAACAGGACAGGCTCCGGCCCGCACACGGTTTCGGGGCCAGAGCCTGCCTTCCTCCGCACACGCGGAGAAAATCACTCGCCGACAGGAGGGGGTTCGCGCGCGAGCCGGCGGTTCTTGCAGGAAACTTCTG
>Ga0172372_10010617_pt1 | contig 11773 bp, 14 predicted proteins | sample LakKiv5m_2_FD_114544 | JGI IMG/M metagenome (GOLD analysis project Ga0172372, IMG submission 114544) | Freshwater microbial communities from Kabuno Bay, South-Kivu, Congo - kab_092012_9.5m | ecosystem: Environmental > Aquatic > Freshwater > Lake | place: Democratic Republic of the Congo... | reverse complement strand
TTGTGGAGCATGTGGGATTCGAACCCACGTCTTGCTAAGAAGCAATAATACCAACGTTTCACATGCTTAGATCTGCAAGCTGATCAGTAGGGCTGACTATTATGGTCGAATCCACCACTTAGTTTATTGGGGATGAAACTAAGAAACCCAATCACAGTCCTTATTTAGCGAGTCGATCGTGAGAGCTCGGAGGTCTTCTGTTCCTAGGTTACGCCCACCCGATGCGGACTAGGCTGCAAGAGCGTAGTCGGCGCCTACGAATTCCATAAGGTCATCGAAGGTCATTGTAGATAATTCTACGTTTATTGTTTGTACAGAGTTTAAAGAGATCTAGTACATATCTCTGCATGTGGTACTACCGATTACATGGCAATCGATTCCAAGTATGCCCCGTATTTTAAAGAACTATAAGTTATATGTTGATGATTGTTCTGACCAAAACTCTTGTTCTAACTCTTCTGTTAGATCGTCGTCTGTTTGTAGAGGAACAAATCTGTCTGAATTAAAAGATGTGTGAGGTTCTGGTACAGCTACTTCATCTAAGATAAAATTACCACTCTTGGTAACTTCAATCACTGTATAAATATCTCCTTCAGTAAGAACGCCTTCGTGTCCATTAATACACATAACTCTCATATATTTCAATTTATTGTTTTATAGCAAAAGGAGTTTCAACGGTATCCTTTCCGAGCGGTGCCCTCGACATCCCAGGTACATTACTTATTAGGCTGTCTTGTAGGATTGCCTAAAACTTCAGATGATCCGCCGCCTACTACTGGAGTAGCTTCTACAGCAACGCTATCAACTTTAGCTGAATCAACTTTCACTGAATCAACTTGGGTAGAATCTTGAGCAACTTGCTCAGTAGAACCACCGCATGCAGCAAAAATCAAAGAAGCTGCCAAAAGAATCATTACTTTTTTCATGTTTGTTTTATTTTGTTAACAATACAAATATAAGAAACATTTTCAGAACAGATACAATTTATCTTTAGAGTATTATAAATTTAGCTTGCTACCTATCATAAATGAACCCAGGATTGGCAATTCTTTGTTTGTACTAAGGTTTACTTTGAAGTTAACATTTACTTTAAACTTCCTAGTCAACTTAAAGTCAGTAGCAAAGCCTGTTAAGAACATAAGGTTTCTGTCTCTTAGTCCTGTTCTTGTACTGAATGAATAGCTATATGGTGCACTTATTATGAATAAGTCTGGTGTGATTATCTTTCTCTTTACCTGTAAAGGATACATAGCAAAGGATATAATTGATGGGCCTAAACTATATTGCCCTGTGCTTAACATAGTACTGTTAAAGCTTACGTTGTATCCAGTTATGAGTTTGTCTATAGGTTGCACATAAGTATAAGCTGCAAACATCATATGATTCTTGAAGTCAGTAAAGTAAGTGTTACTCACAGTATGTACAGCTTCAAGTTGCCCTCTACTATTAGTCTCGTTCTTGCTGTATCTACCTCCTATAGCTATCTTACTAAAGTCCATAAAGATAGTAGATGCTAAACCCCAACTTGACATACCAGTCATTGATGATTGTGATATACCTATGTTCATAGTAGGTACAACTTGCTTGTTAGGCGGTTGCTCAGCAAATGCTAAGTCAGCTGATACAATTACAGGGTTTATGGCTTGTAGTTGCTTTTCTTTCTTACTGTCCTTCTTACTATCTTTCTTCTCTTCCTTCTTCTGCTCTTCTTTTTTCTCTTCTTGCTTTTGCTCCTCTTTCTTTTCTTCTGACTTGCTCTCACTTTTACTTTCACTCTTTGATTCAGATGAACTCGAACTACTTTCACTCTTACTCTCTGAAGATGATGAACTAGACGAGGAACTAGATGATGAAGAAGATGAGCTAGAACTACTTGATGATGAACTTGGTGGAGGTGCTGCAGATGATGCAGAAGCAGATGCACTAGATGAAGCAGCAGAACTAGCAGAACTAGATGCTGCAGATGAAGCTGCGCTAGATGCTGCAGATGAAGCTGCGCTAGAGGCTGCAGAACTTGCAGCAGATGATGCAGCTGCGCTTGCTGCGGCTGTAGCTGCTTGAACTGCTGATTGTGTTACTACTTGAGCTGTTTGTTGATTAGTAGGACAAGGCTTAGCAAATATAGATCTGATCCATGAGTCTACTAAACCAGCTCTAAAGTCATTAGCAGTAAAAATCTTACTCTCTCCTCTAATTACAATTAGTACTCCAATGTTTGATAAAGGAAAAGAAACTGTATAAACCTTGTTGTCACAAGGATCAATATACACGTTTGTAATAGTCTGGCCCTTAGCATTTTGTACAAAGAAAAGTAAAACTAATATTGTTAAACTTGTAAGCCATTTCTTCATTTACTTTTTTTCTGAAGTTACTTTCTTCAGTACAACTAAGTTAGCCTTTATTCTCTTCATTGTTTTACGTCCAGACCTTCTGCTACGCATTGGCACTGGTTTTGGTGATGCGTTTGCCATGTTATTTTGTGAATATACCTTTTTTAATCATTCTGTCTAATATGTTTGCACATGCTATATCAAGTGCTTTTTTTGTAGCAATTGAAATAGTAGATTGGTTGAACTTGATAGGATCTACTGTAGCATCACTTAATAGTGTTAGTTCTCTAACTGTCTTTGCTTCACCTAGGCCAGATGCACCAAATACCACACCAGTCTCTGCGTTAGTAAAACGAACTTGTAAACCTAGTCTTGTTACCATGTTATCTTTAACACCATTCTTTAGACTGATAGTCTCATCTTCAGATATAGAGTAGTCATATACTTCGATTGTTACAAAGTACTGAGCTAGATTGATCTTACCTCTACCGTCAAGCTTGTTCTCACTAATACCTGCTTGTGAAGCTTGGAACTGCTTTACCATTCTATTCTTGATCTCTGTTTTGTCTTCAGTGAACTTAAAACGATTCAAGTTCTCAAGATACTCCATAGAGATGTTAGCTACACCAAGACCTACTCTTTTCTCTTTCAACTCAGGGTACATTTCATATACTTCATCAGAGATACCGCACTTAAGGATCTGGATTGGTATTTGTGGTCCATCATAATCAAGATAAGCTGAGATGTCTTTCTTTTTTTCAAACTCCGCTTTGAACTCTTCTGTCTTGGTAGTACCGATTGTTTGAGCACTAACAAAAGTAGTAATAAGAATAAGAGCTAAAAATGTAAATAGTTGTTTCATGTTTAGAAATTTAGACCTAGACCCACTGTAGTTGTTCTAATAAATGGATCATGATCAATTTTAATGGTTGATGTTTTAATGTCTTGGATAATACCGAACTTAGCTGTCATGTTAGTATTGTGATACTTAGGAAAAGTAATGTATCCTCGAGCATCTTTTCCTTTCCATCTTACTCTTTCGTCTACTGTGCCTAACATAAGATGCACGCCAGTTCTTTTAAACCTCTTACCTACACCTACATAGAATGTTTGTAGTCTTACTTGATCTTTCACCAAAGGAAAGTCAATGTTCTGTATTTTACCATAAGGAAAGAAAGTAGAGTTGTCTTTCTCATGTGTTGTATTAAATTCAGTAATGAAGTAAGATTTGTTACCTACAGCAAAAAAGCCTCCTATCTGATTATCAGTAGAAGTCTGGATACCAAAATTGTAGATTGGCTTCTTACCTCTAACTGTATCGCGCCTACCGTTTTCATAAACGTATATTCTACCAGGTTGACGATATCCCCAATCATTAATATACCAATAAGGATTCCAGAAGTTCCAACCAAAGGCAGGTGCTCCCCACATTCCCCATCGATTCCATCCCCAACCATAATCTATAATAGGAGGTTGAGGTGTTCTATCAGGCCTAGGTGGATTATTTCTCCACATACTCACGTCACTTCTTTGACCTTGAATTGAAGGGCCAGAAAAACTTCTTTGAGGCGGGTTTGATCTCCAGCTACTTACTTGTGAAAAAGACAAAACTGGGATCAGGCACAAAAGTACAATAAAGTATTTCATATGATGTAGTTTTATCTACATATAAATATGAAAAAAGGGAGGATTTACCTCCCTCTACTTGTTAATTTCCTTTAGTTGGGAACCTAGTCCAACCGTTCGACCATGAAGGTTTAGATAGTGTCTCCATCTCTAACTTAGTATAGTTTACTTCCTTATTACCTTCAGCCAATGACTTCTCTTTCATTTGAGCTGCTGTAAATACCGTAGAAGTAGATTTAAAGTTGAGAAGAGGATCAAATGCTTGGATCTCGTTGTTCTGGAATTTACTTACGCCATCTTTATAAGATTGCGCGGTTTCATTACTCTCAATTGAGAATGAACCTTTTTGATACCCTAACACTTTAGAATTGATCATAGTGAATTGCGTAGCTCTTCTCCATCTAAGACCTAAGTTGTGGTTAGCTAAAGCTGCTTGATCAAATGGACCAATCAATATCATACCATTTAATTTAGGATGTGTAAATGGTTGGGCAGAAGAACCTGTACCGTCATTATCACATTCAACACCGTTTCCAGCATCACCATTATCTACAAATTGAGGATCACGTTTTGCTACACCATTAGTTACAGTTCCGGTATAGCCAAAGTCGAAGTCAAAATCATCATCTGCAGTTGCATAAGCATAAAGGTTCTTAGGAGAAACAGTTCCACCAAAGAACTCGAATGCATCGTCGTTTGCATAAACAGTCTGTACATTTTCAATAATAGTACCACTACCAACTGCGCCAAGAGTCAAAGCATTAATCTCAGAGTTAGGCATAGCTGCTATACCAGCATACTCAATACGAACATATTTTAGAACACCACTATTATCATTTGGAAGATCTCCTCCATAAACTCTTCCTATTCCACCTTCAATAGTAGGATAGGTTGATCTGTTTGTTGGAGCTAAACCTAAAATAACAATACCTCCCCAATCACCAGGAGCTTTTTGCCCGTCAGGTTTTCCTGAGGTGAATACAATTGGTTTTGATACTGTACCTTCAGCTATAATTTGCGCACCTCTTTCAATACATAATGCACCTTTCTCAGCAATATCAGATACAATCTTAGTTCCTGGTTGAATGATCAATCTAGAGCCGTTTGTGATGTATACATAACCTTTGAGTGTCCATACTTTGTCTGATGTTAAAGTAATAGTCTCATTGTATGTACCACTTAATGTTGTAGAAAGAGGTACATTGATTGGTGGTTCTACTTGATCCTTTATACAACCAAATAAAACTGTACTCAATAAAAGAGCAAATACTAGCTTTCTCATAATGTCAAATTTAAGGTTAAAGAAATTGTTTGTTCGTTGTTTGTTTTAATTAAATCACGTTTTGGTTTTTGATAATATATAGAAGACTGAGCTAATATATCAGCTACAGACAACTTGATCTCGCCTTTCTTTATCTTGTATAGATATACAATGTCAACTACATCTCTAGAGTTCTCATATATGTCAGGGTATCCTTGAAAGCCTACAGCTGATATTCTATCTCCAACTCTGTTATAAGTTATATTAAGTGTATTCTTACCTTTATGTAAGTTGATACCACTATTCACAATATAGTTTGATTGGCCTTGTAACTGTCTAACTACACCATTTACTTTAACCTGTGAATTGATTAGTGAACCATTCAAGTAAAAGTCAAACCAACCGTTTATCTTCTTCCTTAACTCTACTTCTAGACCTGCTACATTTGCTTTATCTGGGTTTGTGTAAGTCAATAGTAGGTTAGAAGGAACAGAACCATCTGCTACTACTTGTTCAATAGGTTTAATGAATTGTTTACCAAATAGACCTAAAGAAATACTTTCTCCAGACTTAGGGTAAAATTCAAACTTAGTATCTAAATTGTAAATGTTAGACTTCTCTAGATTAGGATTACCTAACAATTGCGCATTACGAACAAAATCATAATAAGCAAAATTAGCTACCTCTCTAAATTCAGGTCTAGCTAATGTTCTACTAACCGACACTCTATATTTAGTCTTGTCTAAATTATAAGACAAGTTTAAAGAAGGAAGCAGATCTAAATATGTTCTATTTACATTCACTTTAGAACCACTAAAATCTGCCGTACTAACATCAAATAAATTGTACTCTGTTCTAAGTCCAGTATTTATCTTGAATCTGTTAAAGTCTTTATCAATCATGTAGTAGGCTGAAGCGAGATCAAAGTTAGCGTCATATTTGTCTGTGTTGTTAGTTATTTCATCTAACATATCAGTAGACATATACCTGAATATTCTAGACCTAAACTGTCTGAACCTTTTAATATAAGATACGCCTGTTTTAGAATAAGAGTTAATCTGTTTGTTTACACTACCGTTAAAGCTATTCTCATTCATGAAGCTCCAAAACCTATATGTGTCTCTCCACGCTGTTTGATACGGTTCATTGTAGCCTAATGACTTGGTTATAGGGTTTACTCTATAATCAGGTTGATCTCTCAACATTAGGTTGTAGCCTAAATTAAAATCGTATGTTTTTATCTTCCCTTCTAGTTGTGAGTTAATTACTGTCTTAACTATATGGTTTGATGAATTACTTCTTACATTCTGAAGATTATCATAGTTGTCACCGTTTCTAGTAAGATAAGAATTGTCTACTTGGTGATTAAATAGTGTCTTCCAACTATATTTGTTTTGTCCAAGATAAAGTACATTCAATAAAGAGTTGATAGAATACACATTTGAGAATACAGTATCTTTATATTTGTAAGCTAGTTCTGTAGATGATTGATAGTCTTGTCTATCTATATAGTTTAGCGTGAAGTTATTTCTGGCATTACCACTAAACAGTAAATTAAATTTGTCTCTCTTTACACCAAAAGAAACTGCGCCATTGTAATTAGGAGAAGACTTAAAACTAGTAGCTTCAGGACTACCGATCAACTTAGTGTATAAAATCTTATCTGTGTTGTTAGAAACTCTATACCTATAAGTGCTAGGAAAAGTGGAAGGAAGATCGATTCCTTGTACTAACTTGAAGCCTTTCAAAGTTGAAACCGATCCCCAACCACCTCCTAGACTTAGATTAAAAAAGTTGCTAGATACTTCTTTTGTATTTATCTGAACTAAACCTCCAGAAAAATCTCCTGGTAAGTTAGCAGTTGATGATTTGTTGATTATGATATTGTCTACTAAACTAGACGGGATAATGTCAAAAGAGAAGGCCCTTCTATCAGGTTCTGTAGAAGGTAGTACTGTCTTATTTAGAATAGCTAAATTGTATCTGTCTGCTAGCCCTCTAACTAAAACGAACTTGTCATTCTGAATGGTTACTCCATTGATCCTTTTCAAAGCATCTCCTACTGTCCTATCAGGAGTCTTCTTTATAAACTCAACAGAGATACCATCTGATACAGAGTAGTTGTTTCTGACAATGTTAATTACGGCTAAATTGGTCTCCTTTTTAGTAGCTGACTTAATAGTTATTTCACTAAGTCTTTTGTTGAATACTGTGTCCTGGGAAAATAAATAAAAAGGAAGGAGTGAAACTAAAATGAAAAAAGGCTTAATCATTAAACTGGTTGTTAGTACTGTTATAAGTATTTTACCAGGTTCTGATTAGGCCAATATTTAGGTTATCAAATCGTTACCGAATCTTGATCTATAAGTTAAAAAGGGCCAGTTAAGGCCCTATCAATTATTCTTTACCGTCTCCTTTCTTATTGATGTATTTGTCAATAGAAGCTATACCGAAGCAGCCTAAAGTCAAATAAAGAAAAGAGTTGAAGATAAACTCATTAACAACAAGGTCTTTGCCTAAGCTACCTGTTACAATATCAGATACTGCAAAGATAACCATCATGAGGAAAGCGCAAAAACCGATAAAGCTTTTTTCATTGATAGAGTTGCTATCGTTGAAAAGTTGTCCTAAGAATTTTTTCATCTTAATCGTTTTAAATTAATCAATCTCAATAACTAATTAGAACAAAACAATTACTCCTAATAGTATAGCAGCCTTGATAATCAAAGAAGTATACTCTGGTTTTATGTGGATTATATCAGCTACTTTTCTAATGAATAGATCTGTGTCTGCTGTTTTTCCAATATGTAATCCTGGGCGTTTCAATACTATAATGTTGATAAAGATGTCAAATAGAGCCCAAAACAAAACAGCAAATATCATCATCCATTTAAAACCAAAACCTAGAAATAACATACCATAAACAGATATGTGGTTAATACCTTTCCAGAAATGCCAACCTTTATTGTGCACTTGATACGCTGTATTAGGATCAGAATTAACTAAGTCTCTTTCTAAGAATTGATGCTTTTGATATACTACCCAAGATATTAGGTGCGCAATCATTAAAGCAACTAAAGCAATAGATATTAGCATTTTATTTGATTTTAATTAGTCTTTTATCTTACCACATTTAAGGCACTCAAGATCACCATCATTGTCAATATCACCCCAAACGTGTTCACATTGTCTGTGAGCAAAGTACATATCTATTTTACCGTCGCCATCAAAGTCAATACCATCCATTATGCCATCACCATCTTCATCTACTTCTACACCTGTTCTTGGCTTTGGTTTAGGTTGTTCAACTTGTTTTGGTTTAGCTGCTTCTAACTTGTCCATTTCATGCTCATGTTGCATTTCAGCTTTAGCTAGTTCAAAGTTCTGTTTGTTCTCGTCTTTAGCTAACTCTCTAGCAGCAGCAGCTCCTTGAATAAACGCATCAGGAATAGTTGGTGCTACAGGTCTGTTACTTTCTTTTATATCATTAACACTACCTAGTGTTACACCGTCTTCCTCGTCCATTTTCTGAACAAGCATCTTATCTTTATCTGTATCACTGAACCAATAGTCAATAATCTTACCGTATGAACCAATAAATGCACCTAACAACAATAGTAGAAGTTCTTTCCACTCTGCTGCCATTTTAGTTCCCATTCCAATAGCAGCAAACATGCCTGCCATGATAAATATGAAACCTCCTAATACTAGCGCGGTGATAAACCACCTACGCCTCATCATACTATTTAATAGATCTTTAAATCCTGTTGCTGGTTGATTACTCATAAATTACCATTTTGGAGCTTCTTCTTTAAACTCGTCGCCTTCTTTTTTCTTTGGCTTTGGCGCAGCTTCTTTTACTGTCTCTTTTTCTTTAATAACTACAGTCTTACCACCACCCGAAGCGGCTTGCTGTTGTTGTTGGGTGTTGTTGATAATAATGTTAGGTTGCGCTGGAGCTGGTTGTGCGTTTTCGCTTCCACCACCAAATAATGTTGATCCTAACCAAGCACCACCTGCTGTTACAACTGTAGCCAATGTACCTACAATTGTTTTTTTTAGACTAGACCATGTGCCTTCTTGTTGTGTTTCTTCTGCCATGATTAACTGTTTAAAAGATGATAATATTCTTTGAAGTGTTTTATACGATCAGGAAGACCGATTGTTCCTCCGTTTACTCTCTTTGTTACTTTAGTAACTACCAAGTCACTAGCTCCTTCATCTGCAATCTTGTGTAGACCGTTCTTATGAAAGAACCATCCGGCTGAAGCTAGAGGATATTTTGTAGCCACTAATTCAGGATTTGCTACACAATCTTCTCCAATAGCTTTAGAGAAGGCAGTATAGTTATCTTTTCCTGTAAGCTGAATGAAACCACGGCCTTTAAATTTAGAACCATCACCAGTAGCTTCAGGACCATTTCCCATCCTACTAGCATATACTTTATTTGCTATTTTATCAGGCTGTCTTTGATATTGATTTGCTACAGCTTCGGTTGGGAAGTACTTCTTAAATATGCCCATCAAACCTTTAGCTGAATAGTTTAGATTCTCTCTTAGGAACTTGAACCCACCAGACTCATGGCCACATTGTGCCAAGAAGTGAGCAAGTCTTAAAGGGGTATTCAATTCGAATTTAGCCATTGTATCAGGGATCTGTGCTAGTACCTGATCTGGAATATGACCCTTTAACTTTTGTATGTTCATAAATTATTACTTTTTGATGACGATGTTGGTTTTGTTTTCACGACCTTGGATGTCTATAAGTACTAAGTTATAGTCACCGCTCTTTAACTCAGAGAGGTTCAGTTTTTTTGTTACTTTAGAACTCTCAGCAGTAAAACCTACGACTTTCAACTCATGACCAAGCAAGTTAGTTACTTGGAGTGAGTATTTGGCATCTGTAGTTAAAGTCATATCAACCACTACATTTGACCCATCAGAAACAATTGGAGAAACCTTATTAATAACAGATGAAGTAGGAATTGCTCCTAGCTCCACTTTTGGAGGCAAGACAGGGATCTTGGTACATCCAACGAATATAAATATCAAAAGGTAGAGTAGCTTTTTCATATTAGTTAAAGTTATTGTATCCGGTTAGTTTTATTGTTTGTGTATTCAAATTGATGCCTAATTGGTTACCATTCTTGTCTGAGGCATCCAGGTTCGAGGTTATTTGTATTCTGGTATTGAGATCTAGACCATTCTCAAGTGCTGAGAATTTGAGCCTAAATGGTACTGATGCGCCTGTCACTGGGTTCTTCAGGTCTCTGTCTATAGCACCAAACCTGATCTTACCATCTTTAGAGTTGGCAAACACATACCAAGAGTTAGGGAGTTCACTCTTTATGTCTTCGAACTTCACTTTTGTCTTGTCGTAAACAAACTCAAATTGAAGAGCAGAAGTTTGAACACCTTTAGTATCCAAGTTAACAGGTATCTCTATAGTGTTAGAAGTGACTGTTACATTATTTAGGCTTACATCTATGTAAGATACGTTTCTAACCTCATTAAACCCGTAAGCTGCATTTGTAAGGCCAGACAACAATAGACTATTCCTAGCAGTTGATATTGTTTGTCCACCTACTACAACTTGTGAAGAGTGTGATCTATTTACATCTCCTGGTATAAGGTACTTAAGGTCTACTGTATCAACTACATCTTTGGTCTTGAACTTTACCTTGAAAGAGTTTAAGCCGGTTGAAGTAAGTTGTAAAGCTGTAGCTACACTCACAGTATCAAAATAAGACTTTAAGAAGATAGGAATGTTAGTTGTACTAGAGTTAGCTTGAGGGCTAAATATAGTATCAGCTCCAACTGCTTGAGCAAATAGTAAGGCTAGGTCTCCTCCATCAAACTTCTGATCTTGGTTTACGTCGGCTGCAAAGAAGCTCATACCTGTAGTCATTACTGTCTTAGTATATGAACCATCAAGGTTTTGTTTGATGAACTCATTCTGTGCTGCTGTATAATCTGATACTGTAATTGCTTTTGTCAATATACTAGGTAGACTATCAGAAGGAATTGTAGCTAATGCATAATATGTTGTGTTAGGTAATATTTCACTAGATATGTTATATGAATTATTTGCACCAACCACCCTACTTGCTTTCAATACACTAGTAGCAGAATCAACCACTCTCAATGTAGGTTGTAGGTTGTTAGTCAAATTACCGTTCACTTGAAATGTACCATGGATCAATGCATTCAAACTAGGATCTAAATTAACCCAAGCAGAATTAGGTTTAGGCATCTTTATAGTCTTTTGCATACCAGCATTATCCCAACCATAAGCAAAGTTGTAGTAGATAGAATCATAAGCAAAGCCTGCGGCTACATTCACAACTTTAAAACGAAGATAACAAAGTACTCCATCATTCAAAGGTGTAGTATTACCATTAGGAGTTGCTGTAGATATATTAATACGATTAATTGCTTTAGATTGTCCTTGTGAATACTGGTACTGAGCATTATAAGCATTTTGAAGACCATCCTCAGAGTTGTTATTCTGATTGTCATACCAGTTATATCCTGGATAATAGTTGTTTGAAAAAGAT
>Ga0172372_10010613_pt1 | contig 11774 bp, 7 predicted proteins | sample LakKiv5m_2_FD_114544 | JGI IMG/M metagenome (GOLD analysis project Ga0172372, IMG submission 114544) | Freshwater microbial communities from Kabuno Bay, South-Kivu, Congo - kab_092012_9.5m | ecosystem: Environmental > Aquatic > Freshwater > Lake | place: Democratic Republic of the Congo... | reverse complement strand
GCCACCGCCTGCTCCAGCGGCGGCAGAACAGCCATGTCGGCGCGACGGCGAGTATCTTCGCGGACGGTTTCCCCGGCATGCACCAGTCGCCGGAACAGCGTGCCGCAGGCCGCCTGCTCCGCTGCCGACAAACTGCCGAATTGCTCATCCGCCCGGGACGCAATCGCCCCCTCAAGTCCTCCCAGTCGGGTGTAACTGTCATTGGTCATCACCCCTTCCCGCAGCGACATTTCCCACAGCCGATCCAGCAGGAATTCCAGCAGCGGCAGACAGCCGGGCGCCTGTTCTGCACGTTCCAGAATCCGCTCCACCAGCCCAGGCTCAAACTTCAGGCCCGACTTCCTCGCCGGTCCCTCAATCACCTGCCGCAATTCCTGCGAATTCATCGGGCCCAGTTCCAGCCGTGACTCATCAATTGCATCCAGCAGCGGACGATCGTTCAGCACGTGGTCATAGAAATCCCAGCGGATCGTGAAGATCACGGTCAGCCTGGACGCCGGATTCTGCACCTCAGCCAGAATCTGCCCGATCGTGGCTTTACGCTCAGCTGCAGACTCACACAGTGTGTAAAATTCTTCCCACTGATCCACAACCAGCAGCAGCCTGCTGGTTCCTGGCTGCAGGTCCAGTGCCACCTTTACCAGATTGGTCAGCTTCAGGTCGCCTGACTTCAGCCGAGCAGCACGTTTATTGATCGCCACTTCGCGGTCTTCACGGTTGTCGATCTCCGGCTCCAGCAGCGGCTGAAACGCGGCCGCCAGTGCGCAGAGCGGATCCTTCGTGGGTACCAGCGTCAGGATTTCCCAGACATCGCTGCCCGCCGCGTGCTTCCGCAGCGCGGGCAGCAGACCGGCCCGAACCAGCGATGACTTGCCGCAGCCGGATGCCCCGGTCACAGCAATCAGCCGCTGCCGCTGCACCAGCAGCTGCAGCTTGTTGCTGTAAGTCTCACGACCAAAAAACAGGTCAGCGTCTTCTTCCCGAAAGTAATTCAGCCCTCGATAGGGCGACTGTCGAGTTCCCTGTGTCCAGGTTTCTGCATCCGCCTGCCCGCGAATCGCCTGCGCCAGCCGGTCCAGCTGCCTGCGTTCTTCCTGCGGATCAAGTCGTCCGGCATCGGCATCCGCCCCGCGCAGATCAATCCACATCAGTTGCTGCAGAAATCCCGCCGGTGCCTCTGCACCGGGCAACAGCACCGGAATCACGGGGAACTGATCCTGCAGCGAAGCCATCCGGTCCAGTGCCCACGCCCGTTCCCGCTGCTGCCACCGTCCCAGCTCGCCCGGCCCCAGAACAATGGCCACAGACCGACTGCCGGACAACGCCCTTTCCAGAGCCGCCACCCAGTCACGCCCAACCTGCAGATACCAGCGATCCAGAAAGCAGCGACAGCCGCGGGCCTGCAGTTCTTTCGCCAGGCGTTCCACAGCCACGTGATCGGCTGAACTGTAACTGAGAAAAACATCGTATTGTGCAGCAGCATCCGACATTCTGTACAACCCCGGCGTATGCGAAGTTATCGTTTTACGAGCTGCATCTTACATCACCCTCTGCCACTCGACCAGTCAGCCAGTAGGTTGATCACGGCTACCGGCGGCCTTGTCGAAATAATGCCTGAATGCTGCTCGACCAGCGACGGCAGCCGACACTGCGACCGATATGGGTGCAACGAATTGCTCCGGTCGGAAACTGCACACGACAACCGACTGACTTCGCCGTATCGAGATGCATCGCGATTGCAGCCCCTTTTTTCGAAAAAATCACAGAAGTGGCAAGTTTCCGACTGATTTGTTTGGCACCCCACGCAGTTCTGATACTGCCAGCTCTTGAAATGCTGCGAACCTCTCATCAGGTACATCTGCACACAACGTTGGCCGCGGCTGCCAATGACAGCGGGGAACCAGTCATGAAGCGGGTGAGTTTAGCGATTTGCAGGTGTTTCCCGGTGGCTTGTCCAGTTTGGATCCACGCATCTTTCTTCTGTGACTCAGCGTTGTTGCTGCAAGGGGGGTTATTTTGAGAGCGGGATGTCCGGGATCATCAGGGCAAAGTACACCGCGACTCTCAGTGATTCAGGACAACCGCCTGCGGTTTCGACCTGGTGGCTTGAACCGTCACCGGGAGAACAATTGCTGTTGCGTGTGAATGCCGTTTCATTCCGCATCCGCAAACACCAATTTGACCGGTTAAATCGACGAACTCCGCTAAAAAGTGCGAGTTGCCGAAGGCCGGTCGGTGACAGGGTGTGGCCCTGTTTACAGTACGCGCGGCGCTGGCAGGCAAGGTTCGGCCCCCGGGGTACCACCATCGCCCTCGTTCCTTGCTGCCTTGCTCCTCGTTCCTTGCTGCCTGCCCGCAGCGGGCAAATTTCATCAGCATGGCTCACATCGGTACTGCGGGCAGGACCGTTGCCTGAATTCACGCCCGCACATGTTGAGTCTCGCTGCGGCGAATCAGAATTGCCGTCAGTAGTCCGACAGCAGCCTGGACAACACAGACTGCTGACTGAATTGTCGCTGCACCAAAGACCCCGGCGACCACCACGCCAATGCACAGGACCAGCGCCAGTTCGTTTGCCACACGGCCACGATAAAAGGCCCAGAACAGACCACCGGCAAGAATGGCGTTGTAGATCCCGGCGTTGTGAACGACTGTTGCGAACAGCTTGCGAGCCGACTCGGGCTGCACGTCCACCTTCCTCGCCTCGCTGGCGTTCTTCGAGTCACCCGGAATGGCAGTTTGCGCACCGGCTGGTGACTCAGAACCTGCGGCAGCATCAAGTAATGTCCGCAGCAGGAAAGGTTCAGACCACGGCAGCGTCTCTGCCAGAAAGAACGCCGCGTGCAGCACCGCCGTTGCCAAAAGACACCATCTCATATGACACCTGTTGTGAAAAATGATTAGAAGGATCGTAAACCGAAACAGTGAAACCTTGTTACACCGAGTAAACATAGCGTATCGAACAAACCCAGACCCAAAAACTGCCAGATTCCCCGGGCGAACAGCCGCAAATTGAGACGTTCTGGTGTAAGCTGCCATCGCAGGCGACAATTTCTTTGTTGCTCCCCAGGGTATCTCAGGAAAGCCAGGGTTTCAAATGACAAAGCAGACAAGCAGTTTGCCCGTGGCAGGCAAGAGCATTAGTTGCAGTTTTTGGACCCCGGCACCTGCTGTTGATCGAAAAAAGCCGTCATAGTGGCATACGGATCGATGGGTATGCAGGGCGATTTCGGCAGAATGATCGAACAGTTCTGTGCAGGTTTGTGCAAAGCAGGGTATTTCGTCGTCCTTCCAGCTTATTTTGAGTGCTCCGGTACCGTCCCCGGATTGCTGGCCGCCGCATCGACTAACGCGACATTCGATAAGTGGGTGTCCTGCCTGTCGGCTGCGACTTTGTGGGCCAGAAGCAAAACCGGCACACCAGCTGTGGCACTTCTTGGCTTCTCTCTCGGCGGAAACCTCGTCCTGAAATCCGCCCTCGCATTCGCAGTCAATGCTGTGGTCGACTTCTTCGGCCCGTTAAGCCTACCGGAAGACGCTGGCAGTCATGCGCTCACACAGGCCCGGATCGGTGGTTTACCGAAAACGCAGATCCACCATGGAAAGAAAGACACGGTTGTTCCGTTAAAAAGCAGCAGCGAGATCCTGCGGGGATGGCTGAGCGTAAAGGGGGTGAAGTGTGACGCACATCTTGACTACTCCTGTGGTCATCCGGGCGACAGACAATCACCACCGTGGAACGCAGCCGCAGAGAAAAAATCGCTGGACCGCACGATCACCTTCCTGAATGCATCATTATAGGCTCTGCTCGAACCGTCACAGCTGCCCTCCGCCCAGCCTGCACCAGGGAATTTTTGTATGAGCATTAGTTCCATGACAAACGTGGCATTCTCCCGCCGCGAGGATGTTGAGACGGCCGAACCGGTGCCCACCAGCAATTCAGCAATTGTTGCTGCTGCTGGTGGAACCGCGCAGACCCAACAGGGCGTTGGCGGTGCTTTGCAGGTCATTATGACGTACCTGCCAACAGAAATTGTCGCACTGTACACTTCAGTATCGACAGCTATTGAAAGCAAGCCGGGCAGTGAGACGGCGTTTAGTGCACACTGGCTGGCTTTTTACATCTGCCTCATCATGACACCCATGACTGTGTGGCTCATGTATGCAGGTCGCGTCCGTCTTGCCGACCGGCCACTGCCGCTGTCGTGGCGACGATGGCCGATCTGGGAAATGACCGCCTCCACACTGGCCTTCGCAGCCTGGGCCTACTCGATGCCCGGCAGTCCATTTGAGCATCTGCCGGGATTCTACAGCCGCGGCGTGGCGGCCGTTGTCCTGCCAACAACGGCCACATTCATTGCCCTGCTGGCTCCCATTTTGCAGAAGCCACTGAAAGGATAGCAGAACACACCCGAGTCGTGCTGACCCTGAAAGCGGAGCGATTGCGCCAACATGGGCAATCTGTAACAGCCTGGCAACCAGCAGTCAGGTTCGGAAAACGATCGTTTGATCAGCCTGGCGACATAACTCAGGGAGCCAGCCCATGATCGCTGCAGGAAGTCGCCAGGATCTGCATATTCCTTCAGGAATCGACCGATACACGCGTGATGACGCTGTGTGCCGTGATCAGTGTCGCGAATGATTTTCCGGCCGTTGCAAAATGGTCGGCGAAGCAGAAACCATGTCTGGCGCGATCTCTGAGTTTCAGAGTGGCCATTCCGTCGGATGATCGATTCAATGCGACCTGCGTCGCCGCAAACTCGCGTGAGTTTGAAATGTATCTGCACCGCTGGATCACATCAGTCTGGGGTGATTTGCCGTTGATGCCAGCCGCAACGAAATCACCGCCATTCCGAAACTGCTGGAATTTATTGATTTTCCCGGGGGATGGTGACCATTGATGCGATGGGCCGTCAGACAAAAATCATCGAATACATCGTAAAAAAGAAAGCAGATGCTGGCATCGCGGTGAAACAGAGCCATCCACATTGTATGCGGCGATCCGGCAGCAGTTCACGCTCTGACTCAAGGCGATTTCCACGATGCGAAAAGTCGCTGGCAGGAGTTTTCCAGGAAGGGCCAGGGGCGTAAAGAATTTCGTAACGTATGTCATCTGTCCGGTGCCTGAATCGGTGAAGAAGCTTGAACGCCAAAGTCGCGTTCGGTCCATCGGCATGTCGACGAACATCACGGTTCGAGGCGGGAGCGAGCAGACGGAAATTCCCAGTGACGGTCTGGCGCGGTGTGTGTTGCGGAAACGATTTGCCGATGCCGTGCGGTGTCACTGGTGGAATGAGAACAATCTGCCTGGCAACTGGATGTGACGCTCTGCGAAGACGATGGCCGGTTCCGCAAAGGTCACTGCGACGTCAATCTCAGCATGATCCGTTGCTTCGCTCTGAGCATGATGAAAAACGAAAAATCGGAAAAACTGGCAATCCAAAACAAACGACTGCTCGCCGTATGGAATACCGCGTCGCTCGCAATCGCCCCGATCCGGTCGAAGCTTCTCTGCCCGACGGTTTGCCTGCTGTTTTAGAGCTTCGGGCTGGTTCAGCAGCCAGCCGGCACTCCAGGTTCCACGCGACGGGCGTGATGGCTGTGCAGGCCCCGTCACTGATCGTCGAATGCCGTGGCGTGGGTAGCTTTCCCATGACTTTGAGCTGGCTGGTGATGCTGTCCTGTTCAGATTGTTCGCTGGCCCGGAAGACGGTCTCGTCTGCCGCCCCCTCCCTGGGCACGCTTGTGCTGAAGAAGAAGTATGGGTTCACATCTCAAAGTTTCTGCCGGCCCCTGGACACTGACAAGAGCTTCCGCAGCGTGAGCATCCTAAGGCTGTTGCGCGTACCACGTGAAAACGGATCACAGCGACAAGCTTCGCTCCAGCCGAATGATCTGGCAGCCTTTTTCCACCATTACCTGATCCCTGTTGATCGGCTTCCGGAGGTCTGGTGGCCGTCTCCAGGATCCGAACATCCGCCAAGGAACTCCCCGAAATCCTCGTCCGCTTTTACATTCTCCGCACCGGCTAAACTGTGGGTTCCGGCTGACCAGTACACTGCGACGCACAGTTTGACAGGACCATTGCCTGCCGTTTCGAATTGGCGGCCAGAACCCTGCACTGAAGGACGGTTCCTGTTGCGTGTGACTGCCGGATTGTTTTTCGCATCCGGAAATACCACTTTGACCGATTGAATCGACAAACTCTGACAAAAACTTTGAGTCGCCGGGGGCCGGGCGTTGACACGGTTTGGCCCTTTTTACAGGATTTCCGGGTGTAAACACGCTGTAATTCTGAATCGGCATTCAGCATCCGTTTCCAGCGGGTGCTGTTTTTTCTGAACGCCGGTCGGCAGAGCAGTTTTCTTCGTCATCCTTCACGGATCTGACGCAACAATGACTACCACTGCCGCAAGTGTCCACGCTGGTCAGAAGCACTCTGTTTCCGGATGCAAGGCAAGCTGTCGTTCGTCTGCACCCTCGGCTCCGGGTCCGCATCCGATTCTCCGCATGCAGCGAGTCGCCGGAAATCACTCCGTTGACACCCTGCTGCAGCGATCTCCGGCAACTTCCTCAGGGCCGTCGCTCCGTATCGGCGCTCCCGATGCACCTGAAGAACGGGAAGCTGACCGCATCGCTGCCGAAGTGATGCGGATGCCCGATGACGCTGTGCCGCGATCGATTGGAACTTCCTCTCCCGCCCTGCATCGCAAATGTGCGGCTTGCAATGACGAGGAGGAGAAGCTTCATCGCTCCGCCAGCGGTGAGAGTCCAGGCACAGCTCCGCCCATGGTCCATCAGGTTCTCAGCCGGCCCGGACAGCCGCTGCCCGATTCAACCCGCAGTTTCTTTGAACCCCGTTTCGGAGCAGACCTCTCCCGAGTCCGCATCCACACAGACACCCAAGCCGCCCGCTCGGCCGACGCCGTCCAGGCGAAGGCGTACACCGTAGGCAAATCGATCGCTTTTGCAGATGGGCAATACTCCCCGCACAGCGAAAGTGGTAAGGGGCTGCTGGCCCACGAACTTGTGCACGTTGTGCAAGGGGACCGAGACTTACGTCGGGCGCCCGTCCACTCTGGGTCTAGTCAAACTCCGTACGAGCCGCCAACACCGCCTACGCTCCCGCCGACTGCGGACGCACCAGCCCCCCCCGCCAACTCCATCGGCCCTGGCAAGTACGATGACCAACTAGTTGCGACGTGGGGCTGGCTATGGAAGACCAAACTAACGGCAAGGAAGCGTGCACCACGGACATTCGACGCCTTGCCGACAGCAATGGCCTTCGGGACAAGCCTCGGCGGCCCAGCTGCGATTTTCAAGGAAGACCAATCGTATGTAGCATACTCCATCAAGTACACAGCTCTGCATTCATTCACCTTCACAAATGCTAAAATAAACTACTCAGGTAATGACTGTGACATCCAACCGGTCCAGCCTTTCGCCGTGTTGCTCACTGAGGACGGCGTTGCCATCTACCCTCACCAGCTCAAGGGTGCCGACGGGAAAGCGACCGACGACTATAACTCCCCGCCCGAGGCGCAGGACCACGCCGATCCGAATTCCGACCCATTCTCTGCTCGTAAGGAAGTCTTCGGGGAGGGGCTGGAGCGTGTTACAGACCGTGAACCATTCTTGCATCAGTTTGAAATGACGATGCGCGATACAGTCTTCACTTTGCTTGATCGTTCCGAAGCAGACGCCAAACAAAAACAAATTGATCTCGCAGGTGGCATTCCAGAAGCGGATTCACGAGTCATTCAACGCGTCCTTGATCAACTTTTGCCCTTGGACAAAGAGTTGATTGCGGCACGCGACAGGTATTCTTTGATTACGCTTGTACGCCATGCAAAAACCGACGCCGATATACGCGAAGCCGCTAAACAAGACTCAGCAGAAGTGTCAAAGCGGATCAGCGAGTTAGAAGTCAAGCGACGGGTCTTGTTGTTGGATTATCCACTGCTGTCGCAAGTCAATGCGGAAGAGTTTAGCAGACTCAACCCGCAAGAACGCGGCGCGAAATTGAAAGGATCCTCCACGCAGGTTCTCGCTGATATCGCCGAAACGCGGCGGAATATTCTGGAAGGAAGACTCAATCTTTGGACTTTGGACCCACTAATCCAAACGACACTCACCGGCCTCGGGATTGCTGACAAAGAGCGAGTTCAGTGGGTCACCGAAAACAGTCGCCACGAAGGACATCTCGACCTCGCTATTTCGATTGCGTTGGGAGTGATCCAGATAGGTCTCTCGATCGGCGCCGTGGCGGTCGGTGGGCCAGTCGGTGCGGCATTTGCAGTTGGGGCGTTAGGGGTCGGTATCGCCGATGCGACGCGGATGACCAATCAGTATTTTGTCGATAAGGCGGCAGCTAATACCGACGTCAACAAAAATCAAGCACTCGTGCCCGCCGACTTGGACGGTCAGTGGCCGTGGTTGGTCGTGGCGTGGGTCGGTGTCGGCATAAGCTATCTTGACGTCGTCAAAGCGGTGCGGGTCGTCAAAGCGGGTGAACTGACACTCGAAGGAATGGCGAAACAGCTCGCGAGAGGGAAGGAAGCGACTGAAGAAAAACTGTTGGAAATCGGCAAGTCGTTCCGCTCGGGAGCGAAGAAACTTGACGTCGCTGGTTTGAAAGCGGTCTTGTTGGACGCGGTTTCTGAAACAGCGAAGAATCAATTCAAGAACCTCGAAGTACAGGTGGTCGACAGAAAAGTGTTCGCGTCCGTGTACGGAAGCGAAACGGGAGATGCCGTTTCAGTTATTAGTAAGGGAACCGACGGGTCGATTTCCGTTAAAGTGGTCTTCAGAGAAGGCGGTAATCCGCTCGCGATTCGCCATGAGGCCGCACACTTAGAACAAGCGGCCGACCCAAAATGGACCTCAAAGCTGGCGGAGGTGTCGGAAGAAACTTTGGCGAATTGGTCCAAGTTGAGTGGTGAACAGCAAATGCGGCTTTACAGCACCAAAATCGAAGTCGAGATCGACGCTCAGGAACGACTCATTAAAAAACTGGGCGAAGTCGAACTGGATGAATTCGATGAAGCCGAAAACGTTCTCGCGGCGCTCCAAGAACGACAAACCCAAGTCAAGTCTGCCCTTGAGAATCCGGACGCTCTAAAACAAGGAAAGATGCCCTCATGGTGGGATTCTAAACAAGAACCGCGATTGTTTGCCAAATCGGGGCGTTTACCGCGTAACGATGGCCATTGGGTGGGCAAACCGGGCGAAGGGGTCTGGCATCCCGATGATCCAGAGACGAAAGCCATTGTGGGTGATAAGGGGATCACCTTCAAGAACGGCTTCCCCGACTTTTCACCATATGCCGCCGATAAAATTACGTTGCCAAAGTTCCGAGGACGGACCGCCGATGTCGCAGCCGCCGATAAGGAATTAGCGAAGAAATTACGCCGCACGGTAAATGAAATCGAGGAGTTGCGAAAGGGACGCTACACGTGGCACCATCATCAAGATTGTGTTACCATGCAGTTGCTACCGATGGCAATACACCGCAAGGTTCCGCATGTTGGCGGGGTTTCAGGCTGTCTTTAGGGAGTCGTAAATGGACGCAATCGCCACATTCATCAAGCGATTCAATCTGCACCCAATCGATCCGCTCACGCGTCTTGAGGCTACCGAGGAGCGTCTTGCTCTGTTCGAGTCGACCGTCAACACAAACCTTCCAACTGGCTATCGCTCCTTTCTGTATCGCTATGGTCGAATGGGGTTCGACGGGTTGGTTACCTTCGAGTTGCGGGAAAAAACGCCTTTTGGCACGCTAGGGAGCATCGACTATTTTCTTGGTTTTTCAACGACAGAGGATGACATCATACATCAAACGATGCAAACGTATTCGGGACGCATTCCCGATGAAACGATCCCGATTGGAATTGATGCTTGCGGCAACCTAATACTCTTGGGTATTGAAGGAAGCCACCGAGATCGTGTCTATTATTGGGATCATGAACATTTGGAACTGAGGCCGGACGACGTCTCAAAAATCTATCACGAACTAGAAGAAGCAGGCTACGACGTTTACTCCTTAAATCAGCATGCTGCAATTTACTATTGGGAGCGACTCCCTGCAACCCAGTTAACGAAGCCTTTCGGATTTGGAAACGTTTACCTGGTTGAAACTAGCTTTGATATGTTTTTACAATCACTTTCGTTACTTCATCCAGCAGGCTGAACGAGTGATCGTTCACACCCAGCACAGCAGTAAGGGGCTTTTTGAGTCCCATCCGGGAATCTTGTGGGTTGAGGCGTTGAGGAGGAGGCAGATGAGGCTCAGCATGCGGGTGAGAGAAAAGGGGGACCAGCGCGTTGCACGGCTTTTGGTGATGTGAATTTGTTCAAAGCCATGGTTTTCTGCCTTCGTCGGAGCCAAGCTATCGGTCGCTCGCAAGAGCTGGCGACCGATGACTGGTGCAGACGAACGGCAGACCTGCCGTTGTTGGTGGAACTGGAGAAAGCGGCCTGCCGACACAAATACCGGATGGACCCTATTTGATTGAGCCTGTCGGCGTTGATGGAATTTATCAGGACGTTGAAGGGATTCGTCTCTGTTGCCGGCAGGTTTCAATTACGGTCAGTAGACGATCAATGAAGTGGCTGTCGCTGTCGCTTTGGGTGCCGATGGAAATATGTTTCCAGATCACTGCATGGCGTAGCGATCATTCGGCGGCGTTGTTGGTCGGTTGCACTCCCGGGCAGTACACAAGCAGCCAGAGATACCCGAAGTGATTCAGCAACTCGCTGCAGGTGGTGGCGGTGGCTGAGTCCGCGCAGCACGAACCTCCGGTCAGAATCTGAGATACTTCTGACTTCAGCCGGGTTATCAGGCATTCGAATCCGCGCCGCGTTATGCATCCATCACGCACCCGGTGCCTGTGATGGACCAACTGAAATGTGCAGTTCAGCAGTCTCTGCCCGATGAGTCCCGCCATGGGAACGCCGGTTTTGTCACCCTTAGTTTCAAAGGTTTTGAGGTCAGCACCCGGCGGGGCGTCTGTAGGGTGCGTTGATACCAGGGCTCGGCGCACGTGTTTGACGCGTGCGGAGCTTGAGTCGTGTTCACTTGTACCGTCGCTCGAGCTTCACAGCGGGCGGAGGTTTTCAGGACGCGGCAAATTTGGGTCAGCAGGAGTCGCCGTCCGCAGTGGATGCATGCCTGCGATGCTGACTCAACTCGAATTCACCATGCGGGGATGAACCGGCCCACCTTTGGGGCTGCTGTCACAGAACGCTGGTCAGGGCGAGGATCAGGGGTGAGGCATGGATCGCACCGCAGACAACTTCAGAACTGCGTCGTGGTCCGAAGGACGAGAAGGTTCTCGAGCGCGACCGACAAGGCCGTTTTCGACAGCGTGAGAGCTGATTGGGCCGTGCGCTGAGGGCCGCTCGCCACCACGAACGTGACTTCAAATAAGCACGAAGCGAGCCGTCAGCAATCAAAGCCGAACAAGACTCGTCGCTGAGTTCGCCTGCGCCATCAGCCCGAATTGACTGCAGAGCCCATTGCTCGACCGCCATTGCCGCCCGCCCAAAGGCCCACGAACCTGCTTCAGACTCACATCAGCCCGGCGTATTCCTGGAATTCATGGCGGGATGGCAACTGGCCCAGTTTTCGTAACTCGCGGGCGACGCGGGGGATTAAATGCCGCATCGAGATCGGTTCGTCCCGCTCCGCCGCGTCACAGGCAGCACTGATCACAATGCTGCTGATGTTGCCACCAGCCAACTCGAACTGACGTGATAAAAAACAGAAATCAACG
>Ga0172372_10010611_pt1 | contig 11775 bp, 8 predicted proteins | sample LakKiv5m_2_FD_114544 | JGI IMG/M metagenome (GOLD analysis project Ga0172372, IMG submission 114544) | Freshwater microbial communities from Kabuno Bay, South-Kivu, Congo - kab_092012_9.5m | ecosystem: Environmental > Aquatic > Freshwater > Lake | place: Democratic Republic of the Congo... | reverse complement strand
GGGAGCGCCGCTCGCGAGGCGGGTGTGGAGGAGGGCCGGGTCGCCGAGGGCGTTCCACAGGGCCTCGAGGAGCTCGTTGCCGAAGTCGGGCCAGGGGTAGCGGCGACCGCCGAGCGGGTCGATCCGGCAGGGGAGGCCGTCGAGGCGGAGGTCGAGCGCGCCTTCGCGGCCGCGGAGCTCGGGGAGGACGATCCGCGCGGCGGGCGTGGGCGAGGAGGGCATGGGGGAGTCATCGGCAGGGGCCGGGGGCGGTCTGGGGCAGGGCTCGGGCATGGCAGTGTGAACATGTTCAAAAAAGCCCTTGACGCGGTCAGCGCGGCCGGTCGATACTGGTTTGAACGTGTTCAACTCCGGCCCGGGAGGGCCCCACTGCCATGCGCGAACCGATCGTCCTGACCTACCTCGCCTACGTCCTCCTCTCCGTCGTCCTGACCATCTGGGTGGCCCACACCCTGAAGAAGAACGGGCGGCGCTTCCTGGTCGACGCGACCCACGGGGACGAGTCCCTGGCCGACTCCCTCAACCACCTCCTGGTCGTGGGCTTCTACCTCATCAACCTGGGCTTCATCAGCTACGCCCTCTCCACCCGCGCAGAGGTCCCCGACCCACGCGCCGCGATCGAGCTCCTGTCCGGGAAGATCGGCAAGGTCCTCACCGTGCTCGGCGCGATGCACTTCTTCAACCTCTACCTCTTCGGCCGCATGCGCAGCCGCGCCAAGAACCCGCCGCGCCGCTACATGTCCGACTACGAGGAGCCGGCGCGCCCGGCGACGGGCCCCGTCGGAGGCTGACCCTTGCTCTCTTCCCGTCGGCGCGGTCCGCTCTGCGCCATGCCCAGGAGACCGCCCGACGGGAAGCCGACGCTGAAGGCCGAGAAGACGCGCCAGCGCATTCTCGATACGGCGCTGCGGCTGTTCCAGGAGCGCGGCTACGAGGGCACGACGATGCGCGCGGTGGCGAGCGAGGCCGGGGTGGCGCTCGGCAACGCCTACTACTACTTCAAGTCGAAGGAGCACCTCGTCCAGGGCTTCTACGCGCGCATGCACGAGGAGCACCTGGCGGCCTGCCTGCCGGCGCTCGAGAAGGAGCGCGACCTCGGGAAGCGCCTCGAACTCCTGCTGACCACCAAGATCGACACGAGCGAGCCCTACCACCGCTTCTCGGGCCTGCTCTTCAAGACCGCGGCCGACCCGAAGAGCCCGCTCAATCCGTTCAGCGCCGAATCGAGTCCGGTGCGCGCCGAGGCGACCGCGCTGTTCGACACGCTGCTCGACGGCTCGAGCGCGCGCATCCCCGCCGACCTGCGCGCGCGCCTGCCCGAGCTCCTGTGGCTCTTCGAGATGTCCGTGATCCTCTTCTGGATCCACGACGAGTCGAAGAACCGCGCCCGCACCCGCCGCCTGATCGCGCGCACGGTCGAGATCGTCACCAAGCTGATCTCGGTGGCGAGCTTCCCGCTGATGAAGCCGCTGCGCAGCTCGGCGCTCGACCTGATGGACGAGCTGCGGATGGAGGAGACTGGCCCGGGGGCTGGCCCTTGAACGCGAACGATCTCGGGTGACCCGTCGCCGGGACCTGCGCAGCGCGGCCTACTCTTGCCCGCTCCAGCCCGCGGGCCAGCCGTCGGGGAGCGCGGCGACCTCGGCGCGGGCGGCGGCGGAGGTGGGGAGGCCGCAGGCGGTGAAGTAGGGGCCGAGGTCGTGCTCGACGAGGCGTGAGAGGCGCGTGAGCCACTGGTCGCGCTTGGCGTCGTCGGTGCGCGGGCGCTGTGCGTGCGGGAGGGCCTCGTGCTCGGCGAAGAACTGCCGGAAGGGCTCCCAGCCGAAGGTCTCCTGCAGGAGCGTGAAGGTGCGCAGCGCGAGGAAGGGCTCGGACTTCCACTCGTCGAAGGGCGCGCCGCGCGCGCGGAAGGCGGCGAGATCGGGCGGAGAATCGACCGCCTCGTGGCCGCGCTGGCCGGCGGGAAGCGTGCAGAGCTTCTCGATCGCGTAGAGCGCGAAGAGGTTGTTCGTGACCTCGCCGGTGCCCTCGAAGGTCCACGCGGGGCGCTGCAGGTTGTGGCCGAGCTCGTGCACGAAGCCCCACATGTGGCGGCCCGTCCGCAGGCCTTCGAGGTCGACCACGGCCTCGGCCACGTCGAGGTGGGTCATGATCGGGTAGCCCGAGTGCATGTAGCCGGCGCTGATCTGGCGATCGAGCACGAAGCGCTCGGGGCGTAGGCCCGTGCGCGGGCGCGCGGCGAGCTCGGCCTGCGCCTCGAGCACGCGGTCCCAGAACTCGAGCAGCGCGGTCGGATCGGCGAGCTCGCGCACGACGCGTGCGGGCACGCTGAGCACGAGGTGCTTGCCTTCGAGCTCGGCCCAGGGCGCGGGGTGGCGGCGCGCGGCGCGCCAGGCCTCGGGCGTCGTCCGGCCCAGCACGAAGTGCGGCGCGGGCACGGCGCCGCGGAGCGTGAGCCGCAGCAGGCCGAGGGTGCAACCTTCGGGGACCACGAGGTACAGCGCCCCGCCGAAGGCGCTCGCGACCGTCGTCTGCGCGCCCGTGAGCGCGAACTCGCGCGTGATCGCCGGCATGCGTCGCCACTCGTCGAGGTGCCACAGCGTGTCCGCGTGCGCGCCGATGCGGAGCCGCAGGCCGGCCTGCAGGGCCTCGGGCGGGAGCTCGACCGTGACCGCGACCCCCGCGTCGGCCCACAGGCCGGTCGAGAGCCAGCCGTCCAGCGCCGTATCGAGCTCGAGCTCCTGCGTGATGCCCGGCGTGCCTGCGAGACCCGGGAAGTCGCTCGCCGCGGGATGCGCCTCGATCGCGCCGGGTGCGCGTGCGCTGTCGAGGCTCCACTTGTCGAGGCTCCACTGCGCCGCGGCGAGGGCGCGCAGGAGCGGTTCCTTCTCGTCGAGCGGCTTCCGCTCGCTCGCCACGAGCGCCTTCGCATGACGCGCGAGCAGCCGCTCGAGTTCCGCCCCGAAGTCCGACGGTCCGGCGGGCAGCGCGCGGGCCGCGAAGGCGACCGTCCAGCCGTCCTCGGCCTGCACCTTGCGCCCCTGCTCGAGCCGCGCGAGCGCCGTGAGCGCGTTGCCGCGCCCGGCCTCCAGCGCCTCGACCGCGTACGGACCTTCGCTCGCCAGCGCGTCGAGCGTGAAGGCGAGCCCGTGGCGCGCGAGCCAGCGCTGCACCGGCCGCTCGGCGAGCGGTGTCTCCGGATTCAGCTGCTGCCAGCCCCAGCCCGTCTCGGCCGTGATCAGCCCGCCGCCGCGCTCGACGAACTCCGCCACCCGCGCGACCTCGTCCTCCGTGAGATCGAGCACGGGCAGCGCGAGGACGTCGAGCTCCTCGAGCTGCTCGAGCCGCAGCGCGACGGGCGCGAGCCCCGCCTTTTCAAGAGAATCCGCCCAGCCGGCGCGCGCGCCGAGCCGCGGCTGTGCCTTTCCGTTGCCGAGCCACTCCACCGCGTTGCGCAGAAAACGCGCCATGCCCGGCTCGCGCACCCGCTGCGCGTAGCCCGAATGCCCGAGCACGATCACACGCCCCTGGCCCACCCGCGCCGCCGCCGCGAGCGGCGCCTCACCGCCCTCCGCAGCCGCCAGCACGAGCGCGAAGGCCCGCTCTCCGAACACCGCAACCGGCCCCGGCGTCCCCGAGGCCGGCAAGGCCTCGACACCGGCCAGGATGCGCCCGGCATCGCCCTCCTGGGCCTGCACGGAGTTCGAGACGCAAGTGAGCGCGAGGAGCACGAGGTTGCGGATCATGGGCGGAGACTAGCCCGGATTATCCATGAAGCTTCGGCTGCAACGTCGCAACTGCCGGCATCTGCAGGGTTTCCCTCCCTGCGAAGCCTCAACGGCCTGTTCAAGGCCGTCTCCGGTGCTCTCGGTCGTGAACCCCTGCATCTGCGGGCATCCGCGACGTTTCGCTCGAACCCTCATGGATGACCCGGGCTAGTGGGGCGATCGAAAAGTTCCATGCCTGTGCGGCGCGCGTTTCCCGGACGCGAGACGGCGGCGTGTTGCCGCAGTGTTCGCGGGGAACTCACGCGACCCGGAGGCTCGATGACCCGGCGCGCGAGTCACTTGCGCGGAATCAAGACGTGCGGTCCGGGATCGAGACCGTGCCCGGGTCCGAGGGCCATCGGAGAGCGCGAGGAGCTGCGTGGCCGAGGGCACGAGGCTTGTTCCAGGGCTGCGCGATCCGCGTGAGGCCCGTGCAGGGTCGTGCGCGGAGTTTCGCCTGGATGTGCGCGAGCGCTCGCCTGGTCGTGCGCGCACGCTCAGGATGCCACCCGAGTCTTCCGGCCCCTTCACGATGCGACCTCTTACTTTCTTGCTCGCGCTCGGTGCGCTCGCCGGCGGCGCGCGCGCCGACATCCTCTGGAACCAACCGGCCACGAGCTACACGACCTTCCGCTCCGAGCGCGAGCTCGACACCGGGGCCGACTTCGAGGCGGCCGACGACTTCGACCTCGTCGGTAGCATCGAGCGCATCGTCGTGGCGGGCTACTGCGGCTCGTGCAGTGGCGACGCGGACGTGCTCGGCGTGTGGGTGCGCTTCTACGCGTGGAACGCGGGCTTGCCCGGTGCGCTGCAGCACGAGGTCTTCCTTCCCTCGGGTTTCGCCGGCTTCCTGTACGACAGCGACTACCCGGTCGATCTCGAGATCACGCTGCCGGTGCCGTTCGCGGCCACGGGCAAGCACTTCCTGTCGGTGCAGCTCGTCAGCGGAGCCTTCAACGAGTGGATGGTTTGGGGCACGTCGCCGGCGCTGGTGATGGATTCGCCTGCACTGCAGCGCGACAACTCGTCCGGAACGGGCTGGCAGGTGCAGGTCAACGGCACGGTGCCGTTCCAGGGCGGCCTGGGCTTCCAGCTGTGGGGCGAGGGGCCGCCGCCTCCGCCGCAGACGAGCCTCGTCTGGGCGCAGTACCGCTCCCTGCTGGGTGAACTCGTGCCGAGCGATCGCTCGCCGGCCAACGATCGCCTCGCGGCCGACGACTTCGAGCTGGAGGGCGTCGTCCAGCGTGTGCGCCTCGGCACGCAGGTGTGCTTCGGCTGTCCGGCTCCGGTTCCTCAGGGAGCCTGGGTGCGCTTCTACGCCGACGACGCGGGGGCGCCAGGCGCGCTGTTGCAGGAGACCTTCCTGGCGAGCACCGCGACGGGCTTCCTGGACGAAGGGCTCGTGCTGACGCTCACGCTGCCGACGCCATTCACGGCCAGCGGACGCCACTGGCTCTCGGTGCAAATGCAGACGGCGAACAACTCCGGCTGGCGCTGGGCGAGCGCAAACCTCGACGCGCCCGCGCTCGAGCCGCTGCGGGTGCGCGCGACGCCGAGCTCGGCCTGGACGGGCTTTGCGCCCGAGCCGGACGCGGACCTCGCCTTCGAGCTCTTCGGCTACAGCACGACTCCGCCGCCGACACCGGTGGGCGATCCTTGTGGCGCGTGGCAAGAGGTGCCGACGCCGGCGGCCGCGCCGCGCACGGACTTCGGCGTGCTGCGCGACATGGACGCGGGGGCGGACGGGACGCTCTTCGCGATCGGTGACTGGTCGGACAACGAGATCGGGTCCGTTGCGGGTGGTCCCTACGCGCTGCGCTCGAACGGCAGCGCCTGGAGTCTCGAGACGCTTCCGCTGAGCGGGATCCGTGGGCCGAGCTTCGAGGCCGTCGAGGTGCTCGCCGCCGACGACATCTGGATCGCGGGTGCCCAGGTGCTGTCCGACGTGGCCGGCTTCCTCGGCGGTCAGCTTCTCGCCATGCACTACGACGGCCAGGACTGGAGCGTGGTTCCGACGCCGCGCACCGACAGCGGCTACAACGGCGTGCGGATCGCCGGCATCGAGGCGATCACGCCCGACGACATCTGGTTCGTCGGCGACTGGCTCGGACTGCCCTGCGACATGGCGCTCGCGCTGCACTGGGACGGCTCGAGCTTCACGCGCCACGTGACACCCTGCGTCGGTCTCTTCGGCGAAGGCTTCGCGCTCGAGGACGCCTCGGCGGTGTCGAGCCACGACGTGTGGGCGGTCGGCGGCGGGCGCGACGGCGACCTCTCGGCCACGAGCTACATCGTCCACTGGAACGGCAGCAGCTGGAGCCACGTGCCCGGACCCACGCCGGGCTTCGGGCAGCGGCTCTACGCCGTCGAGGCGCTGGCCGCGAACGACGTCTGGGCCTCGGGCGAGTACCAGGACTCGCTCGGCTACCAGACGCTGATGCTGCACTGGAACGGCAGCGCGTGGAGCGAGGTGCCCACGTTCGGCGGGGGCGGAGCGTTGCTCGGTTTCGCGAGCAACGACGTCTACGCGGCCGGCGGCGGACTGCACCACTGGGACGGCAGCGCGTGGAGCTGGGTCGAGGATTTCGGCGCGCTCGAGGGGGACATCGCGGGCGTCGCCTTCAGCAGCCTCGCGAGCACCGGACCGTGTCAGCTGTGGGCCGCGGGTCGCCAGTTCTTGCTGGGCGAGATCCAGCCGTTCACCGCGCGCCAGACGGGCGGCATGGCGCGCCTTCCCTGGAGTCAGTCGACGCGCATGCCGTGCAGCACGCAGGTTCCGCTCGGCATGCTGCGCATGTCGTCACCACCCTCGATCGGGGGCGAGCTCGTGCTCGAGGTCGACGACCCGTTCGAGGCCGGCGGAGTGCGACCCGGCGTCAGCCAGAGCCTGGTGCTGTTCTCGCTCGCGCCGGCGGCGGGCTTCCCGTGCGGAGCCGTGATCCCGGGCTACGGGCCCGGCAACGCCGCAGGCGAGATCCTGCTCGCGCTTCAGCCCGGCCAGCGCCTGCCGAACTCGGGTCCACTGCCCTGGCTCGGTCCCGATCAGCCGAGCGTGCACACGATCCCGATCCCGCCCGACCCGAGCCTCGCGGGGCGCTCGTTCGCCGTGCAAGCCCTCTTGCGTGACCCGGGCGTGCCGCGGGGCATCGTGCTGAGCGGCGCGCTCGATCTCGTGCTGGGGTACTGAAGGCTTCCGTCGAGCCGAGGGCTCCTGCGCGTCGTCGCGCGCGGCAGCTCTTGATTCGGCGGTGCAGAGCGGACGTGGGGGCCCGGAGCGCGAAGCTCCGGGCTCTTGCAGCCCGCGCGCAAGCTGTGGGGCCGGGGCGATGACTCGCCCTGCCTGTGAGCCTGGGTACGATTGCGGCGGGGAACCCGATGGCTCGCCGCCTCACGCTCTTCGCCGTCCTTCTGCTGCTTTTGGTCGGCTTCCTCTGGAGCCGGACGCGCCGCGCCGGATCCGGGTCGGGGGAGCCGCTCACGCAGGACGCCTCGCCCGCTCCGGGTGTGGTCGAGTTGCTGCCGGCTCGCGCGCTTCCCTCCGAAGCGGCTGCCGCCGATTCGACGAGCGCTCCGACGCGCCAGGAAGCTCCGCCGCGCTCGATGCCCACGCTGGTGGGCCGGGTCGTGCCGGGCCCGGGCGTCGTGCTGTTGCCCGGCGAAACGCTGGAAGGACACGAGGTCGAGTGGTGGCCGCCGACGAAGCTCACGCCGCGCTTCGATGCACAGGGGAACGCGCTGACTCCACTCGAGACCTTCGGCGCGGCGGGGGGCCTGCGCACGCTGGGCCCCGACGGCTCCTTCGAGTTCGCGCCGGTTCCGACCGGGGTCGAGCTCACCTTGCGCCTGTTCGGAGAGCTCGGCGAGGGGCAACTCGTGTGCGCGCCGCTCGCGCAGGGTGAGCGACGCTTCGTGGAGCTCGAGCTGACGCGCGGCTCGATCGAGCTCGACGAGGGCGCGGCGCCTTGCCGGCTCGTCAGCGGAACGGTGCTGGATGAGCGTGGTGTGACGGCGGAGGACGTCCTCGTGCGGCTGCGCAGCCAGGAGCTGGAGGACGAGTTCGAGGTGTGGACCGACGAGGAAGGCCGGTTCCGCTTCGAGTGCGTGCCGGCCGGTACGGGGATCGTCTGGGTCGAGCCTGAGTACTCGGCCGAGAAGCGCCACTGCGCGCGCGGAGTCGCGTGCGACTTCGACGCCAGCGCAGCGGACGTGCGCAGCCTCGCGCTCGCGATCGAGCGCGGGGCGACGCTCGCGGGGACGGTCGAGTGGAGCGATGGAAGCCCGGTCGATCTCTTCACAGGCGAATTCGACGGCTACGAGGTAGAGGGAGAGGCGGGACGCTTCGCGATCGAGCATCTGCCGGCGGAGGCGGGGGAGCTGTGGATCCTGGCCAGGGAGGAAGGCCGGCACGGCTGGTTCAATGGCCGCGCGACTCCGGGCCGCGGCCAGCAAGCGATCGTGTTGCGCTCCACAGCCGTCTACCCGCTCACCGTTCGGGTCCTCGATTCCGACAGCAAGCCGTGCGATGCGAGCGTCTGGACGGAGGCCATCGAGGAGGCTCGGCTCGGTGACTACGAGTGGATCGGTGACCATCCGATCGCGAACCCGGCCCCGAAGGTCCTTCACGTGCCGGCTGGGGAGACCCGCCTGTTCGTGCGCTCCGGCCAGCGCCATCGCCCGGTCGAACGCCTCCTCCGCATCGACGGACCGACCGAGCTCACCGTCACGCTCGAGCCATCGCCGAAGATCCGCGGGCAGGTCCTGGACGAGAGTGGAGCACCGGCAGCGGAGGCCGGGGTGCAGTACGGCGACTGGTGGGGTGAGTGCGACGACGACGGCCGCTTCGAGGTCTTCCTTCCCGAGGATCGTCCCCTCGTCGCCTGGAAGGACGGCCACGGCCACAGCGAGCCGGTTCCCATTGCCGCGCAGACAAGCTCCGACGGCCTCGTGCTGCGCCTGCGCCCGAGCTGCGCCCTCCAGCTCCGGCTCCGGCAGACGATCCCGCGCGGCTACGTGCGCGTCTTCACAGACGGGGTGACCCAGGACCTGCGCTTGGACGGCCCCGGTCGCCTCCATGTCGCCGATCTGCCTCCCGGTCCCGCCGAAGCGTGCATCCTTCTCGACGACGAGCGCGAAGGCCCGCGCGTCGCCTTCGAGCTCGTCGCCGGCGAGACCACGAGGGTCGAGCTTCCGGTGCGCTGAGCGATCTCGTGGCCCGGCTCCCGTTCCGTCGCACTTGATTTCGCTAGGCTGAGCGGGTGACGGAGATCCTCGTGGACGTGATGGCGCTCGAGCGGCGCTTCGGGGGGCGGCGGGCGCTGGTGGGGGTCGAGCTCGAGGTGCGGGCGGGGGAGATCGTCGGGCTGGTGGGGCCGAACGGGTCGGGGAAGACGACCTTGCTGCGGGTGCTGGCGGGGATGCTGCGGCCGACGGCGGGGACGGTGCGCGTGGCGGGCTTCGAGCCGGTGGCGGAGCGCGAGGAGGTCATGCGCGTGGCGCGCTTCGCGTTCGCGCCGCCGGCGCTGCTCGAGAATCTGTCGGCGCGCGAGCATCTGGAGCATCTCGCGGCGCTCGGGGGCGGGAAGGTGGAGCGGGGCGAGGTTGCGCGGGTGCTCGCGCTCGTCGGACTGGCGGAGCGGGCGGACGAGCGTGTGCGGGCCTTCTCGTTCGGGATGCGCCAGCGGCTCGCGCTGGCCCTGGCGCTCGTGCCGCGGCCGCGGTTGCTGGTGCTCGACGAGCCGACCGAAGGGCTCGATCCGCTGGCGGTGCTCGAGCTGCGCGGGATCCTGGCGCGCCTGCGGGCCGAGCACGGGCTCGCGATCCTGCTCTCGAGCCACCTCCTGATCGAGATCGACCAGCTCGTCGATCGCATGCTGGTCCTGTCCGAGGGGCGGATGTTGTTCACGGGCCGGCCGGCGGAGCTGACGGCGGCGAGCGAGCGCGTGCGCTGGCGCGTGAGCGATGCGGAGCGCGCAATCGAGCTGGCAGCCGCGCGCGGACTCGCCGGCACGCGCGTCGGCGCGGACGAGCTCGAGTTCGCCGCAGAGTGCGCGCCGCTGGCCGAGGTCGCGGAGTGGCTCGCGCGCGGCGGGGTCGAGCTCCACGAGTACCGTCGCACGCGCGCGACGCTCGAGGAGGCCTTGCGGGCGCGGCTCGGCGCAGAGCGGAGCGCATGAGCGTGCGCCTCGAGAGCCTGCGCCTCGTGCGCTCGCGCCGGCCGCTGGTCGCGGCGGGGGCGCTCCTGCTCTTCCTCGTCCTGATGCTGGTGGGCTTCTACACCTACGCGCAGTCGCGCACGGGTGGCGCGGCGGAGTTCCGCTACACGTTCGAGAACCGCTCGTACTTCAACGGACTCACGTTCGCGCTGTACGCGTTCTACTTCGGCTTCGTGCTGCTCCTGCCGATCTTCGCCGCGACCGAGGGCGGCGCGCAGCTCGCGGGCGACACGGGAGCGGGCACGCTGGCGCTCTTCCTGACGCGGCCGGTCTCGAAGGCGCGACTCTTCTTCACGCGCTTCCTCGTCGCGGCGGGCTACACGACGCTCGTCACCGGGCTCTTCCTGGCGGTCGCGCTCGCTCTCGGGCTCGTCGCGGTCGGCTGGGGCGACCTGCGCCTCTATCCGGGCGTGCTGCAGATGACGGATCGGCCGCAGTCGCTCGCGCAGGGCGAGGCGCTGATGCGCTTCGCGCTCGTGTGGCCGGCGGCGAGCCTGGCCTTGCTCGCTCCGCTCGCCTTCGCCTTCTGGATCTCGAGCCTGGCGAAGAGCGCGGTCAACGCCGTGAGCACCGCCGCGGCGCTGTACCTCGTGCTGTATCTGGTTGCCGAGGTGCACTTCTTCGCGGAGCTGCGCCCGTGGCTCTTCACGAGCCACGCGGCCTACTGGCGCGAGCTCCTGCAGGAGACGCCCGACCTCGAGGCGCTGCTGCGGCACGCGAGCGCCTCGCTCGGCTTCACGTGCCTCTTCCTGGCGCTCGCCTTCCGCCGCTTCCGCCGGCGCGAGGAGGGCGCGTGAGGCGCGCGACGCGCGAGCGCTGGCTCGAGGGCCTCCTGTGGGTGCTCGCGGCGCTGCTCCTCGGCCACGGGCGCGGTTGCCTCGGCGCGCTGCCATCGTTCGAGCCGGCCGCGCGCGAGCCGGGCACGCTGCGCCTCCTGACCTGGAACGTCGGCGGGGCCGACGACGGCACGCCGCATGCGCTCGAGCGCGACGACCTCGCGCACGTGGCGCGCGTGCTCGACGAGTCGGGCGCCGACCTCGTGCTCCTGCAGGAGACGGGCGGCAGCGAGACGGAGCTGCTCGGGCACCTCGGACCGCGCTGGATGCCGATGCCCGGGCGCGGCGGAGCGATGGCTTTCGCACGCCGCGGCCAGATCACGCGCTGGAGCACACCGCTCGCACGCGCGGTCGGGGTCACCTGGCACATCGAGGACCGGACCTTCGCTGTCCTCGGCGTGCACGCGAGCGCCTTCTCGGCCAAGGACCGCAACCGCGAACTCGGCCCGCTGGTCGAGGCCCTGCTCGAGCAGCGCGCCGACGGCCACATCCTGGCCGGCGACCTCAACCTCGATCTCGACCTCGACAAGCGCGCCGACCTGTTCTCGAACGACCTCGCGCTCGACGTCGAGAGCTACAACTTCGTGGCCGAGCGCCTGGAGGACGCCGCGCGCCACGCCGGGCCGACGGCTGAGCCCGACCGCCGCCTCGACTACGTGTTCGTCTCGCGCGCGTTCACCGTGCGCGCCGCCGCCCCCTGGCGCGGGCACCGCATCGGCACGATGGACCACGAGCCGCTGCTGGTCGATCTGGCCATCTCCGGAGCACGCTGAGCGGCTGCCCGTTGCGCCGCGAGCGTGGCGCAGTACCTTCGAGGCCATGCTCGACACGTTCCAGCCGCTCCTGCGTGCCGCCCAGGGTCTCGACCTCTCCTCGCCCGCCAAGGCGCGCGCGGAGCTCGTGAAGCGCTTCGATCCGGCCGCGCCGGCCGCGAAGGCGCTCGAGCAGGAGCTCGTGGCG
>Ga0172372_10010610_pt1 | contig 11777 bp, 9 predicted proteins | sample LakKiv5m_2_FD_114544 | JGI IMG/M metagenome (GOLD analysis project Ga0172372, IMG submission 114544) | Freshwater microbial communities from Kabuno Bay, South-Kivu, Congo - kab_092012_9.5m | ecosystem: Environmental > Aquatic > Freshwater > Lake | place: Democratic Republic of the Congo... | reverse complement strand
TCTTCAGGTGCTTGGTCAGCCCGTAGTGCTGCAGGAACGCGTAGCAGCTCGCCGAGTCGAAATCGTACTGGTGCTTCGTCGGCTCGCAGGGCTTCGGCTCGATGTAGAACTGTCCCTTAAAGCCGATCTCTTTCTTGTAGTCCACGGCCATGTGCAGGAAGCGGCCGAGGTGATCCAGCTCGCGGCCCATGTCGGTGTTCCACAGGCACTCGTAGCCCTCGCGGCCGCCCCAGAAGGTGTAGCCCTCGCCGCCGAGGAACTTGGTCACTTCGAGCGCCTTCTTCACCTTCGCCGCGGCGTAGGCGAACACTTCGGGCGAAGGGCTGGTGGCCGCTCCCGACATAAAGCGCGGATGGCTGAACAGGTTGCAGGTGCCCCACAGCAGCTTCACGCCGGTGTCTTTCTGCAGCACCTTCGCGCGCTTCACGATGTGGTCCAGGCGCTTCTGGCTCTCGGTCAGCGTGTCGCCCTCGGGCGCGATGTCGAAATCATGGAAGCAGTAGTACTCCACGCCCAGCTTGTTGAAGAATTCGAAGGCGGCCTCCAGCTTCATCTCGGCTTCGCGCACCGGATCGCTGTGGTGGTACGAGCGCTTGTAGGTCGGCATGCCGAAGGGGTCCGCGCCCGTGCCGCAGAACGTGTGCCAATAGGCCACGCCGAAGCGCAGGTGCTCGGCCATGGTCTTGCCCATGATCTTCTGCTTGGGGTTGTAGTGCTTGAACGAAAGCGGATTCTTGGAATCCGGTCCCTCGTATTTGATCTTCTTGACGGTCGGAAAATAATCCGGCATGGTTTCTCCCTTTCGTGCGGTAAATCGGCCCGGAATAGCGGCGGCATCCTAGCACGCGCGCGGCGCGGATACAACGGATGGGGCCTCGGCGGCGGCGAGATCAGACACGGATGCGTTCGCGGCCGCGGGTTTCTTCCACGATGGCGCGCGCCTTGTCGCGCAGCGCGTTGAGCCGGCCGACCTTCGGCTCGAGCCGCGCGATGATGGCTTCGCTCTGGCGGCGGATTTCGTTCTCGCGCGAGAGCAGGCTGTCGCATTCCTGCTGCACCGAGGCGATGGCGTTGTCAACTTCGGCCTGCACGGCCTCGCGGAAGGAGGTGGCGCGCTTCTTCAGGTAGTCGCTCACCACATCCGCAATCGCGGGGGCGGGCTTGCCTGCCGCGTCTTTGCCGCCGCGCACGAGCATGTTCATCGCGTTCTCGTGGACTACGGGCTCGAGTTTCTTCAGCCAGCGTTCTTCGCTCCAGGCGAGTCGCGCAAGCACACCGCCGACGACACCGAGGAGGCCTCCGAGCCCGGCACCGATGGCCGTGCCCACGACCGGCACCACGGAGCCGATGGCCGCGCCCGCGGCCACGCCGGCCAGTGCGCCGCCCGCGCCAAAGGCGAGGTAGCTCTGCGCCATGGACGCCTCGAGCGCGGCGGGCTCGAGCCGGCCGAGTTCGGTGAGGTGCATGCGCAGACCGCGCACCTCGCCCAAGCGCTCGGCGATGGCTTCTCGCACTTCGTTCTCGTCGTGCTCGACGCGGCGGTGGATGTCGGCCAGGGTGGAGGAGACGAACTCGTCGACCATGGCTTCGAGCTGGGCGGAAAGCGGCTTGAACTTCTGTCGGCGTGCTTCTTTCAGGCGTCCGGCCTGCCGCAGCCATTCAAGCGTGGGCTTGATGATGCGCGCCTCGATGGCGGCCTCGGTCACCGCGCCGCGGAACTGGGTCTCGTAGCCTTGGTGGATCTGCCCGCCGCTGGTGCCGCCGAGGCTTTTGGCCTTGAATTCTTCCAGCACCTCGCCCGCGCTCTCACGGATGTGGTCAAGGCGTTTCATCAACTCGCCGCGGCGCGCGCGGAGCTCGTCGAACTTCGCGGGGTCCTTGGCGAGCGCCAGTTCGTTTTCCATGCCCGCGCTGCAATCCTGCGCACGCGTGGCGATAAACTGCGCCGCCGCCTCGATGACCACGCCCGCCTTGTTCTCGTTCAGCAGGTAGTCTATCAGGCGCGCCTTGAGGTGGGAGAAGCGGCTCTGTCCCATGAGGTAGGCGGCCAGGTCGCGGCGGGGATCGTCGCTCTCGTCCAGACCGGCGCACACGCTGGTGGGGATGGAGAGCTTGTTGTCGTCCAGCGCCTCTTCCAGCGTGATGTGGCCGTGCTCGAGCTCCTGCGCCTTAAGCGCGCGGTAGCCGGAGAGGAAAAAGATCTCGGAGTCCTCGGGGATGTCGTGGCGGGCGAAGGCTTCCATGAGGCTGCGGGCCGGACCGCGCGCGCCCCGCACATCGATCTCCGCGGTTTCCAGCTTGTCCGCCTTGTTCAGCACGAAGAAGACGCGCCGGCCACGCCACTTGATGATGCGCTTGATGAAGTTGAGGTCGTGCACGTTGCCTGCGAAGCCGCTGTCCACGAAGGAGATGACGAGGTGGCTGCGCTCGATGATGCCGTAGGTAATCTCGGCGCGTGTTTCGGACACGCTGTGGACGCCGGGCGTATCGACGAAGGCGATGTCTTCCTGCAGGACCTGCGTGGGCAGGGTCAGGTTGAGTTCTTCGATTTTGCCGCGCAGTGGCGCGAGCAGGGGATAGGAATCGTCCGCCATGACGGTGATGAGCGGTTCGAGGGCGCGGCGCATTTCGGAGGGGGCATTGCCGGCGAAGCGGACCTCGAGCCGGTCGCCTTCGCCGCGCGGTTCGATGGCGGCACCGAAATCGCCCAGCAGGCGGCGGAGCGCGTCGAGCTCGCTGTCGGCCACGGCCTGGTTCAGCTCGATATTCAGGCCGAGGGCGTCACCGCGTTCAATGAAGGTGAGGCGGGAGGTGCATTCCTCGACGTCCATCGGCAGGTAGCCCCCGCCGAGGAAGGCGTTGATCGCGGTACTCTTCCCCACGTTGAAGGTACCAAGGAATACGACGCGGTACTTGCCGTCTTCCACGAAGCGGCGCTGATCGGCGATGGCGCGGATTTCGTGGCTGATGCTGCCGTGGAAATCGGCGTCGTTGCGGATGAATTCTTCCAGATCGCCCAGTGCGTGCAGCGACCAGTCGCGGTGTTCTTCGAGGTCTTTAAACTTCATCGGACGGCTCCACGGCGGGGACGACAGTCTGGGCGAGGGGATGCTTGAAAAGGTCCAGCTCGGGCACGGGCGGTCCGGTGAGCGCGGCCGCCTCGAATTCATAGAGTTGCAGGCGGAAAGCGTCGAAGGCTGCGTCGCACCAGGCGCGGACGGCGGGCTTGGTGCGGCGGCGGTACTCGTCTTCGCCCGCATGGCGCAGCGCCTCGAGCCGGGCCGACAGCGCGAAGAAGCGCGGCGCGGGCGCGATGCCGTATTCCTCGAGCCGGGTGGACGCCTTGTCGGCCACCTGCCTGATGTCGCTGACGTTCAAGTGGTCGGCCTTGTTGGCCACCACCACGAGCGCGCCGCCGAAGGATTCATGGTATTCCGCGATGAGATCGAGGTTGTGCTTCGAACTCCAGTATTCGATATCAGTGACGACGACCATGAGCGCGTGGCGCGTGTCGGAGAACTCGGGCGGGGGCGCGGCGCCGTTGTCGCTACTCATGCCGGCGGTGTCCACCAGCACCAACCGGCTGAAGGGATTCGAAGGCGTGAGCGCGTGGAGGGCGCGGTAGCGGTCGGTGTTGGTCTCGTCGTTGCGCAACCCCTGGAACTGGCTGAGCGATTTGCGGTGCGCCGCCTTGTAGTCCGGCGGCAGGGCCGAGAACTGGGGGGCGTGGCTCTCGCCGCGGCAGACGAAGGTGGGAAGCGCGCGGCTCTCGCGGCGCTCAGTTTTCAGCACCTCGTCACGTAGCAGCGCGTTGATGAGCGTGGACTTGCCGGCGTTGAAATCGCCGATGAAGAACGCGAAGGGCACGGGCACCGTGTCTCGCGGGGGGCTGGGCTGGACGGCCATAAGGGCGACTCCTCGAATCCTGAAACCGGGGTACCCGCGGGGGAAACCGCCGTTTTTACTGCGCGTTTGGCGCGGACCGCGGATGATAGCACCGCCCACTGCGTCGATGCGAGCGCTACGTGGCGGGGCAGAAGCCGTCTTCGGAGTCGAGGGGACAGGCTTCGTAGAAGCGGAAGGAGTAGAGCTGGATCATGCGGAGCAGTTCGGAGAGCGAGATGGAGAAGGCCGGCAACTCGTAGTCGCAGGCGTGTCGTTCGCAATCGAGCAGGCCGGGGCCGAGGTCGAAATTGTCCTCGCCGTTTCCCGGTGCGCAGTGGAAGCTGCGCGCGTTGAACAGCTGCACGACGCGGAGGGTTTCGCTCAGGCTGAATTCGCCGTTGCCGTCGGCATCGCCGGAGTGCGGCGGAGGCGCGGGATTCAGCGCGCTCAGCAGGATAACCACCTCTTCAATGTCGTTGCCGGAAGTGGCCGTGAAGAAGACGAGGTTGTCCACGTAGCCCTCGAGGGTGGTCCGGATGCCGTAGGTGACAAGTTTCAGGACATCCAGCGTGAGGGCGCCGTTGACGTTGGAAAAGCCGTTGCGGTTGGTGCCCTGTACGTTGACGAAAGCTCCAGGAACGGGTTCCTGCGTTTGCGCGTCCAGCACCGAAATGGCGAGCGTCACGAAATTACAGCCGCCCTTGAGGCCGCAGGGATTCCCCTCGCCCTCGCCTTCGCTCACGGCGCCGCACTCGGCCAGACCGCCGCCATCACAGGAAGTGCCGGAAGAGACGGCGACGCCGCGCGAACTGAGCTGCGGGAGGTCGACAGCACAGGCAAGTGCCGAAAGGGGGTTGCCGTCGAGTCGCACGGTGTCGCCCGCGCCCAGCCCGGAACTGCCCACCAGCGCGGTGATCTCGCAAACCCGGTTGTCCTCGAGGGCCAGGAGTTTCAGGTTGTCGAGGCCAAACACGGCCGACACGTCTTCGATCTGGTTGCCGACGAGGTTGAGATGGGTCAGGTTGACGAGTGAGGCCAACGGACTGATATCCGTCACGTCGTTAAAATCGAGGCTAAGATAAATGAGATTGCCAAGGGTGGACAGCGGGATGATGCCTGAAATCAAGTTGTTGCTGAGGTTCAGGTGGGTCAGGCTGGGCATTTCCGCCACCGGGGACACGTCGGCAATCTGGTTCTCCCAGACCAACAGCCAGGTCAGGTTGTCCAATTCTACCAGCGGCTCAAGGTCGCTGATGAAGTTACCGGAGGCATACAGCCGAACTAAGCCGGTCAGTTCGGAGAGGGGCGACAAATCCTCGATGAGGTTGTACTGCACGTAAAGTTGATTCAGGTTGGTGAGTCCTGCGAGCGGCGATAGGTCCGTGATCTGGTTGTCCTCGAGGTCGAGCACGGTAAGGCCTGTGCAGGCCTGCAGCCCGGCCAAGTTGCCAATGTTGCGGCTGGAGGCGTCCAGCGTGGTCAGTTGCGCGAGATCCGTGTCTTGCAGCGGTCCGGCGGGAAAACCCAGCGCCGCACGGAGTGTGGCCTCGAGGTTCGCATCGGGAATGGTGACGTCGGCGGCGACCGCCGCAGGGGCGGCAAGATGCATCAGTACCCCGAGAGCCAGCGCCATGTAGAATCGAAGCAACGCGACATCAACCAAGCGGACACGCAACGGTCTTACCTCTCTCCTCGTGCGAATCATGCGAACTTCTCACTAATCGTACCATCCGATCGTCATTTTAACAACGCCCGGTTTAGGGAGCAATCGTACCCGGCGTCCGCACCGCCGCACGGTGTTTTGTTTCCCTGCCGCCCGATTGCCTACACTCTGCGTGGCGGGTGACGCCGCCGGAAGGCCAGCACGGAGCACGGGATAGCAGCTATGACAGCGGAGAACGGCAAAGACACGCGGCTACTGCGGGAAATCACCCCCCGCAATCTGCTCTCGTTCGCCGAATCCGAGCCGCTGGAACTCCGTAACCTCAACGTCCTCATCGGGCCTAATGGCTCCGGCAAGTCGAACCTCATCGAAGTGATTAACCTGCTGCGGCATATTCCGACGGATATCCGACCCGTGATGTCGAAGGGGGGCGGAGCCGCTCAATGGAGATATAAGGGCTGTCTAGAGAGCCCGTCGACCATCTCCGTAAGTGTCAACTTGGATTCGATGCTCAGAATCGTCGAGCATGAGATACAACTGAGCCTTGAGCAGACTCAGTTTCGTGTGTCCGATGAGTCCATCAACCGAGCACGCCCAAGTCAAGACCAAAGCGACGACAGCTATGTATACAAAAGAGGGCGAAAACCTCCAGGCCCGATGGCCTTCGGAGGATATGCGCCCGTCCCCGGTCAAGTCTTTGATTCGGAGAAGCTCGACAAGAATATCTCGATTCTGGCGCAGATCCGCGATCCTGACAACGTACCCGATATCACCGACTTGTCAAGTTGCTATACTAGTATCGGTATCTACCGTGACTGGCATTTCGGGCGGGGAGCCGTCTTCCGCACGCCTCAACCTACTGATCTCCGAAGGGATAGGCTCGAAGAGGACTTCTCAAACATCGGAATGTTCTTAAACAAAATCTACGAATCTCCCAAATTGCGAGTTCTGCTAGAGGACCACCTCCGCAGTCTATACGCGGATTTGCAAGGTTTCTTTGTGCGAATTGAAGGGGGCACGGTACAGGTTTGGTTTTCAGAAGAAAACGATCGCACGATTCCTGCCACTCGCCTCTCTGATGGCAGTCTTCGCTATCTTTGTCTGCTGACGCTCTTGTGTGATCCTGCGCCACCACCTCTGATCTGTATCGAGGAACCCGAACTCGGTCTTCACCCCGATCTCCTGCCGGGCCTGGCAGATTTGCTTGTCGAGGCATCGTCAAGAACACAGCTAATCGTAACGACGCACTCCGATATTCTCATCGATGCTTTCACCGAACGTCCAGAGGATGTAGTCGTATTCGAGAAGCACGATGGTGCGACCCAGCTGAAGCGTCTTGATGCCAATGAGCTTGTTTCCTGGCTTGAACGCTACCGTCTCGGTGAACTCTGGTCCCGCGGACACATTGGGGGCAATCGGTGGTGAGCGCGACACTGTTTATCGAAGGTGCTGGGGATGGACAGGATCAACAAAGACGTTGCCGACAGGGATTTCGCACTTCAATGGAGAATGCAGGTATTAGGGGGCGGATGCCGCGAACTGTCGTCTGTGGTGGACGGGACAACGCATTTGGCGACTTCAGGCGCGCATTGAAAGCCCGCGGCAGCAACGAATTTATCGCCATGCTCATCGATAGCGAGGACCCCGTCAAGGACATTGAGGCGCCTTGGACTCATCTCGCGGCGCGCGATGGATGGTCCAAACCTGCCGGTGCCAATGACGATCAAGTATTCCTGATGACGACATCAATGGAAACTTGGATCGTAGCGGATCGAGAAGCGCTGCGTGCGCACTATGGATCGGCGCTTCGAGAGAAACCGCTTGTGCCGTTCGACGCGATAGAGTCCCGACGTCGAGATGAGGTGCTCAATTCGCTCGCTAAAGCGACCGCAGGCTGCAAATCCGGCTACTCGAAAGGCGACCATTCGTTTAGGCTTCTGGCCAAACTGAATCCCGAGGAGCTGTCAAAACATCTTCCCAGTTTCCGGCGGTTTATCCGGATACTTAACGAAAAACTGTAACGAGGGACTATGCAGGACCGGTACAAGAAGACTATCCGGCAGGTGCAGGATCATCTGTTGAACGAATTGATTCCGTTTTGGCTGACGCATGGGACGGATGCGGAGTATGGGGGGTATCTCACGTATTTCGATTCGAAGGGGCGGCCGACGGGGGAGACGGACAAGACGCTGGTGTGCCAGACGCGGATGCTGTATACGTCGAGCGCGTCGCACCGGGCGAATTTGGGCGACGGGAAGTTTCTGGATATCGCGCGGCAGGGCTTTGAATTCCTGGTGCGGCATTTCTGGGACGAGGAGCACACGGGCTGGTATTGGATCTGCGCGCAGGACGGCACGCCGATCAACCGGAGCAAGCTGACCTACGGCCAGTCGTTCGCCATCTACGGGCTGAGCGAATATGCAATGGCTTCGGGCGATTCGCGCGCGCTGGACATGGCGCAGGAGACGCACCGCTCGCTCACGGCGCTGGCGGCGGACAACGAGCATGGTGGTTTTCTGGAGTTCCTCGAGGAGGACTGGAAGCCGAAGCGTCCCGGTGTGTACGGCGGCGACCGGAAGTCTTTCGACGTACACATGCACCTGATGGAGGCGTTCACCAACCTCTACGAGGCGACGGGCGAAGCGCGGTACAAGGAGGACGCCTGCTACGTCATCGGGCTGATCTTCGACAAGATCATCGATCCGCGATACGGCACGGGACTGGCGCAGTTCGCGCTGGACTGGACGCCGCTGCGCGCGATTATCTTCAAGGACGTGTGGGGTTCGGACCGCGACGTGGAGGAGGACGAGGGGCGTCCGCTGGACAACACGAGCTTCGGCCACAACGTCGAGTTCGCGTGGCTGCTCAAGCACAGCATCGATATTCTCGGGCTGGACGTGGACGAATATGCCTCCAAAATGAAAAGGCTTTACGACCACTGCTGCGATTACGGCATCGACTGGGAACGCGGCGGGGTGTATTGCGAAGGTCCGGGGGCGGGCCCGGCGCGCGAGCGCAACAAGGAGTTCTGGCAGCAGGCCGAGACAATGGTCGGCATGCTTGATGCCCACCTGCTGCTGGGTGACGAGCGCTATTTCGACGCCTACGAGAACGTCCACAACTTCGTGATGGACCATGTGATCAACCACAAGGTGGGCGAGTGGTATCCGCTGTTCGACGAGAACAACCACCGCCTTTGGGATTACCTCGGGCACGCCTGGAAGATCAACTACCACACGGTGCGCGGCATGATTCAGTCCGAGCGCCGCCTGTCGCAGCTTATCGCGAAGGGAGAGCAGGCATGAGTGACCCCTGTTGCAGCTTCTGCAAGGCGCAGTTGCGCGATGTCTTCGTCGATCTCGGCAAGTCGCCGCTGTGCGAGAGCTTCCTTCCGGCCGACGCCCTGAACCAGATGGAGCCGTTCTTTCCGCTGAAGGTGTGGGTTTGCCGCGAATGCTTCCTGGTGCAGTTGCAGGAGTACGTCGCGCCTGCCGATATCTTCAGCCACTACGCGTATTTCAGTTCGTACTCCGATTCGTGGTTGGCCCACGCCAAGCGCTACGTAGAAATGGCCATTGACCGCTTTGGGCTGGGCGAGCAGAGCAGCGTGGTCGAGCTGGCGAGCAACGACGGCTACCTGCTTCAATACTTCGTCGAGCGCGGCATCCCCGCGCTGGGCATCGACCCGGCGGAGAATGTGGCGGAGAAGGCGCGCGAGAAGGGCGTGCGCACGCTGGTGCGCTTCTTCGGCGAGCAGACCGCGGCCGAGGTGCGCGCGGATCAAGGGCCCGCCGACCTGATTCTGGGCAACAACGTGCTCGCGCATGTGCCCGACATCAACGACTTCGTGAAGGGTATCGCGACGCTGCTGTCGGACGACGGCCATGTGACGATGGAGTTCCCGCACTTGTTGCGCCTGATGGAAGGCAACCAGTTCGACACGATTTACCACGAGCATTTCAGTTACCTGTCGCTCGATGTGGTGCGCCGCATTTTCGCGAAGCACGGGCTGACGGTATTCGATGTGGAAGAGTTGAGCACGCACGGCGGTTCGCTTCGGATTTTCGCGGGGCAGACTGCGTCGGGCCGCACCACGACGGCGGCGATGGAAAAGGTGCTGAACGATGAGAGCAAGGCGGGTCTCGGCGGGCTCGAGGCCTACGCCGCCTTCAGCGAGCAGGTGATCCAGACCAAGCACAACCTGTTGAAGTACCTCATCCGCATGCGCCAAGAGGGTAAAGTGGTGGCGGCCTATGGCGCGCCGGGCAAGGGCAACACCCTGCTGAATTACTGCGGCATCCGCACGGACCTGATCGCGTTCGCGGTGGACCGCAATCCCTTCAAGCACGGGCGCTTTACGCCGGGCACCGAGATTCCGATTTATCCGGTGGAGCACGTGGACGCCGTGAAGCCCGACCGCCTGCTGATTCTGCCGTGGAACCTGCGCGACGAGATCGTCAAGCAGATGGGGTACATCAAGGAGTGGGGGGGCAAGCTCGTCGTGCCGATTCCGCACGTCGAGGAAATCGATGCCGACTAGGGAGGACGCGCGATGAAGGTTGTTCTATTCTGCGGCGGCATGGGGATGCGGATCCGTCCGCTGGGTCCGGGGGGCGGCGCGGAGGATTCGACGCCCAAGCCGATGGTCACCGTCGGCGGGCGGCATCCGTTGCTGTGGCATGTGATGAAGTACGACGCCCACTACGGCCACACCGAGTTCGTGCTATGCCTCGGCTAGGGAGCCGATGTGATCAAAAAGTATTTCCTCGAGTAAAACGAGTACATGAGCAACGACTTCGTGATGACCGACGGCGGGCGGGGGCTGGAGCTGCTGCGCAACGACATCGCTTCGTGGAAGATCCACTTTGTGGACACGGGGCTCAGCTCGAATGTCGGCACGCGGCTGTGGAAGGTACGGCACCTGCTGCAGGACGAGCCGATGTTCTTGGCGAACTACGCCGACGGCCTGAGCGATCTGCCCCACCCGGAGTATCAGCGCCTGTTCGAGGCCAGCGGCAAGACAGCGGCCTGCGTGTGCGTGCGTCCGCCTTCCAGCGGCCATGTCGCGCGCGTCGAGCCGGACGGCAATGTCCGCGCGGTAGAGACCTTCGAAGAGGCCGACCTCTGGATCAACGGCGGCTACTTTATCCTGCGCCGGGAGATATTCGATCACATGAACGAAGGCGAGGAACTCGTGCGCGAGCCCTTTCAACGGCTGATTGACAAGCAGCAGTTGTACGGCCACCGCTATACGGGCTTCTGGCAGTGCTGCGATACCTTCAAGGAGAAGCAGGATCTGGATCAGCGGTTCTCCGCGGGTGATCGGCCTTGGCAGGTGTGGGAAGCGGCGGACGCCGCCGCCGGGATCTGAGGAGCCGCGCTATGCTGCACTTTCTACCTGCCCCGGCATCCGGACCGCTGCAAATACTCTGCCTCGGGGCGCACAGCGATGACATTGAGATCGGCTGCGGTGGTGCGGTGCTGACGCTGCTCCAGCAGTATCCCGGCGCTCAGATTACCTGGGTGGTGCTGAGCGGCAGCCCGGTTCGGCAGGAGGAGGCCGCGGGCGCGGCGGCCGCACTGCTGGGCGATGCTACCTACACCTTTCAGCCGGGGCATTTCCGCGACGGCTTTTTCCCGTATCAAGGCTTCGAGGTCAAGGAGTTCTTTGAAGAGCTCAAGAAGTCGAACCAGCCGGACGTGATTTTCACGCACTACCGCGACGACCTGCACCAGGATCACCGCATCGTCAGCGAGCTAACGCGCAACACCTGGCGCGATCACTGCATTCTGGAGTACGAGATTCCGAAGTACGACGGCGACCTGGGGCGTCCGAACGGCTTTGTGCCGCTGAGCCCGGAGATCGCCGCGCGGAAGATTGCGGTATTGATGGAGCATTTCGGCACGCAGCGCAGCAAGCAATGGTTCGACGAGGAAACGTTCCGCGGTCTGATGCGGCTGCGCGGCGTCGAATGCGCCAGCCCCACGGGCTACGCCGAGGCCTTCCACGCGCACAAGCTACGGCTGCTGGGGTAGCTCCAGTTCGTTTTCGACGATGAAGCCGTCCTTCTCGAGCAGCTTCGACAATTCTTCCAGCGGAATGTCTTCGTAGATCGCCGTCTGGCGCGGGTCGATGGCGCGGAAGAATTTCTTGTACTTGCGGCGGTGCAGAAGGTCGGCCATCACCAGTGCGTCGTCCGACTCGATGACCTGAATCGTGCGCACGCGC
>Ga0172372_10010607_pt1 | contig 11779 bp, 9 predicted proteins | sample LakKiv5m_2_FD_114544 | JGI IMG/M metagenome (GOLD analysis project Ga0172372, IMG submission 114544) | Freshwater microbial communities from Kabuno Bay, South-Kivu, Congo - kab_092012_9.5m | ecosystem: Environmental > Aquatic > Freshwater > Lake | place: Democratic Republic of the Congo... | reverse complement strand
TGCGGTCCACCAATCACAAATTTCCCGGTCGGGTTAATGTGGTAGGTGATTTGATCGTTGAATAGTTTTTGTAATTCTGGCTTCAATTTCGCTTTGACGCGAGGAATCACGATTTCAATAATGTCTTTTTTAATTTTCGCTAACATCGTAGCTTCCTCAGCAAAGTCATCGTGTTGGGTAGAAACCACAATCGTGTCGATGCGTTGAGGCACGTTGTCATCGCTGTATTCAATCGTTACTTGCGATTTAGCGTCTGGACGCAAATACGGAATGAGTTGGGCTTCTGTATTGCGGATTAAGGACATTTCTTGTAAAATTTTATGCGACAAATCCAAGGCCAACGGCATGTAGTTATCCGTTTCTTTGGTGGCATATCCAAACATCATCCCTTGGTCGCCTGCGCCTTGATCTTCGGGGTTGGTGCGTTCAACACCTTGATTGATTTCAGAGGATTGTTCGTGAATCGCTGAGAAAATACCGCAAGAGTTCGCGTCAAACATGTACTCCGATTTGGTATATCCAATTTTTTGAATGGTTTCCCGAGCAATTTTTTGAACATCGAGGTAAACGTTGGTTTTTACCTCCCCCGCCAATACCACTTGACCCGTAGTTACCAGGGTTTCACATGCCACTTTCGAAGTGGGGTCAAAGGCCATAAAATGATCAATCAACGCATCAGAAATTTGATCCGCCACTTTATCTGGGTGACCTTCTGAAACCGATTCGGAAGTAAATAAGTATGCCATTTAAAAAAATTTAGAGTGCAAAAATAACGAAAATGGTTGAATTTTTTACCCTTAAATCAAGGGTTTTCCCGAGGCTACGCGGTCCTTCAATAGGGCATTGGGCCGGTAACGGTCCTCGCCGTAGCGTTCTTGCAATGAATATAATTGATTCAGCACCGTTTCGGGACCTAATTCTTCCGACCAAGCGAGCAATCCTTTAGGATAATTTACCCCTTTTATCATGGCCAAATCCACATCCTGAGGCGACGCTACCTGCATCAAAACGGCATCGTAGGCTTCATTGATCAGCAAGGCGATAATGCGGTTAAAAATCTGTTGCAACAGGGCAGCGTCTTTCGACGGCTCAGCTTTTTCCACGGAATAATCGTAAAATCCACGGCCCGTTTTTCTTCCATAGAGTCCGGCTTCCTTTAGGCGTTTTTGGGTAAACGAAGGCTTAAACCGAGGGTCGTAATAGAACGCTTCAAACACCGTTTCAGTCACGGTATAATTCACGTCATTGCCAATGTAATCCATCAATTCAAAAGGACCCATTTTAAATCCACCGATGGAGGTCATGGCAAAATCAATCGTAGCGAAATCCGCCAATCCTTCTTCGTAGATGCGCAAGGCTTCCCCATAAAAAGGGCGTGCTACACGGTTCACGATGAATCCGGGCGTATCTTTACAAACTGCCACGGTCTTACCCAAGGCTAAGATCATTGCTCGAGCTTCATTGAGTACCGCGTCATTGGTTAAAACGCTGGGAATGATTTCCACCAAAGGCATGAGCGTGGCCGGATTGAAGAAATGGATGCCGAGAAATCTGTCCGGTTGTTGCAAAGCGCTCGAAATGGAAGCAATGGACAAGGAAGAGGTATTGGACGCCAGGATACAATTGGGCGAAACAATGGCTTCCAAGGCCTTAAAAACTTCGTGTTTTACCGCCAATTGCTCCACAATGGCCTCAATCACGAGGTCTGCGCTTTCCGCAGCATTTAAGTGCTCTACCACCGTAAGTCGGGCCAGAATTGCCTGATGCTCGTTCGCGTCGATTTTACCTTTTTCGAGAAGCGACGCCAAAGACTTATGGATTCCTTGTTGGGCTTTGCTGCGTTGATCGGCAGAAACGTCAAATAAACGGGTTTCAAATCCCTTTTGTGCAGCTAATTGAGCAATCCCAGCTCCCATAGTTCCTGCCCCTACTACAAAAATGCGTTTTGTCATTATTTCCCGGTAAAATTTGGTTTTCTTTTGTCTAAAAAGGCTTGCACCCCTTCCTTAAAATCCGAGGTGTTTCCCGCCTCAACTTGGAGGGCTAATTCCACGTTCAACTGTTCGGATAAGGTATTATTCCAGCTTTGCTGTACTGCTTTTTTGGTCATGGCAAGCGCCTTGGTTGGCATGCTCGCAATCTGTGCCACGAAATCCTCGGTAAAGGTCTCATAGGAATCTGCCGGAACAGCCTTAAAAATCATATGCATTTGTTCGGCCTCTTTGGCCCCCACCTTGTCGCCTGTCATCATTAAGGCCAAGGCTTTTTGAGAGCCGATTAATCGCGGTAAAAAGTAGGTCCCCCCAGAATCGGGAATTAATCCGATTTTTGAGAAGGCTTGAATAAAACTCGCTTGTTCATGGGCAATCAACACATCACAGGCCAAGGCGATATTGGCCCCAGCACCTGCTGCAACGCCGTTCACCAAAGCAACCACGGGCTTTTGCAAGGCAACGATTTGTTGAATGATGGGGTTGTAATGTTCGGAGAGGATGCGCTCCAACCCTGGACCTTCCGGGTCAATGGCTTCGGCTAAATCTTGTCCTGCACAAAAAGCCTTTCCGGTTCCTGTAATTACAACAGCCCGCACGGACTCGTTGGTGGCCGCTTCGTTCAGACTTGCCTGCATTTGCAGGGCCATGGTCCGGTTAAAAGAGTTGTATATCTCCGGACGGTTAAGGGTAATTTGCATGACCCCGTTTTGGTGTTCAGTTAATATTTCCATTGTTTTCGATGCTTAGTTGATGTTGAATTCGTTCATTCCATGTTCGTTTCAAGGACTCGGGAGCTAAAATATGAATCTCGCCCATAAAACCTAGTAAAGCGCGGATCAACTCTTCGTTGATTTGTACCGTTAGGGCAAAACGGTTCGGACCTAAGGATACCTGAGAAGAGTGCAAGGGCTGTGATTCGATGTACTTACTGGCCACTTCATTGGCTTCGATTTCAACGCGCTCCGGCGCTTTGTTTTCGGTGGTAATTCCAATGGTCTCCGCAAAAAACTCCGCGGGATTAAACGTGCGATCCGTGGTATAATGGGCATCGCTAACCGCTAATGCTTCCATGCGTTCCAGGGCATAGGTTTTCCAATGCGCCGATTCAAAATCGTAGGTGATGATGTACCAACGGTTGCGGTATTCTTTCAAGTAAACAGGCAGCACTTTCCGCGCTTTCGCTACGCCGGATTTGAAGGAGGCGTAATGAAAGGTACAAATGCGTTTTTCTTGTATCGCAGAAAGGAGCAAGGGAAGCCACTGATTACCGACTGATGCATAAGAAGTTTCAAACCCAATGAAAGCGTTGGTTGCTTGTCCTTCAGTTCCCGCTACGGCAACCCGTGTGGCAATTTTATCAATGGCACTACCGAATTCTTTGAAATATGGAACCTCCTGAAACTGCTGAAGGGTTTGCACCGCAAAACGTATGGAATCCAACTCGTCTTCCGACAGTGGTATATCGTTGATCGTGTAATCGGGGTCTTCGTAAAAATAGCCCTCTTGTTTTCGGCTGTACTTGATGGGGGCATCGTGTTCCATCCGCATGGCAAAAAGGTCTTTTTCGATGGTAGAATCGCAGATGTGGTCGCCGTAGGTTGAGCCAAATAAGGATTCTTCGCATGCTTCCCTCAAATCGCTTTTGCTCGGAAAAGGTTTGTAAGGATTGCGGATCATCCGGTCGATGATGCGGTAACGAATCAGCGCATTTTTTATATGAGGCATGGTTAAACCTTGCTATGACCAAATAACTCAAAAAACTTGATGGCTTGAGCCGCTTCGTAGGGCACATCTTCTTCCCAACTCTTCGCACCGATTTTTATTTTGCTCAAGACATCGTCTGACATGATGTGGAGGTGTTTTTCGTTGAATTGGCGGATTGGGGCTATTTTATCGTTTTGGATCATGTACTCCATCAATCCTTTTAAATTCTCCGCAATTTCCATAGTGTATAAATCCAACAAGGCGCCAGACTCCACGTCGATGGCTGGGTAAACGTACAACTTCATGTTATGACCGAACCCTCTACCAAAAGCCTCCAGCAATCCACCGGGCAAGTTATCGTAATACTGTTCATCGAAAATAGCACTCAGATTATACACCCCGAGAATAACCCCCATAAACTGCCCTTTGGCGATTTCTGAAAGGTATTCCACCATTTTGTAATGCTTCAAATAATTGGAAATCATTACAGTATATCCGAGGGAACTTAATAATTCAGCGCGGTCGAGAAAATCTTTGTCGGAAATTTTCCCGTCGGCGGTGAGGTCTTTCAGGGTGAGTTCAAAAATCACCTCTACATTGGTATGCTTGACCCTTTCATCCTCTAAAAAACACACTTTTCCGTTTTCAATCATGTCCACATGCACGTTGGTAACCGGACGAAATCTTCCCCTCATCAAGAGGATGTTCTTTTTATACAGCGCCGTGGCCGGTTGCAAAACATTCTTGGCTAAATCGAACATGGTTGCATCGGTAATGCCTTTTCTCACCAAGCTTAGGGCAATCATGCGGTTGTCAATTTCCTCAAAATCGGGTCCTGTAAACCGCAACATATCAATTTCGATGCGTTCACGCGGTAAACGGGACACCAAGGCATTGATGAACTCTTCGTAATCTCCGCTACTAAAAAAGGCGCCATGAATCAAATTCACCCCCAATATTCCTAACGCATCTTGTTGCGCACGGTTCGAAATATCGTGCATCAGGACGTGCAAAATAATGTCGTTGAAGGGCCCTCCAATGATGGTTTGAAATCGAATCCCTACCCAACCTTGCCCCTGATTGGTTTTGTGATAATTCAAGGATTCCACGGTGTTGCAAAATGCAAAAAACCGGGATTCGGTCGCTTTTTGAGGCAGCACGGTCGAAAGTTGGTTAAACTCAGTATCCAACATGGTAATCAACCGCTCTTCGCAAACATAACGTTTCGCTTTTCCGTACATCGCATCCGACACTTTCATATCGTACGCCGAACGGGTAAAGGCTATGGTACCGGAACTCCCTCCCGCTTTAAAAAAATTGGCAGCTACTTCCTGGCCTGCGCCTATTTCAGCAAAGCAACCATAAATATCTCGGGTAAGGTTTATTTTAAGCGCTTTGTCTTCGGTAGTAAACTTTTCTTTCATCAGTAAGGGTCTTGAAATTTTGGATTATTTACAAACTCTAAATCGGTAAGGGTCATTAGAAACGTTTTCAATAATTGCTTTTCTTGAGCATCCAATTGCACCCCTCCTTGGTTGGCAAATTCAATCAAAGGGTCAATGGTTGGTGACATGTGAACGCCCGAGGAGTAGTGTTCGATGACCTCATCCAAGGTTTTAAACCTCCCGTCGTGCATGTAAGGCGCGGTTAGTGCAATATTTCTTAAGGTCGGTACTTTAAATTTACCGTTATCGTTGGCGTTGGTGGTAACCGCCCCGCGGCCGAGATCGCTAAAGCTCTCGTCCAATCCATTATTGCTGAATTTCACAACACGCATGAGGGGCCCATTATGGCAATGAAAACAATCGGCGCCGTTCAAGCTTTTAAAGAGATCGTATCCCGCCCATTCCTCACTGGTAATCTGAACCGATTGGTCCCAGGCACTTAAGGGAAGGTTGTTTTCAATTTTGTACATCACGTCGAACTTGCTCCTTCCAGAAATCATGGTGCGAATAAACTGAGCTATGGCTTTGGCTGCGTGGGTAGCGTCAAAATCCACCACCCCAAAAGCTTTGTAGAATTGGTTCCTGTAATAGGTGTCTTTTTTCAATTTGCTAAGCGCTTCTTCCCACGAAAGGTGCATTTCGATAGGATTGGGGACGGGTTCCAAAATTTGCTGTTCTAAGGTGATCGCCCTTCCGTCCCAAAAAAAGAAGGAATCCCACCCCAAATTGATCAAGGCCATGGCGTTGCGGTTGCCTTGGATGCCATCGATTCCGGTAGAATACTTCGCAGAATCGGAAAAGGAGGAAAAGGCCGAATGGCAGGAAGCACAGCTCATTTTATCGTTGCCGCTGAGCCTTTTTTCATAAAACAAATACCTACCTAACTCCACCCCTTCAACCGTCATGGGGTTATCGGTAGGAATATTCATTGACGGGAAATGCGAAGGAATTTCCAACGCATAAGGCGTGGGTTGATAGCCGGCTTTTTCCTTAGCGCAGGAGTTCAAAAGCCAAGCGGCAACTAGAAAAAACACAAGAGTTCTCATGGTAACTGCAAGGCGTTTTTAAAGTTATCGGCAACTTTTTGGGTAAGTGCTCCAAGTCCGGCGCCAGAGTGGGTTAACGGTTCGTTGGGAATATCAATGGGTTGAAGAGGATTAAAGAAAAACGATTCCATGTCCAATTTCAGGGATAAGGTATGCTGGTGGTCACCGGTTTTCACCCAAGAAAGGTTGTTAAACGTTACAGGTTGCTGGTATAAATCTGTACCTACATGGTAACTGTAACTTAAGTCAAAGTTATCGATGCCGTCGTTCAAGGTATCGGCTTTTCCTTCTACGGCGATAAAAATATAACCGAGATTCCACCCCCAATGCATGGTGCCAGAATTGACAATATTCAGGGGACTATTGTTGGGGAATGCAGAGGGATCGTCGTGATTGAGTGAGGTGTCCACCCCTAAAATCATAGAGAGGGAGGAAAATTTGTTGAAATCTGCGGTTTGGTCGAGCATTACATTCCCTTTGTCTCGAAAATCAAAGTAGGCAACCTCGGCGAGTTGGTTATTTTGATAGCCAAGTAGCGTAGTAAAAAACTTAATGTCGGAAACTTTAATGCGAATACCGTTGGGACCTTGGTATATGGAGTCCAACATTAAGGGATTCAAGCCGAACATGGGGTTCACCAAAATCCTGACCGTTTCAGCGGGGGCTGGCGGAGGATCAACCGGTTTGGGTTTACAGGCCAAAAGCGTGACAAGAAATAAAGCTATCCAAATTACTTTCATCCTTCGAGTTAAAAAAAGATTTTCAGAACGTAACAAATTTACGGTTAATCGAAGTAATTTTATCAAGAACCCTTAAGAAATTCAACATCGTGTCACTCCTCGTATTAAACGCATCGGCAGGCAGCGGTAAAACGTACCGTTTGGTCCAAGAATACCTTTACTTACTTTTCCTCCCAGCATCGGATAGTAAAAAATTCAAATCGTTGTTGGCGATGACTTTCACAAACAAGGCAGCCTTGGAAATGAAAGAGCGGATATTACTCGCCTTGAACGAGATTGCTTCATTCGATGGAACGAACGATGGAACCCAACAGCAAATAACGAGCTTGAGCTTGTTAACAGAACGACCTTACCATGAATTCCCGAGCAGAGCCCAAGAAATCTTATCCGAAATACTGCACAATTATGAGGATTTTATGGTATCCACCATCGACAAATTCAACCTGCGATTAATCCGTTCCTTTCACCGCGATCTTAACTTGCCGCAAGAGTTTGAGGTGGTAATGAATGAGTCGGAAATCATGGAAAAGGTAGTAGATGCCTTGTTGGTGAACATTGGAACGAAAGGGAACGAAGCATTAACCCGCTTGGTGGAGAATTACACTAAGAAAAACTTAGAGGAAGAAACCCAATGGAATTTCCGCAATCAGCTCATTTCATTTTGCAGCATTCTTTCCAAGGAGCGCTATTTCGGTTTGGTGAAACAACTCTTGGACACCCCCTATTCCGAGCAGGATTTATGGAATGTTAAGGATCAGCAGCGTACCTTAGTCAACCAGCTTTTAGTTCAATGTAAAACCGTGCATCGCTTGTATGTAGAAGCAGCAATTCCCCTGGATAAATTACCCCAAAAAGGAAATACTCATAGGGCTTTTGAAAAATTAGGTGCTTACGAAGCTTGGCCAGAGGCTGTCGTTACACCCGTGGTAATCAAAACCTTGCAAGAGGGTAAATACGATCGTGTTTTCAGCCCAGTATTGCTGACCGAATTACGAGAATTACTCGATTTCTTTGACGCGCAACACGAACGGCATTGTGCCCTAGTATACTACCAAGAGACCTTTTATAACCTTGCATTATTGCAGTATGTGGCGCGTGAAATGGCCAAAATACGCTCCGAGGAACAATTTGTACGCATTTCAGAATTTAATGCCCTCATTGGGAATTTAGTGCAGCATCAACATGCACCATTCATCTATGAACGGTTGGGGAACAGGATTCATCATTTTATGTTGGATGAATTTCAAGATACCTCTCGCTTGCAATGGATGAACCTTGTGCCTCTCGTCGAAGAATCCTTGTCGAAAGGGAATAAAAACCTCATCGTGGGCGATGCCAAACAATCCATTTACCGATTCAACAATGGCTTAGCGGAACAATTTGTAGCGCTTCCTCGCATTTTTAATCCAGATAACGATGCTGATATTCAACGGCGGTCGGATTATTTCAACGAAGTAGGCACCTTGGAAGTCATGTCAGATAACTACCGTTCTGGGAAGAAAATCGTTGAATTCAACAACTTGCTTTTTGACTCATTTCGGCCCTTTTTACCCGACAACGGTTATGAGTTTTACGGATCTATTGAACAAAATCCAATTAAAACCTTTGAGGGTTATGTAGAAATCTTGAGCGAGCCTAAAAAAGAGAGCAGTGTCGATATTTTTTCTGAGATTTTAATCCAAATTGAGCGTTGCATTGCGGATGGGTTCAAGCCGGGTGACATCTGCATATTGAGTGAGAAAAACCGTCAAGGAAATGAAATCGCCTTGTTCCTCACCCGAAATAATTACAAGGTCGTTTCGTCGGATTCCTTATTAATTGATGCGGATCAACGGGTTCGATTGGTGATTGCATATCTGAAGATCAGGAACAAAAATGCTCATCAAAAGGAGGTGATGAAATTCGCCGAAATGTACCTTAGAATCCTGCACGAGGATTCCGAGTTGAAATATTTAAATCTCTTTTCCATTGATCCAATAAACGGCAAAAAGAAGTTCAACGACGAGGCGTTTTTTAATCAATATTTTGAAGGGGAAAACGCGTTTTATTTTAACTATAATAGCCTCTACGAATTGTTTCAACAGTTTTATGAAATGATAGGATGGAAAGAAACCGATGATATTTATCTCCATCATTTTTGCGATATCGCCTACAATTTCCAGCAAGGAAAAAAAGTGGATTTAAACAGCTTTCTGGAATATTTCGACAGAAATAAGCACAAACTCGCCATCCATTTTCCAAAAACCGACGATGCCATCCAAATCATGACGATTCACAAATCAAAGGGCCTCCAGTTCCCTGTTGTCATTCTTCCGAGCATTGATTTCAACATGTCGGATACGATTTCATACTACCTCATTGACGGACACGAGCAAGTTTACTATCGAAAGCTTAGCAAGAATAGCCCAATCAAGGCTATCAGGGAATTTACCATCGAAGAAAACGATCAATTCATGATGGATAAAGTCAATCTCTTGTACGTTGCTTTAACAAGACCAATACACCGCTTGTACGCTTTCAATATTTTTGAATACGGTGGAAAAATGGTTGACCAAGCACTCTTTGAACTTTTTCCAGATGCGGTAACCGAAGGATCTATTCGTGTAAAACTGGGGGAAGAAACGCCTGTAACCCTTCCATTAGCGAATATTGAGTATTACCATCCAATCGCGATGGAGGAACGCCTATGGCATCCGGCATTGGCTATCCGCAAAGAGTTTGAATCGAACGATGTACGATTAGGCAATGCCTTTCATGAAATTATTTCTTTATGTTCCACCCGCGAGGCAATGGAACAATACCTTGAACGATTACGTAACGAAAACATCTTGTCGCAACTAGATTGTGAATACCTGGCACCGTTAATCATCCAATTAATGAATAACGTGACCTACCAAGAATGGAACTCCTCAGCGATCTCCATTCAAAATGAAGCTTGGATCATGAATCATGAGTTAGAAGTACTTCGCCCTGATAAAATCATAGAAACATCCGATAAAATCATTATCATCGACTTCAAAACTGGGGAAAAACTGGAACGTCATAAACAGCAATTGAGAGGCTATGAAGAGGCTGTACGAGGATGCTTTGATGGATCGAAACCCATTGAAACGCATCTTTATTATGCTCAGAGTAATGAATGGGTAAGTTGTTGATGGCTCATGGCCGCCTTAATAAAGGTGTAAACCACCGGATGGGGCAAATCACGCGTTGAACTTACTTGAGGGTAATAGGACAGTGCTACAAAAAAAGGGTGGTTTTTTAATGAAAATGCTTCGACATCATCAAACTGATTGACCGCTTCAATGTCCAACATATTATTTACCAAATCCAGCATCAAATTGGGATACAAACTGTACCTAACAGCCGACAATTCGTTGTTGGAAAAGTGATCATACAGTTTTTTAAAGCCCTCTGTCTTTGGATGTATTTGAATGTTCTCAAAATAAGACCCTACCACCAGATTGTCAGAAATCAACTTCTCGTTACCGGGATTCAAGTTATTTTTTGTGATTAAATATTCGAGAAAAAAACGAAAAGACTCACCGGTCATGATCACCGGCTTGTTGAACGATATTAAGCGCGAAAATATTCCATTCAAATAAAAAGAATTCACGAACGGTCCAGGGGCAATCCAAAAAGCATCGTATTTATCAAAGAACCCAACCCGGTGTTGGGCGATTTCTTGAATCCTAATCCAGTAGTAATTAAGCTCAACATCTAAAAAAATCGAAGCGTGGTCCAATGCAAGGTTGGTAGCATGATGCGCGTTAAACGTAAAATTATAATCCCCAATGATTGCGATTTTTATTCCGTCCATCGTGCAAAAAAAAAGCCGCTGAAGCGGCATTCATTTTATTTCTTAAACCAACCGTGATACTTACCGTTCTGGATTAACAAAGAATCAATTAAGTTGGTTTGAGGATTCAAACTGTAAACATAACACGAGAAGTTACAGTCGAAAAATGAATAATCTCCCGTACCATCCGATTGCTGCTTAATGTTGGAAAAGGTTACCGTTTGGGGAACAGGGTTAGGTGCTTTTGACAACCAAATTCTAGAGGTGTTGTCGGTATAAGTCACTTCAAACCCGGCAATTGCTCCATTGGAATACGAGGGAGGAGTAACCGATGATGCCATATGAAAATCGTTGAACATCGTTAAACTTGGCTCGGTGTTGGCCGCCAAATCCCAGTTCAAGGCTCCTAATTTAATTTTTATACTTACCGGATTGGAACCCGAAACCATTTCAAAAGAATAGACTCTTCTAGACGGAGCCGGTGAGGGTTGAACGAACGTTTCAGAGGAAGTGTTTCCCAAATAGCTGTTCACGTTTTGGGTGAATTCAACTTGGGTTCCGCTCACATAACCGGTGAAATTGGCATCCAAATTAACCGTATTGATGGGAGGAGGAACCACTTCATGTTGAATACACGAAGGAACAATCATCAAGACCAAGGCAATCATTAAGGCACTTACAAAAACTCTCATAGGAAAAATTTTACTCAAATATAGGCTTTTACGCAATACTTCCCAAAAAGATGCTTGAAAAACAAAAAAATCCAAAGAGGAACTTGAAAATGGACAAACCATCAACATCAACTACAGATCGCTCGGTTGTCTTTGTAGCTCCGACGGGAATCGAACCCATATCTAGCGTTTAGGAAACGCTCGTTCTATCCATTGAACTACGGAGCCAATAAACCAATTCTCCATTGAATGCTGACGATTAATGTCAGCACCATGATAGGCAAAGCCTCATCATGGCTACGGAGCCAATAAACCAATTCTCCATTGAATGCTGACGATTAATGTCAGCACCATGATAGGCAAAGCCTCATCATGGCTAC
>Ga0172372_10010606_pt1 | contig 11779 bp, 10 predicted proteins | sample LakKiv5m_2_FD_114544 | JGI IMG/M metagenome (GOLD analysis project Ga0172372, IMG submission 114544) | Freshwater microbial communities from Kabuno Bay, South-Kivu, Congo - kab_092012_9.5m | ecosystem: Environmental > Aquatic > Freshwater > Lake | place: Democratic Republic of the Congo... | reverse complement strand
GTTATCACTTTAAGTTTCTACGCGCCGTATAAATCTGGGGAGGTAAAATTGGATGAGGATGCGACAGAATTTGTTTGGGCGACTTATGAAGAAGGTAAAAAGTACGATTTGATCGAAGGGATTTTAGATGAAATAAGAATGGTGGACGAGATTTTAAAAGGCAAAAGTGAAGAGGAGGTTAAATTCAAATAAGTTCTTTTCAGGGAGGTTAATATGAAAAAGATTTTGACGATTGGCATTATTCAGCAAGATTCCAAAGTTCTTCTGGGAATGAAACAGCGAGGCTTTGGCGTTGGCCTGTGGAATGGTCCCGGGGGAAAATTTAATGAAGAAAAAGATAAAAACCCGGAGGAGTCTTTCAGGCGGGAAGCGTTGGAGGAGGCAGGCTTAATCATTGGCCAGATAGAAAAAGTGGGTCTTATCGAATTTGAATTTGCTGATGAACCGGGAAAAATTCTAGAAACGCATGTTTTTCGCGTTATGGCCTATGCGGGTCAGCCACAAGACAGTGAAGAGATGTGCTGGCAGTGGTTTGGTAATGACGAGGTTCCTTTCGATAAAATGTGGCCGGCTGATAAATATTGGTTGCCAACGATTTTGGCGGGTAAAAAAGTTAGCGGTTACGTTTTGTATAGTGATGATAAAAAACAGGAAATTGTAAGGAAAGATTTGCAGGAGGTTGCTGAGATTTAATGAAGGGGTCGGGCCTAGGGCTTGACCCTTTTTTTTATTTATTGACAAACGAAGCTTTTTTAGCTAGGATGTAAAAGAAATTTATGATCTCCCGATTTTTTACGGCGCTATTCACGAAACAGAAAATGTCGCAGGCTGCTTGGACAGTGGTGGCGATTTTTTTATTAGCCGTTTTTTCCGGTTTTATGATCTATCCTAAGGCTTGGAATAAATCAGTTGATTGGTTGAATGCGCAAAAAAATAAAAACGCAGTTTTCAAAACTATTCCTAACGTGCCGCAATTTTTTAACGTGCCATTTCGATTAGGCTTGGATTTGCAAGGCGGCACTCATTTGGTCTATGAAGCCGATTTAACAGGCATTGAGGCCAGCAAATACACCGAAGCGATGCAAGGCGTGCGTGATGTTATTGAACGCCGGGTAAATTTATTTGGTGTGGCCGAGCCATTAATTCAGGTGGACACGGTGGGTAGTCATTATCGTCTAATTGTTGAATTAGCCGGTATTAAAAATATTAGCCAAGCTATCGCGATGATTGGTGAGACGCCGTTTCTTGATTTTAGAGAAGAGCGAGCGGCTGCCGAAACTCAAGCGATTCTTGATCGATATAAAAGCTTGTCGCCAGACCAGCAACGACTTTTTAGCGAAGATCCATATTTTAAACAGACTGAACTGACGGGTAAGTATTTAAAAGGTTCTGTTTTAGAATTTGATCAAACGACCAATCAAACGCAAGTTGGTCTAGAATTTACAACTGAAGGAGCAAAATTATTTGAAGAGCTAACCGGTCGCAATGTTGGTAAAAGACTAGCCATCTATTTGGATGGTTCACCAATTAGCACGCCAACAGTTAATGAGGCAATCTCGGGTGGTAAGGCGCAAATTACCGGAACTTTTACGCAAGCCGAAGCCAAACAATTAGTCCAGCGCTTGAACGCAGGTGCTCTGCCGGTACCGATAAAATTAATTAACCAGCAAACCATTGGTGCTTCCCTGGGAGAATCTTCTCTTAAGCAGAGTTTATTTGCCGCCACGATGGGTGTTCTCGCCGTTATTTTATTTATGTTATTTTGGTATCGCCTGCCGGGACTGGTCGCGGTTATTGCTTTAATGATTTATACAACTTTAGTTTTGGCTATTTTCAAAATGATTCCAGTCACCTTAACCTTGGCCGGAATTGCCGGTTTTGTTTTATCGGTTGGTATGGCCGTGGACGCCAATGTTCTAATCTTTGAAAGAATGAAAGAAGAATTGCGCTGGGGCAAGTCGCTGGGCGGTGCTATTGATGAGGGCTTTAAACGCGCTTGGACTTCAATTCGTGATTCTAACTCTTCTTCTTTAATTACCTGTTTGGTATTGTTCTGGCTAGGAACGAGTGTGATTAAGGGTTTCGCCTTAACGCTAGCGATTGGTATTTTAGTTAGTATGTTTTCGGCCATTTTTGTAACTCGTAGTTTTTTACGCTTGATTGTAAGTGACAAAATGGAAAAACATCTTTGGTGGTTTGGAATTAAGGGCTTTGTCCGAAACTCTGAGCCGAAAGCGAAATAATTTCGGCGACAAAACTGCGATCTTTATCTTGTAGTTAAATTTTAACTCGCATTGGGCTCGTAAAAATTTAAACAACAGTGGCATGATCAATATTGTTGGTAAAAGAAAAATATTTTATTCTTTCTCCTTGCTTTTAAACGCAGTGGGTATTTTTAGTATTATTTTCTGGGGCTTGCATTTTGGCATTGATTTTAAAGGTGGCTCGCTGATGGAAGTAGAATTTTTAAATCAAAGACCCGAGGTTTCGTTGGTTAAAGAAAAAATTAGCTCATTAGGGCTAGGGGACGCTGCCATTCAGCCTTCCGGTGATAAGATAATGATGTTGCGCCTAAAGGATTTAGACGAAACAGCGCATCAGCAAATTTTGCAGTCGCTTCAAAGCTTTGGGCAGGTAGAAGAAAAACGGTTTGATTCGGTTGGTCCGATTATTGGCGAAGAACTAAAAAGCCGAGCGTATTTAGCTATCTTCACCGTTTTAGTTTTGATCATTCTATATATTGCCTTTGCTTTCCGTCGTGTTTCTCGACCGGTTCAATCTTGGAAATATGGTATTGCTGCTATTATCGCTTTAATTCACGATGTCTTTATCCCGACCGGTATTTTTTCTATCCTAGGACATTACACGGGAATCGAAGTTGATCTTTTATTTGTGACCGGCTTATTAACAATTCTTGGTTTTTCGGTGCATGACACTATTGTTGTGTTTGATCGAATCAGAGAAAATCTACGCAAGGGCGTGGCTAAGACTTTTGAGGAAACAGTCAATGTGAGCATCAATCAAACAATGGTTCGTTCAATTAATACTTCCTTAACCGTGTTTTTAGCCCTGCTGGCCATCTTTATTTTTGGCGGAGCCAGCATCAAGTATTTCGCTCTGCTACTAATTATCGGTGTTTTCTTCGGTACCTACTCTTCGATCTTTGTGGCTAGCTCAATTTTGGTCTCTTGGGAGGCTTGGCGACAGAAAAAGATTGCCCAGAAATTAGCTAAATAATTAAAAGTCCCCGTGAGTGCGGGGGCTTTTGTGTTTATCGGGTAATTATCTCCGCGGTGGGTGATTTTTGACATATTTTTATAGGCGTGCTATATTAAGATCATTCAAGTATAACGCTAAAAAGCTAAGAGGGGAGCTAAAATTCGATGGTTAATATACTCAAAATAGTTGAAGAATCATTAGATCACATTTCTAATCCCCGCACCAAAGAAGTTCTGGTGCGGCGTTTTGGTTTGCGCGACGGCGAACGAAAAACCCTCGAGGCCATTGGTAAGGACCACAATATTACTCGAGAACGGGTGCGACAGATCGAAGAAGCCGGTTTGGCTACGCTGCGGCAGTCTAAAATCATGGGTAAATTAGACCCAGTTTTTAAGACGTTTCATGAGCACTTAACAGATCATGGTGAGTTGAAAAAAGAGGAAACCCTATATGACGATTTAGCCTACGTTTGTTTTCCTGTTAAGGAAGTTGAACGTTTGCAGCAAGAAGGCAAAATGGAAGAATTAAATCGTTACCGATCAGCTTTTTACTTCATTTTAACGCTGGGCGATAATTTTGAACGAGTGCCAGAAAGCGAGCATTTTTATTCGGCTTGGACTAATAATAAGAATTCGATTAAAAATGCCAAACGAACGGTTGATTTACTGGTTAAGCATTTTAACGCGCAGAAAAAAGTTTTGAATCGAGAGGAACTATTTGCTGTTATTAAAACTTTAGCGCCAGAGCTTTCCGACAAAGCGATTCATTCCTACGTTGATGTTTCTAAGCATATTGAAAAAAATTACTTGGGTCATTTTGGCTTGGCTCACTGGCCAGAGATTAGCCCACGAGGAGTTAAGGATAAAGCTTATATTATTTTAAAAAATGCGGGTCGGCCGTTACATTTTTCAGAGGTGACTAAGGCAATCAATAGAGATTTAGCTTCTGGTCGTCAAGCCTATATTCAAACCGTTCATAATGAATTAATCAAAGACAAGCGTTTTGTGTTGGTTGGTCGCGGACTTTATGCGCTGACCGATTGGGGTTACGAACCGGGCACAGTAGCGGAGATTATTAAATCTATCTTGCAAAAAGATGGACCACTGGGCAAAGACGAAATTCTAAAAAAAGTATTAGAAAAACGCTTGGTTAAAGAAAATACTATTTTAATCAACTTGCAAAATCGCAAGTTATTTGAACGCGATAATCAAAACCGCTATGCGGTTAAAAAATAAAATAGCTTGGCGATTTCTTGAATATTCAGATTTGGGGATGGTCAGTTTGTTATTTTATCGGTTTTTTAATAAAATATATAGTATTGGCTTCGTAGCCTGGCAAATATAGGGGGCTAAATATAATATTGCGGTATATCCATAAATATTAGCCCTATGTTTTGTCTTCGCTCGGATGATATGTCCCGCAAACGGGACACGCCATCCTCGCTAGCCAAAATAGAGATGGAGGTATTTCAGCTATACTTAAATTTTTTAAACGTGTTTTTGGAAAGCTCTTGGATATGGTCGCCATTTATTTTGGCGATCGTTTTTTTTAAAACCTGGATGTACTACATCCAGCGACTCTATTGGCACAAGCTCAATTGGATATTGCTAGAAGTAAAACCGCCCAAGGAAATTGAGAGTTCGCCCAAGAATATGGAGCAGATTTTTGCTGGGCTTTGGGGCTCTTTTGGTACCGTCGGTAATAAATATGAAAAATATATCTTGGGTAAAATTCAGGATTATTTTAGTTTTGAGATTGTCGGTCTAAATGGCGAAATTCATTTTTACCTACGGACGTTAAAACAATTTCGCAATCTAATTGAGGCCCAGATCTATTCTCAGTATCCGCAGGCCGAAATAAAAGAAGTAGAGGACTATGTTTATAAGTTGCCAGCCGATGTGCCGGGTCGAAATTGGAATCTATGGGGATGTCGCTTAAAACTATCTAACAAAGAGTCCTATCCAATCAGAACGTATCCTTATCTAATTGACGAAGTTCAAACCGATCAACCATTTTTTGATCCCTTGGCTGGCTTGATGGAAATACTGGGCAAATTGCAGCAGGGTGAACAAATTTGGATTCAGCTGCTTTTCCGGCCGGAAGATGATAAAAAGAGAAACGAATTAGTCAAAGAAGCTTACAAAATTTTGGGTAAAAAAGTAGCGGCGCCGTCGGAAGGAGTAATTATGACTGATATCAAAAGTTGGTTCGATGCAATTTTCGATACTGTTCATGTTCATATTTTTGATGAGGCAGCGCCAGCTAAAGCGAAAGATAAAACAGCTGATATGCCAAGTCTAGCTCAGTTTTTATCGCCAGGCGAAAAAGACATGGTTAAAATGATCGAAGAAAAAGCCAGCAAAAAGATTTATGAATCTAAGCTTCAGTTTGCTTATATCGGCCGGAAAGAGGTCTTTAGCATGTCTTATGTTTCGGCCATGTTTGGTATTTTTAGTCAGTTTGCCAATTTAAATATGAATGCGCTTCGGCCCGATGGGCTCACTATGACCAAGGCTAACTATGCTTTTGCTAAAACCCGCAAGGCCTTCAAGCAGCGAGTCCTATTACGAATGTTGCGGACTAGATCTTTTTGGGAAAAGGGTTATGCTTTTAATATTGAGGAATTAGCAACTTTATTTCACTTCCCGACGATTTCGGTCAGGGGCCCAATGACGCCTTATATTGGCTCTAAAAAAGGTGGGGCGCCAATGGATTTGCCTTCGCTTTAAACTTTTTTTATGAACAACGATATTATCATTTTTGGCGAAACAGACTTTCGCAACCAGAAGAAAAAATTTGGCATCAAGCTTGATGACCGGCGCCGCCACGTCTACATTATCGGTAAAACCGGTACTGGTAAGACTACCTTGGCTGAAAATATGGCGATTCAAGATATTCAAGGCGACCGGGGCGTAGGCATTGTTGATCCGCACGGCGAATTTGCGGAAAAAATGCTGGACTTTGTGCCGTCTAACCGGATTAATGACGTGATCTATTTTAATCCGGCGGACTTAGATTTTCCAATTGCTTTTAATGTTCTGGAAAAAGTTAATGCCGAGCATCGTCATTTGGTAGCTTCGGGATTAATGGGCGTTTTCAAAAAAATCTGGCCAGATGTTTGGAGCGCGCGCATGGAATATATTTTAAATAACGCGGTTTTGGCGTTACTAGAATATCCTGGTTCAACACTGCTGGGTATTAATAAAATTTTATCGGATAAGCATTATCGGGAGAAAGTTGTGGATCGTTTAACCGATCCCTCGGTTAAATCTTTTTGGATAAACGAATTTGCTAAGTATCCAGATCGGTTCCGAGAAGAAGCGGTTGCGCCAATTCAAAATAAAGTCGGTCAATTTATTTCCTCGCCATTGATCAGAAATATTATTGGCCAGACTAAGTCATCTTTGAATTTCCGGGAGATTATGGACGGTAGGAAAATTTTTATTATGAATTTGTCTAAGGGTAAGATTGGTGAAGACGCTAGTCGCTTGCTTGGGGCTCTTTGTATTACCAAGTTACAATTGGCCGCTATGTCGCGGGTAGATATTCCTGAATCAGAACGTAAAGACTTCTTTCTGTATGTCGATGAATTCCAGAATTTTGCGACCGAGAGTTTCGCTAATATTTTATCGGAAGCTAGAAAGTATCATCTAGCATTGATCTTGTTGCATCAATATATTGAACAGCTGGTGCAGGGCGACAATACCACGGTTAAAAATGCGATTTTTGGTAACGTGGGAACGTTGGTTACTTTTCGGGTGGGAGCAGGTGATGCCGAATTTTTAGAAAAAGAATTTGAACCCGAGTTTATGATTAATGATATCGTGGGGTTGGGTTTTGCTCAGATTTATCTAAAACTAATGATTGATGGTTTTTCATCTCGACCATTTTCGGCCGTGACTTTGCCGCCGGTTCCCAGACAGGAAAAAAGCCATCGGGAGAAAATTATTAAAATTTCACGAGAACGTTATGGCGGAACATCTCGCCAAGATGTGGAAGAAAAAATTATACGTTGGAGCGAGTCAGCTGGAGGTGATAGCGATTATCAAAAAGAGTTAGTCAGAAAAGAAATCATTTCGGGAAAAAAACAATTTATTGATTCAACTGGTGGCGGTGTCCGGCAAGCTAATCAGTATACAACCATTAAGCCGGCTTTTCCGGTGAGTGAAAACGCTTCAGCTAAGCCGGTTTTTATTGAAAAATGTGCCGAATGTAGCAGGCGAGTAGAAGTTAGTTTTAGGCCCGATGGTGTGCGTCCGATTTATTGTCGCGATTGTTTAATTAAAATTCGATCACAGGGGCCAGCCTCGCTGAGTCTAGGCGGGCCAAAAATTGAAGCGCCAAGCAGGGGAAGCAGTCAGCCGGTGGTTCGTGAAACCGGACAAGCCATCTCGCTTGGTCAAGCGTTGGGTCAAAAACCAGCAGGATTCAAACCGCAAAAAAGAGAGCGCAAAGAGCTTGATCTGGTTGGTTTAAGAAACGTTTTAAACAACGTTGCTCCACGGTCAAAACCAGCGGTTTCTCCCTTGCCGCCAATGGTAAAAAATATTCCAAAAACGATGCTCAAAAATGAAAATGATGAAAAAGAATTAAAGCCGGGAGAGCAGGTGGAGTTCTAGAAGAAGTGATTGAGTGAATAAGTGGCTAAGTGATTAAGTCACGAAAAAAGAGCCTCTCTTGTTTAGGCAAGAGAGGCTCTTGAGTTTTATAGGGCTATTAACGGAAAATTAGACTCGGCCGGTGTATTCACCGGTTTGAGTGTTAACTTCGATAACATCGCCCTCTTCCACAAAGAGAGGAGCTGCGATCATGGCACCAGTTTCAATTTTAACAGCCTTATTGCCGCCCTGGGCCGTGTTACCCTTAATTGATGGCGGAGCTTCGATAACCTTAAATTGCATTTTAATCGGTAGGTTGAGGGCGATCATCTTGTCTTCAAAATCAACTATTTCTACTTCCGCATTCGGTTTTAGGAATTTAGTTTTATCACCGATTGATTCTTCGGCTAATTCAAATCTGGCCGAAGGATTTTTGACATCACAAAAAACAAATTTATCTCGGTGAGCATATAAAAATTTAACTTTTTTATAATTAATTTCGGCTTCTTGAAAATTTTCGGTATGTTGAAAATTGCGGTTAAGCACTTTGCCAGTGACTAGGTTTTTGATCTTGGTTTGGGCGACTGGTTTTCGCTGTTGCATGCGCATGAAGCCAAACTCCAAGACTTGGTATGGCTCGCCGTCTAGAATAAAAATAGTACCCGGTTTAAGTTCATTATAAGCAAACATGATTTTATAGCTTAATGATTAATTAAAAAATGCTGTTGGAGCATCTGGCTTTTTTATATCATATATTTATAATTTTGACAATCTTGAGAGTGGAATGATTTGACGCTAATGAATGTTTATGGTATGATATTAATGAGTGGTATTCTGCCATTCCATTTTTTTGGAGGAAGAACAATGAGCGATGGTTCTTTTGAAATTTTAGAAGCCTTACCTTTTTTAGGGGTACTAGTCGCGGAAGATCGGAAGATTGTTTACGCCAATAAAGCCGTAGAAATGATTCTTGGCTGGGGCGCAACAGAAGTTGTTGGCTCTCATTTGAGTGTAATCTTTTCCGAGTCCGCCTTCGAGAGTTTTATTGAGCCATTAGCGCAAATAGAAGCCAAAGAATTTCCGGCTTTGAAAATCGCTCTTCCATGCAGGCGAAAAGACGGAAAAGATATCTATTGCGCGTTGTCTTTAGCTCCTGGAAATAGTGGCCTAGCAATTGTTATCTCTCTCCAGGACGCGGAGAATGGTTCGGGCAAGGACACTCTAACCGGACTACACACGAGAAAAGAATTTTTCGTTTTGGCCGAGCATGAAATTGCCATGGCCGAGAGATTTCATCGGAATCTCTGTCTGGTGTTTATCGATGTCGATGACCTAAAGATTGTTAATGATACTTTGGGCCATTCGGCGGGTGATGAGTTAATATTAACGGCCGCCAATATTTTGAGAAAAGCCTTTCGGGCTTCCGACGTTCTGTGTCGGTTCGGTGGCGATGAATTTGTCGCCTTGGGCCTTAGCGGGACTGGCGGAGAAGAAGAGATGGCTTATCGTGTTAGAGAGATGGTCGAATTAGAAGGTCGTGATTTTGCGATTAAGTATGGCCGGCCGGTTTCTTTAAGTATCGGTGCTGTTCGTTGCGACATGAATTATTCGTTGCAGACCTATTTAGATCGAGCGGACGCGCTGATGTATGAAGAAAAAAGACAAAAAAAGGAAGAAGGGGCACAATTATAAAGAAGAAAAAAGAAAGAATTACAAACAAGGGGACGACTCAAAAAAGAGTCGCCCCTTTTACTTTTGCTCATTTTTAGGTTAGGAATATATATATGAGTAAGACAGCAAAAAAGAAAGGCCGAGTTTTTGTGGGACTTTCGGGAGGCGTTGATTCATCAGTCGCCGCGGCTTTGCTAAAAGAACAAGGCTATGACGTGGCCGGGGTTTTTATGCGTTTTTGGGGCGAGGCAGGGCATCGAGAAAATGGTTGTTGTTCGGCCTCGGCCGAAGCGGCGGCAAGATTGGTGGCCGCTAAAATCAGCATGCCTTTTTATGTTCTCGACGTGGAGAAAGAATTTAAAAAGAAAGTGGTTGATTATTTTTTGCGAGAGCTCAAGGCTGGCCGAACACCCAATCCCTGCGTGGTTTGCAATCCGCAAATCAAGTTTGGGTTATTTTTAAAGTACGCGTTAAAGATGGGAGCCGACTACATTGCCACTGGCCATTATGCAAAAATTAAAAAGGCAGTTAAAAATGCAAAGCCAGTTTGCAAGCTTTTGGCGGCTAAAGATAATAAAAAAGATCAGTCATATTTTCTGGTTGGCTTAAAACAGCGGCAATTAAATAAAATAATTTTTCCACTAGGGGATTATCCCAAAAGTGAGATCTATAACCTAGCCATGCAATGGCGTCTGCCCTATCGACAAGGTGAATCTTTTGATATTTGTTTTATTGATGATTATCAGCAATTTTTAAAAAAATATTTAAAAATGAAACCGGGGGAAATTATTAGTCCAACGGGCTACAAACTTGGCCAGCACCAGGGTTTATCTCTCTATACAATTGGTCAGCGCGTGAGTATTGGCGGGCCGGGGCCATTCTATTTGATTAAAAAAGATGTTAAGAAAAATATTTTATACGTGAGCAATAATGAAAAAGATCTATTGCAAAAAGGAATGCAAGTTGGAGAAATAAACTGGCTGAGCGGACAATCGCCGAAACTACCGCTTAAATGTGCGGTTAAAATTAGATATGGCAGCGAAGCAGCCGAGGCTATAGTCGCTCAACACGGATCACAAGTTTCAGTAATTTTTGAAAAACCTCAACGGGCTATTACTCCGGGTCAAATTGCGGTATTTTATAAGGGAGAATGGGTTTTGGGGGGAGGGGTTATAGAATAACAAAACGGCATCAAAGATTTCGAGAAAATTTGAGGAGGTGAGTACTTTGAAAAAAGAGATAGTGATTATTTGGCTAGTTTGTTTGTGCTTGTCGGTTTTTTTGTCGGCCGCGGTCGCGCAGGAGGTGCCCAGCGATTTAGTTGCGATAAAAAAGCAATTAATAAAAAAGCTGGCGGAAAAGGGGGTTAGTAAGTCAGAAGTCGAAAAGATATTTTTGGATGAGAGAGTAATCTTATATCCAGAACTGCTGCAAAAAATCGCCAAAAAACCGGGTGGAAAAAGATTTAGTTATTTTAGCTTGGAATTTGGGATGTTCACTCCTTGGTCAATTTGGCGCGGGCGAAATATGTTGGAGAAAAACAGCAAAATATTTGATGAAGTAGAAAAAGTATTTTCTGTTGATAAAGAAGTCTTAGCTTCTATCTTTCGGATCGAAACAAACCTTGGCGAAAATCTTGGCAAGCATCGAGTTTTTAATAGCCTGCTGACTTTCGCGGTGATTAAAAATCGCCGGTCTGATTGGGCAGAAACAGAGTTAATCAGCTTTATCTTGCTCTGTCGGCGCAATCAAAGCGACCCGCTGGACATTAAAGGTTCTTGGGCGGGAGCATTTGGCCTTTGCCAATTTATGCCGTCTTCTTTTTTAAATTTCGCGGTTGATGGAAACGGCGATGGCAAAGTTGATCTATTTATTGTTCATGACGCTATGGCCAGCGTGGCCAACTATTTAAAAAAACACGGCTGGCAGTCGGGCAACCAAAATAAGCAATTTAAAGCCGTCTATGCTTATAATCACAGCGAAGAGTATGCAAAATCGGTCTTGGCTTATGCTAGGATGATCAAAAAACCGTAATAGCTCGTTTCCATGAGAAACGAGCTATTTTTCTTTGTAAAAAAAAGAGGCCCCTGCTTGTTGCATGTGCAGGTGGCCTCGTGAGTTGGTCTTCGTCGTGGTCTAATGTTCCACTTCATGCTCGGCATGCTAGTGTAATTGCACGACAGGGTTTTGCATGGTGCAAGGCCGCGTTAGTTTCAGCGGATATGCCATGGTAGTTAACCAAGTCATGTGTCATAGAGTCAAACGACTCAGAGCCGATGCCGCTCTAGACG
>Ga0172372_10010604_pt1 | contig 11782 bp, 15 predicted proteins | sample LakKiv5m_2_FD_114544 | JGI IMG/M metagenome (GOLD analysis project Ga0172372, IMG submission 114544) | Freshwater microbial communities from Kabuno Bay, South-Kivu, Congo - kab_092012_9.5m | ecosystem: Environmental > Aquatic > Freshwater > Lake | place: Democratic Republic of the Congo... | reverse complement strand
TCTGTGTACTCCATACCTACCTTTACATTCCTAAAATTGTAGATTTTTTTTCTGTTTCTTTTTTTTCCTTTAATGAAAAGCATGGTAGTGATTTGTTGGGTGTCTGTCAACAGTTCACACCACGCAACAGCGCACACAGCTCACCGGCTCACAAATGCGCACGCAGCTTATCAAACACATCCGCCAACTGCATCCGCTCGGTGTGCACCATGATCGGCCGCCACGCCTCGTGCGTGTACCTCGGCTTCAAAAGCGCCTGCAAACCTTGATACGCCTCGACGGAAAGGAACCCCTTGGCGGCGTCGCGCACCATTTTGAACACCTGCCGCATGTCCTCCTGCTCCTCCGGCGAGACCACCGACAGTATGGTGCCATTCACGCCGGTGGAGATGATCTGCCCGTGAAGCTTCAGGGCAGCAAATAGGAAGGGGAAGTCCTTTGCGGGCTCCAGAATGAAGGTCTTGCCGCTGTGAATGCCGCACATCTCATTGTACCTGAGCGGGATTCGGGAGAGGGCCAATTCCATCCGGGCGTTGGCATCGAGCTTGTCCAACCACACTCTATCCAATCCGGCCACGATCGAGCTGGCCTTAGCGTGCAACTGCCTCACAATCTGCTCATACACAGCGCATTGGACGCTGGGATCGGTGACGGGGAGTGCCTTGTCGTTGAAGATTTGTGAGAGCATTGGAGTGCGGGATGGATGCACGAAAACACGCTTTATATACTCACACAACATCATTCCACAACCCGAACCTTCCCCGGCACTCCCGTCAGAGCGATCACCGACCGGACAGCGTGGGGCACCTTAAACCGCCCGGATTTCAGCTCATTCCCCAGCACCTTGCACTCGCCCACCCACTGCACCGTGCACATGGGGCCCAGCACGCCTCCCAACTGCTGCAGGCACGCGTACCGCTCGCGCGCGGGCATGTCGGCGAAGCTCGCGCCCTGCATGCGGACGAGGTCGTGGATCAATACTCGGGGGGTGGAGTCGCTGTCGATGACGAATTGGCCCAGGAATACAGTACGCCGAGGGCATTCTTGCGACAGGATGCAGGCGGGGGAGGCGTAGTAGAAGGAGTCCTGGGAGGGGATGTAGACCAGGGTGGATTCATCATACTTTGCAATCGTCACCCACTCCGCGCCGAGCGCCAACCACGTGCCGAATGCATCAACCGCATCCCTTTTGTCGTCATTCACATGAGGGACGACCCGGTCTTTCAAATGCTCCCCGGGGTGCAGGCAGGGGTCCGTGCACAGCGCAAGGACACAGGCGTGCGCGTGGGTTTTACACAACAGGTCCATTTTGGGTTTTAGTCTGAAACACAACAACCCGAAAAGGAGAATAAGGGAGAGTGGCCACGAAAAAAAACTCGAAAGAGCCACTTTTCCCTTATGCATGCCCCCAAACACAAGCAAAAGTGCCTATAAAATCACATCAATCCAAACCCAAACCCCCAACGAGATCCACGCACATGCCCTCCCTCTGTAGGCATTGCTCCGATGTGAAATTCGACCAAAACTCCTACGCAGCGGTCCTGGTAACAGGCAAAGACCAATTGCACACCACCCTAACCGCCCTCGAGCAGCGCATAGTCCCGTGCGTCACGGCCGTCTGTCCAAAGTGCGAGCATGTTAGCGTCCTGTCGGATGGGTCGACCGAATCGCTGCTGTGCACGCTGTACATGTGGCAGAAGTTGCGCGAGTGGATTGATAAGTAATGAAGTTTGATTAATTGATATGAGAGTATATACGTGGTAGTGAGCGGCTGGACGGAATGCCAGATCTGAAGCAAAAGCTGAAGCTCGTGGCCATAGAGGAGGAGATCACAAAACTGCAGTTGCAGATATGCAGAGAAAGCAATATGTATTTAGGAGCCAAATCAGAAGACACAAAGGAAGAGGAGGCAAATAAATTCATAGCTGAAGTAATAGAACCAAGCGTGGACGGGGCATTTCAATTCAAAAAATTACCATACGCAGAGGTAAAGCTTCTGTTTACACCTGCAGCAGCATCAGCCACACCCACACCAACAAAGAAAGCTGGCAGTTGGACCGACACCATCAAGAACACAGCATCAACATTGAAAAAGGGCGTAGAAGCAATTGGCGATGCAGCAGTGGCAGTAGGCAAAGTTACAAACACTACCACTTTTTACCAAATACAAAAGGCTGCACAAACAGAACATAACGGCCATGTTGTACTAATATTGATTGCGTTTGACAACACAAAAGACAATACGCTTGGAATACACATAACAACGCAAGATACGCTAAAAACTACGAAAGAGTCAAGTCTCACCTTCACCCCCATGTGGACAGACCCTGCCAAATTTGAAGACTTTGAGTCATTAAAACAAAGATTCTTCAATGATTACTTCAGTCTGTTTATACAACAGCTACCTGTAAAAATAGTCAGATCAGTCTCAGAAATCAAACAAGAGGAGGATGCCAAAGCAGCACAGGCAGCAGCACAGGCGGAAATCAATGCTCAAAAACAAGCAGAAGCAGCAGCAAAAAGAACAGCAGACTTACAATTAAAGCGGGATGCAGCAGCAGCAAAGGCAGAACAGACAGCAGCAGAACTCGAAGCAAAGAAGGAAGCAGCAGCAGCAGAGCTTGCGGTAAAGAAGGAAGCAGCAGCAGCAAAACTCGAAGCACAAAAAGAACAGGCAGCAATAGACCTTGAATTGAAGCGTCGGACTGAAGAACTGAACAGATTGCGACAACAACAGAATAGCGCAGCAAATTCAGCAGCACAGATAGCCAAGTTTGATCAAGAAATAGCAGCACTTGAAGCAGCAAAGCGGAAAGAAGAGGCAGAAGCTGCAAAGGCCACTTCAGTTCCCACTGCAAGCGGAAGAGGCCGGTCAGCGACACAACAGGTGATAACCACTCCAGCAAAACCGACACCAACATCAGCAACAAAGCCCGCACCAGCAGCACCAGCAACGGCTACGCCAGCAAAGGCAGCAACTGCTACGCCAGCACCAGCAAAGGCAGCAGTAGCGCCAGCACCAGCAAAGGCAGCAACTGCTACGCCAGCACCAGCAAAGGCAGCAGTAGCGTCAGCACCAGCAAAGGCAGCAACTGCTACGCCAGCACACTCCAACCCCATAAGCCCACCCCGCCTCGGTCACTCCCCTCCCCTCCCCTCCCCCCCGCTACGCCCATCGCACCGCCCCTCTCCCGCCCACCCACCGTCTCCGCCGCGTCCGCGTCCTCTTCCACCGCGGCCTACGCCAGCACCAGCAAAGGCAGCAGTAGCACCAGCACCAGCAAAGGCAGCATCAAACAGAACTTCAACAAGCAAATCTCCATCAAAACGCAGAAATTAATTGATATTCACATCCTCAACTTCTGACACACCCCCAACACCACGACCAACTCGACCAAATGGGTCGCGGCCAACAACATCTTGCGCATAATGTCAACACCCGACGCGCGGAGGGTCATCTTGACGCTCATGATGTGGTTAGCGCTCGCGGAATCGCACACGTCGGCGTAGTAGTCGTAGAAGCGGAGGTAGCGGTTGGGGTCCTGCTGGTTGGAGCGGCGCACGTTGGCCTGGCCCGTCCGCTCGTAGAACTGGACAAACGACAGCATGTCCTGGCGCATGTGGGCGCGGAGGCCCGAGAGTTTGTTGTACTCCTTGATGACGATCATGGCCAGGCCGTACAACTGCATGGAGGCGGAGGTGGGTTCTGTTTTTAGGAGATTCATGAATGGTAGAGACTCCTTCAGCACAGTATTCGTAAGCGAATCCAGCTTCTCGCGCAGGCGGGGGTCCATTTTACCGAATGACCCCGACATGACCGAATCAAAAATAAACTTGCGCAGCTGGTCCTCGGACTGAATGTGCGCCTCGTCCATAGAGTTGGCAATCATCTTCCAAAAATCCGGCTTCGCCTCGCTAGGCTGCCTCACTGGCTGTATGGAGTCGCTCTCCTCCTCAAAATCCTCACCACCATACTCCTCGGGCTCATCCTCCTCCTCCTCATCCATAGAAAACACCACCCTAGGATCCACCGCTCTCGATGGAGCGTAAGACTTCCTACCCGACCGCTGACTGAACACCGCAGGCCGACTGAACGCCGGAGGCCGCACCATCTGTTCAAATGCACTCATGCCCCTCGCTTTCGCACCCAAAACACTCGGACCCAACAACTCGCTCTCCAACCCCTCCACATGGAGCGCATTCAATTCGCGCTCGCACCGCTTCATTTCCTCTCCCAGCATCGTGACGTGTTCCATTCAGGAGTACATCGCCCGCGGGCTTATATATTCAGCGAGTTGGACAAATGCGCGCGAAAAATCCACACCAATGCCCCCATGACGTCGTTAATCTCGTCCTCCTCATCTGGATACCGGTACGCAAACGACAGAGTGGACCCGTCCTCCTCCTCCATGCCCACAAACACAGAGTCCTCGAGCCTCAGCGTCCCTGAGCGCATATCGTCCGTCGGCTGCCCACTCCACGTGATGTAGCGGTCGTAGATGCCCTCGATGGGGTAGGCAAAAATGTACACGCAATCCTCCCCGTGCGTCAGCCGGATGGAGCCTTCCTCGTGCTCTATTTCCAAGGCCGAAGGCGACCGAATCGAAATGCTCCACAGCGGGTCGGCGTGCTTTTCCCAGAGGTTCGACACGAAGCAGCGAAATCGGTCCTCGAAAGAAATAATCAGAATCAACGTCCGCAGCAGGAGCGGGGCATCGTTAAACGTGTCTACGTCTTTGAACATGAAGCTCCGTTTCTGATCGAATCCAGTGGTGGCCACCGCGTTCGGCGTGTTCGTCTTGAACGTCAGGACAAAACCATGCGCCCCCACACACCGCACATGCGACGCAAACGGCGCGCCCGGTGTTACCATGGCCGTGAGCTTGGAATCGTCGCCCTTGAGCTGCAGATGCACATCTTTGATCTTGAACTGGTGCACGCCGCGCGTCACGCGGACGGGGAAGGAGGTTGAGAGGAGGGAGACGATGTCGGAGAAGCTCATCGCAAATCAAATCAAACCAAACGAAATGTTTTTTTAATGTCCAACGGATAGATTTTGGTTTTAAAAATAAAATTCAATGGTTTTTCAAATAAAACCCAATGGTTTTAAAACTAAAATACCAATTGCCCAACACCAGAAAAAAAGAACGAATCTAATGGCATCATGCAGTATATAAATCCCACACCGCCCCATCCATGCCCCCATGGTCCTTCAACCCGTCACCGTCTACAACTGCAGTGAACTCCCGGTCCGCGACCAGGCGGGAGAGCGGCTGTGCTTCGTGCTCGGGACCAACACCTTCCAGCACAACAGGAGGACCTACGCCTACGGCGCCGACGAGCGCCCCAAATGGCACGCCTGCGTGATCGCGGCAAGGAGGGGGGTCGAGATGGAGTGTTTCTGGCTGGCAAGTGCAATGAGGCTTAAGGTAGTGTGCGACGGAAAGGCTGTCTTCAGTGCTAGGCTGAAGATTGAGTGCTGTAAGTCGTCAATGGCTGAGGAGGGAGAGGAGTCAGAATCGTCTGAATCTGATTAAAACTTACACAAACCAATACACCAATGTCAATACTATAATAGTCTCTCGAGAGATATACTCCACACACAGTGTCATAATAAATGGACACACACTCTGAGACAAAAACACTATAAAACCACGTTTAGTATACACACGATGTCCCGTCCCAAAGACAGCAATGGTTTTCCCATTCGAAGCACAGCCATGTTCAAAGCAAAGCCAAATGATGGACTCGATGTAATCAACAGGGGTGGTGACGCTGTCATAAAACGAGAATTCCTTGAATCAATCGGGTCTGCCCCAGTCCCCTTGAACCCTGCAATCATCACAACATTTCGCGATGAGCTGGTGCCAGGATCCAGGGATGGCGACAGGCGCTATGAGTGCCCCATGACTGTAATGACTGACTCGTACAAGACCACTCATTTTCTCATGTATGAAGAAGCAGAGGAAATGAGAGCGTATGGAGAATGTAGAGAAAAGTTTGATAAAATAGACGACAACCGAATTGTGGTATATGGCACCAAATATTACATTGAAAATTTTATCAGCCGCCCTCTTAGCACATCCGACATATCAGCAGCACGGACATTTCTTCAAAACCACATCCTTGGTCCAAGAGTTGAAAAACAACAATACTTCAATGCAGCTGCACCATTAGCGAAAACGGAACAGATGAATTATCTAGATTTGCTACTTAAACACGGAAAATGGCCAGTCAAAATAGAGGCTATGCCAGAGGGGTCTGTTATTCGACCCAACATACCCATTTACATCATCACTGCAAAAGATGAACACAGCAGACTTTGCACGTTTTTAGAAACCATCTTAACCATGCTTTGGTATCCATGCTCTGTAGCCACCTTGTCACGACACACAAAAACACTAATAGAGGATGCATACAAAAAATCAGTCCCTCCCCCAGTCGAAGGCAAAGCTGACGATCCCACTGATATCACCACCAAACTGGGATACCAAATCCACCTAGAGTCCCGTCTACATGATTTTGGATTCCGTGGGTGCACATGTGTAGAACAGTCTGTCTTGGGAGGATGCGCACACCTGCTCAATTTTGGTGGATCAGACACCATAAGTGCAGCATATTACGCCCAATTCATGCTCAACGGTGGAATTCCTGTGGCCAAGTCCATTCCAGCCACAGAACACTCGGTCATGACGTCTTTTCAATCCGAAATTGATGCGATAAAGAACCTATGCGACCAATTTGCAGGTGGTATGGTTGCCTGTGTCTGGGACGCATATAACTACGAAAGGTTGCTTAGAGAGGGTCTACCCTTAGTGAAAGATTATGTCATAGCCAAAAAGTGCACCCTAATAGTACGACCAGACTCTGGAGATGCAACTGAACAAGTTTTATTGGCACTTGAATATGGCGAAAAAGCAGGATTTGAATGCACTAACGTCAACGGCTTCAAGCAGTTTAAGAACTATGCAGTCATCCAGGGAGACGGAATCAATTATCACAAAGTAAAGGAAATTTTGGATGCAGTGATGGAAAAAAAATATTCAGCATGCAACGTGGCGTTCGGCATGGGTGGAGGTCTTCTGCAGAAGGTAAACAGAGACACAATGTCGTTTGCCACCAAATTATGCTATCTGCGAAGATATGGCGGCAAGGAAGTACATGTGATGAAAGCCCCCAAAGCAGGTGGTAAAATGTCGCTGCCAGGCAAAATGATGGTATTACATGAAATAGATACGAAAACCAAGAGCATGATTGGTCCTCATATCGTCTACACAGAGGATGAAGGAAAGAGAAAGATAGGAACTGGGAGATTCAAAAACAGTATGCAAGTAATTTATGATGGTACCATGGAAAACACCACCCCAGCTGAATCCCAAATCAGCATCAATGCCTTCTTAGCTGAAAAGTTCCAAGACGTAAAAAACAGGCTAAACAGGGAATGGCAACTACCCCACGAAGGAAGTGCTATTGACCAAAGCCTGAGGGATTTCCAACAAAGAGTGCTTGCAGAGATCACTGCGCGCGAATTTCCCAAAACACCTCTAAGAGTCATAAACTCCGAAATGCAATCAAATGCTTTACCACCATCATCAACAACACAACTCCTCCAAATGCTGGATAAACTGTGTTGAACAAACATTACCTCAACGCCCCACCCCACACACTCCCTTATGCTCCGACCAATGGGCCTTCTGACACTCCCGCCCGCAATAGTACACCTTCCTGCACGGACAGCAGCGGAGCTTAGTCCTCACAACCCTGCACCTAGCACACGCGCGTGTGAGGACGCGGTGGACTTCGCGCTCGATGCCCTCGAGGTAGGCGCGGTCGCAGCTGCCGATGACGGGGTCCGGATCCATGGAGGCGACGCGCCAGGTGCCGTTGGTGTGGAGGGAGACCTTTTGTGATCAGCTTTTAATGCAAACAAATAAACAAACAAACAAACCCCAACCCCAACTCACCTCACACCGCCACTGCAGATCCACGTAGACCTTGACGGCGTGGTCGACGCGCGAATAGGTGGCGACCTTGATGTAGGCGAGGGAGCGCGCGAGGCGGCGGAGCAGGATGCACAGGGTGTCTGAGTGCTGTATGATGTCTGAGGACTGCAGGTGCCTGGTCGGATCGACCCGCATGTCCCCGTCCTTGTAGATGTGCTTCTCCGCGTACTCCACCACCTTTTTCACCGACGAAAACAGCAGGACGCGATCACGCTCGTACCAATAATGCTCGGCGCTCCCGTCCAATCCCGGTATCGTGAGCTTGAAGCCCTGGCCCAGCACCGGCCTCGCCTTCTCCATGGGCGTGAGGCAGCGGCGGTCCCACGTGAAGATGGGCACGCTCTTGTCGGACGACACTGCCACCATGAAGTTCCCCCGGAGGCGCAGGAACAGCATGAGCTCGTTCTCCATGAAGCCCATCTCCAGCTGCTTGCACTCGGGGAAGTTGGACTCCAGTTGATCGCGCACCTCGGCCGCGCGCGTGCACAGGCGCATGTAGAGGTCCAAAGGCCTCACCGACTCCTCGCTGTCCTCGTCATCATCGCCGCGGTCGTCCCTATCGAAACAAACCATCGGCGTCTGGACCGGAAACGCGTCGGGTTCGTCGAAATAGAACTGGGTCTCGAGCACGCAAGGATCGACGTATCTGTATCGATCGATCGGAAGATGCACCATCTTGCCCGCGCGCGTCATGAACCGCACGTAGTACGGCACGCTCTTTTTGCCATGCTCCTCGGCAGTAAGGCATATCTGCATGCGGATGTAGAACGCCTTCTTAACCAGAGCAGCGCGCGCAGGGTCTACAGGGGTCGCCGACCAAAAGCCTTGCATTTGTTTGGACATCGAAATATTTTTTTTAATTTTTTTTAATTTCTATTATGATTCATCATCCTCGTGATTCACAACCGCCGAAATGCGTGTGAGTTTGTCCGCCTTTGACAGAGAGCGGTCATTCAAAATGCATTTGACGGCGTCCAGCTTAAACTCGTTCTTGAGAATCACCACGCTCTCAAGGCCATCATACTCTCTGATCTGGTAGAAATCCTTATACTGCACCGGAACCCGCCTAAACCGAATCTTTGCATACCGATCGCTCGCAGCCTCGCCCAGCTCCTTCACTATTTCGACCATCACAGGATCATGGCGCGAGATCGCATACTCACTGAGCTCTGGATCCACATCGGGACACCGCGCCCTGTACGCCTCCATCGCCGCCTCGCTCAGGCCAAATCCCCCATAGCATGCGTTGTACATCACGTCGATGCAATGGGACATGGTCTTTTCTACTTATTCCAAACCAGTACTCCAATGAAATCGAAGACGATAAAAAAACCAAACATTTTCAAATTCCAAAGTTTTTTTTCACTAAAATTCAATTCACCAAAATCCGCTCCAACAGCCCCATCACCCTGTGATGAACAAAAAACCGCGCCCAGCCGCGATGCCGCAGCAACAGCCGGGCGGCGCCGAGGCGCAACTCTTCTGGAGCGGCATACTTCCGTATCAGCCATGTACAGCACTGCACCACCACGATGCACCCGAAGGTCAAACAGATCGCCTGCCGCACAGCCAGCTGCGCACGGATCTCGGGAAACGTCCAGCACATGCCTATGATGCACGAGAGCTGAATGAAGAACAGGACAACGGGCGCCATTAAACACGTGAAATTGAGATGCGCGTCGACCGAGCACTCCGCCACAAACAGCAAGCCATAGAACCCACTGATCCACACCACGAGGCACATGCACAGTCCAAAACCATCCTTCCAAGCACTGGTCTCTCGAGATGAAGATGTCCACCACACACGCCCACTGCGCTCGAGGAAGCGTTCCGTGGCGCGCACGTCGTCCTCACTCATGTGCGGCAGCCTGACGGGCGTCAGCACCGCTGCAACAGCATCCCCCACTTTCACCACCTCATTGGTCATCGGGTTCTTCGGTATGTAGTGCTTCAGCCAGCGCACCAGGTGTTCCGCGTCATACACCGTTTTCGCATCGCCCCTAAAGACCACCGCCATCTTCAACTCCCCCAGCGGGATGTGCGAGATGGGGCAGTGGCAGTCCATTTGGTTTCAAAACGATTTGGTCTTTTTATCTATAATGGAATAATCGGTGTTTTTTTTTCGCACACCCCTTACACAGGATATGGAATGATTATTGAGGATAAAGCCTCAAAATCTCGTTCAAGAAGTCAGCATTGCTTTCACAAACAATTTCACCGCCTTCTTGTCCCTTCAACGCAGGAGTAAATATCACCCCATATCTATTAGATGCAGGACCACACAACGCAACATCACGATCATGTTCCCCAGCACGCCCTGAATGAATTCTCATTGTATCAATGTATGAAAACCCCCCCTTGTCATCCGAAATCTTTACAGTGCTTATTGTCCTGCCAGTTATATCTCTCAACAATGCATAAACAGACAACCAGGAAATAAATTTAGACTGTGCGTTCAAAGATTCCCGCCATTCATCGACAGTTTTTTTGTCAGGCAAGGTCCCTGTGCCAGTGTACCCACTTTCAACTGTTTCAGCTTGCAACCAAGCATCCAATCTGCGTTCCAAGTGCCTCAGCAATTCCATGTAACACAGATCCATCTTACTTTAAATACAACGTCCGCACAAATAAGCACCCAGCAAACTGCTGTCCTCTGTAATTTTTTTCACAACCCCTCTCAGGGTGCACTCAATGATTGTCAGATCCTTGAATGCAGCGATGGGCCAGATAATAGGGGCAGTGAAAGCTCCGCAGACTACGTTGAGAAACCGGTGTGTGAGTAACACAGGTTGGTTGTTGCGTTTGCCTGTTTTCGCATCCGTATATTTCACGCTGGGAGGACCCTTCCAAAAAAAAACAAGCCTACACAAAGCGCACGCGCCCCCACGATTTCACGCCCTCAAAGGTGCGCACCTCCTCCGTCTCCACATCAAACTGCGGCAGGAAGCGGCGCGCGCTGTCTTCCCAGTGATCCACGCTCGTGACCTTGAGCTGGTCAACGATTCCATCCACCGACGACACGAACACCACGGGAAAGTGGCCGGCGCGGTCGAAGACGCGGAGAGTGAAGCCGTGCACGGGGGCGGGGAAGGAGCGGTGGAGCACGGCGACCCTGGCGTCCTTGGTGTCGAGGAACGAGGCCGACTTGTACCCCAGCTGCTCCACGGCGCTGTAGGGGGGCTTATGAGACAGCAGCGCATACCCACTGTCGCGGAACCAGGCGATCAGCCCGGCAACCAGCTTCCTCCGATCCACGGCATAGATCTCGCGCACCCAACGCAGCCGGGCCTCGACGCGCTTGCGCCTGGATACCTTTTTGGACGGGAGGACGATGGCAGGGAGGGCGATCATTTCCAAAGGAGGAGTGTCCTCATCGACGAGGATCGGATCACCAGCGTTCTTCGCATCCGTCGATGGCGAATTGAATATCAGGTCCAATTCTGCAACCGAAGGAAAGTCGCACAGGAGCGACGTATCGTCGAAGCACGCCAGGTCCACTGATAAACCAGCGGGTTCGTCCACAATAGCTGTCATTGAGGCCGATGGGAATCCATCGCACGTTCGCTTATATACATACAATAGAGAAACGAAATTCATTCACTCCGCAAGCGAAAACGTCAGCACATTCACGCTCAGCGCTATAACCCACGCGATCTCCATGCACGCCTGGGTCGACATCCACGGCTTCTCCCAGTGCATGTAGAACGTGTCGTGCACAATCACGCCAGACAGCGTGTGCAGCTGCCCGTCGAACCGCGGATTCTTACGCACTTCGGGCT
>Ga0172372_10010603_pt1 | contig 11782 bp, 8 predicted proteins | sample LakKiv5m_2_FD_114544 | JGI IMG/M metagenome (GOLD analysis project Ga0172372, IMG submission 114544) | Freshwater microbial communities from Kabuno Bay, South-Kivu, Congo - kab_092012_9.5m | ecosystem: Environmental > Aquatic > Freshwater > Lake | place: Democratic Republic of the Congo... | reverse complement strand
GGCTCGATTTCAGTTGCGCGATCTTCACTCCCGCCGGCGATCTGGTTGTTAACGCGCCGCACATCCCGGTGCATCTGGGCGCGATGAGCGAAACGGTCAAGCGCCTGCTGGCCGATGTGCCGGACCTTCAACCGGGCGAAGTCTATGTGACCAACGATCCGTTCCGCGGCGGTTCGCATCTGCCTGACGTGACGGTCATCACGCCGGTCCACGATCAGGCGACCGGTCGTTTGATCTTCCTCACGGCCAGCCGCGCGCATCACGCCGAAATCGGTGGCATCGTGCCGGGTTCCATGCCGCCGTTCTCGAAGAATCTCGCCGAAGAAGGGGTCGTCATTCGCTGCTTCCGGCTGATCAGCCGCGAAGCTGACGGCTCGCTGCGATCTCACGAAGACGATCTGCGCGCGCTGCTGCAATCCGGGCCGTATCCGAGCCGTTCCGTGTCCGACAACCTCGCGGACATCGACGCGCAGGTCGCGGCCTGTCGAGCTGGAGCGCGACAGTTGCTGCAGCTCGTCACCGAACAGTCGCTCGAAACCGTGGAAGCCTTCATGCGGCACATTCAGACGGCGGCGGCCGAGAAGATGCGCCGTGCCCTGGCCGCTCTGCCCGACGGCGTCTACGAACGGACGGATCATCTCGATGACGGCTCGCCGATTGCCGTGACGATCAGCGTGCATGGCAGTCAGGCCACCGTGGACTTCACGGGAACCGGTCCGGTGCTGAAAAGCAACCTCAACGCGAACCGGGCCATTGTGTCGGCGGCCGTGCTGTATGTGTTCCGCTGCCTGATTCAGGAAGACATTCCGCTCAACAGCGGCGTGCTGGAACCAGTGACGATCATCCTGCCCGAATGTCTGTTGAACCCGCCCGCTCACCATGATCCCGCGCAGTGCGTGGCCATCGTCGGCGGCAACGTCGAGACTTCGCAGCGCGTGGTGGATGTGCTGCTGGGGGCCTTGCGACTGGCCGCGGCCAGTCAGGGCACGATGAACAATCTGACGTTCGGCGACGGTTCGTTCGGCTATTACGAAACGATCTGCGGCGGCAGCGGCGCGACACCCGATGCGGAGGGAGCCGACGCCGTTCACACCCACATGACCAACACACGGCTGACCGATCCGGAAGTCATCGAGCGGCGTTATCCGGTGCGGCTGCATGAATTCTCGATCCGCCGCGGTTCCGGCGGACGCGGCCGGCATCGCGGCGGAGACGGCATCATCCGGCGGATTGAGTTCCTGACACCGCTGAGCGTTTCGCTGCTCACCGAACGTCGCGGCCCGTATCCTCCCTTTGGAATGGAAGGCGGAGAACCCGGCCAGTGCGGTCGGAACGCGCTGCTCAAAGCCGACACCGGCCGGATCGAAGACCTCCCCGGCAAGATCCAGTTCCAGACCCGCCCCGGCGACATCCTGACGATTGAAACCCCCGGCGCCGGCGGCTGGGGGCACGACTCCTGAAATCGCTCAGCCGCGTCGCAACGACGGCCCCCGACGCAATCGCTTCCCGGATCTCAAGCTGGATTGGCAGCTCGCAGGAGCCAGGGCCAGCGCTCACCAAGTCGTTGAATTGAAGAGGACTTCGGAGAGGAACGAGAGACACCAGCCGGCCTGGCGGCGTTTCATGGCGAGGCTCGTTCTGGTGTTGGGGTGTTGTTTGAGCAGTCCCAGAACGAAGCGGCAGAGCCAGGCGAAGATCTCCCAGAGGTGGCGATCGCGGGTGCGGCTCTCGTCCTCGCGGAACGTCATGTCGAGGATCCAGTGGCAAGTGTTCTCAATGGCCCAATGGCCGCGAGCAGCTCGACAGGTTGTCCGGCACATTGACCTGGTAGTAAGACCGTCATTCTACTCGGCCGTGATGAGTTTCCATCGTCTCGAAACGACTGACTTCCACCAGCGCAAAGTTGTCCCCCATATGATTGGCAACGAACTCCGTCACCGCTTGTTGCAATCCGTCCTGATTGCCTTTCATGGAGAGCACATAGTCGCCACCGCCGTCCACGATCTTCGCGGCGATGGCGGTTTGAGTCCCCATCGCGTCAATGGTCACAATGGCGTTCTTCACATCGACCCACTCCAGAACCTGCGGAATCGCTGTGATTTCGTTGGCTTTCTCCGACGTTGCTACTTGAGACAGCGTGAAATGCTGCTCGGTCGTCCGGACGCTCACGAGGTGCAATGCTCCGAGGTTCTTCTGACGATCGCCAGAACGTCGCACCCTCTTGCCATCAATCGCCAGGAAACGCACTCCGTGCGTCCCCACGAGCCACTGCAACTACGACTCGAACCAGCGCTGAAACGCCTCCGGCCGCAACCGCGTAACACGCGGCGATACGTGTCCTTCGACGGAATGCCGTTGGACAGTGCCAGGTGTTGCTTCAGCCACGCCGACACGCTGGGCGATCCGACCCACACGGCAATCGCCGCTGGCCCGTCCGCTCCGGCCGGATTTGCACCAATCGAATTCACGATCACATCCACCAGCAAGTGCTCGCGATTCATCTCCAACCGCGGATCGGGAAGTTCCTCAAAGTGCTCCGCGATCGACTTCAGGCTCGATCCTTCAAACCCCGGCATCCAACACACCCGTGCCGCAGCCCTCAACCCGGACGCGATCCCTTCGCGTCGTACGGAGATAACAATAATTTCAAACGCTCAACTGCGCCAGCCAGTTACCCATTGCTCCATGAGTGCGCGCTGGCCCTGCTGCTGACGCGGCTTTCCACTGGAGATAAAGTTTCGATCCCTTGCCTTACGCTCAGGAAAGAATGACTGACCTGATTGCGAAGCAGAATCCACTACGTCATCAGCAACTCGTCGATCCTGCCTGTATCCAGGCTCTCAGTCGCGGACCGTCAGCTGGAAATTCGGCAACACTGTAGTCCACAGTTCTCTAATGCAGATCGCAGAAAACAATAGCACGTTGTCCGGTTCATCTCGCAGAGTCAGATAACCACGCAGCACAGTCGCTCCGTGATTGAGAACCTGACATCGGCACCACACGAATACTCGCGATCGTCCGAACAAGAGGGAGACGCCCGGGAGCGGCCTGGATGGCGGCTTCTAATGTCACCGGGCGAAGTTCACTATCTCTCGGGGACACTCCTCACCATGAGTTGAAGTCGGAGTGCTCGCTACATCGTCTCGGGTGAAGATCCAACCCACTATATCCGCTCAGGATCACCGCTCACTCCGGCTTGCGACCGATGAAGACGTAGTGCGGAACCTTGAAGAACGGAATGAAAGGCAGGCTTCCGAAGCGTTCTTCCAGAAGAACCGTTTCAAACTTTGATCGAAGCAGTGGAAGGTGATCAGAATTCAGAAAGACGTTGTCGCATGCAAACCACAACGGCCACAGCGACCGGGTCATCCATCTGTGACGGCGGAGTCCATTCGGCGGATGCTTACGGGATACATAAAAATCCACGACGCCAAGATATCCTCCCGGCTTAAGCATGCGCCAGGCATTCTCAACAGCCTGGATCCAGTCAGGTATCATACTCAACGAGTAAGAAATTGTGACGATATCAGCCGGTTCCGGCGGTGCGAAACGGGTCACATCGTCACAGACTGTGGTTATTTGAGACCAGTCATGCCGTCTGATCCGCTCATCTGCCATCTGCAGCAGTGACGGAGCCAGATCAACGAGCCAGGCCCGACGCAATTGATGCAGGCGGAGTCCAAACCGCTCAGCGTTCTCACCGGTCCCGGCTCCCAGATCGGCCCAGGTGTTCCCTTCTGAAAGAGGCAGGTTCTCGAAGAGCGCATCGCGGCCGTGAAGCATCTTTGCGCGAAACGAATCGTACCACAGCGCCTGACCGCTGTAGAAATTCTCCAGCCGCTCAGCCTGGGAAGAACCGCGCTCGCGCCTCGCAGTGAGATACCAGAGCGTTTTCAGATTCATCAGGAATGCGCTGTTCGACATGCTTCATTTTCTATGGAGAAAAAGAAACTCATCCTGGTGGAATGTCTGCCACCCAGAACGAGCCATAAGTACGGACGCGATCACGGGCATGAAGCGCGGTACTGAGTTCCCGATGATATTGAAGATGCTCACCAACGGTCGTGCCGGTATTCCGAACGGGAAGACGGTTCAGAAAGTCCATTGAGAACCCTGCGCTTCGCCAGAGACATCGCGCTCCCGGTGCGGCCGCGTGCAGAATTGCCTGCCATTCATCTGACAGTGCTCCAGGAGCCGTGCTCCACAGCCAGTCCATGTGGTCGAGCAGCACGAATCGAGTATAAGTGGCTTGATACTGCTGCAGCAGGCCGCAGACAGTCGCCGTATGCGTGGTGACTCGGTCAACCGCACCGCTCTTCAAAATCTGAAAACCGTCGCGAGTCAGATATCCAGGACAGCAGTCGGGAGTGTACTCACCAGTCAGATAGACGCGCCAGAAATAGTTGTCTGAAAGAGGAATCTCCGTAAAGACTTCGGTCAGCCGATCTTCGATGAATGCTACGATTCCCCCGGGGTAGTTCTCATCGAGCTGCCGTCGCTGAGCACGCGGTACCCCCAGCATGGCCAGAGTGGTATCCCTGCTCAGAAACCAGCGAATCAGCGGTGTGATCAGGCGCTTCGCCACCTGATGCCGGTCGAAGATGTTACGCTGTTCGTCCAGTGAGTCCGCATCAAGCAGACGGTCCAGCACGCCGCGCATGGCCGGTTGCCGATTGATGTGCTGGTTCACAATCCAGGCGAATAATCCGGCCGTTCCGTGAAAGTAGAACGAGCGGCGGCGACTTTCACCGCTGAACAACGCAGAGCGGGAAGCCCAGAAACGTCGAATCGACGGCGGCAGATCGTACTGCAGCACGTCGTTATAAATTTCGTGCCAGCGTTCTGATCGCCCTCGTCCGAAAATATCAAAGAAATCACAGTAGGCGAGTGCCCGGATACCCGACAGCTTCAATTCCAGCAGCGCGTTCTGGATGGGATTGATATCGACAGCGGACACATGCCCGGCTCCGGCAATCACATACTCCAGGGCATTACAACCGGCAGATGTGATCACCAGAACCCGGTCGTCCGAACCCGGTTCCATCGCGGCAATATCCAGCCGCGGATCTTCCCAGCAGGTATTGTACACCAGATTGCTGCGATGAATCAGCCGAAACCAGGCATGACTGGCTCGTTCCCTGAGTGATGTCAGCGATGGCATGCGAGTCCTTTTACAGCGCGCCGCGATATCGAGAGGCGATCAGGCTGATCGCTGGATGTCTCTGGAAGTCAGTGTGAACAGAGTGCGTCATCGGCCATTTCATCGGCCAGCGCGGGCAGATCGGCACTGCCGCGATCTCCGGAATAGTAGTATTCCAGCGAGAACCCGCCGTCGTGCGATTCCACCAGAGCCGTACAGTTCTCAACCCAGTCACCGGTGTTGTAGTAGGTGAGGGCTCCGCGCCGGACAATAGAGGGAGTATGCACGTGTCCGCAGATGACGCCATCACAATCATGTTGCTGCGCATGATGCAGCAGACGTTCTTCATAATGACTGATAAAACGCACCATCTGCTTCACTCGCCTCTTGATCCTCGCACACATTGCGTAAGGACTGCGGTCGGCCCGGCAGCGAATCCGACTGATGAGTCGATTTGTTCCGAGAAGTGGGTCATATACCACAGAAGTCAGCTTTGAGAGCCATTGCGCTCCAGTCTCCACGGAATCGAACAGATCTCCGTGTGTGACCATCAACCTTCGGCCATCGGCGGTTTCGCAGTGAAATTCATCGGCAATCTGGATGCCATACAATTGACGGCTCAGGGAGCGTACGAAATTGTCCGATCGCAGGAAGCTGTCGTGATTGCCGGGTGTGTAGAAGACTCGCGTCCCGTGGCGAACCAGTTCAGACAGCCGCGTGAGCACATCGCTGCAGACGGGAGACCAGCGGAAGCCACGGCGGAGCTGCCAGCCATCAATGATGTCGCCGACCAGGTACAACGAGTCCGGCTGGACAGTTTCCAGCCATGCAAGAAAAGCTTCTGGTTGTGAATGCCTGGCTCCGAGATGCAGATCACTCACGAACGCGGCGCGAATGTGGCGGTGAACTCTTCCCTGTGGAGCCGGCATCGGCACCCTTCCCTGTGACAGTGAGTGGATGAGTCCGGCGGTCGTGGACCGGCAAGCCGCCGGAGTGAATCGTCACAGGTACTATCGAGTGCTGGTGTGATATTGTGGTGAGGTGATGGTGAATCTCTCGAGAAGGACGCGGAATTGCCGACCCCGGTTCATTACCGGGATGGTTCGCCCGCGGTGGATGATGCAAGCTGATCGGCTTCGCGGATGAAATGAAGCAGCAGCGATGACAGTTCCGGTTGGATCGGAGTGAGTTCGCGGTGCGAAAGGAGTGGTTGCATCCGTTCAAACAGTCCGGTCAGTGCCGTCAGTTCCAGTAACTGCAACGGGCCTCGGCAGTGAGCGTCAAACCGGTCGCTCGTGATGCGGATCTTGTCTCCGGAAACGGCTTGAAGCTGTCTCGCCAGATGAGCCGCCCGGCTGGCGATCAGCCGTTTGACTCGTGCGGCGGCGACTCCATCGGGGGGCTGCGAATCCCGCCAGGCTTTACGACAGGCACTCAACAACTGTGCGACTGAGTCATGCAGTTCCATCGGCGCGGCTCCGGAATTCCAGACGGCCAGGGCGGCCTGCACGCGTTCGATGGCGTCTCTCACGGAGGAAGAGTCCTGTTCCGTCAGCCACTGTGATTCTTCCTGAAACTGATGACGCAGAGCATCTGCCTTCTGTCCGGACGTTCTGGAGAGTCGATCGGCGATGACATAAAGCCGCCCGAAGTTCATCAGGCGCTGAAGCTGCACCGCGGCTTCAGCGTTGCGTCGCTGACCAATGTCGGCCACCAGATTTTCGGTCAGAGACAGCAGTTCAAGAGCGCGGCGCTCGGAGTTCACGGCGAGTTCGCGTTCGGCCGCCAGCCGCTGGTTGTACATGAGAGTGGACGCGAGCAGCGCCGCGACAGCCGCCAGGAGTACGGTCGTCAGAAGGGCCAGGGTCGGGTTGCGCTGCACCCACTTGCGGAATCGGACCAGTGCTCCGGTCGGCCGGGCGAGAATCGGTTCGTTGTTCAGGAATCGCCGCAGATCCGCCGCCAGATTGTCGGCTGAGGCATAGCGCCGCGCTGGTTGCTTTTCGAGGCATTTCAGGCAGATGGTTTCGAGGTCGCGGGGGATCCGGGGATTGAGACGGCGGAGCGGAACCGGCTCCACACTGATGACCTGCAGAAGCGTGTCTGCCGCGTGTGCCGAGCGAAATGGAGGATGTCCGGCCAGAAGGCAGTACAGCGTCGCGCCGAGAGAATAGACGTCGCTGCGCGGTCCCGTTTCTTTTGTTTGACCGGCCGCCTGTTCGGGGGGCATGTAGCTGACCGTTCCAAACGGCTCCCCGGAACCGGAGTCCGACTGAGCTTCGGTTCGGCCTGCCAGTCCGAAGTCGGTGAGGTGCGGTGCGCCGTGCGCATCAAGCAGAATGTTGCCGGGTTTGATGTCGCGGTGAACGACTCCCTGCAGGTGGGCGAACGCCACGGCCTCGGATGCGGAGGCGATGATGGCCGCCGCTCGCGCCGGTTCGAGCGGTCCGTAACCGATGAGTTCCGAAAGACTGGGACCGTTGATGAACTCCATGGAGAAGAAATGCTGATGCCCGACCTGTCCGACTTCGTAGACCTGCACGATTCCCGCATGATTCAGCGAGGCCGCCGCTTCCGCTTCGGAATAGAACCGGCGGACTTCACTGTCTGTGGCCAGTCGGCCGGCCAGAATCATTTTGAGGGCGACGATGCGGTTCAGACCGCGCTGCCTGGCGCGGTAGACGATGCCCATTCCTCCGCGCGCGATCTCATCCAGTAACTCATAGTCACCGAAGCGAGTGACATCCGGGGACGCATCGTCGCTGAGAATATCCACTTCGCGGGGATTCACAGGTTCGCGCGGATTCACAGGCCGAAGGCCTCGGCGCGGCGGAACCGTCGAATCTTCACGCGACCTCAATTCTGCAACGGGCATGCAACGCAACCTCCACGGTCCCTCATGATCCGGTTCCGGTCTGATTGTGAAGGCCGGTTGCGTGGACTTGATGAAGAACAAGTGAGTCCAGCGTTCATCCGCGGGCGCGTTCGGTTGTGGAATGACGAGCGGCGTTGTCGAATCATCGCGTTCCAGTACTTCCCGTCGCTCTGGAGGTTGCGTCATGCGATTGATCCGCTGTGTCCTGGGGATTGTCGTCGGACTTCTGCTCGAATCGACGAGTGTCGCCGAGCGGCCGAATGTGGTCGTCTTCCTGGCGGACGATCAGGGCTGGGGCGATCTCAGCGTGCATGGCAACACGCAGTTGAAGACGCCGCACATCGACTCGCTGGCCCGCGACGGGGCACTCTTCGAACGCTTCTTTGTCTGCCCGGTCTGCGCGCCGACGCGCGCGGAATTTTTCACCGGCCGATATCACCCGCGCGGCGGAGTGCGCGGCGTTTCCACCGGACAGGAGCGGCTTAATCTCGACGAAACCACCATCGCCGATACGTTCAGAGCGGCCGGTTACAAGACCGGCTGCTTCGGCAAGTGGCACAACGGCAGTCAGTGGCCGTACCACCCGAACGCTCGCGGCTTCGATGAGTACTACGGTTTCACATCGGGGCACTGGGGCGAGTACTTCGATCCGCCGCTGGAACACAACGGCCGTCCGGTGCGCGGCCGGGGCTTCGTCGCGGATGACTTCACCGACAAGGCACTGTCCTTCATCGAGAAGCATCGCGAGCAGCCCTTCTTCTGCTATGTGCCGTTCAACACGCCGCATTCGCCGTGGGCCGTGCCCGACGAATACTGGCAGCGGCACAAGGACCAGCCGATCTCACAGCGCGGCAGTGACGGTGAGCGCGAGACTGTGGATATCACGCGCTGCGCGCTGGCCATGTGCGAGAACATCGACTGGAACGTCGGCCGGGTTCTGCAGCGGCTGGATGAATGGAAGCTCGCGGACAACACGGTCGTCATTTATTTCTCGGACAACGGCCCCAACAGCTTCCGCTGGAACGGCGGCATGAAAGGTCGGAAGGGATCGACTGATGAAGGCGGAGTCCGTTCGCCTCTGTTGATTCGCGCGCCGGGAAAGATCCGCCCCGGCACGATCGTGCGCGAGATTGCCGGGGCCATTGATCTGCTGCCGACTCTGACAACGCTGACTGGCATACCGATGACGGGAAAGAAGCCGCTGGACGGCACCGATCTGTCGCCGCTGCTGCTGGGAACCGCGAACACCCGACCCGACCGGATGCTGTTCGCGACCTGGGCCGGCCGGGTCAGCGTGAGGACTCAGCGCTATCGACTCGATGAGGCCGGAGCGCTCTTCGACATGCAGACCGATCCCGATCAGAAAACCGACATCGCGTCGCAGCAGCCGGAAGTGGCTGCCCGGCTGAAGAGGGCCGTTCTCGACTGGCGGAAGGAAGTGCTCGGCCAGAGCGACCCCGCCAGCGGCAAGACGAAAGGCGCGCCGCAGTTCGTTGATCGACGGCCGTATCCAGTCGGGTATGCGGAATTCCCGGTCACACCTCTGCCAGCGCGAGATGGTATGCCGCATGGCGGAGTTAAACGCAGCGCGAACGCTCCCAACTGTTCCTACTTCGTGAACTGGACGGCGCTGGACGATTCGATGACATGGGATATCGACGTGCATTCGACCGGCGATTACGAAGTCGCGATCGACTACACCTGCCCGCTGGAAGACGCCGGTGCGACTTATGAGCTTCAGTTCGGAGACAGCCGACTGAGCGGCAGAGTCGCGCCGGGCTGGAATCCACCGCTCTACACAAATCAGGACACGCTGCCGCGTCCGCCGGCGGAATCGCCCATGAAGGAGTTCCGCACGCTTCAACCGGGCGTCATCTCTCTGAAGCAGGGGCGCGGACTGCTGACGCTGAAGGCGCTGAAGATTCCAGGCAACAGCGTCATGGATGTCCGCCGCGTCACGCTGACGTTGAAGACTTCGCAGCAGTGACGGATCGCATTCACTTCGGCTTCATTCGATCCACCTTCACTCATCACTTCCAGAGAGTCAGAACATGTTCCGGTTCGTACTGATGATGCTGCTGGCGTGTCTGCTGCCGGTTTCACTGCTGTCCGCGGACCCGCCGCGTCCGGACATCGTGATCTTTCTGGCGGATGATCTCGGTTATGCGGACGTCGGGTTCAACGGCGGTCGCGAGATTCCCACTCCGCATCTGGACCAGCTGGCGGCCAGCGGCGCGGTGCTGGAATCTTTCTATGTGCAGACGGTGTGCTCGCCGACGCGAGCCGCGTTGATGACGGGCCGTTATCCGATGCGTTACGGACTGGAGCAGGGAGTGATCCGCCCCGGCGAGCAGTATGGACTGCCGCTGGAAGAACGGACGCTGGCTCAGGCGCTGCGGGAGTCCGGTTACACGACGGCCATCACCGGCAAATGGCATCTGGGCGAATTCAATCCGGTCTACCTGCCGACGCGGCGCGGGTTCGATCTTCAATACGGACACTTCTTCGGAGCGCTCGATTACTCGACGCACATGAGAGACGGCAAACGCGACTGGTATCGCAACGATCAGCCCAGCAATGAAGAAGGTTACACCACGCGGCTGCTCGCAGCAGAAGCGGCACGCATCGTGCGAGAGCAGCCGCGCGACAAACCGTTGTTTCTGTATGTACCGTTCAACGCGGTGCATTCACCGTATCACACGGCGCCGGGTCGCGAGAACGACTTCGCCGATCTGCCGAAGGCGCGCCGCGAGTATGCCACGATGCTCAGCGAAATGGATTCGGCCATCGGACAGGTGCTGACCGCGCTCCGCGAGTCCGGACGTTCGCAGTCGCTGATCTTCTTCAGCAGCGATAACGGCGGAGTCGGTCCCGCCAGCAACGGACATCTCCGCGCGGGCAAGGGCACGCCCTATGAAGGAGGCCATCGCGTTGCCGCCTGCGTGGCCTGGGACGGCCGCATCAAAGCCGGCCAGAGGATTCAGGAACCGCTGCATGTCGTCGATCTGTTTCCAACTCTGGCCGGCGTGGCGGGAGTCTCCATCGCTCCGCCGAAGCAGACACGGCCGCTGGATGGACTGGACGTTCTCCCCGTGCTGACCAGTCAGGCGCGATCGCCGCACGATGCGATCCTGCTTCACACCGCGCCGACAGAAAGTGCGCTGCGCATGGGCGACTGGAAACTCGTGGTGCGGCATTCGGAAAATCCGGCCGGCAACCGGGGGAAGAAAGCGAAGAAGAAACAGCAGCCCGCCAGTGCCCTCGTGGAACTGTTCAACCTCGCGAACGATCCCGGCGAGAAAACGAACCTCGCGGATCGCGAGCCGCAGCGATTGCAGGAACTTCAGTCGCGGCTCGATCAGTTCCGCGGCCAGGCGATCGCTCCCCGGAGCGATCCGAGCGGCAAAGCAGGGGCAGGTTAGCGCCCCGGAGATCCTGGTTAGCGTCCAGGAAATCCCGCTGGTCGAAGTCCGTGAGCACGGACTGCGACAAAGAATGCCGGAGGTGGGACTCGAACCCACACTCAGTGTTACCTGAACCGGATTTTGAATCCGGCGCGTCTGCCATTTCGCCACTCCGGCAAGGAGCGTTTTCCCTGTATTTCTTGCGTTTCTCCGCTGGCGTGAATACGGTGACGACAACCGATACGACAACCGCAACCGCCGAATGGAGAACGCAATGCCAGCAACAGCAAAGCCCGCGAAACCTCGGAAAGACTATCCCCTGACGGCACACGCAAACGGACAATGGTGCAAGAAAATCCGGGG
>Ga0172372_10010602_pt1 | contig 11782 bp, 9 predicted proteins | sample LakKiv5m_2_FD_114544 | JGI IMG/M metagenome (GOLD analysis project Ga0172372, IMG submission 114544) | Freshwater microbial communities from Kabuno Bay, South-Kivu, Congo - kab_092012_9.5m | ecosystem: Environmental > Aquatic > Freshwater > Lake | place: Democratic Republic of the Congo... | reverse complement strand
TCTCTTGCAGGATCACCGCGTCGCGCAGGATGCGGGCGAGGTCATGCGTCTTGCGGTCGGGCTCGGGCATGCGGGCAAAGCGCGAGAATTCATCGACGATCCGGCGCAGATCGCCCGTCTGGCGCACGATCACATCGACATATTGCGCGAGCGCCTCGGCCTGCTCGGTCTCGAGCGCGGGGGCGAAGCGGCGCCGGATCCGCTCGGCCGAAAGCTGGATGGGCGTCAGCGGGTTCTTGATCTCGTGCGCGATGCGCCGGGCCACATCGCCCCAGGCGGCGACGCGCTGGGCGCTGACAAGCTCGGTCACATCGTCGAAGGCCACGACATAGCCCTCGGCCTGACCGGGTGCCGCGGCGCGCCGCCCCATCCGCACGAGCAGGCTCTCGGCCTTGCCGCGCCGGCTGAGGCGCACCTCGTCCTGGACCGAGGGCGCGATCCCGCCGCGCAAGCGGCCGAAGAGGGCCGAGAACTCGGGCACCAGCGCGTCGAGCGGGCGCCCGAGGGCCGCCGCCTCCTCGAGCGCGAGCAGCCGCAGCGCCGAAGGATTGGCAAAGCCGATGCGCCCCTGCGCATCGAGGCCCACGACCCCCGCGCTGACCGAGGTCAGCACCGAATCGAACAAAAGGCGTTGCGCCTCGGTCTCGCGGTTCTTCTCGATCAGCGCGTCGCGCTGGACGCGGAGTTCGGCGGTCATGCCGTTGAACACCTCGCCCAGCATCGCGAGGTCGTCGTGCGTCTCGGCGACGGGCACGCGCGCATCGAGGTCACCCTCGCCCACGCGGCGCGCGGCGCCGGCAAGCTGCGCCACCGGCCGGGCGATCCGTTCCGCGACCCAGAGCCCGAGCCACACCGCCGCGAGCACCAGAAGCAGCGCGAAGGCGAGATAGAGCAGCCCGAATTCGAAGAGGATCCGGCCGCGCTCGGCCTCGAGCTGGGCATAGAGGCGCGCGGTAGCCTGCGTCTCGTCAAGCAGCGCGAGGATCTTGCCATCGACCCGCCGCGTCACCGACAGCAGGAGCCCGTCGAACCCGTCGAGGGAAACGAGGGCGCGCAACTCGCCGTTCGGCCAGTCGGGCGTCAGCACCGTCTCGCCCGCCTGCGCGGCGGCGATCGCCCCCGCGTCGGGCGCCTCGAAATAGAAGAGATAGGATTTCTCGCCCCGGCTGCGGATCTCTCCTGCCGCATCGATGATGAAGGCCTCGCTCAGCCCGCGCTGGATCTGGAGCTGCCCCTGCTGGAGCAGGAGGCGCATGTCGCCATCGGCGAGCACGCCCCCCCCTTCGCGGCGCGCGCGCTCGAGATAGCGCGCGAGCGCCTCGACATCGGCGGTGATGTCGCGCCGCTGCTGTGCCTCGTAGGAAACCGCCGCCTCGAGCGAGGCGCCGACCACATTGCGCACGCGCTCGGAGAACCACCCCTCGAGGCCGATGTTGATCGTGAAGCCCGCGAATATCGCCACGAGCACCGCCGGGCCGAGCGCGATCGCGGCAAAAAGCCCCGACAGGCGCAGGTGCAGCTCCGACCCCGCGCTCTGGCGCCGCCGCGCCGCGACCAGCCCGCCCACCCGCGCGAGGACGAGGCCGGAGATGAGCAGGACATAGGCCAGATCCGCGAGGAAGATCGCGCGCAGCGCGGTCGAACTCGCCCCCTGCTGGAGCGGCCCGAGCGTGAGGAAGGTCGCCCCCGCAAGGATCGGCCCGAGCAGCACGAGCATCGCCGTCGCGACGGCCTGCACCGCCCGACTGTTGCGCGCGCGCGACAATACCCCAACCGGAACTGCGCGAGCCATCCGCCCCTGCCCCATCGGCGCACCGGAAAACCCGGCCCGATCAGCGCCCTGCGCGCGCGGCCCGGCACGAAACGGCACGGATGGACCTGCGACGCGGGCGCAACGCCCATGTTGCAGGTTTACATCAACTTGCGGCGGCGTGTCACGCGGATATCGAGATCGGTGATCTTCTTGCGCAGCGTGTTGCGGTTGATCCCGAGCAAATCGGCGCAGCGCGCCTGATTGCCCGCGGTCGCGTCGAGCGCGATCTCGATCAGCGGCGTCTCGAATTCGCGCAGGATGCGCTGATAGACGCCGGCGGGCGGCAACTGGCCGCCGTGCAGGTCGAAATAACGCCGCAGGTGGCGCGCGACCGAGGCCGCGAGGCGCTCGGTCTCGTTGCCCTGGCGCATCGGCTCGGCGGCGGGCTGGTTGCCCAGCACGGCCTCGAGCTCTGCCCGGCCGATCTCGGGTTCGGCCGATGTCACGAGCAGGCGGCGCATGGCGTTCTCGAGCTGGCGCACATTGCCCGGCCAGCTGTAGGCGCGCACCATCTCGCGCGCCTCGGCCGAGAGCCGGCGCGGCGGGGCGTCGCCCTCGGCCCGGCCGAGGAAATGCTCGGCGAGCAGCATGATGTCGTCGACCCGCTCGCGCAGGGCGGGGACCGCGATCGTGACGCCGCCCAGCCGATAGTAGAGATCCTGGCGAAAGCGCCCCTCTTCCATCCGCCGCCCGAGGTCGACCTGGCTCGTGGCCATGACGCGCGGCGCGCCGTCGCCGCGCAGCGTATCGAGAAGCCTGACCGCGCGCGCCTGGGCGTCGGCGTCGAAATCGGCCACCTCGTCGAAGACGAGCGTTCCGCCGCGGGCCTTTGCGCGCAGCTCGGCCGGGCCGTCGGTCGCGGCCAGATCGCCCGGCGCCGCCACGACATAGGGCATCGCGCGACGATCCGAGAAATCATGGACCGCGCGCGCGATGAGCGACTTGCCCGTGCCCGATTCTCCGGTGACCAGCACGGGGATGTCGGTGTTCATCACCCTTGCCACGAGGCGATAGAGCGTCTGCATCGCGGGCGTCCGCCCCACGAGCGGAAGGTCGTCGGCCGTTTCGCGCCGGGTGAGCAGGACAGGCGCGCGCGGCGGCGGCCGGCGCTTGGCCTCGAGCGCGCGCGCCGCCCGCTTCATGAGGTCGGGCAGATCGAACGGCTTGGGCAGATAGTCCCACGCATCGGCCTCGGCCGCCTGGATCGCCGTCATGATGGTGTTCTGGGCCGAGATCACGATGACCGGCAGGCCGGGGCGCGCCTGGGCGATGCGCGGCACCATCTCGAGGCCGTTGCCGTCGGGCATCACGACATCGGTCACGACCAGATCGCCCTTGCCCTCCTCGACCCAGCGCATCAGCGTCACGAGCGAGGAGGTCGCATGAACCCGACAGCCCGCCCGCGTCAGCGCCTGGGTGAGCACGGTTCGGATCGTGCGGTCGTCATCGGCCACGAGAACGGTTCCGTCCATGCGCTATTCCCTCCCCTTGCCGCCGCGGCGCGCGCCGGGGCGCGGCTCCATCGGCAGCGAAATGCGAAAGACCGTCCGGCCAGGCACCGAATCGAGCGAGATCCAGCCGTCGTGGTCGAGAATGATCTTCGAGACGAGCGCGAGCCCGAGCCCGGTGCCGTTGGGTTTGCCGCTGACGAAGGGTTCGAAGATCGCGGCGCCGAGGGCGGGCGGGATGCCCGGCCCGTCGTCGATGATCTCGATGTTGAGGGGGGCGGCAGCGCCCGACCCGTCCGCCCGACGGCGCCGCAGCGCGAGTTCGTAGAAACTGCGGATGCGGATCGTGCCACCGCCCGGACCGCAGGCCTCGGCGGCGTTCTTGATCAGGTTCTGGAAGACCTGCAGCAACTGATCCGGATCGGCCCAGGCCAACGGCAGCGAGGGGTCATACTCCTCGATGATCCGCATCCGTGCGGCGAACCCCACGAGGGCCGAGCGGCGCGCGCGGTCGAGCACGTCGTGCAGGTTGATCGCGCGGCGCTCGGGCGGGCGGGTGTTGCCGAACTGCTCGACCTGATCGAGCAGCTTCACGATGCGCCGCGATTCGGCGACGATGAGGTCGGTCAGTTCGCGATCCTCGGCCGAAAGGTTCATCGACAGGAGTTGCGCCGCACCCGTGATGCCCGCGAGCGGGTTCTTGATCTCGTGCGCGAGCATCTCGGCCATGCCGATCGCGGATTGCACGACCGATCGGGTGCCCCCCGCCCGAGAGAGCCGGTCCGCGACATCGCGCGGCGCGATGAGCATGAGGAGCATCCCGCCCCCGTCCTGCACCGGCGCGACCTGAATGTTGCACTGAACCGGCGGACGCTCGCCGGTGGTGACGTCGGCGTCATTGACGAAGAGCGCGGCCTGGTTCGTCCGCGCGCGCGCCAGCCCTTCCTCGAGGGCGGCGTCGATCGCGAGGCGGTCGAAGATCGGAAGCCCCGCGAGCGCGCGGGTCGAGGCGTTGAAAAAGGCCTCGGCGGCGGGGTTGGCGGCTTCGATGCGGTTGTCGGCGCGCACGAGGATCGCGGGAATCGGCAGCGATGCCCAGAGAATGCCGGAGGAGGGCAGCATCAGCCGCACCATCCCGGCCCTGGGCCGCAGATTCTCACCGGTGCGTCAACCTGCGGCATGGGTTCCTTTCGTGCACAAGTTTCGACCCTCTCGCCCCCGATATGCCTGCGGCACCTGCGCGGAAAAAGAAATGACGGGCCACCCCTGCCGTTGTTTTCGGCTTTTGCCTATTTTTTGTGCGTTATGCCAGTGCAATGCTGCCTGTCGCGGCGCCGACGTGATGGCCGCGGGATGATTGCGCGGCGCCCCCAACTGGCCTATCGAGATCACATGCAGATCGGCGCGATCATCGTTGCCGCCGGGCGCGGCACCCGCGCCGGCGGGGGGCTGGCCAAGCAATGGCGCATGCTCGCCGGACGGCCGGTGCTGGCGCATGCGCTCGAGGCGTTCCGGGCTGCCGGGCTCGCGCCCGTCGTCCTTGTCCTTCACCCAAATGATTTCGACCGCGCCGACCCGCTGATGGCGCCCGGCGTCCTGCGCGTCGCGGGCGGCGCGAGCCGCGATGCCTCGGTCAGGGCGGGCCTTGCGGCACTCGACGGCACCGGCGCCGAGGGCGTGCTGATCCATGACGGCGCGCGGCCGGCGGTGTCGCGGGCGCTGATCGACCGTCTCCGTGCCGCCCTTGCCACCCATGAGGCCGCAGCCCCCGCCCTGCCCGTGACCGACGCGCTCTGGCGCGGGGCCGAGGGGCGCGTGCTGGCCCCCCACCCGCGCGAGGGCCTCTTTCGCGCGCAGACGCCGCAGGCGTTCCGGCTCGGGGCGATCGCGGCGGCCCATGCCATCCATCCGGGCGGGGCGGCCGACGATGTCGAGGTCGCGCTGGCGGCCGGGCTTGACGTCGCGATCCTCGAGGGCGAGGAGGACAACCTCAAGATCACGCATCCGGCCGATTTCGCGCGCGCCGAGCGGATCATCGGGGCAAGGGGGCGGGAAATGGACGTGCGGCTCGGCAACGGCTTCGACGTGCACCGCTTCGGGCCGGGCGATCATGTCTGGCTTTGCGGCGTACGGATCGCGCATGACCGGGCGCTTGTCGGCCATTCGGACGCCGATGTCGCGATCCATGCGATCTGCGACGCGATCTATGGCGCGCTCGGCTCGGGCGACATCGGGCAGCACTTCCCGCCCTCGGATCCGCAATGGCGCGGCGCGCCGAGCCGCGTCTTTCTTGCCCATGCCGCGGCGCTCGCCCGCGACGGCGGCTGGCGGATCGCCAATGTCGATGTCTCGATCGTCTGCGAACGCCCCCGCATCGGCCCGCATGCCGGGGCGATGCGCGCCCTGCTGGCCGAGGTGCTGGCGCTGGATCCCTCGGCCGTCGGCATCAAGGCCACGACCTCCGAGGGGCTCGGCTTCACCGGGCGCGAGGAGGGGATCGTGGCGCTCGCGACCGCGGCCCTGATCCGGCCGTGACGCGCATCATCGCCACCGTGCTGTTCGTCGGGCATCTGCGCCCGGCGCCCGGCACCTGGGGGTCGCTCGCGGCGCTGCCGCTCGCCTTCGCGCTGATGACGCTGGGCGGACCCTGGGCGCTGGTGGCGGGGACCGTCGCGGTGGCGGCGGTCGGGCTCTGGGCGACGGGGGCGGAGGTGGCGCGCACGGGGGTGTCGGACCCGGCCGAGATCGTGATCGACGAGGTCGCGGGCATGTGGCTTGCGCTCTGGCCCGTGGCGTTCGGCGCGCGCATGGCGGGGGTCGAGCCCGCGGCCCTCTGGCCCGGCTGGATCGCGGCGTTTGTCCTTTTCCGCCTGTTCGACATCCTCAAGCCCGGCCCGGTCGGCTGGGCGGACCGGATGGGCACGCCGCTCGGCGTCATGCTCGACGATCTGATCGCGGGCGGGTTCGCGGCCCTGGGCGTGGTCGCGATCGCCGCCATCGCGCATGGGGTGATGATGCGATGAGCCGGCAGGCAGAGGCGATCGTGGCGCTGGCGCGGCGCAAGGGCCGGCGGATCGCCACCGCCGAAAGCTGCACGGGCGGGATGGTCGCGGCCGCGATCACCGCCGTCGCGGGATCGTCCGCGGTCTTCGACGGCGGCATCGTGAGCTATGCGAACGCCGCCAAGCAGGACCTGCTCGGGGTGCCCGAGGCGCTGCTTGCACAGCACGGCGCGGTGTCCGAACCCGTCGCGCAGGCGATGGCCGAGGGCGCGCGCGCGCGCCTTGGCGCCGATGTCGCGGTCTCGATCACCGGCATCGCGGGGCCCGGGGGCGCCACGGCCGGGAAGCCCGTGGGGCGCGTCTGCTTCGGGCTTGCGCGCTCGGACCGCCCGACCCGGGCGGAGACGGTCGATTTCGGCGCCCTTGGCCGCGGGGCGGTGCGGCGCGCCGCGACGCGCCACGCGCTCGGGCTGATCGCGGGCGCGCTCTCGGATTGACCCGGGCGGGGCGATCTGCCAATCAAGGCGTTCCGGTCGGCGAATGGACGGGCACGGGCGATGAAGATCATCATCTGCGGCGCGGGGCAGGTCGGCTGGCAGATCGCGCGCCAACTCGCGGGCGAAAAGAACGACGTCACCATTGTGGATAACAACGCCGATCTGGTGCGGCGGGCGTCCGAACTGCTCGACGTGCAGGGGATCGTGGGCTTCGCCTCGCACCCCGACGTGCTCGAGAAGGCCGGCGCGCGCGACGCCGACATGCTGATTGCCGCGACCCATTCGGACGAGGTCAACATGGTCACCTGCCAGGTGGCCCACTCGGTCTTTTCGGTGCCGCGCAAGATCGCCCGGCTGCGGGCCCAATCCTATCTCGAGGCGATGCATGCCGATCTCTATCGGCGCGACCATCTGCCGATCGACGTCGTCATCAGCCCCGAGCGCGAGGTGGCCGAGGCCGCGCTCCAGCGCATCGCGGCGCCGACGACCTTCGATTCGGAGGCCTTCCTCGGCGGGCGGGCGCAGCTTCTCGGCATCGCGCTCGAGGCCGAATGCCCCGTCCTCAACACCCCGCTGCGGCAACTGAATGACCTCTTCTCGACGTTGCGCGCGATCGTTGTCGGCGTGCGGCGCGAGGGGCGCCTCTTTGCCCCCGAGCCGGGCGACCAGCTTTTCGCCGAGGACCGCATCTATGTCTGCGCCCACAGCGACGATGTGGGCCGCACGCTCGGCATCTTTGGCAAGGCCGCGCAGAAGCAGGAGCGTGTGATCGTCGTCGGGGGCGGCAATGTGGGCCTTGCGGTCGCGCAGCGGCTGGAGCGGCGCACCGACCGCGTGCGGGTGCGGCTCATCGAGCGCAACCGTGCCCGTGCCGAGGCCGCGGCGGATGTGCTCGAGCGGACGATCGTGCTCAACGGCGACGGGATGGACAGCGACCTTCTGGCCGAGGCCGATGTCGCGCGCGCCGACGCTGTTCTGGCCGTCACCGACGACGACAAGACGAACCTGCTCGTCTCGGTCCGCGCCAAGCAGGCGGGCTGCAAGATGTCGATCGCGCTCGTCAACGACCCGACCCTCGTGCCGCTGATGGAGGTGCTCGACATCGACGCCTACATCAACCCGCGCGCGACCACCGTGTCGTCGATCCTGCGCCACATCCGCCACGGCCGGGTGCGCGCGATCTATTCGATCGGCGACAGCGAGGCCGAGATCATCGAGGCGACGGTCCTCTCGACCTCGCCGATCGCGGGCCGGCTGGTGCGCGAGATCGATTTCCCGGGCGGCGTCCTCGTCGGCGCGGTGATGAAGGGCAAGGAGGTCGTGAAGCCGCACGGCGACCTCAGGATCGACGAGGGCGATGTCGTCGTGCTCTTTGCGCTCAGCGCCGATGTCCCCGAGGTCGAGCGCCTGCTTCAGGTCTCGATCGACTTCTTCTGATGCTCAGGCGCGTCCTCGATCTGCCGCTCCTCGTGATCACGATCGGCATCGCGGGGGCCGCGATGTATCTGCCCGCCATCCATGCCCTCGTGCTGCGCGATCATGCGGTCGGGCGCGCCTTCTTGTATTCGGGAACGCTGGTGCTGGTGCTGACCGGGCTCATCGGCCTCGCGCTGGCCAACCGGCGGCCGCGCAATGTCGCGCGCAGCCATTTCGCGGCGCTGATCGGGGCCTATGTCGTGCTGCCGCCGATCCTGTCGCTGCCGTTCGCCGAGGCGGTGCGCGATGTCTCGCGCCTCGATGCGTGGTTCGAGATGGTGTCGGCCTTCACCACGACGGGGGCGAGCCTGTATGCGCCCGAGGCGCTGCCGGCGCCGGTGCATCTGTGGCGCGCGCTCTGCGGCTGGTTCGGGGGGCTCTTCGTTCTGATCGCGGCGGCGACGATCCTTGCGCCGATGAACCTCGGGGGGTTCGAGCTTCTGGGCGAGCCGTCGCGCCGCCAGCCGGGCGCGGATCCGCCCGACCCGGCCGAGCGGCTGCGCGGCTATGCGCTGCGCGTCACGCCCGCCTATGGCGGGATCACCGTCGCGCTCTGGATCGTTCTGGTGGTCGCGGGCGAGGCGCCCTTCGTCGCGCTCTGCCACGCGATGGGGGCGATCTCGACCAGCGGCATCTCGCCCGTGGGGGGGGTGCAGGGCGGATCCGCGGCGGGATGGGCCGAGGGCGCGATCGCGATCGTCTGTGCCCTCGCGCTGACGCGGCGCAGCCTGCCCGGGGCGGTGCGCATCGACCCCGACGAGCCGCTCTGGCGCGACCCCGAATTGCGCCTTGCCGCCGCCATCATCGCCGGGGTGAGCGTGATCCTCTTTGCCCGCCACGCGCTCGGGGCGCTTGGCGGGGACAGCGGCGGCGGCCCAGCCGAAGCGCTTGCGACGCTCTGGGGCATGATCTTCACGACGGTCTCGTTCCTGACGACGACGGGCTATGTCTCGGCCGGCTGGACGGAGGCCGAGGCGTGGTCGGGGGTCGGGGCGCCGGTGATGGTCCTTCTGGGCCTGTCGATCATCGGGGGCGGGGTCGCGACGACGGCGGGGGGCGTGCGGCTCCTCAGGGTGCATGCGCTCGGGCGGATGGGGGCGCGCGAGCTTGACCGCCTCAGCCATCCGAGCGCGGTCGGCCGGGGCGACGAGGCGCGACAGGCGCGGCGCGCGCCGCTCGCCTTCGTCGTGTTCATGCTGTTTGCCCTCGCGCTCGGGACGAGCTGCGCGCTCCTTACGCTGACGGGGGCGGATTTCGACCGCGCGGTCGTGCTCGCGGTGGCCGCGCTTGCGACGGCGGGGCAGCTTGCCGACCTCGCCCGGCCCGAGGCGGGCGGCTTCGCGGCCCTCGGGGCGGGGGGAAAGGCGGTGGCGGCGGCGACGATGATTGCCGGGCGGCTCGAGACGCTCGCGATCCTCGCGGTGCTGCTGCCGGGCGGCTGGCAGCGCTGGGGTCGCGGCTAGGGCGCAGAAATCGCGCGCTTTCCTCTGGAAAGATCGGGCGATGCACCTCATATTGCACGAAACGGCGCGCCTTGGGCAGAGGCGCGTGCAGGACTGGCGCGCGACGATGCGCCCAAACCGGAAAGAAGGGCAGGACGATGGCCTCAGACAAGCAGAACCTTCAGGACGCCTTCCTCAACCACGTCCGCAAGGGCAAGGTGCCGCTGACGATCTTCCTCATCAACGGGGTGAAGCTGCAGGGCGTCATCACCTGGTTTGACAATTTCTGCGTGCTCCTGCGCCGCGACGGGCAATCGCAGCTTGTCTACAAGCATGCGATCTCGACCATCATGCCGGGCCAGCCGATCAGCCTCTACGAGGGCGAGGACTGATAGCGCGCATGGGCGGCGGACTGGAGACGAAGGCCGAAGCGACACGCGCCTTCGTGCTGCACCCCGACATCAAGACCGACCGCGACCGCGCGCGCGCCCCTGCCGCGCGGCTGGCCGAGGCCGTCGCGCTGGCTGCCGCCCTGCCGGGGCTCGATGTGTGCGGCGCCGAGATCGCCCCCCTGCCCCGGGTCCACGCCGGCGCGCTGTTCGGTTCGGGCAAGATCGCCGAACTCAAGGCCCGCTTCGCCGAGGAGCGCATCGCCCTCGTGCTGGTCGACGGGCCCGTCAGCCCGGTGCAGCAGCGCAACCTCGAGAAGGAATGGAACGTCAAGCTTCTGGACCGCACAGGCCTGATCCTCGAGATCTTCGCCGATAGGGCACGCACGCGCGAGGGCGCGCTTCAGGTCGAACGCGCGGCGCTCAGCTATCAGCGCACGCGCCTCGTGCGGGCCTGGACGCATCTTGAACGCCAGCGGGGCGGCTTCGGCTTTGTCGGCGGCCCCGGCGAGACGCAGATCGAGGCCGACCGCCGCGCCATCGACGACCAGATCGTGCGCATCAACCGCCAGCTCGAGAAGGTCGTGCGCACCCGCACCCTGCACCGCGCGGCGCGTGCGCGCGTGCCCTATCCGATCGTGGCGCTGGTCGGCTATACGAACGCGGGAAAATCCACCCTCTTCAACCGGCTGACCGGGGCCGAGGTGCTGGCCAAGGACATGCTCTTTGCCACCCTCGATCCGACGCTGCGCGGCGTCGTGCTGCCGGGCGGGCGGCGGATCATCCTGTCGGATACGGTGGGCTTCATCTCGGATCTGCCGACGCAGCTTGTCGCGGCGTTCCGTGCAACCCTCGAGGAGGTGCTCGAGGCCGATCTCATCGTCCATGTGCGCGACATCTCGCACCCCGAGACCGAGGCGCAGGCCCGCGACGTGGCCAAGATCCTCGGCGAGCTTGGCGTGGCCGAGACGACACCCCGGATCGAGGTGTGGAACAAGCTCGACCTGCTGCCGGCCGATGAGGGCGAGGCCCGCACGGCGGCGGCGCAGCGCCTGCCCGGGGTCTGCGCGATCTCGGCCCTGACGGGGGCGGGCATCGGCGCGCTGCTCGACCGGATCGACCGGCAGCTCGAGGATGTCGCGGCCGAGCCGCGCCGGGCGGAACGGCTGAGCCTACCCTTCGCCGACGCCCGCCGGCGGGCCTGGCTGCATGACGCCGGCATCGTCTCGGCCGAGCGCGAGACCGATGAGGGCTGGAAGCTCGACGTCCTCTGGACCGAGCGGCAGGCGCAGGCCTATCGCGCGATCTGACCCTCAGGCGAGCGACAGATCGGCGAGGATCCGCGCCTCGTAGGGGCGAAGGGTTGCGCGCGCGGCAGGAACCTGCGCGGCCGCGACCTCTTCGAACAGCCCGGGAAAGAGCGCCTGCAACTCTGCCCGCTGGGCCGAGGGCAGGCTCGCGACCGCCCCGCGCGAGACATGCAGGCTCTCGCTCGGGATGCCGTTCGACCACACGATCTGGTGGGCATCGAACAGGATGTGGAAATACTCGACCTCCGCCACCTGAACCTGCCGGATCGTGCCGCCGTTCACGAGGTCGATCGCGGCAGCGAGAACCTGCGGGTGCCCGCTCAGGATCTCGGCGCGCCAGCCCTGCAGCAGGATGCGGTGCTGGGGCGAGACGAAGAGATCCTCGCGGTTCCCGAGCGTGCCCGA
>Ga0172372_10010600_pt1 | contig 11783 bp, 5 predicted proteins | sample LakKiv5m_2_FD_114544 | JGI IMG/M metagenome (GOLD analysis project Ga0172372, IMG submission 114544) | Freshwater microbial communities from Kabuno Bay, South-Kivu, Congo - kab_092012_9.5m | ecosystem: Environmental > Aquatic > Freshwater > Lake | place: Democratic Republic of the Congo... | reverse complement strand
TGTGTACGCCTAGGATCTCATCAGTCGTCGCATCAGCAAGGACCTTAACCATCCCATCCGTATCCATAGAAGCTCGGGCACGACCGGAAGCCAAGAAAGGAAACTTTCCAACCTTATAGGCTCTGCCCTGCTCCTTCAATTGCTCTTCGGTATAGCCTACAGCAGCAACTTCTGGCCAGGTATACACCACTCCAGGGATAAAAAGGTAGTTGATGTGTGGCTTTTGTCCAGCGATCGTTTCAGCTACAAATACCCCTTCCTCCTCCGCCTTGTGCGCAAGCATGGCACCTTTTACGACATCCCCGATTGCATAAATATGTGGAACGGCCGTTTGCAAGTGGTCATTTACTTCAATTTGTCCTCTATCCGTAAGTTTAACTCCCGCAGCAGCGGCATTTAGGCCTTCTGTAAAAGCCTTCCGACCAATCGATACGAGCACATAGTCTCCCTTGATTTCCACAGTCTCTCCCTTCGCATTTTCCGCTTTGACGACCACCTCTTTTCCGGGATTTTCTACTCCAGTCACCTTGTGCTTGAGGTAAAACTCAAAGCCGATCTTTTTCAAGGATTTTTGAAGTTCCTTACCCAAACTTTTGTCCATGGTAGGAATAATGGAATCCATGTACTCTACCACCGAAACTTTGGCGCCTAATCGTCCATAGACAGAACCCAGTTCCATCCCGATCACTCCACCACCAATGACGATGAGGTGCTTTGGAATTTCCTTCATTTTGAGCGCCTCTGTGGAAGTGATGATGCGCTTCTTATCGATTGAAATAAATGGAAGGCTTGCAGGCTTGGATCCCGTGGCAATGATGATATTTTTTCCTTGAATAGCAGTTGCCGAGCCATCTGCCTTGGTCACTTTTACGGTGTGTGCATCCACAAAAGATCCGAGTCCATGGTGGACATCCACCTTGTTTTTCTTCATCAAAAACTGAATCCCATCCACATTTTGGGTGACTACCTCGTCTTTGCGGGCGATCATTTGGGGCAGATTGACCGCAAGACCCTTCAAGTCGATGCCATGGGTAGCAAAGGTATGCGCCGCATTGTGGTAATGCTCCGAAGAATCGAGTAATGCTTTGGAAGGGATGCAGCCTACATTTAAGCAGGTGCCTCCTAGCGTGGAATACTTCTCTACCAAGGCTGTTTTCATCCCTAGCTGCGCAGCTCGAATGGCTGCTACATAGCCCCCTGGGCCCGATCCGATTACGATTACGTCGTACATTGTATTGTTGTTGTACCATGTACCAGGTACTAAGTACCAGGTACACGCTAGTTAGACATTCAAACTTTTTTTGAGTTTCACGACCATATTTTGAATATGAGCCAACTCGAGTTCCATTTTTTCAACTACTTCCATTGCCACATACCCGAGTCGATTGGAAAGAACCAATTGAGTATGCAATTCGAAAGATGACACAAGAGAAATGGCCAAGAAGTGATCAAAATCCTTGCTGGTATTTCTCCCTGCTCCCTCCGCAATGGTAGAGGGAATGGAGATCGCACATCGATTCATTTGTGAGACCAAGCCAAACCGCTCATGAGAAGGGAATTTTTCGGTAATCTTGTAAATTTCAACTACTAATTCCATGGCCTTTTGCCAAACGGATAAATCCTTGTAACGATGCATTCTCTTGTCAATTAGGTTAAAAAATCTTTCTTTTTCAGTATTCAAACGGAATGCTTGGCACAAAGAATAGTGTACATTGTATTTGGTACTTTGTACTTTGTACAATGTACATCCTGCTTTACACCCCAAACATCAACCTCGTTGGATCCTCCAGCAATTGCTTCACGCGAACCAGGAAGCTCACAGACTCGCGTCCATCGATGATGCGGTGATCATAGGATAAAGCCAAGTACATCATTGGTCGGATGACCACCTGTCCGTTTTCAGCTATGGGTCGCTCCACAATGTTGTGCATGCCCAAAATAGCGGATTGTGGTGCGTTGATGATCGGTGTAGACATCATGGATCCAAAAACCCCGCCGTTGGTGATGGTGAAGGTTCCTCCCGTCATCTCTTCAATGGAAAGCTTGTTGTCACGAGCCTTTCCAGCCAGACGCACAATCTCCTTTTCGATTTGATCAAAGGAAAGATTTTCAGCATTTCGGATGACCGGTACTACCAAACCTTTGGGTGCCGAGACAGCTACAGAAATATCACAGAAATCATGGAAGACCATTTCACTGCCATCGATTTGCGCATTGACTGCAGGCCATTCCTTCAAGGCCACACAAACAGCCTTGGTAAAGAAGGACATAAAGCCTAGGCCTACGCCATGCTTTTCCTTGAACTGATCCTTAAACTTGGATCTTAGGTCCATGATGGGTTTCATGTTGACCTCATTGAAGGTAGTCAACATGGCTGTTTCGTTCTTTACTGCCACCAAGCGACGAGATACCGTCTTGCGAAGCGAAGACATTTTTTCTCTGCGTACAGCACGAGCACCAGAAACTGCAGTTTGCACAGGAGCAGCGGAAACAGCTGGCGATGGTGTAGTCGCAGGTGCCGGAGCTGCAACAGGAGCTGAAGCAGTCATGGCATCCTCCTTGGTTACTCTTCCATCTTTGCCTGTACCTGCTAAAGTTGCAGAATCAATTCCCTTTTCTGCCAAAATCTTGGATGCAGCAGGAGATGCATGCCCCGTTGCATAGTTTTCTGTGGCAGTCGTTGGCGCTGCCACTGGAGCAGCTGGAGCTGGAGTATTAGCTGCTGCAGGAGCAGCTCCTCGAACTTCAATTCTACAGATTAGCCCACCTATTTCCAAAACATCTCCTTCCTTTGCCACATGGCGTAAGATACCCGTAGCTTCGGCAGGAAGTTCAAAAGTAGCCTTGTCAGAATCCACATCCGCGATGATTTCATCAAGGGTTACCTGATCTCCATCTTTTTTGATCCAGTTGGCCAAGGTCACCTCGGTAATGGATTCTCCAACCGTAGGAACGACCATTTCCTTGATGCTTGAAGCCGGATTAGCGGCTGCCACTGGAGTGGCTGTAGGAACAACCACGGATGTGGTTGGCGTTGGAGCGGCCGCTGCGGTGGTAGCAGACGCTTCGATCACACAGACCAAGCCTCCAATTTCTACGGTATCGCCTTCTTTGGCTTTGATACGCAAGGTGCCAGTTGCCTCAGCGGGAAACTCAAAAGTTGCCTTGTCTGACTCCAGTTCGCAGAGTACCTCATCCAATTGAACCAGGTCTCCGTCTTTTTTAAACCATTGTCCTACGGTAACTTCTGAGATGGATTCTCCTACGGTAGGTACTCTCATTTCTTTGCTCATGGTCTTTATATTTCTCTTTGGAATCGCTTCCTTGGTGTTTTTTACAGATTTTAATCAATAGTTTCCCTAATTAAAGGCTTAGGGCTTGGGCCACTAGGTTACGCTGCTCTTCCACATGCACCTTGTTGTAACCTGTAGCTGGAGAAGCACTTGGCTTTCTAGCAATCACCCGCATCGGAAGTTCCTGATACAGCAAGCGAAGCAGGTAGTTCCAATACCCCATGTTTTCTGGCTCTTCCTGTACCCAAACTACCTCGGCTCCTTTGTAGGATTTGAGGACCTCCAAAAGCTGTGTTTTTGGTAAAGGATGGAGTTGCTCCAATCGCACCAAAGCTACATTTGAGATTTTTTCCTTTTCTCTTACCTCATCTAAGTCAAAATACACTTTTCCGGTGCACAATATCACTCGCTTTACCTTTTTCGGATCTACTGTAGTATCTGGAAGCACTTCTCTAAATCGTCCTGAGGTAAACTCAGCAATTGGAGAAACTACCTTTGGATGTCTCAACAAGGACTTGGGAGACATCACCACGCAAGGCTTTCTAAAATCCCAGGCTTGCTGTCTTCTTAGCATGTGGAAGAAATTGGATGGCTCCGTGATGTTGGCTACCACCATATTGTACTCCGCAGAGAGCTGCAAGAAGCGCTCGGGTCTGGCGTTGGAGTGCTCTGGTCCTTGACCTTCGTATCCATGAGGAAGTAGCATCACTAGCCCATTCATTTTCTGCCATTTCGTCTCGCCTGAAGAAATAAACTGATCTATCATCGTCTGCGCACCGTTGGCAAAATCTCCAAACTGACCTTCCCAGAGGGTAAGGGAATGGGGATTAGCCATGGCATAGCCGTATTCAAAACCAAGAACCGCATATTCAGAGAGCAGGGAGTTGTAGATGTAAAACTGCCCTTTCCGGTCTTTCATCTCTAATAAGGAGTTGAAGGGCTGGTTGGTGTTGGCTTCGTGGATCACTGCATGGCGGTGGGAAAAAGTCCCACGCTGCACGTCTTGACCCGTGAGACGGACAGTCTTCCCTTCGAGAAGCAAGGAACCATAGGCAAGCAATTCGGCAGCCGCCCAGTTCAGCTCTTTGGTCTCAAAGAACATCTCCTTGCGCTGCTTCATTTGCACTTCAATCTGTTTGATTGGCTTAAAACCTTTTGGAATAAAGGTGATTGCCTCGGCTACTTTTTCGATTTGATCTTGGGAAATGCCTGTTTCAGGGGACCGCTCAAAATCTTCAGGCTTGGAGCGACGTAGGTTGGCCCACTCTGTTTCAAATTTGGTAGCTTGGTAAGGCAAAGGCTTCTCCTTTACCATATTCAATCTATCCTGGAGGAGCTGACGGAATTCTTCGTCCATCTGCGTTGCAATCTTCGCATCAAAGTCTCCTCGCTCGATCAGTTGCTTGGTATAAATCTCCCGAGGATTGGGATGCTTGGAAATGATGTTGTAGAGTTCTGGCTGTGTGAATTTTGGCTCGTCAGACTCGTTGTGTCCGTGACGACGGTAGCAGACCATGTCTACAAAGATGTCTTTGTTGAATTTCTGACGGAACTCAGCAGCCAATCGTGCAGCAAATACTACCGCTTCCGCATTGTCCCCATTCACGTGAATAACTGGGGCATCAATTACCTTAGCCACATCCGTACAGTAGATGGAGGTACGTGCATCGTCAAAGTCAGTCGTGAATCCCACCTGATTGTTGATCACAAAGTGGATGGTGCCTCCGGTGTTGTAGCCTTTTAGACCCGCCATTTGAGTGACCTCATAGACGATCCCTTGACCTGCGACAGCAGCATCACCGTGAATCAAGATCGGAAGTGCTTTTTTGGCATCACCATTGTACGCGTGATCAATTTTCGCACGAAGAAAACCTTCAACCACAGGGTCAACTGCTTCAAGGTGAGAAGGATTGGGTGCCAACTTCAGGTGAACTTTAGTATTCCCAGGAGTAACTATGTCAGAAGAGTAGCCCATGTGGTACTTTACATCCCCATCACCCATGGTAAGATCGGGCTTGGCTGTTCCTTCAAATTCAGAAAAAATCTGTTCGTAGGTCTTACCCATGATATTGGCAAGAACATTCAAGCGGCCTCGATGGGCCATCCCAATCATCACTTCCTCCACTCCAAACTGCGCAGCCGTATTGATAACGGCATCTAAGAAGGGAATGGTACTTTCGCCCCCTTCCAAGGAAAAACGTTTTTGACCTAGGTATTTGGTATGCAGAAAGTTTTCAAAAACTACTGCTTGATTCAACTTGGATAAAACTCGTTTTTTCTCCTCGTAGGAAGGAGAAAAAGCCAAGGCCTCCTTCTCTATTTTAGATTTAAACCAGTCCAGCATTTCTGCATTCCTGATATACAAAAATTCAAAACCCATCGGGCCTTCGTAGATGGTCTTTAAGGCTTGAACAATCTGACTAAGGCTCGCTGCACCAATTCCAATTTCTTTACCTGCTTCAAAAACTGTCGCCATATCTTCAGCACCCAATCCAAAGTTTTCAGGATCAATTAAGGGCTTTCGATCTCGACGTTCACGGACTGGATTAGTTTTGGATCTAAGATGTGCACGAGACCGATAGGCATGAATCATGGCGCGCACGCGAATCTCCTTAGGAAGACTTTCCACGTTCATAATGGTGCCTGATAACCGTGCAGGCTGATTTTCAACCGCTGCTGGTACCACAGGAGATCCAGCTCCTTCGTAGTGTGTCAAGGCAAAGTCAAAGCCCTCAAAAAATTCTTTCCAGCTTGGATCGATACTGGAAGAATCATTTTTATAAGCAGCATACATCTCATCGAGGTAAGCCACATGGGCATTAGCGATATAGGTAAATTTATCCATGGTGCATTCTGGTAATAATCAAATCTAAATGGAAAAATTAAAATAGAAAAACTGCTTATTTGCTTTAGCAATTTTATAAAAATATGATAATCAGATTTAGTGTAAGTAACTCAAGAAAATAAGTTTGGAAGTTTAGCAAAATGGGTTGTCGTCCCATCGACAAGCTCCAGATAATTTAAGATTACCAGCAGTACTTAACAATTACATAGTAAAAGGAATATGTTTGAGGATATTCTTTCATCTCGCACCTCCGGAGCTCTGGATAAATATTAATCAAATTTTCTATTGATATAATGCCCCGCAGGGGCATAGTAAAAATCAAGTTTTTCAAAATAATGTTTTCGCGATACCCAATTCAAAACAGTTTCCCAAAAAAAGTACCTAAGCCACCAAATTATAGCAGGAGAAAGGTATTCGGAATACAAGATTCATTAGGAGTAAGGAATACTATCTTTAAAAGGATAACCCCCGTAGAAATACAACGGGATCGAGGAATAGCAATCCTAACTATCCACTATAACATCAACAGCCACCGAGAGAGGTATCTACCAAGAACAAAGTGCCAACGAATGGGTAAAACAAGAAATAACTATCGCACTGATTCTGCAAACAAAAAAAGGCCCCGCAAATGCGGGGCCTTTTATTCAATCAACTTCTATTGATTACTTCAAAGTTGCAGGCCAAGGCTTACCAGCGTTGGATTTAACTTTAACAATCATGAAGTCTCCATAACCATTCGTAACACTGAAGGTAAGAAGATCAGCAGTTCTGCTGATGAACTTCATAGAATAAGGAGAACCGTAACCATCTACTCCGCTCATGCTGAGTACACCGCAAGCATCACTAATTCCAACGTCACCTTTGTAAACATCGTTCTGACATCCGTACAAGCCGAATGTTCCATCAGATACAAGGTAACGAGTAGAAGTACCCACCTTAGTCCAAATAGTCTTACCAGTAAAGGTTTTACCTGGGCAAGTACCATAATCAGATTTCTGATCCGTAGCAGTAAAGTCATACGTACCAGCCAAATCAGATGGACAGATTACAGAAACAGGATACTGGAACGGTGAATCGTAGAAAGGAGCACCCGCTACGTTAGTAGTCACGTTGTTGGAATCGAATTTTCTTCCAAACTTGTCAGTCAAGATCAATTTGAATTCAAATACGTCACCTCCGCTGATTCCAGCAGCTGTCAAACCAACCGCAGCAATAGCTTCTGCAGCAGTGATGGTAAAGTCAGCTCTCAAAAATCGAGTAGTAGTATTTGTCTTGAAGTCAGAAGCCTGAAGGGTCTTAACCAATACATCATTCGTAGGAGTATACTTCAAACCTACACCAGGAATCAAACGTCTGTGACGTACACGGATTTCAACGGTTTGCACTGTCTTGCCGTCTTCTTTATCAACTGCTTCAAGCGTAAGTGCAAACTTAGAGTTCGCCAAATCGAAGAAGTTAAACGTAGTGCTTGTTCTAGCAATGGTTCTCAAGTAAGCCCCGTTATCGAAATCTTTGTAAGGAACGTTAGGCTCTACAAAGTCTCTACAAGAACTTAGAAAGATGAGCGCAGTTGCCAGCAAGGCGAAACTATATTTTAGCGTTTTCATATTTTCTAATTTATAAGGTTAATAAATCCAAGGTGAAGCAGGATTCTTATCCCAGAACACTTGAGTCGCTAGATTCGCCTTCTGAACCGCTTTGGTATTGGTTACCATGTAGTTATTAGGATACAAGAATGATCTTACAAAAGGACCAGTAATCGCTTCCAATCCAGGCTGCATACGAGCAGGCTTTCCAGTTCTTCTGTACAGGTTGAAAGACTCCATACCGTTACCGAACAAAGACAACCAGTATTCTCTACCTACCACGTTCATACGAGTATCTGCAGTAGCTGCAGCATCGTACTGAGCACCTACGTAATTTTGGTAGTTTGTTACCTTTCCATTGAAAGCTGTAGCAGATTCAAATGCAGAGATAGTTGCACCTTCAGGACCAGCTACCGCGAAAGCACGAACATAGTCCATATGCTTCTTGATACCTGATAGCAACAAGGTCTTTGGATTACCAGTAGTTCCCAAAGTGATTGCAGCTTCAGCCAACATAAAGTCCACATAAGCAGCCAACATGATTGGGTGAATACCAGCACCACGCATTCCCAAAGCAGGGTTAGCTACAGGAACACCTGAACTGTTGTCAAAACGACCACCAGCAGGGAATGAACCATAAGCAGTACGCTTCAAACCATCTGGTGGAATACCGTCTGGATCCAAGTGATCACGACCCCAGTACCCTTTGTTACCCGCAGGATTACAGTAAGGATAGTTTCCTACCAAGTAGTGAGGAGGTGCGATCTGAGAGATACACTCTTGCTCATCCACGTTGGTGGTATTGGTCAAAGCTTGACGGTACATGTAGTAACGCACGCGAGGATCGTCAAAACCTTTTTCCACAGTCAAATGGTGCATGTAATCCGTAGACTGGTAATCACCACCACCTGCAGTGTATTGACCTGCAAACTTAGGGTGTCTGGAGTCTGGATCAGCAGCAGTCGTACCAAAACGGAAGACGAAATCATCGCCAGTTCCGATAAGGGCATTCGCTGCAATCAAGGCATTGATTGCATTCTTAGAAGCATCAGCATTCACCAAACGCGTGGTTAAGTGATACTTCAACTTTATCGTGTTTACCAACTTATTCCAACGGGTATAATTTCTACCGTAGAAATAATCGTTAGGTGTACCACCAGAAGTAGCTGCAGTAAAGTGAGCAGAAGCCTCATCTAGCAATTTCAAAGCAGCAGGATAGATTGTAGCACCATCATCAACCTTAGGGTTGAAATTTGCAGGATCAATAGCCTCAGAATAAGGAACATTTCCATAAGAATCTACTAGATCCATCAAGACCATTGCCTTGATTGTCTTTGCGATACCCATGTGTCTTTGCAAATTAGACTTCTCTGCCAAAGGCAACAAGAAGTTGATATCCGCAAGGATGTTTGCATAAGCACTAGACCAAAGGCCGTTTGTAGAACCTGCCGTATAAGCAGCTTCGTACAAGGCTGCACCTTGGTTAATCTGACGGGTCAATCGAGCACCACGGTCAGACACACCATACCATAAACTTTGGTAGTCCAACTGGATACGATTCAAAAGAAAATCCGGAGATGCAGTAGTTGCGTTAACTGCATTTGGGTTTTCCAATAGCTCGTCCAGTTTATCCGCACATGACGTAGCCAATACCATTCCGGTAGCTAGCGTCAGTCCATATATAAATCTTTTCATTGTCATTTCAGTTTGGAGTTAGAATGTAAGAGTTAACGTTCCACCCAATCTACGAGAGCTAGGTCCTGTTACGAAATCAAATCCAAGTCCGTTACCCACACCAGTACCCAATACGTCGGTATCGAAGTTCATGTTTGGCGGGAAATTCAGCGCAAGGAACCATAGGTTAGTACCGCTTACAGCGAAAGAAGCCTTCTTAAATGGAGTCTTAGAGATCAATGAGTTTGGCAAATTGTACGCCAAGGAAACTTCTCTCAAACGAACCATAGATCCATCAAATACGTTCGGCTCGTCAGTTGCTCCCTGGTATCCAGAGAAGAAGTAATCAGCCGCAGAGATTTGACGATCGTTAGGAATGTAACGAGGCGTTCCATCTGCATTGGTACCATCCTGTCTTACACCTGGCATGATGAAGGTCAATTCACGGTCAGCAACTGGATCCTTGGTTACACCACGGGCCAAAGTAGCAGTTACAGTGTTTGACATGATCACACCTTTGTGACGGTATTCCATCATTGCACTCAAGGTAAATCCTTTGTAAGAGAAACTATTGATGAATGAACCAGTCCAAGCTGGGTTTGGATCACCCAATACTACAGGCTCGTTGGTTGGCTTGTGTACACCAGAAGTAAGGATAATAGGCTGCCCTGTAGCAGGATCTCTATCGAAACCAATACCCTTGATGATGTTAAATGGCTGACCAGGAACCGCGAAGTTACCCAAATCGGTAAATCCAGCAATTACCACTTCTTCCAATCCACCACCCAATTCGATTACTTCTGTTCTGTATGTAGACCAGTTGATAGTAGAATTCCACTCAAATCCAGATGCAGTAGAAACTGGAGTTACAGTAGCTTGGAATTCAGCACCACGAGTTCTGATTTTACCGATGTTGATTGCAGTACCTGTAAAACCTGTAGCTGGATCAATTGGAGCATTGGTAATCAAATCTTTGGTGTTCTTCTCATATAGAGAGATGTCAAAGCGCAACTTGTTGTTGAACATCACACCTTCCACACCGAATTCCATTTCACCATGAAGCTCAGGCTTCAAGTTCGGGTTACCCAAGGTATTGGATACCGCGTGAGTAGCAGTCACTGCTCCGCCTATATCGAATGCTCTAGCAGACTGCGCCAATACATTTCGTGTGCTGTATGGGCTAGGATAACCTGCAGATGTACCGTAACCAAAACGGAATTTTAAATCGTTTACAGTAGCAGACTTCCAATCAAACGCTGTGGTAGGAATGAAAGATACAGATCCACCAGGATACAATACACTTCTGTTTTCTTGTTCTACAGTAGAGGTCCAGTCGTTACGAGCAGACAAGTTCAAGAACAAGTAATCAGAGTAATCCAAAGTAATGTTGGTATACACACCGTATCTACGCTCGTCCACACCATAGTTCATGCCACCACCAGAGTAGGCATCGTTACTTGAAGAAGTAGCGAAGTTAGAGTGTCTAAACAATCCGAAAGCCAATTGGCCTTGCGAAGCTACACCAGACTGGATGTAAGAGTCAAATCTAGAGTTTGCACCCAATAATGCGCTCAAACCAAACTTGTCAGAAAACTCCTTCTTCCAATTCAAGATCAAATCTTGGTTCCAGATGGTATTGTTGATGTTGATAGTTCTGTAGTAACCGTTACGGGTAGCCAAGTTGGAAGTAGCCCCACCTTTGTTGTACAAAACCTCTTGCAATTCAGAGTACGTATCTAGACCCAAACGATACGTCATGGAGAAGTTATCGTTGAAATCATAGTTCAATGAAGTAGAGTTGAAGAAACGCTTCACATCAGAGGTGTTCTTGTAATACTTAACCAACCAGTTCGGGTTAACAATATCGTTACCACCTCTAAAGTAAACAGAGCTCTTGTCCACTGGGTTTTCGAACGGAAGGTTTTCCAAGTCCACAGAACGTGGGGTAAACAATACGTGTCCAAACACTGAAGGAATAGCAGATCCTGAACCATACGATGAGTTGGCAGGAGGCGAAACTAGATCTGTAATCGCGAAAGTAAAGGAAGAGTTTACGGAAAGCTTATCGCTAATTGCAGAGTTCAAACCTAGACCAAAGTTGTACTTCTTCAATTCGTTGCCTGGTACAAAACCTTCTTCGTCTGTGTAGCCAAAGCTAGCGTTGAATCCAGTCTTATCACCACCACCTGCTACTTGAATTGAGGTATTGGAGATCAAGCCTTGTCTGAAGAAGATTTCAGAAGGATCCTTATATGCTTTGTATTCGTACTTCACTGGAGTGCCTCCTACTTTACCATCCACCCAGAACTGAGGGAATGCTTCACGTACAGCAGCAACTGAAGAAGAAGCATACGGGTGGTTGATCAACAAACCAGTATCCATTCT
>Ga0172372_10010596_pt1 | contig 11785 bp, 11 predicted proteins | sample LakKiv5m_2_FD_114544 | JGI IMG/M metagenome (GOLD analysis project Ga0172372, IMG submission 114544) | Freshwater microbial communities from Kabuno Bay, South-Kivu, Congo - kab_092012_9.5m | ecosystem: Environmental > Aquatic > Freshwater > Lake | place: Democratic Republic of the Congo... | reverse complement strand
GAGAGGTGTCCGAGTGGTTGAAGGAGCACGCCTGGAAAGTGTGTATACGCCAAAAGTGTATCGAGGGTTCGAATCCCTTCCTCTCTGCAAAAAAACAAAAGAGCGCTTGTTAACAGGGCGCTCTGTTGTTTTTTACAATGGATGAGACCCGAGCAGAGGGTTCGAACCGACGACTAGAAGGAGGAGCTCACGAGTCTGCAAAGCAGCAAGTAATCCCTTCCTCTCTGCAAAATAGACTAACATGTATTAAAATTAATTTCAAATGGAATTATACGTTATAAATTTCAAGTTAGTTTTATATTCAGTTCTACTATTATCCTTAGCGGTTACATTAATTTATTACATTTTCAAACTTGTAAAAATCACCGTTAAACGCATGAAGGAAACAAATAGATTTAGAACGTCGAAATGAGCCACCGTTATCAATAAAAGTTTTACGCATGGCTACAAATGCACGTGCTATGACCACGCTTACCTGATTCGCTTTTTCGCTTCTGATTACCCCAGAAACGGCTGCTACACCCTGTTCGGTAAACACCAACGGGAGGTGACCGCCAAGGCTTTGTTTTGAAGGTATCGCATTTTGCGATACCAAGTGTTCAATTTCTTTCTCATTAAGTTGAAAGACAAAATCAGGTGGAAACCGATTTGGATTTCGCTTGATTTGTTCCCTCAGTCTTATCGGTTTAACATCATAAAATAGGGCAAGATCTTTATCTAATATAATTTGCACGCCCCTAATGGTGTAAATGCTCTTTTCTATTTTGTTAATACTTATTCCCATCTTGTGATTCCATTTGAAACTTGCAGATAGTTTTCAAATTGTAATATTAAATGGATCATTTGTGAAATGCGATTTTGACATCTAAACTTCCTCCAAAAAGAACTGTATTTATCGCAAAGATTTAAATCCATCCCCCGAAAAACCCATCAAATACTATCTTATTTACCTAATTCATTATAATTCAGGTCTTGACATATTTAAAATATTGACCTTTCAACATATTCAGTTTTCTCTGCCAAATCAAAATAATTTATAAATACACCCTAACTTGCGACACCAAGTCAGGGTTTGGAAATATTAGAATTTCATGAGAAACAGAATCAGAATTTTTTTACTCTTCTTGATCGCATTATTAACTGCAACAACACATCATCTGATTGGGCAAGGATTCAATATGTCCGCATCCTCGTGGAACACACCGCTTACTTTAGATAAAATCACCGATTTTTCTTCTGGCTTTAAACATACTACCATGGACATCAATGGAGATGCGAAGCCAGACCTGGTGGTAACTTACGACAATGGATACCTCGGCTCAGTGGGGAATTTTCGTTGGGATGTCTATATGAATTTATCTTCGGTGAGTGTTGAAAATTTAACGAAGCATCGTTTAACGGTAAAATCTTTTCCTAATCCTACTAACGATTTAATCTATGTAGAAGTGTTCGATTCGCCTTTGCAATCGGTCAATATTTATAATAGTTTTGGTCAAGATATTTATAAAGAAATGCATTTAAATACGAATAATTTTAGTTACAACTTGAAAAATTATCCCACAGGAATGTACTACATAAAGCTTCAAAGCAATGAGGAGTTTAATACTATAAAAGTCCTTAAAAACTAATAAAAACATGTATAATCACACAGCCACCACACATATGACCAAGCAAATTTTTCTATTCTTGACCATCATTTTCAGCAGCCAGATAAGAAATTTACACGCTCAAAATTGGAGTGAATTAATAAAAACTGTAGCTTCCGATAGACAAACTAACGATCGATTTGGATATTCGGTTGCCATTGATGGAGACTATGCAATTGTGGGTGCTTATTTAGAAGACAATATTTACGGAAGCGGAGGTCAATCCTATAAAGACGCAGGTGCGGCATATATCTTGAGTAATACAAGCGGAAAATGGACAGTGGTTCAAAAAATCACTGCCAAAGACAATGCAGTTGAAGATATGTTCGGTACTTCCGTTTCCATTTCAGGGAATGTTGCAGTAGTAGGTGCACCGGGCAAAAATTCAGTAATTACAGGTGGAACAGTAATATCCAATGTTGGAGCTGCCTATATTTTTGAAAACCAATCGGGAACTTGGACACAGGTAAATAAAATCATGGCCTCTGATAAAGAAGTCGGGGATGAATTTGGGACTTCCATTGGTATATCTGGTGATTTTATCATTGTTGGGGCACCCTATGAAGACCAAGCCTTGAATGGTTTAACAACTTTAAATAAAGGTTCTGCGTATATGTATACCAAGGGAGAAAATGGTTGGAATCAAATTCAAAAATCCCAAAAAATAGTAGGTTCTCAATTATCCAGCGGTGCTAATTTCGGTTGGACTGTCGCTATATCAGGAGATTATGCCATTGTGGGAGCTCCGAGAGATCAGGTTAACATTGGTGGAAATTTAATCAACGATGTTGGTGCTGCATACATTTGGAAAAAACAAACTAATGGTAATTGGACAGAGTTAAAAACACTCACTGCTTCAGATAAAACAACAGCCGATGAATTTGGAAATTCGGTTTCTATTTCTGGGGATTTTGCCATTGTTGGAGCCATGTTAGAACAACACAACGAAAAAGGCAGTGATAAACTAGTTGCTTCAGGTTCAGCCTATATTTTTGAAAAAAATTCAGATAAATGGACCCAATCCAGAAAGATTGTCGCTCCAGACCGAGCACAGGATGATCAATTTGGAGTGGCCGTCTCCATTTCTGGCGAATATGCCATTATTGGGGCTAACAATTCAAATTCAGCCTACGTTTTTAGAAACATTCAGGGCACCTGGACCCACGCATCAAAATTAGCCGCTTCAGATGGAGATGGAGGTGATATGTTTGGATACGCTGTGGCAATTTCTGGAGACCATGCTTTAGTGGGCGCCCACTTTGAAGACAAAAATGCCAATGGAACCAATTCACTTATCGCTGCTGGTTCAGCTTATTTCTTCAAGAATTGCATTGTTCGAAAACGAGACACACAAACTGTATGTAACTCATTAACTTGGATTGACGGTAAAACTTACACTGAAAACAACAACACCGCAACATACACCATTACAGGTGGTGCTGCAAGTGGTTGTGATTCCATTATTGAATTATATCTTACCGTAAACAGGGTTTCAGATAATAGCACTACGGTTTCGGGTACAACGATATCTGCCAATAATTCACAAGCCACCTACCGATGGCTAAATTGCAACAACAACTACTCTCCCATTCAAGGACAAACAAATGCTTCCTATAAACCAGAGGTGAATGGAAGTTATGCCGTTGAATTAACGGAAAATAAGTGTACCGATACCTCACTTTGTGTTGAAATTTCATCTCTTGGAATCATTGAAAATGAAATTGGTTTGGATCTAATGATTTTCCCAAATCCCACAACCGGAAATCTTTCTATTGACTTGGGAAATATTTGCAGTCAATCTGAAATTTCAATTTCAGATATTAGGGGAAAAGTCCTTGAAATTCATTCTTTTTACAATTCGCAAAAATTCAGCCTTTACATGCCTGAATCCCCAGGAATCTATATAGTCAACATCATCTCCGATGGCAAGAAAGCAGTCATAAAAGTGATTAAAGATTAAAATCACTCAATTTCTATACCCCTGAAGAATAGCGTAACACAGAGTATTTAAGTTACTACAGATTGCTAATGACCCACTGTTGAAACGAACACATGGGAATATTTTTCATCCAGTCTTGAAGAATATAGGGTGAAAGTGAAGTTCGTATGCATTCTTTCGGAAAGTATTTTTCGTAATAGACTCTTAAACTACGTGACTTTAAATTTTCGGAGGATTTAACTTCAATCGACGATTCAAAATTAAAATACGCAGCATGAAGTGGTCGGGTTTAATTTGACTTTTTTCAAGTCCAATATTTCCCGACCACATCAGTTTAGAATCGTTGTGAAATTTGCAAAACTTTCATTCCCTAATTCTCTGAGAGATTTGTCAAATTTAAGAACCTAAACATAGCTTTGACATCATAAAATATTTTTTATTTTATTAACACTTTTCGTTAATCTTATTATATTTGCCATGGAAATAAGTTTTGCTAGTCGAAAACTAAAAAAACAATTGACTGACCCAATATCAGCAATAAAACATTTTGGGATTTTGGCTAGGAAAATCAACCAAAGAATACAAGAGTTGGCAAGTTCTGAAAACCTGGAAATGATTCGCAAAATTCCTGCTGCAAAATGTCATGAGCTAAAAGGTGATAGAACGGGCCAATTTGCCGTTGCAATATCTGGGAATTACCGTCTGATATTTGTTCCATTACTAGAAAATAATGAATCAACCCAATGGTCTAAAATCACCAGAATACAAATAATAAAAATTGAGGATTACCACTAATAGAAATCTGTATGTCATCAAAATCTAAAAATGCTGAGTTATTTTTCTCCCCACCAGGAGACACCATAAAAGAACACCTTGAATTTGAAGGCATGTCGCAGGCGGAATTGGCCGCACGAATGGGGAGACCTAAAGAAAAAATAAATGACCTAATCAAAGGACGAGAACCCATTACCATTAAAACTGCTTTTCAACTTGAGAAAGTTCTTAATGTACCAGCAAAATTTTGGCTAGTAAGAGAACAGAACCATCAAATTCAATTGTTTGAATTTGAACAACAAAACAAATATTCAAAAGAAAAAAAATGGCTCTTGACTTTCCCTATTGAAGAAATGCAATATCTAAATTGGATTCCTAAATCAAAATCAGTTGCCGACCAAATTAATCTCTTACTGAATTACTTCAGAATAGCATCACCCAATGAATGGGATAAAATTTATTCAGAGGCTCAAAAAACAGTTTCATTCCGATTAAACATAACATCAACTTATTGTCCGAATAGCACAGCTGCTTGGTTAAGACAAGGTGAAATCCAATCAAAAGAATTAGAAATTCGAGAATATAATTCTAAAAAATTCAATAATTTTATCAGAAACATAAAAACAGAATTTGACTCTCAGAAAACAGACTTTAAAAAAGCAATTCAACAAAAATGTGCAGCAATGGGCGTTGCCTTGGTTTTTACTCCCAATTTATCTCAAACAACCATCATTGGCGCTGCGCGTTGGTTCTCGAAAAAACCTTTGATACAAATCTCAGAAAATCTAACTGATAAAAAACAAATCTGGTTCACCTTCCTTCATGAGGCGGCACACATCATTCTGCACAACAAAAAGGAAATTTACATAGAAAACAATAGTAGTCATCAAGCTAATGAAACTAAAGAAATAGAAGCCGATGAATTTGCTACTAGACTGTTGAACACTTTATTCAAATAGCACCAACACTCACTTCCTCCCAAACATTTCCTTTGCCGTGTCCTCAAAAATATTTAAAGCGCGATCAGAATCTGAACGGGTGATGATCAATGGAGGCAAAGCAATCATGGTGCTATAATCCCAAGAAGCACACCACATAAGTCCGCGTTTCAACATTTTCAGCAGAAAACGCATGCTTAAACCCGGGTTCTCATTCCAATCTACCCCAATCATTAGTCCGCATTGCCGAACATCAAAATCGCGTCCAACGGCATATTTATTCAATATCTCACGGAGGGATTGCCCTAAATATTCGCCCTCAAATCTAGCGTTCGCAATGAGTCTTTCGTCTTCAATGATTCGGATATTTTCAAGTGCAATTTTACAAGCGAAAGGCGTCCAAGCAAAACTAGCCGATACGTCGTCTGAAGAACGACTCTTTTCCAATTTATCGGCATTCATAACTGCAGCGCCAATGGCCGCATAACCACCGCTTAATCCTTTTGCCATTGACACACCATCAACCGTAACATTCAAAGTTTGGTGTGCAAACCAAGAACCCGTTCTACCCATTCCCGTGAGTACCTCATCAAAAATCAATGCTACGCCATGTTCTCTACAGATTTCTTCAATTAAGGCAAAATACCCATTGGGCGGAACGATCACTCCCCCACTTCCGATGATCGGCTCGGCAAAAAACGTTCGAATGTTGGGATTATCTTTTAATTTCGACTCTACCGCAGAAGCACATTCAAACCTGCAACTTCCGTGTTTTTGTCCCCAGGGACATTTATAGCAATGTGGGGGTTGAACTTTGAAGGTGTAATATTGATTTCTCACTGGAGGCAAATTAAATTTCTTCATCTCCCCTAGTCCGATGGTGGCGTGCGTTCCTCCGTGGTACGACATTTCAAACGACAGAACATCACCTTGATTGTCAGCGAACAACGACTTCAACACAATTTCATTGGCATCCGCACCTCCGGTAGCTCTCATGCAAATTGCGGGCGAAAATCCCACCAATTTACTCAATGCCTCTCCGAGGTTAGCTGACTCTTCGGTGGGCATCCATGGTGGACAATAATTGCTCTTATTCAATTGTTCTTGCATGACCGACAGCATCTTGGGATGTTGCCAACCAATGTTCGTCACACCGTATCCAGAGCTAAAATCCATGACTCTATTCCCTTCAATATCTTCAAAATACATCCCTTTGGATGTATGAAAAGCTGCAGGATAAGATATATCAGTAATTTGAAATTGTTTTGTTTTTTGAGAGATTGACTTATTTGAAGACATTCCGGCAAGTTAACCACCGTTAGCATCCTTCAAGTTGCAATAATCCGTAATTGAAAAATTATTAGTTGCAAAAAATGCAAATACAACCTCAATAAATCCGCTCAATCTCAATGGTATTATCAAAATAACCGCTTCCAACGATACAGGTTACTCTATAACATTTATTGTTGGTTTGATCGTTGATAAAACAACGTTGAATACTTCCATGATACAAGAAATTGGCGGCGCTTTGTAAGTACATCCACGATGTACCAACCGTTGTGGAAGCAAATCCAATGCCGGTTTCAGAGCCAATTCCACCTGTACCACCAACACTGCTTGACACAAATAAATTGAAGGTTGAACCTGAAACGGTAATACTTCCAGATACGGTTGAAATTTCCAACGATCTATTGCCCGAGCTTGAAAATCGAACCTTTAGATTGTCTAATTGAACCACATCACCCGCATCAGCCAAAACAGTTATGGCATTCAACGTACTCATCCATTGTTGTCCATTGTAATAATACATACAATTGGCATTGGTATTATAGACCTGCAACCCTTGAACCGGACTAGCTATGGCCAACATTTGGGCGTTTGTCATTCTTGGAAACAACACCCCTTTGGTGGTTGAGTTTATTTCTAATTTTGCCGCGCTCGATGGTGTAGAAGTGCCAATGCCTACCTGAGCCTTGATGGATTCCTCCATGAAAAACAACCCTAAAATGATGATCGGCAAACTTTTCATGTCTTAATTGAATTCTTCGATTTCGATGGTGGTTTGAGAGGCGGTGGCAGGCCCTGCAACAATATTCACTTTATAAAACTTCAAATTGGTTTCATCGGTGAACCAAATTTGCTGAATGTTCCCTCTAGAATTGAAATTAAGTCCGCTCTGAAAATACGAAAAAGACGCTGTAAAATTCTCAGATTGTCGCATATATCCTCCCATATTCGAAGTAGCTGAAGAACCAAGAGTAACTGAAGTATTTGTATACAAACACACACCAGTAACCGAAGTGGTACCAGATTTAAACGCCAATTGACCGCTGGAGTTTCCTGAAACAGGCAAACGAACCATGAGATTTCCCAAAGTCACCGTATCTCCTTTTTCAACCATTCTGCTGATGAACTTCTTTTCACTGAGCCAAGCACTTCCGTTGTAAGTATAAATGCAACTGTTCGTGGTATTGTACACTTGAAGTCCGGCCACAGGAGTACTTATATTCAACATTTGAGTGTTGGTCATGCGCGGAACTAAAACTCCTTTTGAGGTTGAGGTCACATCCAAAGCAGAGGAAGCTGCTGGACTGTTTGTTCCAATGCCTTGCTGTGCCAATGTTTTCTTGGGACATAAACCCAGTAAAAGCATCCCCAGAAAAAACAAACGTGCACTCATTAATTCAAACGTTTAATGGAGATAAAATTATTCAAATACCCACCACCCACAGTAAAAATGATGTGATAGGCCCTGCCATTGGTCTCATCCAAAATATTTAACAATTGCGTGGAACCGTGAAATCCGAGATCTAAACCAGGCCAAAAATTGACAAAAGTAGTACCTATGGAAGCAGATTGACGGATGAAAGTCTCGTAGGTAGCCGCAGAACCTCCAGTTGCTGTTGCCGAAGTTCGGTACAAAATCTCCTGTGTTCCTGACATAGAAATAGTTCCCGACACCGTTGCAATTTGCAAAGAGTTATCAGCAGTTGACACGGGCATCCTTACTTGAATATTATCCAATTGGACCGGTGAATTGGTATTGACGAACTTAGATATTTTCTCCTCCTTAGACATCCAAGCATTGCCGTTGTAGGTATAAATGGAACCTGCATCGGTATTAAAAATCATCAGTCCATTTGCGGGGGAAGTGATAGCCAACATCTGAGTGTTGGTCATACGCGGATATAAAAAACCTTGGGAAGTAGATGAAACATCTAGCATTTTCCTAAATTATCTCGGCACTATTACCATCCTAAATCCTACCCGAGAATCCCCTTTATACTTTGGCAGCGCCGTATAACTCAAAGCCCAAACGCAAGGCTGAGGATCCATAAATGACCCACCCTTAATGACGAATAATTTCTGCAAACCACTCACCGTTGGTGTACACGTCCATTCAGCCACATTTCCATGCAAATTGTACAAACCATTTTGATTCGGAAAATAGGAATACACCGGTGCGGTGAGCATGTGTCCGTCGCTCGACATATGATCATTGGGCGACTTTTGGTCTTTGTATGCGTTATAATTCAGCAAAAACATGCCCTTGCTGTTTCTTGTAAACGGCAAATACGGCGCATACCCTTTCAGTCTTTTATTGTTTCTGGGGATATACATGGCGGCAGCAACAAACTGTTTTTCCGATGGCAATGCGTATTTCCATTGACTTGATTTTAATTGTTTCGATCTCCAGTTGCAATAGGCCACAGCTTGTTCATGCGAAATTCCTACCACCGGAAAATTCTCGTATGCCTTATGTGCAAAGTAATATTCCGACATGGGCTTCATTAGTCCTTCGGGAAAATCATCCATCCAGCATCTGAAACTTGGCAAAACCTGTACGCCTTCAAATTCTATGTTGTTTCTACCTTGATTGGCAATCCAAACTTCTATCAATGAGGTGCAAGATGTACAGGTGTCTAGTTGTAAAAGTTTTGCCAAATCTTCCACTCTGTTACCAGAAGAACGGCCCTTTATATTGGCATCAACTGCTGCGAAAACAAACTCCCACCACTCTTTATTTGAAACTTCGGTTTCACTCATCCCGAAGGGTTCTATATCAGGCATTACAATCAAATTATTTGGTCCACCTGCGGTATCTATGGCGCTGAAATAGGCAGCCCCGGTAGAATCCCAAGCATAAACCACCATCCTGTTAGCCACTTTCACTTCAACTGAGTTGATGGTTTTAAATCCTTTGACTTTGGGCACTTTGGGCGCTTTGGTAGCTTTAGTCGCATTAGTCTCTTGCGCAAATTGCGCAGCACAAAGCGAAGCCATTGAGAAAACTACTAAAAAGAAATATCGCATGATGAGAAAACGCAATTGGCAATGAATTATTCTTTTTTAATCCTTAAACCCACCTACCTCAACCCTGTGCGGGGTGAAAAAACTCGGATTGCCATATTGCCAACGCGCATCTTCAGATAATTTTAACTGCTTCAAAAACACCGATGCATCTATGATTCGCTCTTCTGATTTTAGTCCAAACGTACCATCACCAAAGCTGTGGTTCAATCTCATACCATATTTGCGTGCCAATTCACCATACTCGGGCAACCACTGATAGTTTTTGGGTTTCACTAACATTTCACCCGACAAATAGGTAACCGCCTGATATCGTGGCCTATCAAACTCCACGGCCTGATGCGCACTTTCTATCCATCCTTTTGCCAACCAATTTCTCATTTCAAGGTAAATCTGATCTTTTTGAGATTCATTAACCATCAAGGTAAAATAAGCATCATCAAATCGCGCTTCTTGAAAAAGATTGCCCTTTTTCTGCATCCTTTGGATGCGTTGAGTTCTTTCCAATGGACCTACAGCCGCCAACTTCACCAAGAATAACGTATCTACAAATCGATAGCCTTGATAGGTTTTAAACTGCGGATATTGCTTCAGAAAATAATTCGCCTTTCCCATTTCCATCAGTTCTACCATGAACATTGACGTGCTCATATCCTTATTAAAATCTAACAAATAGTTCGAAAGTTCTCCGCTCTTGAACATCAACGTGTCTACATCTGGCGAAAGCCAAACTACTTGAAATCCCGACGATTCAGCCCCGAAAACACGCTTTTTAACACCCTTCGATATTGCCCAAATTTCAGGATCTTGAACCACAGTCCCTCCACGCAACACTTGAAACTGATAATTTTTAGAGTATATAACGTCTTTATGTCCTTCAGCGTAATGCCAATGCCCAATTTTCAACAAGGTATCATTCAACCGCAGGCATTTCCCATAATTCACATCCTTTTCAATCACCCAAAACCAACTCTGTGGCGTGGTCATAAACTCATATCGAGGTTCCTTATTCACCAACAAATTCCCATCTACTACCCAATATTTTGCCCCAGCTCTCACACTAAAACCATCGCCAAAGTCATACTTAAACTCCAAATATTTCTCCTCAAAAGGCAATCGATAAACATTGCCCGTATACAATTTCGACACTCCCAACTCCACCACAATCCATCCCGAATCTCCCGTATTCAATTCATTCGGACCACTCACACTCCTGAATTCCAACAATTCTTCGTAGGCCGGTTTCATCCATTCCAACTTTGGCAACCGCACCCGCTCACTCCCTCTGTTATAAACCCTCAGACTATCCCGAAACACATAATCCTTCCCTTTCATTTCCACCCATTGGGTTGGTTTCTGTAGGATAATTACTCGGGGATATTTCTTCACAGGCTGAACAACCTTGGGTTCCTCTACTTTTTTGGGCAATTCAGATCTAACGTTACCATAGTCATCAGGTTGCCTAATATCATGATGCAAATCAAAATTGAATTTTTTTAAAGTATCCAACAGATTCAGAGTCACAATTTTGTAGGGACCAGTATGTCCGCACAAGAAATCACCTTTAGACGCATCAATGGGAAATAACTTGGTAAAATTCTCAGGCAAATTGCGGTTGTTTTTCATGGCCTCCACTTTGATGAACCATTGAGGCAATTTTTTGTGATTATAATTCCTCGAATCAAAAAACAGCACATACAAATTCCCCTTGATGGGCAATCGGTAAAATTGATCTACAGCCTTCAGTCCAGTTCTTCTACCCACTTCGTTGGCCCAAAACTCAGACTCCTTCAAAGGCACACCACTTGCACTTACCAAGGTCAATTTCAATCTTTCAATGTTCACGGTATCTTTCCCTTCCACCACCTTCACCACAAACGCCTGTAAATAATCATAACCACAACGCTGCGCACTCAAAACACCTGCAAACAAGTTCAAAATCAACCAGAAATAAATTCTCATAAGGCGCTTAATACGGTTAGTGGTGCAAAGGTAAATGAATTTTCGGCGGTCAGCGGACAGCGGTCAGCGGACAGCCTTCAGCCAAAGACCAATGTCGGTGCCTGAAATATGTTGACCGTTTTAAAGGATTAAAAACAAACTTTAAAACGATAAACAACATGGCAACAAGACAACAATTTGAACTTAGCACTGCGGAACGCAGAAAGCGAGTATTC
>Ga0172372_10010592_pt1 | contig 11789 bp, 11 predicted proteins | sample LakKiv5m_2_FD_114544 | JGI IMG/M metagenome (GOLD analysis project Ga0172372, IMG submission 114544) | Freshwater microbial communities from Kabuno Bay, South-Kivu, Congo - kab_092012_9.5m | ecosystem: Environmental > Aquatic > Freshwater > Lake | place: Democratic Republic of the Congo... | reverse complement strand
TTTCTTCAATTCGGAAACGACTTGTTTCTTATCCGCCGAAACCTCGTAATTGGGATGGAAATCATTTTCAATATCCACGGAAAGACCCTTTTTCGCAAGGTCACGAACATGACCAAAACTAGATTTCACAACAAAGTCTTTTCCAAGGTATCCCTCGATGGTCTTTGCTTTTGCAGGTGACTCAACAATTACGAGATTTTTTGCCATTTCGGTTTTCGATTTTAGTTTGAAGCTGGTTGAACGGGTGTAAAATTAAGTGTAAAAGTTTCCAATTCACAAACCCTTATCCGGCCCTTTTTGTTCCTATATATATTTTAACCATAGGTTAAAGAAAATTTCCTGATTGCAAACTTTTCTTAAAATCTTTAACGAAAGACCGAAAAAACAAAACTGACATTTTGACACACTTTTAATAATTGGTACTTTTGCACTCCTTAAAAACGAGTAAAGCAATACCGATGACAGAGCACGGGCAAAACAAAGTGATTGATGAAGGCCGGCAGGGTGAAGCCCTTCTGATCGAACCGACTCAGACCGGACAAGGAAAGAAACTTTATGTGGAAAGCTATGGCTGCCAGATGAATTTCTCCGATAGCGAAGTGGTCGCGTCGATCATGTCGAACGAAGGGTATTCAACGACCCGAAATATCGATGAAGCTGATGTGGTATTGATCAATACCTGTTCTATTCGTGAAAATGCAGAAACTCGAGTGCGAAATCGTTTGACCGAATTCAAACATCGAAAAGACCAGAATCCCGATCTTGTTGTGGGAATTCTGGGTTGCATGGCAGAGCGCCTGAAAAAATCTTTACTTGAAGAAGAAAAGCTTGTGGACCTGGTGGCCGGACCTGATGCCTACCGCGACCTTCCCAATCTCGTGGAAGAAGTGGGAACAGGACAAAAAGCGGTGAATGTATTGTTGTCTCGTGATGAAACGTATGCTGACATCTCCCCGGTTCGCTTGGATCAGGGAGGAATTTCAGCCTTTGTAACCATCATGCGTGGTTGTGACAATATGTGTTCCTTCTGCGTTGTGCCATTCACTCGTGGAAGAGAACGTTCAAGGGATCCGCATACGATCGTGGAAGAATGCCGGGATCTGTTTGCAAAAGGATACAGAGAAGTCACTCTTTTAGGACAAAATGTAGATAGCTATCGCTGGAATCTGACATCCAAAGGAGAGATTAAAGATGCCGGTCAACCTACAACCAATTTTGCGCAACTCATGGAAATGGTGGCACTTGTATCACCTGATCTGCGCGTACGTTTTTCCACATCACATCCGAAGGATATGACGGACGAGGTTCTGGAAATCATGGCCACCTACGAAAACATTTGTCCTTACATACATTTACCTGTGCAGTCAGGGCATACTGATGTGCTTTACCGCATGAATCGTGGCTATTCACGTGAATGGTACCTGGAGCGCATCGATGCGATCAAACGAATAATTCCTGATTGTGCCATATCCACGGATATCATTACCGGTTTTTGTGGCGAAACAGAAGATGAACATGCGGATACGCTATCTCTGATGGATATTGTCCAATACGATTTCGCCTACATGTTCAAGTATTCTGAACGTCCGAAAACACTTGCAGAAAGGCGTTTTGAAGACGATGTTGCGGAAGAAATTAAAGGACGCCGTCTGAACGAGGTCATTGATAAACAACTGGCTCATTCTCTGGCCTCTCACAAACGTCAGATCGGAAAAACCGTGAAGGTGCTTGTTGAAGGCAAATCAAAACGATCAGATGAACACATGTGCGGCAGAGACGGTCGAAATTCTATGGTCGTTTTTCCTGCCGGGAATTTTGATAAAGGCACTTACGTCATGGTGGAGATTAAGGACTGCACCTCTGCTACCCTGCTCGGCGATGTCATAGAAATTCTTGAACCCGCTCAAACAGTTTCAGTATGAATCTGCAACAAGTCAAACAACGCTTCGGAATTATTGGCAATGCGCCACTTTTAAATCGAGCACTCGAAGTTGCTATCCAGGTGGCACCTACAGATATTTCTGTACTTGTAACCGGAGAAAGCGGAACAGGAAAGGAAATTATCCCTCAAGTGATCCATCATTTGAGCTCAAGAAAACATGGTGAGTACATCGCTGTAAACTGTGGAGCCATTCCAGAAGGCACGATCGATTCTGAATTATTTGGTCATGAGAAAGGAGCCTTCACAGGTGCACAGGGAAGCCGACAGGGTTATTTTGAAGTAGCCAACGGAGGCACTATTTTTCTGGATGAAGTTGCCGAATTACCCATGCAGACTCAAGTACGTTTATTGCGTGTACTGGAAACGGGGGAATTCATTCGTGTAGGTTCTTCGAAGGTGATCAAAACGAACGTTCGTGTTGTAGCCGCGACGAATGAAAACATGCAGCGAGCAATTGCCTCCGGGAAATTCAGAGAAGATCTTTTCTATCGTTTGAGTACGGTTCCGATTGCTTTGCCTCCTTTGAGAAATCGTGAGGAAGACATTCATTTACTTTTTAGAAAATTTGCGAATGATTTTGCAGACAAGTATCGTATGCCGGCAATCAAACTAACGGAGGATGCCGTAGAGCTTGTGAATCATTACAGTTGGCCGGGGAATATCCGACAATTGAAAAACCTGGTGGAGCAACTTTCCGTAATCGAAACAAAACGGGAACTCAATGCGCAGGCTATTCATGCCTATTTGCCAGCAGAAGCGGAAAAGGTACCTTCCGTTATGAATGAAGCGGGTGCAGAAAATTTCTCAGAACGTGAACTCATGTACAAGTTTTTATTTGACATGAAAAAAGATCTCACCGATCTAAAAAAGTTGGTTGTAGAACTTTTGGCTCAAGGCGGCGAACTCAATCTGAACACAGATCAATCGGCGATGGTAAATCGTTTCTTTCAGGATGTAAATTCAACTGGAGTAGTTCAACCAAGGATCCTACCTCCGGCTACTGAACAGCCCGTTCAAAACTACAATGGTCCTTCTAATGAATTTGACTTCGAAACCCATGAAGTAATTGAGGAATCGCTTTCTTTAGAAGACCGCGAAAAAGAATTGATCCAGAAAGCGCTCGATAAACATCGCGGCAAGCGGAAATACGCTGCGGCAGAACTGGGAATTTCTGAACGAACACTTTATCGCAAGATCAAAGAATACGATCTGATCGACTGATGAGATCTCTTATCCCCATATTGATCCTTTTACTTACGCTCTGTTCTTGTTGGCCAAGCAGCGTTTCATTTGTAGATAACGGCTCCATGCCACCGGAGTGGAAGACATTTTCCGTGAAGACGCTTGAAAACAGTGCACCTAACACGCCCATAAGTTATGCCGCACAATTATCTGAGCAACTCAAAGATGGTATTCAAAATAATACACGATTGCTACTGAACCCAGAAACAGGAAAAGGAGAAATTTACATTGAAGGTAAAATAACGAACTACAGCGTTACCCCTGTTGCGATCCAGCAAGGAGACAATTCCGCAAAGAACAGATTAAGCATTACCGCTCAGTTCACTATTTTCGTCTCGTCACCTCAAGAAGACAAGATGAATGTCAACAGCACACGTTTTATCGATTACGATTCAAACACAGATCTCGCGACCGTTGAACGGACACTTTTGGAGGAAATAAACACACAGATCGTTCAGGATGTGATCAATAAACTGCTATCGAACTGGTAATGCTGAATATAAACGATATCATTCAACGAGTAAATCAACCGTCCTTGTGTTCAATCGAGGATCTGGATGATTTAAGACTGATGTCTGAAAAATTTCCGTTTTCACAAGTATTTCCTATCCTTTACTTGAAAGCGTTATCGAACAGAAAGGATATTCGCTTCGAGGAAGAATTAACCAAATATGCTTATCGCATTACCGATCGGGCTCAGTTGTATCAGCTTGTTCTCGAGACTACCGTTTCCAATAAGTTATCAGAAGCAGAAGCAAAAACAGAAACAGAAACAGAAACAGAAGTTAAACCGGCTGGAATTGATGATTCTGTGGATAACACTTTTGAAGAAGCAACTTCAACAGTACTTATCGACGAGACTACGGCACAAGTTTCTGTTGCTGACACCCAAGAGCAGTCTGAAAGTCAAACTCAAGAAACAAACAAACCTGAGGACATTGAAGAGGTGGAACTTATTCCTCTGAACATCCGTGGGACAGAAACTGAAGTTCCTGAACAGGATGATCACTCTGAAAACACCTCGCAGTTTGAAAAAGAAATGATTGCGGAAACGATTGCTTCCGGATACGAACTTACGCTTCAGCAAAGCGATGCGCAGAGTGAGAATGAGGATCAGAGTGAGAATGAGGATGAGAATGAGAATCAGAGTGAGGAACAGAAGGAGAATGAGGATCAGATTGCGAGTGTGAGTGAAGAGGTTGTAGTTGAGGAAACTGAAGGCAAAAGATCATTCTCTTCGTGGCTACGTTCAAGTGAAAACGACGTGCAGCCAATCATCGATGAAGAAAAAGCAAGAATAGACTCCATTTTGGAGAACTTCCTCGAAAATCAACCAAGCATCAGCAGACCTAAAAAAACAGAGATACCTGAAGAGAAACCGAAAAAAGAATTCTATTCGGCAGCCAGAAAGGCGAAAGAAAGCATCTTGATGGAAAACATGCCTGTCAGTGAAACGCTTGCGAAGATTTTTGCGTTGCAAGGAAATTATCCAAAGGCAATTTTTGTTTATGAGCAATTACTATTGATAAATCCCGAAAAAAAGACTTTCTTTGCAACCCAAATTGAAGAATTAAAGAAAAAATTAACGAGTTAAACATGGATATTCTATTCTCAAGCTTAATTATTCTGGCCAGCATCCTGCTGATCCTTGTAGTATATGTTCAAAATCCAAAAGGTGGAGGATTGAGTTCTGATTTTGGTGCAGCTCAGCAAATGGGTGGCGTTCAGAAAACGAATGACTTCATTGACAAAGCAACCTGGACACTTGCGGGTGTAATTATGGTTTGTAGCATCGCGTTGACGATTAAAAGTAAAACTCCGGATCCGGCAGCTCAGCAGCAAATGCAACAAGAACAAAACCAACAGGGACAACAAGGACAGGGTCAACCGCAGGGACAAGGTCAACAGGCTCCGAAAGGAAAGTAATTTTCTTCCAACGATATTAGAATGTCAGTATGTCATACATGCTGACATTTTTTTTGTCCTAATGTTTCGATTAACGAAAAATTGTCGCAATACACGCTGTGGCATAAAATTCGACAAGAGGCGGCGAACTTAAAAATTTACAAATACATATGTCAACAAAGTTTAAGCCTTTGGCGGACAGAGTTCTTATAGAACCGGCGCCTGCAGAACAAAAAACAGCAAGTGGTATCATCATTCCTGACACAGCGAAAGAAAAGCCATTAAAAGGGACTGTCATCGCTGCCGGAAAAGGAAAAAAAGATGAACCGATGACCGTTAAAGTAGGAGACGAAGTACTTTATGGTCAGTACTCCGGAACGGAGATCAAACTCGACGGAAAAACGCTACTAATCATGCGTGAGTCGGACATTTACGGAATTTTTTAATCAACACGTTTCATTAAAAAACACAAATCAAAATGGCAAAAGACATTTATTTTGACGTTGAAGCACGCGACAAACTAAAGAAAGGCGTGGATGCATTGGCAAATGCGGTAAAAGTAACCCTCGGACCAAAAGGTCGCAATGTGGTTATTGGTAAAAAATTCGGCGCACCACAGATCACGAAAGATGGTGTATCTGTTGCAAAAGAGATCGAACTGAAAGATGCTATCGAGAACATGGGTGCACAAATGGTGAAAGAAGTTGCTTCTAAAACTGCTGACATCGCGGGTGACGGAACGACTACCGCAACAGTACTTGCCCAGGCAATCATCGGTACAGGATTGAAAAACGTTGCCGCCGGTGCAAATCCAATGGATTTGAAACGAGGCATCGATAAAGCTGTCAATGAGGTTGTGAAAAACCTGAAAAAGCTTTCCAAAGAAGTTGGAAAAGACAACGATAAGATCAAGCAAATTGCAACCATCTCCGCTAATAATGACGAGACGATCGGAGCATTGATCGCTGAAGCCATGAAAGTAGTTGGAAACGACGGCGTGATCACAGTTGAAGAGGCAAAAGGAACAGAAACTGAAGTGCGCACCGTAGAAGGAATGCAGTTCGACAGAGGTTATCTATCCCCTTACTTTGTGACTAACACAGAGAAGATGATTACGGAGATGGAAAAACCAATGATCCTGATCTACGACAAAAAGATCTCCAACATGAAAGAATTGCTTCCTATCCTCGAGCCGGTGGTTCAGGCAGGACGCGGGTTGCTTATCATCGCGGAAGATGTGGACGGAGAAGCGTTGGCCACCTTGGTAGTGAACCGTTTGCGAGGATCCCTGAAAATTGCTGCTGTTAAAGCACCAGGTTTTGGTGACCGCAGAAAAGCAATGCTCGAGGATATCGCTATACTTACAGGTGGACAAGTGATCTCTGAAGAAAGAGGTTTCACTTTGGAGAATGCTACGCTTGATATGCTCGGAACTGCTGAAAAAGTAGAGATCGACAAAGACAACACAACAATCGTGAATGGCGCCGGTAAAAAAGCGGATATCACAGGACGTGTGAATCAGATCAAAGCGCAGATTGAAGCGACTACTTCTGATTACGATCGAGAAAAATTGCAGGAACGTTTGGCTAAATTGGCAGGTGGAGTAGCGGTACTTTATGTTGGTGCACCGACAGAAGTTGAAATGAAAGAGAAGAAAGACCGCGTGGACGATGCTTTGGCTGCAACAAGAGCTGCAGTAGAAGAAGGAATCGTACCTGGTGGTGGTGTAGCCTTGATTCGTTCGATTGAAACGCTTGACAAGTTGAAAGGCGACAACGAGGATGAGTTAACAGGAATTCAGATCGTAAAACGCGCAGCGGAAGAGCCATTGCGTCAGATCATTGCCAATGCAGGTGGTGAAGGTGCGGTAATCGTTCAGAAAGTACGTGAAGGAAAAGATGACTTCGGATACAATGCACGTACAGAAACGTTTGAAAAACTGTACAAAGCAGGTGTAATCGATCCTACCAAAGTGACACGTATCGCTGTGGAGAATGCGGCATCTATCGCTTCTATGTTATTGACGACAGAATGTGTGATCGCTGATCAACCGGAAGAGAATCCTCCAGCAATGGGCGGAATGCCGGGTGGTATGCCGGGAATGATGTAGGTTCGACAGGCTCACCTACCTTTTTCGATAAGCTACACGAACCTTCCTCCCTCTTACTCCCCTCTCCAGGGGGAAAATGTCTCCCTCCTTGGGGAGGGACTAAGGGTGGGGAAGAATTAATTGAATTACAGAGTCCGTCCGATGGGCGGACTCTTTCTCGTTTCTTGCTTCCTGATTCGATCAGATAGTGAGAGACGTCTATATAAAGGCCCTCTTCGGAAACGGAGAGGGTTTTTTGTATACCGGAATTGTGCAAACCGTCACCCATTTGTGCTAAAAATGAGCCTAATTAAGTATCTTTGAGGTATACCATAATATCCTCATGAAGAGTCTGGACGGAAAAAGTTTAGAGAAAGCATTCAAATTATTCGACTCCGGTGATATTGATCAGATCGAAGTTGGTACAACCCATGGTTTGCAGCAGATTCATCTCTATCTTTTTCAAGATTTATATGATTATGCCGGTAAGATAAGAACCGTGAACATATCGAAAGGCGGTTTCCGATTTGCCAATGCCTTGTATTTGAATGAAATCTTAGTGAAAATTGAGCAACTGTCCGAGAATACATTTGAGGATATCATAGCTAAATACGTTGAAATGAACATTGCTCATCCTTTCATGGAAGGAAATGGCAGATCCATGCGCATTTGGCTGGATATGATGCTGAAAAAAAGTTTACATCGAATGGTGAACTGGCAATTTGTGGACAAGACGCTTTATCTTCAAGCGATGGAGAGGAGCCCCATTAATGATTTGGAATTGCGAACCTTGTTGCAAGCTCATTTGACGGATCAAACTAACAACAGAGAACTTATTTTCAAAGGGATCGAGCAATCTTATTACTACGAAGGTTATGAGAAGGATGAGGATAATCAATAATATTCTCTATGTCACTTTTACTAATGTCAGACTTCTTTTATTCCTAATCCACAAACATTTTCTCCAATCCAGGCGATACATATTGTTGCAGCTGCCCGGATGCATCCGAATAAATCAGTAGTATCTGCAGATCCGAATGAGCTTTAAGATAATTGAGACATTGCTCATATCCCATCACCAAAATGCCCGTAGCCGTAGCATCAGAAGTAATGCATTCATTCGAAAAGACCGAAACAGCCAACAAATTATTCTTTGCGGGATAACCCGTTTTTGGATCGAGGTGATGTGCGTATTTTACCCCGTCTTCGATGAAAAACTTTCGATTGTTACCTGAAGTGGCTACAGCGCGATTAACGAGCTTCACATCAAGCATACCGGGGTTTTTGGAAACCTTATTATCCAAAGGTTGTTCGATGGATACCGTCCAGTAATCTTTTCCCGGAGGTGCTTCACCAGCGTATACCTCACCACCGATCTCCACAATAAAAGAACGAATACCTTTTTTTCTCAGAAATTCAGAAACCACATCCACGGAATATCCCTGAGCAAAAGCATTGAAGTCCAAAGAAACGCGCGGATCACTTTTCACGATCTTGTTCTTCTTCATCGTAATCTTCTCAAATCCTACAAAGTCTCGAATGCTATCAATCAACTGTGGTGTTACCTCTTGTTTCTTACCCGGTCCCCAACCCCAGGCATTCACCAATGGATAAACAGTGGGGTCGAAAGCGCCATTTGTGGCTTTCCAAATCTCTTTTGCTTTTAAGAAACAGGTTCTGAAATAAACATCGGTATTTACTTTTCGTTCATTCCTGTTTATTCTGGAAATAATCGAATTCTCCTGATACGTGGATACTGATTGATCGAAATCACTGAGTAACATCAGAATTTCCGGTAGAAAATTCCGATCAAGGGAATCAAAATAGGTGATTTCAAACGTTGTACCTTGCGCTTCCCCGGAAACAACCATTGGCAGCATCTGCGAAAAGGCATTCGAGCAAAGCAAGATTGGAATTAATAAAATGTTTTTCATGATTCAGTGCAACCATTAAAAAACAATAGGCGATGGAAACCATCGCCTATCGCCTTTAAGAGATTATAATTCTTAATATCTGTAGTGTTCAGCCTTGTACGGACCTTCTACTTTCACGCCGATGTAATCAGCCTGATCCTGACGAAGTGTCTCTAACTCAACACCGATCTTAGCCAAGTGCAAACGAGCTACTTTCTCATCCAGGTGCTTAGGCAACATGTACACATCATTGTCATAGTTTGCGCTGTTTGCCCACAACTCCAACTGAGCCAATGTCTGGTTCGTGAATGAGTTGGACATAACAAACGACGGGTGACCAGTCGCACAACCTAGGTTTACCAAACGTCCTTCAGCAAGGATGATGATCTCGTTTCCTTTTACGTTGTAGATGTCAACTTGTGGTTTTACTGTGTATTTCGTTGAACCGTAGTTCGTATTCAACCATGCCATATCGATCTCATTATCGAAGTGACCGATGTTACAAACGATCGCTTTGTCTTTCATTTTCTCAAAATGACGTCCTACTACGATGTCTTTGTTACCTGTTGTCGTAACGATGATATCACCAAGGTGAACCACTGAATCCAGACGTTTCACTTCGAAACCATCCATTGCTGCCTGCAACGCACAGATCGGATCGATCTCGGTAACGATCACGCGTGCACCTGCACCTCTCAACGAAGCAGCAGAACCTTTACCCACATCACCGTATCCACAAACTACAGCAACTTTTCCTGCCATCATTACATCTGTCGCACGACGAATAGAATCTACCAATGATTCTTTACAACCGTATTTGTTATCGAATTTCGATTTTGTAACAGAGTCATTCACGTTGATCGCCGGCATTACCAATGTTCCGTTTTTCTTGCGCTCATACAAACGGTGAACACCCGTTGTTGTCTCTTCAGAAAGTCCTTTGATGTCTTTTGTCAATTCAGGGTAACGATCGAAAACCATGTTCGTCAAATCACCTCCGTCGTCAAGGATCATGTTCAATGGCTTACCATCTTTGAACGTGAACAATGTTTGTTCGATACACCAGTCAAATTCCTCTTCGTTCATTCCTTTCCAAGCAAACACCGGAATACCTGCAGCGGCAATTGCAGCAGCAGCATGATCCTGTGTCGAGAAAATATTACACGAAGACCAGGTAACTTCCGCACCTAATTCTACCAGTGTTTCGATTAGAACGGCCGTCTGAATTGTCATGTGCAGACAACCCGCGATACGTGCCCCGGCAAGAGGTTTTGTCGCACCATACTCTTCTCTCAACGACATCAAACCGGGCATTTCTGCCTCAGCCAATTTGATCTCTTTTCTTCCCCACTCTGCAAGACTGATGTCTTTAACTTTATAAGCTACGTTTTCCAATGTATTACTCATTTTATTGTGTTTCTGTGTTAATTAGGGTGCAAAATTACAACTTTAGACTTTAGACTGCAAGATGTTAGAGAAAAGACATCATTGAAGGCAAAACTAGAGTCTTTCCTGAACCAGACTGACTAAACAGTCAATAAATCGTGGGTGATCGTTAGAACTAGGCACTAATTGCACTTTTTCACCTCCATGCTCTTCAAAGATCTCCTGGTATTCAGACCCAATCTCTATAATCGTTTCAAGACAATCTGCCACAAATGCAGGGCTAAAAACAAGGAGTTTCTTCGCTCCTTTTTTACCCCATTCTTCGATAACTTTATCTGAGAAGGGTGTTAACCATTTTTTATCCAAACGTGATTGGAAACACACAGTGTAACCCGATTCCGAAATACCCAATTTCTCCGCAATTAACCGAGTGGTCGCATAACTTGTCGCTTTGTAGCAAAATTTATTCTTCTCATTCACTTCCGTTTCGCAGGGCTGGTCTCCACATAGATCTGTTCCTTCATACACTTTATCTACCTGGCGTTCAGGTAATCCATGGTAGGAAAAAAGTACATGATCGTAAGCTTTCCAGTCGAATGGTTTTGCCCGCTCCACGACGCTGTCAATGTAGCCTTCATTATTCCAGAACTGACTTACGATTTTCAACTCAGGTATTACCCACCATTTGCTTATGATCTCCATCGCTCTATCGATTGCAGAACCCGAAGAAGCACTCGCATATTGAGGAAATAATGGAATAATGATCAATTGATCGTAATTTGCCTTGCGCATGCGTTCCAGCACCACATCCAACGACGGATTCTGGTAACGCATCGCCATTTCAACCACTACATCCTTATCCTTAAATTGTTCCTGCACCAATTTGGTCACCTGCTCTGTGTAGGTTAACAGCGGAGACTTACCATTTCCGTGTTCCCACAATTCTTTGTAGATCTTTGCTGATTTAGGCGCACGGAAAGGAACAATGATCCCGTTGACCAATAGTTTTCTTGGTAACCATGGAATATCGATCACGCGCGGATCATTTAAAAACTGACTTAAATACCTTCTAACATCGCTAACCGATGGACTATCAGGCGTGCCTAATTGAATGAGGAGAACTCCGGTACGTTTTTGAGTCATTATGAGATCAGTGTTGATTGTAATTCCATTTTATCAGTCGGAAACAATTTATGTTGCCAATCTTCTGCTTTTTCAGCATCGACAAGGTCCAGTTGTTTCAGGTAACGCACCGTTTTATCAAAAGCCAGCGGATATTCAATCGCATCGTAATTCCAATCCGTTTCTATCA
>Ga0172372_10010590_pt1 | contig 11789 bp, 12 predicted proteins | sample LakKiv5m_2_FD_114544 | JGI IMG/M metagenome (GOLD analysis project Ga0172372, IMG submission 114544) | Freshwater microbial communities from Kabuno Bay, South-Kivu, Congo - kab_092012_9.5m | ecosystem: Environmental > Aquatic > Freshwater > Lake | place: Democratic Republic of the Congo... | reverse complement strand
CGCGAAAGAGAAGCGGCCTCGAGGATTGCTCCGCGAGGCCGCCGTTTACTGACCGGTCGTCAAAGTTCGCACGACCGATGAAATGGCTCCGAGACCTGGACTCGAACCAGGGACCATTCGGTTAACAGCCGAACGCTCTACCAACTGAGCTATCTCGGAATGTGGGCGCCTTGTGTAGCGCGGCTCGGGAGGCTGTCAAGAATCGCGGCGCAGCGCGGAGATCAGGGCAGGCGCTCGACGATGTGGAAGCCGAACTCGGTCTCGATGACGGGGCTTGGCCGGCCGGGCGGCAGCGAGAACGCGACGCGCTCGTACTCGGCGGCGAGGCGGCCGCGACCGACGCTACCGAGATCCCCGCCGCGTTCGGCGGAGGCGTCCTCGCTCATGGTGCGCGCGACCTCCGCGAAGTCCGCGCCTTCGAGGAGCGTGTTGCGGATCTCGGCGGCGCGGCGGGCGGCTTCGTCGCGCGTGCGGCGCACCTCGGGGCCCGCGTTCTTCGCGCCCGCGAAGCGAACGAGGATGTGCCGCGAGTGGACCTTCTCGACGGGGCAGCGACGCGCGAGGACGTAGCCGTAGGGCATGCGCACGACATCGCTCAGGCCGCCGACGGGGAGCGCGAACACGGGCGCCTTGAGGCCGTCGTGCAGAGGCGGCCATTCGCTTCGCGCGAAGGTGCCGAGCAGGCCACCGCGCGCCGCGCTCGTCGGCGCATCGGACTCGGTTCGCGCGAGTGCGGTGAGGTCTTCGCCCGCTTCGACGCGGGTGCGCAGCGACTCGGCCCGCGCACGCGCCGCGCTCTCGTCGCGCGTGATCGTGGCCGGCGCACGCTCGGCGCCCTGCCACGCGACGACGAGGACCTGCGCACACGCGTCGTCGGACGCAGGCGGCGCAGGCGCAGCGGGCGCTGGAGCCGATGCGCGGGCCGCGGGCTGCGGCTGCGACTTCGGTGCGTTGCACGCCGCGAGCGCAAGAAGGACTGCGATGGATGCGAACGTCGAGAGGCGCATTGCAGCGAGCCTATCGCAAGGCGTCGTCACCTTGCGCGACGTTCGCGCGCGCACGGATCACGGCGGCTCGGGCGGCCCATCGATCTGACCCATCTGCTCGTCCGTCGCGACGGGGAAGCGCTCCAAATCTTCGGCCGACACCGGGCGACACCGCGCGCGCTGGAGCGATGCGGCAATCGTCATGTTGGGTGCGATGTAGAGCGTGAGCGACACACGCCCACGGAAGATCAACATCACATCCATCACCGTGAGTGCGGATTTGCGCCAGGTGAAACGGCGCGTCGGCACGCCGCCCGTATCGGGACAATCCCAATATCCGGACGGCCGACCATATTGCTCGTTCATCGCGGCGAGATGCGGTGTCATCGCACCGATGGCCGGCAACAACGAGAGTACCTGCACCTGCACGAGGCGCTGCGCGCGACGATCGAAGCCGTAGACGACGTTCGCGCCATTCCGCAGGTCTTCCTTGCGAAACATCAACACACGATCCGGATTGCGCGTGTCGCGCACGGATGCGGGGCGGAGTCTCTGCAACTCCTCTTCACTCATCCCGAGTACGACGCCTTCGAGGATCGATGGAATCAGCGTCTTCGATTCCTCACGTGTCCGCGCGATCAGCTGCTCGGCGCGCACGCGCTCTTCTTCGGCGTGCTTCGCGTCGGCGCGGCGGCGCGCTTCCGCTTCGTTGGCCTCGCGGACCTTCCAAAAGACGACCGCCCCCGCGACGAGCAGCGCGAAGGCGAGAAAGGAGAACGCGGGGACGAGGCGGCTTCGCGAAGCGGGCACGGGTCGCGGAGCGTAGCGCAAGACGCACACGGGGTGCGACGTCGCCGCAGCGCCGCCTGAGGAACGATGTGATCAGGGCACGTTGAGCACGTCGATGACACCCACTGTCGACACCCAAACCTCAGCGCGAAAGCACATGACGCAGCGCCGCGATCAGCTCGGGATGCGCGAAGGCATAGCCATGCTCGAGCAGCACGCGCGGCCGTACGAGCTGCCCCGAGAGCAGCGCCTCGTCCGCCATCGGGCCGAGCGCGACGCGCAGCGCGAACGCAGGCACCGGGAAGAACGCGGGCCGTGAGAGCACCGTCGCGAGCGCACGCGTGAAATCCGCGTTCGTCGTGCGCGCGGGGGCCACGAGATTCACGGCGCCATGCAGCGTCTCTTCGTGAATGGCGTGCAGGATCGCACCGACGACGTCGTCGATCGTGATCCACGGAAATCCCTGTTTCCCATCGCCGATCCGCCCGCCTGCGCCCATGCGAAACACGGGCAGCAGCTTCGCGAGCGCGCCGCCCTCGGGCGCGAGCACGACACCGATGCGCGGATGCACCACGCGCACGCCCGCCTCGCGCGCCGGGTCCGCTGCGCGCTCCCACGCCTCGCACACCTCCGCGAGAAAGCCCCCGCCGCGCGGCGCCGTCTCGTCGACCTCGCGCTCGCCGGTGTCCCCGTAGAAGCCCACCGCCGACGCGCTGACGAGCACACGCGGACGCACGCTGCACGACGCGATCGCCTTCGCGAGCAAGCCAGTACCGGCGACACGACTCTCGCGAATGCGCGCCTTCTGCGCCTCCGTCCAGCGCCCCTCGGCGACGCTCTCGCCCGCGAGGTGTACGACGGCATCGAGCCCCTCGAGCGCCGTCGCGCCGAGCTCGCCCCGCGCCGGATCCCAGCGGATCGCGCCCTCACGCGCAGCTGCGCTCCCGCGCACGAAGGGCCGCACGGTGTGCCCCTTGGCCGCGAGCGCCGCGCTCAGCGCGCGCCCGATGAGCCCGCTCGCGCCCGTCACGCCGACGCGCAGCAGCGCGCCCTCCCCGCCCGCTCGTCCATTCATGCCCGATGCTCCTCCGCACCCCGACGTGCGCGCCACGCGTACCCGCGCAAACCCTTGAAAAACGGCCCGCTGCGCGCGGTGGCCCGACGCGCGCGCTTCGTGTACGGTCCGCCCCCATGGAAATCCTCTTCGTGACCTCCGAGATCGCCCCCTTCAGCAAGGCGACGGGGCTCTCCGAGGTCTGCAGCGCGCTCCCGAAAGCGCTGCGCGGACTCGGCCACAAGGTCACCGTCCTCTCGCCGCTCTACTCGCACATCGACCCGGCCGCGCGCTCGCTCGCGCGTCGCCTCATGAAAATCGAGGTGATGCTCGGCGGTCAGAAGGTCGCCTGCGAGCTCTACGACGGCCGCACCTCGGGCGGCGTCGATCTGCTCTTCCTCGGCCACGAAGAGCTGTTCCGGCGCGTGCCGCATCTCTACGGCGAGGGCGAGAATTACGCGCTCGACGCGCAGCGTTTCGCGCTGCTCTCGCTCGGCGCGCTCGAGCTGATCAAGAAGCGAGAGCCGCGCTTCGACGTGCTCCACGCGCACGACTGGCCCGCGGCGCTCGCCGTCTTCATGGCGAAGCGCGACCCGGCGCTTGCGGGGCTGCCCACGGTGCTCACCGCGCACGACCTCTCGCGTCAAGGCAGCTTCCCGCGGGACATGATGGCGACGCTGGGGCTCCCGTGGGAGCTCTTCAACCCCGAAGGCCTCGAGTTCTACGGGCAGCTCAATCTGTTGAAGGCGGGTGTGCTCGCCGCCGATCGCGTGACGACGGTCTCGCCCTCTTATGCCGCGGAGATCCGCGCACCCGAAGGCGGTCACGGACTCGACGGCGTGCTGCGCGCGCGCGGAACCGACGTGGTCGGCATCCTCGACGGCGTGGACGTCGCCGTGTGGAATCCCGCCACCGACGCCGCCCTGCCCGCGCGCTTCGATCCCATCGATCTCGGCGGCAAGGCCCGCAGCAAGAGCGAGTTGCAGCGCGCGCTCGGGCTCCCGCAGCGCCCAGACGTCCCGCTCGTCGGCGCCTCCGGTCGGCCCACCGCGGCGCGCGGCTTCGACCTGCTCGTGAAGGCGCTGCCGCAGGTGCTCCGCAACGATGTGCAGGTCGTGATTCACACCGAGAGCGGCGGCGACGCGGATCTGCTCGACCAGCTCGCGGAGCTCGCGACCCGCTGGCCCGATCGCCTCGCGCTCCTCGAGGCCGACGAGTCGGGCACGCACCGCGTTCTCGGCGGCGCGGATCTCTTCGCGATCCCCGCGCGCACCGAGCCGAGCGGGCACCTCCAGCGCCACGCGCATCGCTACGGCGCCCTGCCCGTCTGCCGCCGCACCGGCGGTCACATCGACACGGTCGTCGACGCCGACGCGAAGCTCGAGAGCGGCAGCGGCTTCCTCTACGACGACGCGACGCCACAGGCGCTGCTCGGCGCGGTTCGCCGCGGCCTCGCGGCCTTCACGCTCGGCGCGGCCTTCGATGGGATGCGCCGCCGCGCGATGCGCATCGACCACTCGTGGGAGCGCAGCGCGCGTCTCTATGAATCCCTCTATCGCGAGCTGTCGACGCCTGCATCGTGATTGGCGCACAACCATGCTGCCCAATGCAGCATGGGTGTGAATCACGCATTCAGAGCGTCACTCGCGAAAATTGGTGTATTGCAGATCCGCCTTGAAATCCTGGGATTTCAGCGACGCAATCGACTCTTGCAGGTCGTCGCGCTTCTTGCCGGTGACGCGCACTTGATCGCCCTGAATCGACGCCTGGACCTTCAGTTTGGTGTCCTTCAGGTATTTGACGATCTCGCGCGCCTTCTCGATCGAAATCCCCTGCTGGAGCTTGATGAGCTGCCGGAAGCTGCCTTTGGTCGCGGGCTCGACCTTCTGCGGATCGAGGGAGCGCACGGAGACACCGCGCTTGATCAGCTTCTCCTGCAGCACCGTGCGCGCGGCCTCGAGGCGCCCCTCGCTCGACGAGCGCAGAGTGATGCCCTCGTCGGTCTTCTCGATCTCGGTGCCGGTGTCCTTGAAATCGAAGCGTGAACCGATCTCCTTCTGGGCCTGGAGAACGGCGTTATCCACTTCGTTCATCGAGAGCTTCGAGACGATGTCGAACGAGGGCATGAGACGAACCTCCGCGTGGTGTCGCGCGCGACGATAGGGAGCGCTCCGCACGGACGCAAGCGCCGACACGCATCGTGGTCAGCGCGCAGGAAGCGTGATGTCCGGCGGGCGCACGTAAAGCGGCTCGAGCGCCCCGAGTTCATCCGCGCCGCGCTGCGCAAATACGCGCTCGGCCTCGCGCGCGAGGGCCGCCGCGCTCGGGAAATCCGCACTTTCGGGCGGCGCGATGACGACATGGCCCGCCGCGACGAGCGCGGCTTCGATGGGCCCGCGCAGAGACTCCGGCGCATCGCCCACGAGCACGAGCGGCGCAGCGGCGCCGCCGAGCCCTGCGATCAGCTGCGCAGACGCGGCTCCCGGCCCCGCGTGAAACGGCGCCACGCGCTCGACGAGCGCGCCTTCCGCGTCCTCCGCGTAGGCCGCGGAGAAGACCTCGTTCTTGTGCGCATCGACGAGCGGCACGACCACGCGCGCCCCCGGTCCCACGCCGCGCGCGAGCACGCGGAGCGAGCACATGCCGACGAGCGGCGTCCCGCGCGCCAGCGCCAGCCCCTTCATCGTCGCGAGGCCCACGCGCAGCCCCGTGAACGAGCCCGGCCCAAGCCCGACGGCGAAGAGGCCCACCTCCTCGACGCGAATCCCCGCCTCCTCGCACACGCGCGCCACGTTCGGCAGCAGCGTCTCGCCGTGCTTCGCGCTCACGCGCGCTGCGAGCTCCGCGCGCACCTCGCCGCCGTCGACGAGCGCCACCGAGCCGATCGCGGTCGAGGTGTCCACGGCGAGGACGAGCACGTCTGCGCGTATAGCATCGGCGCCGGGCGCCGCGCGCGCGTCCCGGGGCGACATCCCACGAAACCCGCGACCTCCTTGCGATCTTGACCCTGCCCGCACAGGCCCATACCGTTTGCCCTCCTTTCTTCCCCGTGCAGGAACCGCCCCGATGACCGACACGCGCGCGATGCTCGGCCTCCTCGCGCCGACCGATCCCGCGTGGGTCGAGGTGGTCGAGCAGGATCTCCCCGGGCTCCTCTCCGATCACGCGCACTGCGAGCTGAAAGCAGCGCAGAGCGCCCTCTCGCTCGTCGGCAAGTACGGCGGGCCGCACCCCGAGCTCGTCGCGCCGCTCCTCGCGCTCGCGCACGAAGAGGCCGAGCACTTCGCCGAGGTCGAGAAGCGCCTCGCGACGACGGGTGGGCGCCTCGGCGAGCCACGCACGGACGACTACGTCGGCTCGCTCCGCAAGGAAGCACGACGCGACGGCGCGGCGGTCCCCATCCTGCTCGATCGCCTGCTCGTTGCGAGCCTCGTCGAGGCCCGGAGCTGCGAGCGCTTCAAGCTCCTCGCGACACGCCTCGCCGATGCCGAACTCCGCGCGTTCTATGCCGAGCTGATGGCGTCGGAAGCGCGCCATTATCGGCTTTTCGCGGGGCTTGCCGAAACGCTCTTCGGCGTGAACGATGCGCGCGCCCGACTCGGTGAGCTCGCCGCGCGGGAAGCCCGCGTCGCCGGGCGCCTGCCGCTCGGCCCCACCGTCCACGGCTGAACCTGCGAGTGTCGCCCCGCGAGAACGGAACGAGATGAGCGAGCCGAGCGAACAGCCCCCCGAGAGCCCGCGCGCACCCGCACCAGGCGTGAAGCGCGAGGAGCCCGCCGAGACGAGCTGGCAGCGCACGAGCGCCAATCTCAAGACGATCGGCGGCGCCGTCCTGCTCGCCTTCTTCATCCGCATCGTGCTCTTCGAGCCCTTCGAGATCGAAGGCCCGTCGATGGAGCCGACGCTGCTCAACCGCGACCGCGTCGTCGTCGCGAAGTTCATGTACGGCCTCTATCTCCCCTTCATGAAGGACGCCGCGCTCACCTGGGGCGTGCCCGAGCTCGGCGACGTCGTCATCGTGAAGAGCCCCGCCGACGACATCGACATCGTCAAGCGCGTGATCGGTCTGCCGGGCGACCGCCTCGAGCTCCGCGAAGACGTCGTCTGGCGCAACGGTCGCCCCATCACGCATCGCCCCGCGGGCCCCTGCGACGCTGCTCTCCGCTCTTTCGATCCGGACGAGGAGTCGAGCTGCGAGTGGACGGAAGAGTCGATGGGCGACGAGACCTATCGCACGAGCCACGACCCGGCTTACGCGCCCTTCACGAGCGCGTCGGTCACCACCGTTCCTCCCGGCTACATCTTCATCCTCGGTGACCACCGCGATCGCTCGAACGACAGCCGCTACTTCGGCCCCGTCCCCATCGCACGCGTGAAGGGCAAGGCCCTCGCCATCTACTGGTCGACGGCCGACGACGGCCAATTCCGCGGCGATCGCTTCTTCAAGGTGTTGCACTGACCGCTGCACTTTCGCCGCCGCCCCGCGGCGCTAGGATGGCGGCCTCGTGAGCCATCTCGACGAACTGCGCGCGCTCGTCGACGCGCGCCTCCACGACGAGACGGGCACGCTCTACAGCGAGGCCCCCGAGCGCGTCGCGCTGCTCTATCCAAGCCCGTATTCGGCGGGGATGTCCTCGCTCGGATTTCAATCCATCTATCGCGAGATCCACCGCAGCGGCCGCGGGGCGGATCGCGCATTCCTCCCCGACGACGTCGCCGCTTGGCGCGCCGCACGCGTACCGCTCTTCACGTACGAAGCGTCACGACCGGTCAGTGATTATTCGGTCGTCGCCGTCTCGGTGGCCTACGAGCTCGAGCTCGCCGGGCTCGTCGATGCGCTCAGCCTCGCGGGCCTGCCGCCGCTCGCTGCGGACCGCACCGAGCGCCATCCCTTCGTACTCATCGGCGGTCCACTCACCTTCTCGAATCCACTCCCCGTCGGCCCCTTCGCCGATGCCGTGCTGATGGGAGAAGCCGACGAGACCATCCACGCCGCGCTCGACGTGATCTTCGCGGCCGGCGGGGATCGCACCAAAATCCTCGCAGCTCTCGCGCACGCCGTGCCCTCCGCGTGGATACCCACGCTCCATGGCGACCATATGCCGCCGGTCGCCCAATGCGACGACTCGCTCCTACCCGCATACGCACAGATCACCACGCCGAATACCGAGCTCCGCGACATGTTTCTCATCGAGACATCCCGTGGTTGCTCGCGTGGTTGCCATTACTGCGTGATGCGCCGCTCGACGAATGGCGGCATGCGCATCGTGCCTTTCGACGACCTCTTCGCGCGCATTCCGGAGACCGCGAAACGCGTCGGCTTGGTGGGTGCCGCGGTGAGCGATCACCCGCGCATCGCAGACATCGTCGAGCGCCTCGCCGACGAAGGCCGCGGCGTCGGCCTCTCTTCCTTGCGCCCCGATCGCCTCAACGACCGTTTCGTCGGCGCGCTCAAGCGTGGCGGCTATCGCACGCTCACGACGGCGGGAGATGGTCCGAGTGAGCGCATGCGGGAGTCGATTCAGCGCAAGACGCGTGAGCGCCACCTCATCAAGGCCGCTGAGCTCGCCCGCGCACACGGCATGGAGCGCATGAAGCTCTACATGATGTGCGGATTGCCGGGTGAAGACGATTCCGACATCGACGAGCTCGTGCGTTTCTCGACGGAACTCTCGAAGATCATCCCGCTCGCGCTCGGCATCGGGCCCTTCGTCGCGAAGCGCAATACCCCGCTCGATGGCGCACCGTTCGCCGGGATTCGGGTCGTCGAAGCACGGCTCGAGCGCTTGCGTCGTGGGGTCCGCGGTCGCGTCGACGTCCGCGCGACGAGCGCGCGCTGGGGCTGGGTCGAATACGTGCTCGCGCAAGGCGGACAGGCCGAGGGCCGCGCCGTGATCGACGCCGTGCGCGGCGGAGGACGCTTTGCCGATTGGAAGCGCGCCTTCGAATCCCTCCCTGCAGAGCGCCCGCGTCGCGCGCTCGCCATCGTCGGCTGAATCACGGCGCGGCACGAACGTCTCAGCGTGCCTTCCATGAGACCAGGCTGTTTGTGCGGGTCTGACCCGGCCGAGGAAACCGATGCACCCACGCCATTCCAAGACATCCCGAATCGTGTTGACCCTGCTCACGTGTCTCGCGAGCACCCTTCCCTTCGCGCGTCCCGCGAAAGCGCGCGTCGGCACGCACGCACAGCGGCTACGCGGCAGTGAGCTGATCCTTTACGGAAACTGGGACGAAGCGGCGCCCGTGATCCAAGGCCGGCGCACCACACTCACCTTCGGCAACGAAAGTTCTCTCTCCGGCAGCGCACTCCGCGCGACGGTCGGCGCAGACGGCTACGTGTCGGCGGCGACCCTGCAACTCCCGCGAGACGCCGCCTTCCCCGATCGATGCCGACTTCACGCGCTCCTCTCGCTGTTTCTCACCTATGCGGTTCCCGCTGACGACGAGGACGAGATCGCCGCCGTCATCGAGACGGAGCTGTACCAGCCATGCCGAGAGCCGACGCGCGTTCCCACCTCGCAACTCGGGCAGTTCCTCACCGGCTCTCGCGCGTCAGCCCGCATGCGTCTCGGCAAGTCGGACATCGCCGCCCGCGTGAGCGGTCGTGACACCGCCGCGGTGGTCGAAATCACGGTCACGTATCGCGGGCGCGTGACACGCGATCCCGCTGCCGAGGCCCTCCCACCTCGCCCGACCGCGCGTCCCGATGGACTCGGTCTGGGTCCCCTGCCAACGCGCAACGAGCTGGTCGCAGGCGGGGCGAAGATGGCCGAGGCACTCGGCGCCTGCGTCGCGCAGGGCGCTCCCCGCGGCGCAGCGATGGTCGCGCTCGATCTCGATTGGACAGGCCACGTGACGCGCGCGGCGCTGCCCGCCGACTGGACCGCATCACCGGCCGCGTCCTGCCTCGAGGCAGCGGCAATGCGCTTCGAGGTGCCGCCCTTCCGGCGCACGAACTTCACGGTTCGCTTCCCCGTGACGCTGCGCTGAGCGCACGCGCGTGATGCGGACTGCAGCGCTCGCTCTCCCCGCGGATCGTCCGCTCTGGCTCGGCATCGTCGCCGACACCCACGGACGCCCGCACCCGCGCGTGACGTCGCTGCTCGCACGCACGCCCGACGAGACGCCCTTCGACGCCATCCTCCACGGAGGCGATGTGGGTGACCTCCGCGCGCTCGATGCCCTCGCCGCCTGCGCGCCCGTCCACGCCGTGCGCGGCAACATCGACGGAACGCGCACCGCGCTTCCCGAAACGATCCTCCTCGACGTCGAACACGCCGGCGCGAGCGTGTTGCGCGTGCTGCTCACGCACATCGCGGTACACGGCCCACGCCTCCGCCCCGAAGTCGCCACGCTCGCGCAGGCGCACGGGGCCTCCATCGTCGTCTGCGGTCACTCGCACGTGCCGTTTCTCGGGCGCGATCGCGGCATCACCGTCTTCAACCCCGGATCCATCGGTCCGCGGCGACTGCGACTCCCCATCACGCTCGGCATGATGCGCATTGCCCGCGATGGAGTGCGTTTCACCCATCACGACTGCGAAACAGGCGAGCGCTGGATGCCCGCCTCAGCATCGTAATCGCAGCTCACGAATCACGAAACCCGAGTTCAGACAAGACACCTACGCATCCAGCGAGACGTGATGGCGAGAATCGGATTCTCGCCGCGCTCGAGAGACACCCACTCAGCCGAGAATCATCGTCTCCCGCACGAGCTCTCCCGTGCGGAACCGCCGGAAATTCCACGTCTCGAAGGCCGGATCAGGCTTGCCGCCCGCGATGTGCTCGGCCGCGAGCTTCCCCATGATCGGCGCCATCATGAAGCCGTGGCCCATGAAGCCGCAGAGCTGATAGAAGCCATCGAGTTCGTCGACGAATCCCACGATCGGGCTGCCGTCCGGCGTGAGGTCGTAGCAACCGGCCCATTGCCGCAACACGCGCACCGCGCCGAGCACCGGCATCGCCCGCACGAGCGCGCTCGCGTAGAGCCCGAGGAAATCTGCGGAGGAGTTCTGATCGAGCCCCGCGGGGACGTGCTCGTTGGAAATGCCACCCACGATTTCGCCGCGCATCGACTGCGAGAAATAGAGGCCACTCGCGAGATCCGCGACGAGCGGGCGCAGAAAGGGTTTGAGCGGCTCCGTCGAGCAGATCTCGTGGCGATGCGGGTGATTGGGGAGCGCGATGCCCACCAATTTCGCGAGCTCCGGGCTCCACGCGCCTGTGGCATTGACGACGAGCGGCGTCCGAATCGTGCCGCGCGGCGTGACGACGCCCGCGATGCGCCGCCCTCCGCCCGCCGTCTCGAGCGCGACGACCTCGGTGAAGGTGTGGAGCGCGACGCCTTGCTGCGCGCAGGCGCGCGCATAGCCCCACACGAACGGCCAGGGGAACACCACCCCATCATCCGGGTTGTAGCTCGCAGCGACGAGACTCGAGACGTCGAGCTCCGGCACGATGCGCTTCGCATCCCGCGCGTCGATCATGCGCGTTCGCAAACCGTGCTCGCGCTGCAACGCCGCCGATGCAGAGAGCTCCTGCGCGCGCGCGTCGGAATGCGCGAGGAAGAGATATCCCCCCTGACGAAACCAGACATTGATACGCATCTCGGTGGCGAACTCCTCGCAGAGACGCACCGACTCCTTCATCAAGCGGATGTTCGTCGCACTCGACCACTGCGCACGAACCCCACCACCGTTCCGCCCGCTCGCGCCGCCACACAAATAGCCCTTGTCGAGCACGACGATGCGCCGCGACGGATCGATGCGCGCGAGGTGATGGGCCGTCGCGAGCCCCATGATGCCGCCGCCGACGATCACGACGTCGGCTTCATCAGGCAGCGCAGACCCGTGCGCAGGCAAGGCGGGCGGGAGCGACGGCGCGCGCGCGGGACTCATGGCTTTCCCTCGTCCACGCGCTTCGGCGCGAGCCCCGCGAGGTGCGCGAGCGGCACCGGAT
>Ga0172372_10010589_pt1 | contig 11790 bp, 12 predicted proteins | sample LakKiv5m_2_FD_114544 | JGI IMG/M metagenome (GOLD analysis project Ga0172372, IMG submission 114544) | Freshwater microbial communities from Kabuno Bay, South-Kivu, Congo - kab_092012_9.5m | ecosystem: Environmental > Aquatic > Freshwater > Lake | place: Democratic Republic of the Congo... | reverse complement strand
CAGACGATCACTCATAAAATCAATACTCCACATCTGATTAGGGGCAATAGGTTGTGTCAATGGCTGTTTTACACGTTCAGGCAACCTGCGCTTTGCTCTGCGACGGATGTTTAGTTTCATTTCCGTATATACCCGATAAATACGCTTGTGATTCCATGTATAACCCTTATTCCAAATTCGATAACAACACTGCCAGAAACCAATGGCCGCATGTTTTGTCGTCAGCCTATGTAATTCATCCTGTATTGCAGAGTCATCTTTTTGTTTCGCTCGATACTGACAGCTTGTTCGGGATATACCCATCAGTACGCACGCCTTTCGGTTACTTAGCTGCTCCTCTATCGTTAAATAAATAACAGCTTCCCGTTTCTCCAGAGGCGTTAAAGCTTTTTTTCAATCAAATTTTTCATAGCCCGGTTCTCCAGACTTAATTCCGCCACCATCTTCTTATACTCACTGAGCTCAAGTTCCATTTGCTTCATCCTGGCAACATCGCTGACCTCCATACCTCCGTACTTTGCTTTCCAGTTGTAAAAGGTGGCTTCGCTGATTCCAAGTTCGCGACAAACCTCCTTGGCGGTAATACCTAATTCCTGCTTTTTTAATGCTGTCACAATCTGACTTTCCGTGAATCGATTCCTCATAAAATCCATTTTTAAAGTGAACAAATATAGGTTTGTTTACTCTAATTTGAAATGGCCGAAGTTTGGGGGAGCTTACAACTAATTAATAACTACAGTATAATTATATGTAATGTCAAAATATTAGTATTTCACCAATAAAGTGAAAATAAACTGGACTACCAACCCTCACATAGAATTAATTTTGGCTTAAAATTGGCTTAACATTGAAATATGACCTTTGCTAAAAATTTAAATGAGGTTAGTATTTTTAGTTTTATTACTTACACTTTTTGCAAGTCAGGGAGTGTTTTCCCAAAGCGGGACTGTAGAAGGAGTTTTAATTGATGATGAAACAAAAGAGACCGTTATTGGGGCATATGTAACTATTGACGGGACTAATGAAGGAACAACAACAGACTTTGACGGTTTTTATGTTTTGAGATTGGATCCCGGGACTTATGATCTTGTAATATCTAGTATAGGATATGAGTCAGTTAAAGTAGAGAAAGTTGTAGTAGAGGCCAATAAGAAGGTTGTGGTAAATGCTTCAATGAAAACTGGTAGCTTGCTTTTGGCAGAAGTAATGATTACCGATGTTAAAAGAACCAATACCGATGTAGCTGTAGTTTTGGAGTTGAAACAAGCAAAACAAGTCGTAAGTGCTATTTCTAGTCAACAGATTCAAAAATCTCAAGATAATAATGCAGCACAGGTAATGCAGCGTATACCTGGAGTGACCATAGTTGAGAACAGATTTGTGATGGTTAGGGGGCTAGCGGAAAGGTACAATAATGTAATGATTAATAATGTAGTTGCCCCAAGTACAGAAGTTGATAAGAGAACATTTTCTTTCGATTTAATATCTAGTAATGCACTTGATAGAATGCTGATTTTCAAGTCTGGTTCTGCTGAATTACCAAGTGACTTCTCCGGTGCAGTAATCAAAGTATTTACGGTGGAAGATGTAGACCAAAATTATCTCAAAGTAAATTTGGGTTTTGGATATAGACAAAATACTACTTTCTCTGATTTTTTCCAAAGCAAAGGATCTTCAACAGATTTTCTTGGTTATGATAATGGTTTTAGAAAATTACCTTCAACATTTCCATCAACTGGTGCTTTGCAAAATAGTAACCGTAATGCTCAGTTGAGAAGAGATGCGGCTGTAAGTTTACCAAACAACTTTGTTCGATTAGAATCAATGGCTAGCCCAGATTATTCGGTTGGATTAAGTTTTGGGAAAAACTTTAACTTCGGCAAGGGTAGGAGGTTAACTACAATTAATAATTTGAATTATTCGACAAGTTTTTCATATTTTAACAGAGACTTTTACAGATATTTGGAGTGGGAAGACAGGTCTCAACCGGTACTCAGAAGATTTGAATATTTAGATGATAGTTATGAAAGAGAAAATAAGGTTTCGTTACTATCAAATTGGATTTTTCAAATTAACAGTAAAAACAAAATTAAATTTAAAAACCTTTTCAATCAAATCGGAGAAAACGAAACGATCATCAGAAGAGGAACTGATTATATACAACGTGTAGGAGAAGAATTACAAAATTATTTACTGGGCTACAGATCCAGAACAATTTACACAGGTCAATTGGAAGGAGATCACGGCTTGAACGAAAACCTCCACTTAAACTGGGTAGTAGGTGGTAGTTTCTTGAATGAAGATGAACCAGATTTGAGAAGGTTTAGAACATTTAGAAGAACAGATGCAGGAGATATTCCTTACACAATTCAGCTTCCACCAAGTTCAAACTTATTTGAAACAGGAAGATATTATGGCAACCTTTTTGAATATGGCTTTAACAATGGTGTAAACCTTACGTATAAAACTAAAGGAAATGATAAGTCTGGACCTACTTTCAAAGGTGGATATTATGCAGATTACAGACAAAGAGATTTTAGTTCTAGGTACATCTCATATTTATATCCTGGTTTCTTTAATGGTCAGATAGGTCAAGAATTAGTTAATTTACCATTAGACAGAGTTTTTGCGCCAGAAAATATAAAAACAGTGGATGGTTTTGTGATCGAAGAAGGTACTAGACCAATAGATTCTTATGATGCTTCAAATTTACTTTTATCTGGATATGCCCAAGCTGAAATTCCTTTTGGGGAGTTCAACGCAACTGGAGGCTTGAGAATAGAGCACAATACACAAGTTTTAAATTCTCGTAATGATTTTGAAGTAATAACTGTAGATAAACCAATCTTAAGTATTTTACCATTCATAAACGTTGGTTACAATTTGACTGAAAAGTCTCAATTGAGATTTGGTTACGGTAGGACTATCAATAGACCTGAGTTTAGAGAATTAGCACCGTTCTTATTCTATGATTATAATCTTGAAGCAGGGAGAGTAGGGAATCCTAATTTGAAAAATGCACTTATTGACAATTTGGATCTAAGGTATGAATACTATCCAAGAAATGGTGAAGTTATTTCCATAGCAGCTTTCTATAAATATTTTAATGACCCTATAGAAAATAAAACCATCATTACTACTGAACAACCACAGTTTACCTTTATAAATGCAAATTTTGCTAGAAATTTTGGTACTGAGTTGGAGTTTAGAAAATCGTTGAAAGGTGTGACAAGTAGTAAGATTATAGATGACTTTTCATTTAATATCAATGCATCTTTGATCTTTTCTGAAGTAGATTTAGGTGATATCCCTCTAGCACAAGCGCGAACTCGGGCATTACAAGGTCAGTCTCCATATATCCTTAATGCAGCGATCTATTATGCTACTGCAAATAAAACAAATATCAATGTGATTTACAATGTTTTTGGAAGTAGAATATTTTCAGTTGGTGACGTGTTATTTCCTACCATTTACGAAAGGCCACGAAATAGTTTAGACTTAAATTTTTCTAAAACATTTGGAGACAAAATCACTTACAAATTGGGTGTTACAGACCTACTCAATGCAAGATATAGATTCTATCAAGATTCTGATAGAAATGAAAAAATAGATTCTAATGATGATGTGATATTTTCATTCAGAAGGGGAACTTTATTTACATTTAATATTTCATATAAATTAATCTAATTAAAAAATTTTAATCATGCAAAAGTTGTTTTATTTTGTTTTAGTGGCGATTACTGCGCTTTTTATTGTCTCTTGTGATAAAGATGATGATTGTACACTAACTTGCCAAACTGGTGAAATTTTGACCATAGATTGTACTTGTGTCAAAACAACCGAAGAATCGAAGTATACTGAGTTGACTGGTAGTCTTACCACTCAAACTTTGGAAGCAAGCAAAAAGTATTTGCTTAAAGGACAGGTTTTTGTTAATGCTGGTCAAACTTTGACTATTGAGCCAGGAACTATCATTGCAGGTGATAAAGCAACTAAAGGTACATTAATTATCAACAAAGGTGGTAAGATCAATGCTATTGGTACTAAAGAAAAACCAATCGTTATGACTTCAGCACTAGATCCAGGACTAAGAGATAGAGGTGACTGGGGAGGGCTTATCATTCTTGGAAGTGCAAATTGCAATCAAGTAGAGCCAGCTATCGAAGGTGTGACTCCAGCAGTTAACTTTGGTACAAATAATAATACAGCCAATGATAATGAAAGTTCTGGTACATTGAAATATTTAAGAGTCGAGTTTGCAGGTATAGAACTTACACCAAATAATGAAACAAACTCTATCACTATGGGTGGTGTTGGCAGAGGTACTATCATGGAGTATTGCCAAGTTACTTTTGGTGGTGATGATGGTTTTGAATGGTTTGGTGGAACAGTAAATGGTAAATATTTTATTGCTGTTGGTTCATGGGATGATTGCTATGATGTCGATTTTGGTTACTCTGGTAATGTTCAGTATGGATTATCAGTAAGATATCCTTCTTTTGCTGACCAATCAGGTTCAAATGCATTTGAGTGTGATAACGGTCCTAATGACAATGATGTAGAGCCTTACACTACTGGCACATTCTCAAATTTTACTTGTATTGGTCATAGAGCACCAAGTGGAAATAGTGCAAGTGGAAATTATCAACATGCTTTGGATCTTAGAAGAAGAACTGCTGTAAGTATAGCAAACTCTGTTTTCATAGGTTGGTCTAGAGGTTTGAGATTTAATCAACCATCAGTTCTTGCTCAATACCAATCAGGTAAAGGTTTATTGTACAATAACGTACTTGTTACACCTTCAGGTGCAAATCAATTCTTAGGTGGTACAGGTGTTATGCCTACTGATGTAGCTGCTTATTGGAATGCTGATAACACTACAATATCAGAAAATGCCACTGATGCAAATGTGGCTGCTCTTGGCTTAAAAAATGATTTTTTCTTTGGAAGTAGAGACAATAGAAGCTATAGCGCAAACCCTGATTTCAGACTTGCGGCTGGTAGTTTGAATACACCTTCTAAATTTGATAAGCCTAAGTTTAATGAAGCTAATAGAACTGGATTTTTCCAGCCTGCATCATTCATTGGAGCTTTTGGAGCAACTGAAGATTGGACAGATGGATGGGCTGAATTTAACCCTATCATGAAAGTATATTAAGATTTCATTTAGAATTTTTTTTTTGAATGGTGATTACTTCGGTAGTCACCATTTTTTATTTAATTTTGTGCAAAGTAGTTTTTTATGTATAGATTATTTATATTATTAGGATTATTAATGATGAGTTTTTTAGCTTGTAAAGAGCAAAAAAAATCTATCCTACAACCAGCAAGTGAAATGCTTAGTGCTGACAGCATAGAACAGTTTAAATATAAAATCATTAGATATGCGGGCAAACTACCTGGGAAAGCAGATCATAAAACTAAGTTTGATACCATCTTTGATAGTCACTACATAAATCTAGCTAAACAGCATGACTTAGTGTATTACGTACCAGATAAAAATAGTAATAGTGCTAAGTTTATGATCACAAGGATTGCTCCTAGTTTGTATGAAAAAAAAGTAGCTTTTGCTGGTAAAGTTGGATTTGATTCCGAAGGTAAGATAATTTTTTATGAAGAAGTATTCCGAACATGGAAGATGCCTTTACCAGAGTTAAAAGAAAAATCCGATCTTTTATTTGGTTTATATCTAGATGGCAAAGATCTCACACCATATTATACCGTCAATAGTAAAGGCGTAGAATATATTGAGTTTCCTGATGAACATGTTCGTTACGATACGCTACAGAAATTGTGGGTATCAGATCTAGACGATCCGTTAGAACCATATTATGATATGAAAAGATAATGATTTTGTTATTTGACAATATAAGGAGAGTCAATGGGAACATTGGCTCTTTTTTTTACACACAAGTCTCTAAAAACAATAACCTGCACCGACTTCAAAATGGAAAGCTCGTTGTTGCAACCCTAGAATATTTATATCCTTAATATCTATTTTTTGATGGTGTATGTATTCACTGCCTATTATGATATCTATCTTGCGGGATACCTGAAATTTGTATTGAAGATTGATCGAATAGTATGCATTCATATCGGATGAAAGTTCGTAAGCTGAGATATCTATATCGTAATAATGAAAATTGGATGATGACTGACCTTGTAAGTCGCTATATACATTCATGGACACTCCAGAGCCTAGACTTAAATATAGTTGGTCTATAATCCTATATTGGATATTAATACCAAAAAGGTATTTGTCCATAGTAAACCTAACATCTTCGAATTGTCCATACTCATAATATGGCTCGTTAAAGATAAAGAACTTCGTATTACTATGATTGTATGATATATATTGATAAAAAAGATCATCTTTTTGGTATCTAAAATGTGGGACTATTGAGAAATCTTTAAGTTTTTCGCCGATTGGGATTTCTAAATATGCTTTTAAGGAGAATCCATAATTTGGTTCTTCATTCCAATCTGAAGAATAAAAAAATTGATTATTTCCAATAATGTTGAATTTTACTTGTGCATATGTGCTATTACAACATAAGCCAACTACTATCAAAATTGAATATAGAGTAAATTTAAACATATAGCATTTATTTAGATTTTATAGAAATAGATTCCTTCCCCATCGATAGTAATAAATTCGTTTTCCTTAGTTAAATAAAATTCACCTGATTTTTTATATTCTACACAATTTGTCTCAAGATTTAATACTTGGCATTCATAATATCGATCTATTAGTAAGTGTTTTGGGGTTAGTAATTCAGATTTATAAAATTTTTTCTCCCAATTGGCATCAATGAGGGTTTCATTTGTTACTGGATTGATGATATCAAATGCTTTACGATCTATATCATCACCTATTCTATAATAAGACAAAGCATAATTGCTAGAAAAAGGTATAATATGTTTTTCGGAATTGGATACTGTACGTCCTGTTTTTGCTTCAATAATGGTGGATCTAGAATCAATAAAATTGAGATAAAGTCGATCATCTGAGTCAAAAGGCAACATTTCTTTGTGGTAAGGATAGTTATGGTTCATTAATAGTCCATCATAAGTATTCGAATAAAAAAGTTGTAGTGAATTGGTATTGACACCTTCAATAATTGTTTTATTATTAGTAGAATCTATGGCAGCCCTAAGGATGTAATGATTATTCTGGTCGTATCGCATAATTTTAAAACCCGTAGTGTAAAATGCATCAGTAGGATTGTAGAATAATTTCAACGTTTTATCAGAAATTGAATATTGGAATATCTATAGATTCCATCATACCTATTTTGATCAGCTCTGCGCAAATGGTATCCCAAACACCTTTGGCCACATCGTCAAAATCTGCTGGAGCTTCCGGCACCTTGGTAATAGCAGAAAAGGAAATACTACCTGCAGCAGATCTATCTTTTCGGAAGGTACCTTCTAACTTTTTTTGGGCGTCGGTTTTTCTGGGTCTTCCTCCGGGCATACTATACTCTTGTTAGATTTTTGACCATGGTAAAATCTGTGACCAGGACAAAATCAGATGTCACTCCAAAATCTACACAGCCATTGATCCGCACAGCCTTATAATCAGACTCACCTATTTCATAGATCAGTGCAAGATACTCAGATGAATTAGTCAGTCCTTGATACTCTAGTACTAAATCAGGCACTACGTCAAAACGATACAGACGTCCTTTGTTGAGTTGGGCATATTTCAAAGCATGAGTCTGCTGAGTAGTCCCAAAGAAGTATGGAAACTGGTATCGGTGACGTCTCACAAGGTCAGGCACCACACCCCCGTGGAAAAAAGGGGTCTGAGTTTTGACATTTTGCTCAAAACACGAAGCCTGTGGGGTCGGAAGGGTGTATTTTGAGATAAAACTGATCCCCCCCTATCAAATGGTATCTTCTCAGACTGTTCATTGAGTTGGTAAGGCAGTGATAGACCGTTGCGCTCTGCAAAAGACTTATCTCTATGGCATGGGTCACACATGGACTGGTGATTGCGTGGGTCTCTGAATGATCCACCAAAATTTACTCGAATGATGTGGTCAACCAATGTGGCAGCACTAATCAAACCGTTACGCTCACACTCTGCACACAGTGGATGTTTACGCCTGAATGACTCAGAGTAGCCTTTCCACCATTGCGTCTTGTACCGTTTGTCTGCTGTAGACTTCCGATCGGTAGATGCTTGTTGTGTCCAGAATGGTTTAACTGTTTCCATAGGTCTCATCGTATTCTAAATCTTTTAGTATTTCAAAATCGGTAAGACTGCATTTCGAAATAAATTCTTTGATAGTTATATATTCACGTGGCCAAATACGTGAACGGTTTATGATTTCTTTTATCTTTTGATTGATTGTATCGTCTGTATCGTCTTCTTTATTGATACAATCAACACATTCTAATATAGAATTAGGTAGTCTTATGATGTCATCTTTATAATAGAATGGGCTTTTGTTTCCAAAGCTAGATAATTGTAAACCTGCTAAAACAAATGTGTCACCTGTATTTAATACTTCTAACTTACCATTAAAGTATATTGTGTGTGTTGATGTTAGCTTATAGGTGTGCATGTTATTTATGTACGCTATAATGTACGCCACAAATATAATACATTTTTAGTTGTTAATCATAATTTACTGATAATAAATAAAAAAGCCTTATAAAAATTAATTTATAAGGCTTAGGGTTGTTGACCCACTAGGACTCGAACCTAGAATAACAGAACCAAAATCTGCTGTGTTGCCAATTACACCATGGGTCAGTAGGCTTATCTAAGCGGGTGCAAAGATAAATATTATTTTTAATTTGTGGATGAAATTGGAAGAAATTTTAATTCAAAAAAGTTGATCTTTTGTTTTGGTATAATACAAAAATTATATACATTTGCATCGCTTTTGAAGAAAAGTATTTCATTAAGACATTTTTAAAGGAGATGTGGAAATTACACAAGGTTTGGAAATGTTCTATTAATGGGAGATTAGCTCAGTCGGTTCAGAGCACCTGCCTTACAAGCAGGGGGTCACTGGTTCGAGTCCAGTATCTCCCACTTCTTTAGAGCAGTTACATCATAAAGCGTGTAACTGCTTTTTTTAATTTACAAAGTCTCTTTTTTGAGGTGACAGGGCCTATAGCTCAGCCGGTTAGAGCACCTGACTCATAATCAGGTGGTCCTAGGTTCAAGTCCTAGTGGGCCCACCAAAAGCGCGGTATATTCGTTGTATCGCGCTTTTTTATTTTAAGTGTCTATGCTTTGTCTATACTGATTTAAATCATATTTCGAAAATTAAGAGAATTTTGTATTATCTCTGACCAAAATAACCAAAAGTCATGAGAAAACTTTTACCTGTTTTATTGATTGTTGTAGCCCTGGTTCAGGTTTCCCTGGCTCAGAGAAATTGCGCGACCATGGATGTTCTTGAGCAGGATTTGCAGGAGGATCCAGGTTTGAAGGATAGGATGGATGAGGTTGAACGGCAATATCAGGAATATCTGAGAAAATATCCAAAAGGGTCGGAAGAACGAAATATAATCACGATTCCAGTGGTTGTTCACGTGGTTTATAAAAATACTGTAGAAAATATTTCTGATGCCCAGATTCAGTCACAAATAGCAGTTTTAATGCTGATTTCAGAAAATTGAATTCGGATATCAGTCAACTTTCTAATCATCCTGCTTTTCCATCAACCATTGCAGCAGACTCTGAAATTCAGTTTTGTCTGGCTCAGAGGAGCCCGACAGGAGCTGCAACTACAGTAATAACCCGAACGTATACGACTACTTCATCCTGGTCAACCAATAACAGGGTGAAAAATCCTTCATTCGGAGGAGTCGCCCCATGGAATGCGTCGCAGTATCTAAATATCTGGGTATGTGTATTGTCAAATGGTGTATTGGGATATGCTCAGTTTCCCGGAGGAAGTGCTTCAACAGATGGTGTGGTTATAGATTACAGATATTTTGGTACAACGGGTACAGCAACTGCACCCTACAACAAGGGAAGAACCGCCACTCATGAAGTGGGCCACTATCTCAATCTCCGTCATATCTGGGGAGATGCTACCTGTGGAAGCGATTTGGTTAATGATACTCCGGTGCATAACGCAGCCAATTACGGATGTCCTGCAGTAAATCACAAATCAACCTGTACGCGTACGCCTGTCGAAATGACCATGAATTACATGGATTATACAGATGATGCGTGTATGTATATGCTTACAAACGATCAAAAGACAAGAATGAGAGCAGTATTGGCTGCAGGTGGCGCGAGAGTAAGTCTGCTTACTTCTCAGGGATGCGCACCCCCTACACCAGGGTCATGTTCAACCCCATCCGGTCTTGCCACTTCTAATATAGGTACTACTACGGCAACAGCTTCCTGGACTGCCGTCAGCGGGGCAACATATGTTTTTGAAATCAAAGCTGCATCTGCCACTACGTGGACCACTACCTCAGTAACGGGTACAAGCGTGAGTATTTCGGGATTGACACCATCAACATTATACAATACCAGGGTAAAAGCGGTATGCACAGGAGGTGAGTCGGGATATTCTATTCAAGTTGATTTTACCACTCTGGGTACATCAACATGCACAGATGTGTATGAGTCCAATAATTCCAGAAGTGCAGCAAAATCTATAACACCAGGTAGTTTGATTTCAGCAGCAATCTCAACCTCAACGGATAACGACTATTTTAAATTTTCCAATACCTCTGCACTGAGAAATATGCGTCTCACATTGAGTAATCTCCCGTTGGATTACGATTTACAATTGTTCAGAAGCAATACTCTGCAGATCACGTCTGCTCAAACAGGTCTCGTAAATGAAACTATCATATATAATGGAGGATCTTTGACAACTTATTATGCCAGAGTTTATCCAAAGAGCAGTACTAATTTCAGTGCAAGTTCATGTTATAATTTACTGGTAGAATTGTCTGGAACTAGCTATACCAATGGTACAGGAGAGTCTGGAAATTCGGATAATGAGGCTGAAATCATTCTTCCTGAAAGAATCAATGAAGAGTTTCTGATTTTTCCAAATCCGGCTTCAGATGAAATATCTGTTATTTTACCATTTACGGAACTGGAAAGTGAAGGATACCTCCACATTTTTGACATAAGTGGTCGGGAACTGTACAATCATATGATTCAGGGGTCTTCCGAATCCAATTCTATTCAGATGAATATATCGGAATACAAACCAGGAATGTACTTCTTCAAATTTGTTTCCAATGGAAAAATTTATGTCCAACGCCTTATGGTGACCGGCTTGTAAAATTATAGTAAGTCTTAATTGATAAAAAATAGAAGGCCTGATTTTTTCAGGCCTTTTTAGTTTGGGATGTATATTTCTTTTTTCTGGTTTCCGGGGTAAGCCTTATTTGTTCTTTGTTCTATATGCATGCTCAATTTATTTTTATAAAATGGTCTTTTGTGTTCTCATTCGAACTTTTGTTGTAGACCAGAATCTGATCTTATATCATCCCCGCCATACTTTTTTGCTTGAGGTAGGGGAGGTCAGGTTTAAATTTCATTTTTATATTTTATGCGTTTTGGTGCACCTAATGGGTACTTTATTTATTGATATCCTTACTTTTTTTCCTTCAGCTGAAGCTTTAGTTTTAAATTTCATTTATATAAATGATGAGCGTTTGTGTTCTCATTCGAACTTCTGTCGTAGACCAGAGTCTGATCTTATATCATCCCTGCCATACTTTTTTGCTTGATCAAAAAAGTATCAAAAAAATCAAGACGTCCTGTAAGGCGATTGCTTCGCACCGCTGCCT
>Ga0172372_10010585_pt1 | contig 11791 bp, 13 predicted proteins | sample LakKiv5m_2_FD_114544 | JGI IMG/M metagenome (GOLD analysis project Ga0172372, IMG submission 114544) | Freshwater microbial communities from Kabuno Bay, South-Kivu, Congo - kab_092012_9.5m | ecosystem: Environmental > Aquatic > Freshwater > Lake | place: Democratic Republic of the Congo... | reverse complement strand
GTCTGCCGGGCGAGGCGCATCGCCCGGCCATAGGCGCGCAAGGTGGAGCGGAGCCCTTCGACGTAGGCATCGGCGTCGGCGTGCGAGGCGTCGCGTGTCTGCTCGGCGGCGCTCGCATCGACGCGTGCGAGGGCGCCCTCGCGCTCCTCGACGGCGACGCCCACATCCGCGCCCGCGCTGCCGAGCTTGCCGGCGAGCGCGACGCCGCGCGCGACATCGCGACCGATCTCCAGCGAGCTGCGCAGCGCGCCATCGGCGAGCGCGCTCCCGGCCGCGGCGGAGGCGGCCGCACCGCCTGCGATGGCCGAGAGCACGCCGGCGCTCACGGAGAGCGTCGTCTGGAGTGCCGTACGCGCCTCCGGGCTCATGTCGAACGCGTCGGCCGCGGCGTCGACGAGCTGCGTGGACGTCGCCTCGAGCGCCACGGAGGCGACGGCTGCGCTGCCCGCACCGAGCGAGACGGTGGCGATGAGGACCGCGCCGGTGAGCTTCAGCGCCGTCGCGACGGCGTCGCGCATCTCGGGCGGGCAGAGCCCCGCGGAGACGGCGAGATCGGCGAGGTCGGGTCCGAGACTCATCAGCAACATGCCCGCGGCGAGTGGCGCCGCGGCGCCCGCGGACAGCGCGGTGGCCGCGACGGCCGCGACCACCGACGCGACCTTCACGATCACGTCGAACGTCTTGCCGAGACCGAGAAAACTCGTCGCCTTCTCGGCGGCGCGCTTGGCGGCGACCTCGGCCGCCTCACGCGCCTTCTCGGCGCCGTCCGCGGCGCTCGCCTCGACGCGCAGCCCCGTCTCCTGCACGGCGCTCCGCGACTGCCGCATCTCGAGCGCGACCCGCGCGAGCAGCAGATCCGGGTTGCCCGAGAATGCGAGCGCGAGGGCCTGCATCGACTCGGTCTGCGCGCTTCGCTCGGAGCGCAAGAGTGGATCGAGCGAAGCGGCGTTCAGCGTGGACATCGTGCGGCGCGCGCCCGCACCGACCGTGCGGAGGGGGGCCCCGAGCAGCGCGAGTGCGCCGTCTGCCGCGGGTGTGACGCTCGCCTCGGCGAGTGACGCCGCGGGCGTGGAAACGCGAACGATGGAGGTGTCAGCGATGCGTGTCATGGCGCTGCGTCTCCCGCGTCAGGCCATGTTGCGGACGATGGCGTCCGTGCCTTCCTGCACGGCCTTCAACATGTTCGTCGCGAGCGAGATCTCCGACGAGCGCTGCTGCATCAGGCTCTGCAGATCCATCATCCGCAGCTCGTTGCCCTGATTCGCCTGCTTGATCCGGGACTCGATGGTCTTGGTCGCGGCGCTGAGGGCGTTGCTCTTGTACGTCGGCGCAGTGCGATGCCCCGGGACCTGGCCGATGCTCACTCCCGTCCGTGCAATCCATTCCGCTGCCGTCTTCGTTTCGCCGTTGATGGTGACGGGTTTGTCTGAACGAATATCGCCGTCGGGATTCGCTTCGGCCTGCACCGCGAGCAGGATCTCAGCCTGGCTCTGGAGCGCACCGATCTGCTCCTGCTGACCTTCCATCTCCGTGATGCGCGCGCTGATCTGGCTGTCGAGGCCGTTCATGCGGCGCTGCAACATCGCGACGATCGCGGACGGCGTGAGCGAGATGGGGAGGCTCGCCATGAAGTCGCGGAACTCCCCCTGCGCGGCGGAGTTAGCGATGGCACCCAGGAGTTCGTCGCCGCTGTCGCCCTCCGTGCCGTGGGTGCTGCTGATGCCGCCGAGTCCGGGGAAGGAGCGCGAGGGAAATCCGATCGAGGAGCTGCCAGTCATCTTGATACCTCGTTGTGTGGTGGTGAAAGGGACGATGTGGCGGGCGCTCAGGCCCGCATCAGGAAGCCGTGCGTGGGGCGCGCCGGGCGCGTCGCGCGCGTGACGGCGCCGAAGCGCAGCTCGAAGATGCGGTCGAGCACGTCGGCGTCATCGGCAACGTCGGGTTCGGCTTCGAGGCAGGCGGTCGCGCCGTGCAACAGGGCGTCTTGTTCGGCGAGGCGGGCGAGGACTTCATCGAGGGCGTGGCGTTGGTTCTTCATGGTCTCCTCCGTGAGCGCGCCGGTTATCCGTGGCGCCCTCCACGCAGTTGCGTCCAAACTGCGCTCCCATGGATCTCTCAGCGCTCAAGTGGGACGCGGCGGGCCTCGTGACGGTCGTGGTGCAGGACCGCGTGACGGGCGCCGTGCGGATGGTCGCGCACGCCAATGCGGAGGCGCTCGAGCGCACCGTCGTCACGCGTGAGGCGCACTTCTATTCGCGTTCGCGCGGTGCGCTCTGGCGCAAGGGCGAGACGAGCGGGAACGTCATCCGCGTCGCGGAGGTGTGGGTCGACTGCGACGCCGACGCGGTCATCTACCTTGCGACGCCGCTCGGCCCGAGCTGCCACACGGGCGCGGAGAGTTGCTTCTTTCGCCGCCTCGACGCCGAGGCCCATGGGTCTACGGGTCCCCGCTCGACGGAACTCGCACGCCTCTTCGCCGAGCTCGAGTCACGCCGCGAAGCGACCGGCACGCGCAGCTACACGCGCTCGCTGCTCGACGCGGGCGCGGCGAAGATCGGCGCCAAGGTGCGCGAGGAGGCTGACGAACTCGCGCGCGCGATCGCCGACGAGCCTGGCGATCGCGTCGTCGCCGAGTGCGCGGACCTCGTCTACCACGCGCTCGTCGCGCTGCTCTCGCGCGGCGTCACCCTCGCGGAGGTCGAGCACGAGCTCGCGCGGCGGGCGGGCGTCTCGGGACTCGACGAGAAGGCGGCGCGTCGTTCGTGAGTGCCTGAGGCCGACCGTGCGCCAGAGCGCGTTGCGTCAGGTGCGCTCGAGACCGAGAAGCGCCTCGAGCGTCTCTTTGAGGCGCGCGATGTCGGGCTTCGACACGAAGGCCGAGGCGCCCGCCTCGAGCGCCTTCTTGCGTGTGTCCTCGTAGCCGGAGAAGACGACCGTGCGGATGTGGCGTGTCGAGGGCAACTGTTTCAGTCGCGAGAGGCAGCGCAGCCCGTCGAAGGTCGGCATCTTGATGTCGAGCACGATGCAGTCGGGCGACTCGCTGCCGATCGACACGAGCGCGTCGAACGGGTCTTGGAACGTCGTCACGTCGAAGCGCTTCGAAAGCTGCCGCTTCAATTGGCCGAGCCACGTGCCGTCGTCGTCGATCGCGAGGAGCCGCGGCTTGCCGATCAGGAGCAGCTCGGGGACGGGGTAGCCGTACTTGCGCAGGAAATCGAGGACGTCGATGCGCCGGAAGCGCAGGTGACGCCCCGGCGTCCGGAAATGACGGACCTCGCCGCGCTCGGCCCAGTTGTGGATCGTCTTCAGATCCACCTGGCAGAAGCGCGCCACGTCGGACGCGGTGAACAACTCTCGAACCTGCTCGCCTTCGTTGCTCACCGGGACCCTCGTGGTGGGAGCCTGTCCGTCACGGTTGCTCTCGCATCCCGCTCCGCGGACGTGGACTCGGTCATCGTCGAACGTCTTGGACGGGAAGGGAAGAGGCCGCGCCGCGTCCTGTCGTCGCGGGTTCGAAGAGCATCATGTCGTTTCGAACCTGCCGCACGTAAGAATCCGGGTCTGCGAATCCGGGTCTGCGAATCCGGGTCTGCGAATCCGGGTCTGAGAATCCAGTCCTGAGAATCCAGCCCCCCAGAACCAGCCCCCCAGAACCAGCACCGAAAACCCAGCACCGAAAACCCAGCACTCACACTCTCGCTGCCTGTCGTCCGGGAAGTCGAGTACGGAATCCAGATTTCGCACTCAAATTTGTATCCTGCAATACAAATGACAGTGTTTGCTGCGAAATCTGCAAAATCTGCTTTCTTGCGTCGCGCGATGTCAGGCCCACTCGATGCGCGTTGTGCGGGGCCCGGTTGTGCGCGAGCCCGGTTGTGCGCGAGCCCGGTTGTGCGCGAGCCCGCGAACGCCTCCGCGAGTCTTCGCAATCCAGACGAAAGCAGCGTGTCGACCCGGAGGCCGCGTCGGGCGCGGGGGCTCGCAGCACCTCGCAGGGTTCCGACGTCCGCAGCACGCGTCGAGCGGGGGCGACCGGCAGAAGGTCAGGCGTGCGTGCGAGACCACCAGCGCCCGCCTTCGAGCACGAAGCGCGTCGGGCCGGGGAGCGCGCGCGTCGGTGTGCCGTGGGCCGGATCGCCGGGCAGCACCAGCATGATCTGCTCGCCATCCTGCCGGAAGACGGGGTCGATGTATGGCGGTGGGGTGCGCGCGGTCTCCTCGAGGAGGGCCTCGAGGGACTGCGCCTCCGCCAGAATCTCGAGCGTGCGCAGCGTCGGTGGCGGGAGCTGGATGCTGCCGGCGGCGACCTCGGCGAGCGCGGCGGTCGGCGAGAGCCATGCGGCGTCGGTCGTCTCGTGCGCGTCGTGCGATGCGGCCTGACCTTCGGGAGCGAGGGCCAGGAAGAAGCGCGCGTCGAAGCGACGGGGCTCGACGATGGGCGTGACCCAGCGCGTGTACGGGATGAGCTTGTCGAGGCGCAGGTGCGCATCGAGTGCGGCGAGCACCTCCGCGAAGGGCGTGCCGGCGGCGAGGCGCGCGCGGGCCTCGGCGAAATCTGCGCCGGGCGCGAGGTCGGCGAGGAGGACGCCCGCTTCTTCGAACGTCTCGCGGATCGCGGCGATGTGCAGCGCCGCTGCGCGTATCGGCGCGTCAGGCTCGGCGAGGGCTCGGGCCGCCTCGTGCGGCGAGCGTCCCGTGGTGCGCGCGAGCACGGCCGGATCGGCGTCCGCGTCATCGAGCTTGCCCCCCGGGAAGACGTACGCGCTCGCCATGAAGCCGCTGCGCGCGTGGCGCTTCACGAGGAAGGTCTCGAACGGCGCGTGGGCGCTGGGGCGCAGGAGGATGAGCGTCGCGGCGTCGCGGGGCGTCGCGGGGGGGCGGCTCGGGTCGAGGTCGATCACGCGAGCGGGATAGCCGCCTGCTACCGTGCGCGTCAATGACTGCGTCGGAGCGCGCGAACACGCTGGTCTTCGAGGACGTCGCGTTCGCCTATGCGCCCGGCGCAACGCCGGCGGTCGATGGCGTGTCCCTCGCGGTCGCGCCGGGGGAGCTCGTCGGCGTGATCGGGCCGAACGGCTCGGGGAAGTCGACGCTCGCGCGGCTCGCTGCCGGGCTCGTGCATCCGGGGCGCGGTGTCGTGCGTGTGGTGGGGCAGGACACGCGCACGGTGCCTCGCGGTGCGCTCGCGCGCTCGCTGGCGCTCGTGCCCCAGCGCGACGAGGCGGCCTTCGCGTTCAGCGCGTGGGAGGTCGTGCTGATGGGGCGCGCGCCGCACCTCGGATTCTTCGGACTCGAGCGCCCGGAGGATCGACAGATCGCGGAGGACGCGTTGCGGGCCTGCGAGGCCTGGTCGCTCCGCGCGCGGCAGTTTGCGTCGCTGTCGGGCGGGGAGCAGAAGCGTGTCGCGATCGCGCGCGCCCTCGCGCAGCAGACGCCGGTGCTCGTGCTCGACGAGCCGACGGCGTTTCTCGACATCCATCATCAGGTCGCGCTGCTCGATCTCGTCGCGGCGCGCGTGCGTGAGACGCAGATGGCGGCGCTGCTCGTGGTGCACGACCTCAACCTCGCCGCGCAATACTGCGATCGGCTGCTGCTTCTGCGCAGCGGCGTCCCCGTCGCGCTCGGCGGCATCGCCGAGGTGATGACGTATCGGCGCATCCGGGAGACGTTCGGCGTCGACGTCTACGTCGGCGTCAACGAGCTCACGAGGGCGCGCTACTTCGTGCCGATGAGGGGCTGCGCGGCGCCGTTGGCGACCGGCACGGACTCGGACTCCGAGGCGAGCGCATCGACCGCACCTTCGGTGTCCTGAGCGAGATCGAGCACGCGCATCGTGGGGATGCCGATGGCGGCCGCGAGGCGCGAGAGCGTCTCGAGCGAAGGGGTGTGCCGACCGGCTTCGACGCGCGCGATGTTGGGGCGGTGGATGCCGGTGCGGCGCGCGAGCTCGGCCTGCGTCAGACCCGCGGCGATGCGCAGGGCGCGGATGCGTGCGCCGAGCGCGATGCCATCGAGCGTGACGGTGTCGAGCGCGGGCTCGAGTGGCGCGAACACCGCCCCGGGGGAGGTCCGTGTGCCGCTCGGGGCGCGCACCACGACCGTCGCGCCGTTCGCGAGCTGGACGGTCGCGCTCTCGGCGTCATCCGCGAGCGCGATGTCGAGGACATCGCTGCCATCGTCGCCGGCGCCGAGTGGGCGACGCAGCAGGGACGCGCGGCCATCGCCGAGGACCGCGAGGAGATCGTTGCCGCGCGGGGCGAGCGTGAGGTACTCGAAGCGGCGTGTGCGGCGCGCGTCTGCGCGGCGGGCGAGGCTTGCGGCGATGCGTGCGACGTCGCTCGCCTCGCGCGCGAGCAGGCCGCCCGTCAACTCCTCGAGCAGCGCGGTGATGCCTGCGAAGGCGCCGGATGCCCCGAGGGCGACGACGGGCACCGCGCCTAGAGCACGCGCGTAGCCCGCGGCGGCGAGGAGCTCGTCTTCGTCGAAGCCGCTCCAGCTCGCGTCGATCACGAGGGCGATGTCGGACGTCGTCGCGTCGGCGAGCGTCGCAGGCGCGGCCTGCTGCGCGTCGAGACCCACGCCGAGAAGCGCGCTTCGCCACGTACTTTCGAACGCTCGATTCTCGGTGAACAGCCGGACGCTCAGGGACACCATTCGCAGCACCTGGGGGAGGGAGAGGGACTCTATGCGCGAAGCGGCTTCGTGCTCAAGCGCCCATCGACGAGGGCTACGGGGGCGCGGAGCGGGGGCGCGAGTGTACACGGTCGGAGGCCCACGTCACGAGCCGTCGCCAGGGACCGTTCTTCGCGAGCACGAGCGCGTACATCGCGAGCGTGAGCGCGCCGAATCCGAGCGCCCACGTGCCGAGGTCGAACTTGCGCTTCAGCGGCGCGGCGACGACGCCGAACGCGAGCTCGAGGTGCGCCCAGTACACGAAGAGCGATGCGCGGCCGAGCGTGCGCAGCGGGGCGTAGCGCTCTGCGCGTGCGCTCGTGCCGAAGCCCGTGCGCGCCGCGAGTGCGAGCCCCGCGTAGCAGAGCGCCGCGAGCGCGAGTCCGGTGCCGACACGCGCGAACACGCGGAGCGTCGGGATGAACCACGGGACGTGCCAGATCCACCCCAGGCGATAGGCGATCGTCTCGTTCGCGCCGACCGCCAACACGGCGCCGAGCACGCCGATGACGCTGAGATCGCGCGCGAGCGTGCCGCGCCCCGCGCTCGCGCTCCAGTGACGGCCGAGCACCGTACCGATGAGCGGGAAGGCGAGCCACGGCAGCAGCGGGAACATCGCCATCGTGCGCACGCCCTCGGGCACCGGCCAGCGCGCGAAATAAGCGGCGAGCGGCGTCGGCAGCGGACCGGGCATCCGCGCGGCGACGAACTCGGTCGCGAGCGTGACGCCGAGCGCGCCGAGCAGCGCCGCCCACGGTGCCCGCGCGAGCAGCGGTTCGGCGACGGCAAGCACGACGAGTGACGCGCCGATGGCCTGGAGCACGTCGACGCGCAGCACGCTCGTGACCTTCGCGGGCTGCACCTGCGCGAGCGCGAAGAGTCCGACGGCGTAGAGGAGCGCGCCGCAGGCCGCCGCGATGCCGGCCGTACGCGCCGACGCAGAGAGGCGCTTCGTCGCGAAGAGCAGCAGCAGCAGGCCGCCGAGCAGCGGCGCGAGCACGAGCGGCAGCTTCACGCCGACCGCATCGATCGCCCAGAATTGCAGGCGCAAGAGGTAGCCGAGCACGACCAGCTCGAGCCCGCGCGCGACGTTTCCGCGCATGGCGGTGCGGCGCGCAGTGCCCTTCCGATCGTCGGCTGTGGCCTTGAGTCCGTGCGCGACACCGGCGAGCAGCAGGAAGAGCGGCGCCGCCGTACCGCCGAGCAGGCGCAGGATCCCGTAGCTCGTCGTCTCCTGACCCGCGACGTTCCGCGCGGTGTCCGCGAGCCACGAGTCCGCGGTGTGCCAGAGGATCATCAGGACGACCGCGAAGCCGCGGAGGGCGTCGAGGAAGTCGAGTCGCGGCCGGGGTCGCTCGCTCACGGGCGCTCTGATGGCAGATGCACGCGGTCTTGCGCAAGCCCGTCGCGTGCCGCGCACGGTCGGCCCCGCGGTTGACACTCGAAAACCGCTTTGCTACCCCTCCGCTCCCTCGGTTTCGGGCCTGCTGCCCGCAGCGCGAGGCTCCACGCAGGGAGGCAGGTCGGCGCGATGTCCAAGTCCATCTGCATCTTCGCCGGCAGCGCCAACCCGCCGCTCGCCCACGCGATCGCCGAATACCTCGAGCTCCGCCTCGGCCGCGCGAAGATGTCGCGCTTCTCCGACGGCGAGGTCTTCGCCGAGATCCAGGAGAACGTCCGCGGCGTCGACGTCTACATCGTGCAGCCCACCTGCGCGCCGGTGAACGATCACCTGATGGAGCTGCTCGTGATGGCCGACGCGCTCAAGCGCGCGAGCGCCGGCTCCATCGCCGCGGTGATGCCCTACTACGGCTACGCGCGTCAGGACCGCAAGGTCGCGCCGCGCACGCCCATCACGGCGAAGCTCGTCGCGGACCTCATCACCTCCGCCGGCGTCGATCGCGTCGTCGCCGTCGACCTGCACTCCGGGCAGATTCAGGGCTTTTTCAACAAGCCCTTCGATCACCTCTACGCGATGCCCGTCTTCCTCCAATACCTCGAGGAGAAGTTCGCGGGTGGTGAAGCGCCCGTGTTCGTGTCGCCGGATGCGGGGGGCGTCGAGCGCACGCGCGCCTACGCGAAGCGCATCGGCGCGGACCTCGCGATCATCGACAAGCGTCGCGAGCGCGCGAACGTCAGCGAGGTCATGCACATCATCGGCGACGTCGAGGGGCGCGTCTGCGTGCTGCTCGACGACATGATCGACACCGCGGGCACCCTCACCAACGCGGCCAACGCGCTCGTCGACGCGGGCGCGCGCTCGGTCATGGCGGCCGCGACGCACGCGGTGCTCAGCGGCCCCGCGGTCGAGCGCATCAAGGCCTCGCCGCTCGTCGAGGTCGTCGTGACGGACACCGTCCCGCTACGGCCCGATGCCATCTCGACGGGCAAATTCCAGGTGCTATCCGTCGCCCGCCTCCTCGGCGAGGCCATCAAGAGAATTCACAACGGCGACTCCGTGAGCTCGCTGTTCGTGTAGTGCGATCCCCGATTCTTCAACGACCGATACGAGAGAGACGACATCATGGATATCCAGACGCTGCAGGCTGAGGTCCGCCCCGGAGGCGGAAAGGGGCCGGCGCGACAGCTCCGCATCAAGGGGCTGATCCCGGCCGTGTTCTATGGTCCCGGCACCGAGCCCACCTCGATCGCCGTGAACCCGAAGGAGCTCCGCAAGGCGCTCTCGACCGAGTTCGGGCGCAACCAGGTCGTCGAGCTCGCCTTCGGTGACAAGAAGGAGCTCGCGGTCGTGCGCGAGGTGCAGATCCACCCGCTCGAGCGCGAGGTCATCCACGCCGACTTCTACCGCGTCGAGCTCGACCGCGCGATCGAGCAGAAGGTCCCCTTCGAGACGAAGGGCAAGGCGGCGGGTGTCGCTGCGGGCGGCCTGCTCCGCATCATCTTCCGCGAGCTGCCGGTGCGCTGCTCGCCGAACAAGGTCCCGGCGAAGATCGTCGTCGACGTCTCGGCGCTCGACCTCCACCAGGTCATCCAGACCCGCGACCTCACGCTGCCCGAGGGCGTGGTCGTGACGCTGCCGGCGGATCGTTCGCTCGTTGCGGTCGTGTCCGAGGACAAGCGTGGCGGTGAAGAAGAGGCGGCGGCTGCAGGCGCGGCGGCACCGGCGGCGGCTGGCAAGGCGGCCCCGGCTGGCAAGGCCGCACCGGCGGCGGCTGGCAAGGCGGCTCCGGCGGCAGCCAAGGCTGCTCCGGCCGCGGCGGCGAAGAAGAAGTAATCGGTCGCCGGTCGGACTGCGCGCGTGCTGCTCGTCGTCGGCCTCGGGAACCCCGGGACTCGCTATGCGGGGACCCGTCACAACGTGGGGTTCATGGTCGTCGAGAGGGTGGCCGCGCGGGCCCGCGCCGGTGCGTTTCGCGAGAAGTTTCAAGGCCTCTTCACGAAGGCCGAGCTCGATGGCCGCGAGGTCATCCTCTTGGAGCCCCTGACCTACATGAACCTGAGCGGCGAGTCGGTGCAGAAGGCGATGACGTTCTTCAAGGTCCCCTTGAAGGACGTCGTCGTCGTGCACGACGAGCTCGACCTCGCGTGGCGCACGTCGCGCATCAAGGTCGGTGGCGGGCACGCAGGGCACAACGGCCTGCGCAGCATCATGCAGCAGTGCGGCGGGCCTGATTTCACGCGTGTGCGCGTCGGCATCGGGCGCCCGCGCTCTGGGCCCGTCGATGGCTACGTGCTCAGTGACTTCGACACGGCCGAGCGCGCCGAGCTCGACGGCGAGCTCGAGAAGGCCGCGCGGATGGTCGAGTCGATCGTCGCCCGCGGACCGCAGGCGGCGATGAACGAACTTCACCGGGAGGAGAAGGCCCCGAAGGCCTGATCCATCACCCGGTCGAGACGACCCCGGGCATGGTGCCCGGGGCGTGGATGGCTCCTCGCTCGGGGTATGCCCCCGGGCCTCGGACCGAGAGGAGAACGAATGGCGACCCTGATCCAAAAGCCTCGAGAATACGAGACGATCTACATCCTGCAGCCGCAGGTCGACCCCGATGAGGCCGACCGCATCGCGTCGCGCATCACCGACGTCGTGGCGCGCCTCGAGGGCAAGCTCACGAAGCTCGACAACTGGGGCAAGCGCCGCCTCGCGTACCCGATCCGCAAACACACGCGCGGCGTGTTCGTGCTGGTCCGTTACATCGGCATCGGCGACATCGTCGCTGAGGTCGAGCGCAACCTGCGCCTGCTCGATCAGGTCATGCGCCACCAGACGGTGTGCATCCGCGTCGAGGACGTGACGCTCGACGTCGCGGTCGATCCCGAGGAGGTCAAGTTCCGCCGCCTCGAGGTCACCGAAGACGAGGAGGAGCCGAATCTCGAGCAGCGCCTCGGCATGCTCGAGGAGCAGCGTCCGCGCCGCAGCGAGAGCGAGTTCGGCGACGACGATTTCGGCGACGACGGGATGGGCGACGACGAAGACACGGTGACGGCACCGCGGTCCGCCAAGGCCGCGAGCCCCGACGCGGAGAAGGAGTGATCCCATGAAGCACGACGCACGTCCGTTCGACGATGATCGCGGCTTCGGCGACGACCGCCGTGGCGCAGGGGGGATGGGAGGCCCGGGCGAGGATCCGCTCGGTCTCCGCCGGCGCGGCAAGCGCAAGCGCCCGCCGAGCTTCGTTCTCGAGACCGACTTCGAGTTCGATTACAAGAACCCGCAGCAGCTCAAGTTCTTCATCACCGAGCGCGGCAAGATCGTCCCGCGCCGCATCACGGGCCTCTCGGCGAAGCAGCAGCGCGAGCTGACGATCGCCGTGAAGCGCAGCCGTCAGATCGCCCTCATGCCCTTCACCTCCACGGACTGAGCGCCATGGCCAACAACATTCAGGTGGTTCTCCGCGAAGACGTCGCGAAGCTCGGCAAGATCGGCGAGCTCGTGAAGGTCAAGCCGGGCTTCGCCCGCAACTTCCTCCTGCCCCGCGGCTATGCCGTGGTCGCGACGGAGGGCAACATCCAGCAGATCGAGCACGCGAAGAAGGCCGCCATCGCGAACGCCGCGAAGCTCAAGAAGAGCTTCGAGGCGATCGCGCAGCAGCTCTCGACCGTGACGGTCTCGCTCGCGAAGCAGGCGGGCGACGAGAACAAGCTCTACGGCTCGGTGACG
>Ga0172372_10010583_pt1 | contig 11792 bp, 10 predicted proteins | sample LakKiv5m_2_FD_114544 | JGI IMG/M metagenome (GOLD analysis project Ga0172372, IMG submission 114544) | Freshwater microbial communities from Kabuno Bay, South-Kivu, Congo - kab_092012_9.5m | ecosystem: Environmental > Aquatic > Freshwater > Lake | place: Democratic Republic of the Congo... | reverse complement strand
GTGTCGCAGTGACGAGCCGGACGCGTGCGGGCACTTCGACCGTCTCGAGAATCGCTTGGCGCCGCGCGGTGTCCGAGACGAGGCGGTCGGCGATCGTGTCGGCGAGCCGACTCGCGGTGTCGCCAGGTTCGATGCCGAGGGAGAACGCGCCGTGCGCGCGCCGGACTTCTGCGGCGATGGCGGACGCCGCAGACACGAGCGCCGTCAAGTCGGCGCGGGAGACGAGGAGTTCGCTTTCGGGGGCTTCGAGCGCGGCGGCCCGCGCGCGGCGGTAGGGAAACTCGTCGGGCGCGAGCTCTTCGAGCCGGACACGGGCCACGCCATCGAGCAGGACGTTGTACGTGCCGTCGGCGAGGCGCTCGTGCGCCACGATGCGTCCCGCGCCGGCAATGTCGTGAATCGGAGGGCGTCCGTCGTAGTGCGATTCCCAGCCTGGCGCGAGGAGCGCGATGGCCATGGCGTGCGGGCCGTTGGCGAGGCAGTCCGCGATGAGCGCGCGGTATCGGGGCTCGAACAGATGAAGCGGCAGCCGCGAGCCGGGGAAGAACACGACGCGGGGAAGCGGGAACACCGGGAGTACGGCGAGCTCGTCGGCGGTGAGCGGCGCGGCGGTCACCGTGCGACCCCGCGTGCGCTGGCGGGAGGCATCGCGTGCAAGAGTTCCGCGCGAAGCGAGGCGTTTTCGCGGGCTGCACCCGCGAAGGCCACGGTGTATGCGCGCGCGTCGTGTCTGCGCTCACCGCGGACGGAGACGCAGGCCTGGGCGAAGTCGATCGCCACGCCGGATGCGCGCGCTCCGAGGTGCGTGATGAGCGCGTCGGCGACGGTCTGCCCGATGTCTTCCTGCAGTGCGAGGCGGCGCGCGAAACAGTCGACGAGACGCCCGATGGCGCCGAGGCCGACGACGCGATCTCCCGGAAAGTAGCCGACGTGGACGCGTCCCATGGCTGGCAACAGGTGATGGGGGCAAATCGTCGCCGCGGCGAGGTCCGTCACGACGACGAGTCCGGGGGAGCGAGAACTGGTCGCGTCTGCGAGGATGCGTGCCGGATCGTCGCCGTAGCCGGAGAGCAGATCGTGCGCGAACGCCTCAGCGACGCGCCGCCCTGTTCCGACGAGTTCGGGATCGCCAACCGGTGCGCCGATCGCGTCGAGGAATTCGTCGATGGCGCGTGCGGCGCGCGCGAGATCCGGGACGACGCGAGCGGATCCGGGCGCGCCCGGGAGCGAAGGGACGCGCTTGGGTGGCACGGCTCAGGTGCTCCAGAGGAGCCGCACGGCCCGCGGAAGATCGGGCCGGGCGAGCACCTCGCAATCGCAGCAACGCGCGGGGAAGGTGCGCTGGTCGTCGCACGAGCCGCACTCCTGGATGACGGCGACCGTCGAGGCGAGCTCCTCGCGGAGGCGGCGAAGCAGCGCGATCTTCTCCTGCATGGCGTCGATGCGCGAGGCGAGATGGTCTGCGAGGAGGGCGCTTGCTTCCTCGGCGCTCGCGCAGCGGTTCTTCAGTTCGAAGAGCGACTTGATCTCGCTGAGCGAGAGCCCAGCTTCACGGAGGTCGGACGCGAGGCGCAGCTTGTGGAGCTCAGTCTCGTGGAAGAGGCGGTGTCCGCCCTCGTGGCGAGCCACCTTGAGGAGCCCAGCTTCTTCGTAGAACCGCACCGTCCGCAGCGTGCTGCCACCGAGGCGCGCCATGTCGCCCGTCGTCAGCAGGGGCCCGGACGGCTCACTGAATGCGTCTTCGCGAGGTGCGAGGGCCAGCGTCGGCCGCGGCCTGTTGCCGGCTGCTCCCGCGCCCAAGGTCTCGGCGTCGTCGTCTGGCACGTCGTGCGGCTCCCCTCGGCTCACAGCCTGCCTGCTTATAGGAACCCCGCGTCTCGGGTGTCAAGACGCGCAACCGGCGGCGTGAGCTCGCGATGACTGGTCCGCTGTCACGGCGCGCATGTCGCGCGCCCTGCGCGAGGAGCCACGTATGACGACCCCTGTCCGCCCGACCATCCCCACGCTGACCCGCATGGAGTCCACCACGACCCGCGTCACGTCCCCCGGCGTGAGCGGGCGCTTTCGTCAGGCGCTCAGCGAGTCTGCGAGCGTCGTGCTCGGGGGGCTCGAGGCGGCTGCGGGTGCGTTGCCCGGGGCGTCCGTCGTGACCGCGGCCGTTCGTGGGGCCGGCCGAGCAGGCGCTGCGTCCACGTCGGGGGAGTCGGCCTCGGCGGGCAGCGCGAGCGGCGAGGCGGGTTCCGTCGAGAACGTACTCGCCCAATCGGCGGACCAGAATCTCTACTTCCTGCGGATTCAAGAGGAGTTGCAGTCGGAGAATCGCCGCTACAGCGCGCTGTCGAACGTCCTCAAGGCGCGACACGAGACCGTCAAGAACGCCATCGGGAACATCCGTTGAAGGCGTGCTCCGGTGCACGGCTGCCCTTGCGGCGCCGCATGCGATACGGCTACGCTCTGAGGTGCTCATGACGTCCATCAAGCCGCCATCCGGGGTCTCTTCGGGTATCCCTCCTGCGATCGAGGGAGGAGGGGTGCGTGGGTCCGGCAGCACGACTTCCGCCGAGGCCTTCCGATCCACGTTGGAGGGCTCCGAATCGGTCGCTCCTGCACGGGCTGGTTTGCCCGCGGGGAGCGCCTCTGCCACGCGCGCGGCGCTCGTTGCGGACTTGCGTGCGGGGCGCACCGACGTCGAGACGGTCGTCCGAACGCTGGTCGAGCGCTCGCTGGCGGAGGCGGATGCGAGCGGATTGCCGCCCGCGCGCCGCGCCTCCCTCGAGGTGATGCTTCGCGACGCGCTCGCGAGCGACCCGACACTGCAACAGCTCACGAAAGACTTGGAACGTGGTCGCTGATTCGCGTCGACGTCTTGGTTCGGCGCGCGTCGGCATCGCCTGCGTGCTCAGCGCGCTCGTGGTGTGCGTCGCGCCCAGTCGTGGTCTCGCGCAAGACGCGGAGGTCCCCGATGCGGAGTCTGCGCCGGCCGGGGATGGGCCCATCCGCATCGAATCCGGGCCGCGCGTCTACATGTTGTCGGTGACGCGTGCGCCCGAGCTCGCGCCGGAGACTGCGCGGGTTGGTTCCGCGGCGCGCGCTTCTCTGCGTGAAGTCGAGGGGGTCGATTGGCAGACACCCGATCAGCATTTCCTCGGCTACGAGCCGCAAACGGCGGAGCAGCTTCTGCGCGCTCGTCAGCGGCTCGACGCAGGGCGTGAGGCCTACACGAATCTGCAGGTCACGGTGGCCATCGAGCAGTTCGCCGGTGCGGTCGAAGACCTCGACGCGGCGGCGGTTGCCGTCGAAGACGCGACGGACCTCGGGCGGGCGCTGCTCCTGCTCGGCGCGTCGTACCAGCTCGAGGGGCGTGACCGCGATGCGGCCCGGATCTTCCGGCGACTCCACACGCAGATGCCCGGCGTCCGGCCTGACCCGAACGAGTTCAACCCAGAGATCGTTCAGAAGTTCCAAGGGGCGGCGCCCTCGGATGCGGCCAATCCAACCGCGCAGATTGCGGTCGAGAGTGACCCGCCCGGGGCCATCGTCTACGTCGACTTCGTCCCGCGGGGCCTGACCCCGATGACGGTCACCGGACTCGTCTCCGGGCAACACATCGTGCGGGTCACGCGGGCCGGGGCGGCGCCGTTCGTTCAGCCCGTGGAGTTGCGTCGCGGTGGTTCGGGCATGGTCAACGCCTTCATGGAGGACAACCCCAACACACCGGGCCTGCATGATGCGTTCGAGGGCATTGCGGAGGCTGGTGTGGAGCGCCTCGAGCGCAACGGCGCGATCGCCAACGTCGCGTCGACGCTCGAGCTCGACAAGATTGGCGTGATCCGCGTGGGCGCGGGCACCACGGAGGGTACGGTCGACCTCGAGTTGCTGCTCTTCGACGTCGCCTCCGGGCGGCGTCTCCTTCGCGGTGGCGGCGAGGTCGCGACGCAGCGCGGCGAGCTGGAGGCAGGCGTACAACGGCTCGTCGCGGGCGGACTCGAAGCCGCTTTGCGCGCGCAGCAAGCCGCGGACCGCGAGCGGATTCCAGCGCGGCGTCCGGTTGCGGTTGCACCGCCGCCGCCCCCGCCGCCGCCCAGCGATTCGGTTTTCAAGAAGTGGTGGTTCTGGACGGCTGTTGGGGGCGTGGTGGTCGCGGCGACGGTCGTGGGCGTCGCGGTCGCATCGAGCGGCGGGACGGAGCTCGGTCGTGATCCCGGCGGGCAGGTCATCCTCCAATTCTGAGGCCCGCGTGAACGAGCCCTCCTTCGTGCGTCTGGTATCCGGGCTCGTCGTGCTGCTCGCTTGCGGTTCGGCATCCGTGGCCATCGCGCAGGAGGGGGATGCGCGTCGCGTGACGGCGACGGCCCTCCTCGTCGAAGAGCAGGGCGTGACGCCCGCGCAGGTCACGAACATCGGCGTCGGTATCCGTCGCGGGATCGAGGCGGATACGCGTTTGCGATTCGCGGACCCCGTCGAGCTGCTATCGGATGCGAGCGTGCCTGAGGAGATTCAGGCTGCCGTCGATGACCTCGACGCCATCGCAGAGCTCGTGCGCGCGGGCGATCCGGCGGAGGCGCAGCGTCGCGCGGAGGCTGCCATCGGCGCGTTCGAGATGGCGCTCGCAGCCGTCAAGCGCGCGGCGCTCACCGACGCGTACATGCTGCAGGCGGTTTCGCTGTGTGCGTTGAACCAGCGGCGCGCGTGCACCGAGGCTTTTGGTCGAGTCGTGACCTTTCGCGAGTCGATCGAGTACGACGAGTCACGCTATCCGTCGCAGTTCGCGCGGCTGTTCGCGCAGGTGAAGGAGCGGGTCCTCGCCGGTCCGCGGGGCGCCGTGCAGATCGTCGCGGAGCCAGCGGGTGGCGAGGTCTTCGTCGATGGGCGCAGCTTCGGGTCGGCACCGGCGCTCGCGGATGAACTCCTCATCGGTGATCACTTCGTCACCATCAAGCGGGTGGGCTTCGAGAAGCTCATCGCCCGCGTGACCGTCGAGGCCGGCCGCACGGCCACCGCGCGGTTCCCGCTCCAGCCCATCCAGCGTGCGTTGCTGCTCGAGCGAGACCTTTCGCGCCTGCCGAACGAGGTGGGTGAGACGCGCGCAGGGCCCGTGATCTCCGGTCTGACGGGCTATCTCTTCGCCAATCAGGTCGTGATCGGGCTGTTGCGCCCGGCGCGAGGGGGAGGCGTCGATGTCGCGCTCTACCTCTACGACCTGCGCACGCGCTTCCTTCTCAAGCAGAGAAACGCGACGGCGCGCGACGAGGAAGCGACTGAACGCGCGACGGCGCTCGTTGCGGAGCTTTATCAGGGCGTCGATCTCTCCGGGAACGTCGAGGCGCCCCCGGACGACCGTCCGCCTGTCGTCGTCCCCGCGCGGCCGCTCTGGCAGCAGTGGTGGTTCTGGACGGCGATCGGGGTCGTTGCGGTGAGCGGTGTAGCCATCGGCTTGGCCGTGGATACGGACCCCGAAGTGCCGCAGGGGTTCACGCGCTTCACCGGCACCGTGCGCTGACGCGCGGTGCGGAACGCGCGACGACGCCGTCAGTGGAGCGTGGGCGGGGTCGATCCGTCGGTTGCGACGTAGGAATCGGGCCCGAAATAGCGGTCGAGTTCGAGTCGCGCGGCCGCGAGCGCGCGCAGGGTCTCGACGATCTGCTCGACGACGTCGTAACGGACGGCGAGCCGGTAGAAGTCCTCTTCGCGCACGTCGCCCGTCGTGCGGGAGAGCGCGTCTTCGATGGTGGCGCGATCACCCGGGAGGAGTTGGAAGTCGGCCGTCCAGCCGTCGGACGGGGCGCTCGTCGCCGCTTCCATCGCGAGCGCGATCGGGTTGAAGGCGAGGAAGACGTGCTCGTATTCGAGGCGCCAGAGGCGCGGCTCGCCGGGTGGGGCGTGCCAGCGCGCGCCGCCGAGCGCGCGTCGGATCACCTCACCGAAATACGCGCCGGCCGCGGGAGCCGCGAGCTCGAGCAGCTCGGGGCTCGTCGAGGCGTCGCCCGTGCGCAGCCAGTGATCGACGAGCGGCAGGGTCTCCGGCGCGTAATCGAGTGTGAGGCCGAGGGCACGTTCGACGAACCTTACGCAGGCCGTCGCGAGATCGTCGACGTGTTCGGGCGTGGGTGCGAGGCGGGACGAAGCGAGCATGCGGGCGAGTATACGTTCGCCGGGATTCCGCGCCGCGACGAACGGCGCGTGCGGATCGCGACGTGATTCGTGATACCGATCGGCGCCGAGGAGCCGTCATGGAGAAGCAGAATCCCGTCGAATACGCCAGTCGCGCCATCGGACACGCCGCCGCGGAAGACGCCGGCGAGGCCCCGTACTCGGGGGCGGCAGGCGCGACGCGCATCGCGCCGATGCTGGTGACCCTGCCCGATGGCAGCGTGCGGTCCGTGCCCGTTTACCAGACGGTCAACGTGGGTTCGGACCCGGCGCTGCGCGAGCCGACGCTCGCGGGCGGTTTGCATCGTTTCGAGTCGGGCGAGGAACTTGCGATTCCGTTCGTCTATCACGACCCGGCTGCGCAGAAGCTCTGCGTCGTCGTGCCCGATTCGCTGCGTCACCGCGTGCTCGCCGAGCGCGCCGCGCTGCTCACCCGGCTCGCGGAGGATACGCGGCATGCGGTTCCTGCCTACGTGCGCGACGCGACGGCCGTCGTGGGAGTCGCGGAGCTCGCGGCGTTCCTCGCACGCCCGGCGGGCAGCGCAGACGTCGGCGCACGACGTGCGGTGCTCGACTCACGCGAGAGCGAACTCGTCCGGCGCGAGGAGCAGGTCGCTGCGCGCGAGGAGCGGCTCGCGCTGCGCGGGGAGGGGCTCACTTCGCGGGAGGACGAGCTCCGCACACGCGAGGAGGAGTTGGAGGCAGGGCAGCGGGACCTCGCGCAGCGCGAGGAGGAGCTGGCGGCGCGGCTCGAGGGGTTGCGTGAGCGCGAGGAGGAACTCACCGCCGCGTTGGCCGCAGCACAGGAGAACGCGGGCGCTGCCGCGCATCCGGCGACGATCCCACCGGCGCCTGCGACGATCCCGCCTGATCCGCATCCGGTGTTCGTGAACCTCCTCGAGCAGTCCCAGAGCGCGGCGACCGAGGTCGAGTCGGTGCCCGATTCGGTGCCCCCGCTGCGCGTGGACGACGGACTCGATGACCAGGTCGAGGAGCTGGCGGACGATTCGGAGGTCGACGACTCGGAGGTGGCCGAGGAGATCGAAGAACTCGACGGCGCGGAATCGATCGAGGACACGGGCGTCGTGAGGATGGCCACCGGGGCGACGTCGGACGGTCCCGCGCTCGACGAGCCCGCCGGGGGTGTCGTTCCGGCGCGCCCGTCGGCTGCGCCTCCTCCGTTCGTCGCCCCCGAGGCGAAGCGCCCGGCGTCCGTGGCGCCTGCTGCACCCGTCGGCACGATCCCCCCGCCGCCCGGCTTCTTGCGTGATGCGGAGCGCGAGCTCGAGGTCGTCGTCGAGGAGGGCGTGCGCTTCTTCGCGCGGCTCGATGCAGGTCGCGACGCGGCCTTCGACGCCGGGGCCGAGCTGCTCGTGCAGCTGGCCGTCGTGCAGGGACATCCCGTCGCCGTGATGGCGCTCGTCGCGGCGTCGGACGAGGCTCGGCCCTATGTGCGCCGCGCCGCGCTCGATGTCCGCGCCGCTGCACCGCGGAGGGTTCTTGACGCGCTGCGTCAGAACTACTCTGCGCGTGTGGCGCTCTACGCGTCGGACGGGCGGCATCTGCGCACGATCGACGTGGCTGCGCCGCGTGAGGAGAACGTCGCGCTCCTCCTCGAGCGCGTGACGAAGATGCCGGAGTCGCAGGTCGATGGGGCGACGGCGTGTGAGCGGGCCCTCTCGGCCCCGCCGCCGGTGCGCGAGGCGTCGTTGCCGTTCACGTCGAAGGAGGGCGCACCCGCTGCGTCGAGCGCGCGCGATGCGGCGACCGCGGTCGCGAAGCTCGCCGGTTGGGCTTCGCCGGAGCGCCTCGATCGCGCATTGCTCGTGTTGTCCGTGCCGCGCGCTGCGGTCGACGCGACGTTCGCGCGGACGCTCGAGGACGCCATCGACTTCGGGATCGCGCTGCCTGCGGTGCTGCGCGACCGCGCCGTCACGCTCGGTCTGGCGAACGAGCCGGGAGAGCTCGTCACGCGGCAGATCGAGTCGTTCCGTCGGGCGTCCGCGGGCAAGTCGCTCGGCGCGGACGAGACTGCGGCCAACTGGGAGTCCCTGATCGCGGCGGCGGCCGAGTTCGAGATCGCGATGGACTCCGACACGCACGACATCGCGTGGCAGGCGATCCGTGCGGTGAAGGGGTGCGACGAGCGCGCGGCGCAGGCTGCGGACGTCGACCCCGCGAAGCTGGCCGAGATGGGCCCGCCGGAGCTCGTGCTGCTCCTCGATCATCCGCGCGCGCGCCGGGCCGCCGCGCTCGAGCTGTGTCGTCGGGGCGACGCCGAGCTCGTGGACGCCGTGTACAAGGCCGTACGCAAGATGCCGCGCCCCGAGGTGGTGCAGGTGGCGGCGCGTGTGGTCGCGTTCGGCGAGGCGAGCGGCGATGCGCTCATCGATGGGCTCGGCGCGCGAAAGACCTTCGTGCGCCAGGCCTCGGCGCTCGTGCTCGGGCAGCTCAAACTGCGCCGCGCGGTGGTGCCGCTGCTTCATCTTCTGCAGAGCGAGGAGAGCGACGTCTGGAAGGAGGTCGCGCGCATTCTCGGTGAGCTCGGGCAGGCGAGCTATCGACCGTTGCTGCGTGCCGCCCGCGAGCCGAAGAGCGCCGACGACCGCTTCGCCTATGCGCTCGCCCACGCGGCGAATGCCGGTTCGCGCGAGGCGTTGCGCGCACTCGCGCGGGACGAGGCCGAGGGCGAGAAGATCATGCGCATCGCGCAGCAGGCCATCGTCCGTGAGGACGAGGCGCGGCGTGACGCGCAGGAGGTGCGCGGCGAGCGCCCCCTCGACGAGAGCGACCCGGTGCAGGCGTTCTCGCGGCGTTTCTACCAAGAGCTCGCGGGCACGGCGCCCGAGGCCGATCTCGCCGACGTCTGACGCTGCAGGTCCGGCGGGTGACGTTACGTCGCCACCACCATTTACATCGCCGCAGGCGCACCCTATAAACGAGGCCCCGCATGCGCTTCGGCATTTTCAGTGACGTCCACGCGAACATCGAGGCGCTCAGCGCCGTGATGGAGGCGCTGCGTCAGGAGCGCGTCGATCGCTACTACTGCCTCGGTGACGTCGTCGGATACGGCGCGAGTCCCAACGAGTGCGCGGACATCGTGCGGCGCGTCGCCGAGGTCACCATCCTCGGCAATCACGACGCCGCCGTCGCCGGCCGCATGGACTACTCGTACTACTACGAGGCCGCGCGTCAGGCGCTCGACACCCACGCCAATCAGCTCTCGCCGGACAACATGGCGTGGCTGAAGTCGCTCCCCTACAAGCACGAGTTGAACGACGTCGGCCTCCACCTCTGCCACGGCTCGCCGCTGCGCATCGAGGAGTTCGAGTACATCTTCGCGCCCGAGCAGGCGCGTGAGTGTCTCGGCATGTGGGAGGACCTCGGCGATCTCACGCTCATCGGGCACTCGCACCTCTGCAAGGTTTTCGCGCTGCGTCCGGGCGAGGTCGAGGAGCTGCCGCCGCGCCGCTTTCAGTTGCGCAACGGCTGGAAATACATCGTGAGCGTGGGTTCCGTCGGACAGCCGCGCGACTACGACAACCGCGCGAGCTACACGATCTTCGACACGGACAAGCGCGAGTTCGAGTTCAAGCGCGTCGAGTACGACATCGAGAGCGCCGCCTCGAAGATCTTCGCGGGCAACCTCGAGCGCAACTTCGGACATCGGCTCTTCATCGGCGTTTGACGGCCGAGAGTGGGTGTTCGATACCCACGTTGAATCCGCTCCGAACTGCCACGCAAATACCTCGCTGAACTCCGCAGTACAGCGGAATCCGGACGTGTGGCGCACCGAATATCCCCTCGTCGAACGTGGGATTCGGCGCGCTGTTCAATCGAGGGTGAGAAACCGTCGGAAGGGCGCGAAGGGGTCGAGCGCATCGGCGGGCCCGGCGAGACTGGGTGTCTGCATCGAGCCGAGCGGGCTGATGCGCGGTGCGAGCGGGGCTTCGAGTGCCCGGGCGACCTCGGCGCGGCGCGCGGGGTCGCTGCCGACGCCGAGTGCCTTCAGGTGGACGCCGAGTGGGGCGAGCCGACGCGCGAGCTCGCGCGGATCTCCGCACTCGAGGACGAGCACGTTGCGGTATCCCGGGCTGAGGCGCAGCGGGCCATCGGCCTCGTAGGACACAGCGAAGCCGTCTCCCTCGAACAGCTCGCCGCGCACGACGCCGAGCCCTCGCCACTGCAGTTGCTGCGCGCCGAGATCCATCGGGAGGGCGCCTCGCGGCAGCGTGCGGGCGAGCTGCGTGAGGCTTTCATCGGCGAGCAGGCGCGAGAACTCGCGCGGCACGATGCGCCCCGAGCGCGCGACGAACACGATGTGTGGCGAGAGGCAGCCGCGCTGGTCGTAGGCGGCGATGTCGAGCGCGAGGTGCGAGGCGGCCTCACGCGCGGTGTCGAGGTCGTCGAGCGCGGCGTAGGGCACGTACGCAGCGCCGACGCCGTGGCCGTGCCCCGCGAAGGCGACGCTCGGCGCGAGGCGCGCGCGCACGGCGGCGATCGTCGCGTCGGAGCCGTAGACGGAGACGCTGTCGGCGTGCTCGAGCAGCGCGGCCTCGCAGGCTTCATCACCCCCGGCAAAGGTGGTGACGCCGATCGCAGCGCCCACGCGCGGTGCGACGGCCGAGAGCGCGCGCGCGAAGAGGCGCGGGAAGACGTCATCGTGGGAAGAGGCCTTCACGAGCGTCGGCACGCCGGTGACGAGCGGCAGGGCGAGCGCGCGAAAGCCCGCGGTGAAGACGTTGCCTGCGAGCACCACAGCGGCGAGCCGCGCGGGCTGCGCGACGAGCATCCGCGAGCGCGGTTCCCACGCGTCACAGAGCTCGCGCAGGGCGCCCGACACGTCGCCTGCGAGTGTCGTCGTGAGCGCCCACTCGACCATCGCGGGGGCGTGCTCGCTCGATGCGCAGAGCGCCGCGCGTGCCTCGATGCCGAGCGCATCGGCCGGGTCTGCGAGGCAGGCGGCCGCGCGTCCGATCGCGTCGGCGCGCTCCTCGATGGACGACGCGCGCAGCGCCGCACCGGCCTCGCGCAGCCGCGTCGCGAGGGCGCGCACGTCCCCGGGCGTCCCCGGCTCAGACATCCGCGCGTCCCGTCATGGCCTCTTCGATCGCGAGCGAGCAGCCGCGCGGCACCGCGCCCGGCGCGCGGCCGAGCAGCACGATCCCGCCGTCGACGCGGCGCGCGAGGTCGGAGGTCTGCACCGCGCAGACGGAGTCGAGGTTCGCGGGATCGTCGAGGCGCAGCACGCCGACCTCGCCGTGCGGAACGGGCGCGAGCGTCTCCGGATCGACGGGCGTCGCGCGCATCCACGGGGGTACGCGGAGGGCGCGCGGCGCGACGCTGCGTCCTCGGAGCGCGTCGGCGAGCGTGCCTTCGTAGAGCTGCGACGAGAGCTCCGTCATGCCGTATTCGGCGATCGCGAACGCGTCGGGCACGCCGTAGCGCGCGGAGAGCAGCGCGCGCATCGCGTCAGGCTCGAGCGTGCGCGTGCGCCCCTTGAAGCCGCCCGTCTGCATCACGCGCGAGCCGGGGGGCAGCGAAAAGCGCTGTGCGCCGAGCGCGTCATCGGCGAAGACGAATGCGAACGAGGTGCCGAGCAGCGCGACGGGCTCATCCGAGCTCGTGGCGCGCGCGAGCGC
>Ga0172372_10010581_pt1 | contig 11793 bp, 18 predicted proteins | sample LakKiv5m_2_FD_114544 | JGI IMG/M metagenome (GOLD analysis project Ga0172372, IMG submission 114544) | Freshwater microbial communities from Kabuno Bay, South-Kivu, Congo - kab_092012_9.5m | ecosystem: Environmental > Aquatic > Freshwater > Lake | place: Democratic Republic of the Congo... | reverse complement strand
TGCGCCCCCACTAAAAAGGGGAGGATTACCGGGTGTTTTCGGGGGAGCGCGAAAGATTCGAACACTTGATCCGTGCTGCGAGAAAAAACTGTTTGGAATTCAGTGGTGGCGATTCAGGGATTCGAACCCCGGACCTGCGGATTATGATTCTGTCGCCTCAACTCTAAGGCCACAGAGGCTAACTCTCACACGTGGCATGTTTCTCTTAGTCACTATTTGTCAAGGGTATCAAGAGTAATTGTTCGATCCTTTTTGCCTAATGAGCCAGAAAAAGAATAACTTGAAAGTTCCTCTCTCACGATAATATCAACGTCAATTGACTTGCATTTTTTGGCGTCAGCGCGATTTATGTAATTCAAACCAACTTCAAATACACCACCGCCTGTGATTGGCGAAACCTGCGGGATAGTTTTGACGTTTACGTTATCAACGAGATCTTCTTTGTTCATCAGCGATATTTGCACTTCTGGGTCCACAAGCCGCGATCTGCTTTTATTAAGAAAGAAACCTGCTGCAGTGAAACCAAATGAGCCGTCCTCGTTTTGTGTCGTGTACCCGCTAAAGCCTTGAAACTCAAGTCCGGGAAATACCTTCAAGTCCAAAGAGCTCAAAAGATAAAAAGCTTTCTCGCTACCTTTTTTATTTAGAGCGTGTTTTAAGATAGTCCAGCGAGTCTCCCTAATAAGGGTCGCAGTCAGAAATAACGTAGGTCTTAGACCATGTGCGTAAACGACGTCAGGGATGCCATATATTGCAACAAAACTCTCTGTGTCAACATCGCTGGTCCAGCTAACATCATCTGTTAGCGTTGTTGCATTTACGGAAGCGACTGCGCCCACTTCTGTGTTGACCGCATAATTTGTTTCGATAACGTAATTTTCGTCGGGATGAATTCTACTGGGCCTCTTAAACCCATTGATTGCTAATTTTCCAAAAAATATTAAACGGTTTCCTTCTTCATGCCCCGCTAATTTTGGATATACAATCTTAGATTTCGTAATTTTCGCCGATATCACAATCAATTCTCCTTTCACATCTGCGCTTTGACCCAAACGTCATTAATTTTTTAGGTAAACACCTTCCATATTTGCTATCAACCAGAAGATTAGACCAGATTTTTGCACGACAGATTTAATGTTCGTAGTTTTTTTAGCGATGGTTTGTAGATGAAATTAGCAAGAGAAAACCAGACAGTTCAAGGTCACTTAGGCTCTGAATTGCTGTAGTGCGCTTAATACACACTCATCGGTACTCAGAAAATCCTGATATTCGTTTCGGTTTAAAGCTAATTTTTGGAACCTTGAGTTTTCATCATTAAACTCAGACTCAGCTGATACGTCCATTTTTCTTCCACGTTTATCGCTATATATGCTTTTGAGTGCAGAGATATCGGTTTGGAACTCCTGGCGGAGTGCTCTTGGTCGCACGATCTCCACATTGGGACCGAATCCCCGTAGCCACCAACGTAATTGATTGCTATCCGGGACTGAGGCACTAACCTTTACCCATGAGTTATCAATTTTTTTGATTAGTTGATCTAGGGCTATGGGTGCTTCATACAGATGTATAGCGACATCGGCTTTCATCAGAAAGATAAGTTTTAGTATGTCTCGGCTACGCAGAAAGCCTAGATGGCCTTCTGAGATAAACTCATCAAGATTAAATCCAGGCGCCTTTGAAGCTTTTAGATCCATTACTTCGGCAGCAAGTACTCGATGGAGCGCAATGAGACGTACATCTTCGTGTCCCGTAAAAGTGCAAATAAGATAGCCTGTAGAATCCAAAATAACAAAAGCCAGTGGGTTTATAGAGTATTCTTTTTCAGCGCTTGCGCCGCGCGCCTTGTACACGACCTTCAGCTTTTTTCGCTCTAGTAAGGCCTCATAAACCGATTGTTGAACCTCGGGATGAACTACCGGTGGAATTAGCGTGTAAGAGCGAGAAATTACCCGGAATGAAGCTGACAGCACATCCTTCCTAGCAGTGGAAGTCTTGAGTACAGCCTTTGCCATTTCCGACCACGGAGTAAGGTGGTTTAGAACAGATTCAGGGATTGCGGAGCGAAGAGCCTGCTCCGCGATACCAAATGAGACAGCCGTCCATTCATCTAGGCTCGGAAGATCCATCTGTTGTGCATCCTTTGACCAAGACCAACCCTGAGGCTTGCTGTCATCTCCGACTAGCGGAAAAACGGTACTGAGTGCATTCAGATCCCTTTGAATGGTACGCAAAGTGGTACCGTGCCCTCGCTCCTCAAGTAGGCTAACCAATCGCCCGGTTGAGATCTTCCGCGGTAAGCGCGGAATCGCCCGAAGCATCAGCCACTGCCGCAGTAGTGTCTCTTTCATATTCACCCCCCCATGCGACGCTTTTTGTCGCATTTATCCGTAGTCTAGCACCCCCGTCGTCGCACCCAGTTCGTGAGCCACTTCTATGCGACATGATTTGTCGCTAACTACGAATAAACTCAGTTCACAAATTAACAGAGGCCGCTATGCGAAAAACGAAAACCGCTCTCGTTCTGATGATGTATCTACTGTCTGGATGCGCCACAACGGACATAAAAAACGAAAATAAAGTCGAATTAAACGGCGGTGCAATAACAATCACTTATTCAAAGGATGGAGAGTTTCGATCCCTTGAGTCTCGAGCGATTGCAAAAGTAACAAGTAGCCTTCCGAGTGCTCGTGACGAGGCGGCTACTGTGGCGACCCTAAAGGCACGCCGACAAATTATAGAGTTCTTCAAGACAGATATTGAAAGTGAACAACTCTTAAAAACTTTAACAAGTTCTAATCAAAAGTCAGAGGATTTGGGAAAGCAATTAAACGAATCGTCAGTAAAAGCTGATGTCAGCTATACGCTTCGAGAGACTCTGCGTCAGAAAAGCTCTGGGATCATTCAAGGTAGCTATGTAATCTCGGAAAAATATGACCCGTCTAGTAATCTAGTGACGGTCACGGTAGGCGTAGGAAAGTCAGAGCGTAGCGCCTTAGCGAATCTTAGAAGCTACCTGCAGTGATTGTTCGTGTCACTTTGGCATTTGCGCTCAGCGCTAACGTTTTGTTTATTACGCCCGTCCGTGCTGATGGTCTTTCGTGGGCTGCAATTTCCGTAGTTGTTCAGGGCGTTAAATTTTTATTCGAGCAATCAACACCTAAAGAGATTAACGTAACGGCTACTGGTTATGGTTCAAGTGAAAAAGATGCGGTGCATAATGCTCTTGTTTCTGCAGTAGCTCAAGCCAGTGGTGTCTTAGTTGTTTCTGATATCACCACCGAGACGGAAAATGTAACAAAATCTATCGGACTTCAATATTCCTCGGGAAGCGTGAAAAACTACAGTGTCCTGGGTTGTTCTATCAATGAACGGGTAGAGTGCAGGATTCAAGCAGTAGTCTCGACGCAAGCACTGCAATCCAATATCGTAAAAGCTAGCTCCTCAGATCCAGTAACTCACGATCTAAGGACTGCTTACGCACAGCTTCGAGTTGCTCGGGAGTCACTTATTCAAAGATATAGACTGACCGAGTACTACCTCGAGCGGCTAAGAAAGTATGGCATAAAGACGGAAGTAAAAAGCATTAAAGTAGTCTCATCAATATCAGGGAACGAAACTCTTGAGGTTGTTTATCAACTGTCTCTCGAGCCAGCTTTAAAAAAAGAGATTCTTAGATTCCTTGAGCACCTCGAGCGGGATACGAACGGTCGCGACACCGAAGGTGCTCGGAAGGGCGGCATTGACCCCCTTCCAGTATTTATCCAATGGGGTCCAACAGGGCTAAGAGAGAACCGTGTATTTGTCAACACCTACGATCAAGAGTATTACCGGCGGTTCCAAGAGCTCCTAACGGCGGATATAGAGATCTACGTCCAAGAGCTTGACTTGTGCGAGCGACTGCCTGTTAAAGGGTCGTTTATGACTTTAGACTGGTATGGCTATGAGCGGACGCTCATGGTCTCGAGGCCGGTAAATGGGTTTGAAGAAACCGAGCGCTTGACCTTTGTCTCGGGCCCCTGTCCAAAGGTAAGACAGCCGATAAGCGTTTTGATCGACGATGAGTTGCTGCACCGCGAAAAAGAACCGTCTAAACCGCCGTCCGAACAAGAGATTGGGCAGGCTCCAGGGTCGCCATATTACCTACTGGTCCTGCTCGTATTAGCTGTGCTCCTGTATTGGTTTCGCGTCGGAATCGCGAACTTCTGCATAGCCGTCGCAAAGCTCGCTGTCTTCCTAGCGGTTACCTTCTTGATATATCGACTAGTCACTTAACAAGCTTTAATATCTATACCTATCTCAACCGCACTCCCTAAAAGACTCTGACATGAATCAGCCCTCTCTAAAGGTCATCGTTCTTACGTGGAAACCTGAAATAAACGAGGACTTCGGGGAGGCCGATTTCAACCAGCTTGCCCAACAATGTTGGAGAGATGGTTTCGTGGAATCAAAATGGCGGTTTCTTACAAAGAAATATAGTGCTGGCGATCTCGTTATTGTGGTGCGCCAAGGTAAGCAGCCTGGTCTGGTTGCTTTCGGAAAAGTGACAACTAATGGGGAGCCGACTAAAGACTCCGGCTCACATTACGCTCATGTAAAACTGTCGCGTATGCGTGATTGTTTTGAGAATCCTTTTTTAGATAAGAAAGCGTTGTTATCGCTCGGAATTCGTAAGAGTCTCCTAGAGACGCAGGCAAGCGGAGGCGTTGAGCTTGATCAGGTTGAATGTACCGCACTGAGTGAGAAATTAAGAGCAACTCTGGATTCTGACCTCCTCGCCTGTTGTACAGCTAAAGCATGAAATTCATTGAGCAAGACGCCGAACAGGAAGAACTTGCACTCGGAGTCTCTGAGCGAGCAGCAAATATTAGAAACATCCTTTTTATGGAGTATGAAATGTCCGATGTCGAAATAACAATAAGTGGATCTGGTGGCGAATTTCAACATCATTTGATCGGTACGGCAACATTAAAAAAAATACTTACAGCGAGCAAAAAATTAGCTGTCGACGAGATCGTGTCCGAATTTCTTGACGGGGGCAAGCTGTTCGACGAAGCGCCAGAACCCGGTGTTTACGGATGTTTGTCTGACGCGAAAGTGACTGTCGATGGCAAGAAAATCAAGGTGATAAATTTAACGACTGCAAAGCAAGTTAATGACAGTAAGCCGGCATCAAACTACGGAAACTTTTACTACATTGCGCACGGAGAGGTTACGGGACGAGGACTAATTCAACTAAACGGAAAATTTGATCCTAAAAAACTTAACTTTGAGACGGTCGACTACAAAATCTTGGAAGGCTGGAAATGCGCATCGATTATATCTCGTGTTCTCTACGATGGAAATGAGATTGATATTGAGTGGACAGATGACGGGTTAGAGATGCGTCATGTTCTATGCTTTTACAAAACTGATAAAAAAGGTGCTTATCGAGATACGGATATTGCGCTAATGTTTAACGATGAAGAATCAGAGTGGAAGTTCGATTCTGATCCGATAAAAGATTTTTTGATTTAGCTGAAACCAGAGTAAAAAAGGAGAAATTACACTGTGGCAAATTTAACTATCACGCTTAATGCGCGGTTCACAACCACAACACTTCAGGTTCATGACGACAAGAAATTTGAGGAAGTATTTCTCAATCCAAAGAAGAGTAGTGATCTTTTTAACAAAGTTTCCAAAACGGAAATTTCGTTTGAAGTTGTTTCGACGAACGAAGACGCCGAGGCGTCATTTCCCTTCTTTGCCAAAAATGGGACGCACGGTTCGAAATTCGAGGTAACTGTCCAATCGGACGGCTCACTCTCGGCGAATATAGAAGGGGAGTTTACTGTCGCAATGCGGCAAGGAGCCGATAAATCCCTGAAAAAGTTAGCTAGTAAACTGGATTTGCGTGTGCGAGGAATTATGTGGAAAGGCGGTGCTTACAACGGATTTATGGCCTGGGTAAAAGATGGAGACTTCGAGCAAAATTCGACATCATGGTATGAAACATTCCCGAAGATAGAAACGTTCTCTATCAAATAATAGGCGTGATGTTTGTTTGGCTTGATTTCGGACATAAATGAAAGGAGGAGCGTCTATGATAACTTTCAGGGTTACTGTTGATGTCGATGGTGAATCGGTTTATTCACACGATCTTTCACATGAAGAGGTGTCAAACTTAGTGTCAAATGCACCTGATCATGAGTCGAGCGAACGGCTCTATTTCTACGCAGCGCAGCATCCATCAAGCTCGGTGCGAGAAAATGTTGCATACAAAGATAAGTTGTCTGAAGAGATTGTTGGGATCTTGGCTAAAGATAAAAGCGTGGCAGTCCTGAGAAATCTAGTCAGAACGGCAAAGTTTCGAGATATTGCCTCGCTCGAGTTGCTGCAAGCCCTCATCGGGTTAGACGTTGAGATAGCAACTTCGATTGCGAGTGATATCGAGTCATACGCGGAGGCAGGCAGTCTCGCCCTAGCAAAGATCCTTGCCGAACATGCGGATCCAGCCGTTGTATTGAGTCTTGCCGGAAACTATAGGGCGCCCAAAAAAATCCTGGAGGGATTATTGAGGTACCCAGACCCTCAGGTAGCACGGGAAGCAAAGCGGAGCCTAGATAACTAAGGGGATTGACGACTAAACGGATATCCTTTAACGTTACCTGTCATAAAAGAGGGGAATAAAATGTCTGCAAACGTCGAATTTAAATTAGTCGTAGTCGAATCAGGCAAGGAGATCGCATCAAAGGCGCTCTCCTACGAAGATGTTTATGGAATTATTTCCGGACTTCAAGATAACGACGGTAATTCTAAAATTTTTGAAGTTGCTTCAAAGCACGCCGCATCAAATGTCAGAGAACAAGCAGCATCGAAAGACCATCTCTCTGAAGTTGCAATTAAGGCCTTGGTGAACGATCCATCAATAAATGTTGTTCGAAGTCTTGTTAGGTCTCAAAAGTTTAAAGGCTCTGTAGATCAGAAAACTCTTGAGATGTTGATCGATCGAGACCCAGAAGTTGCGCAGTCAATTGCTGGCGATCTGGATTCTTTTTCTGAAGCAGACCAGAACTCTCTTGCACAGAAGTTAGCATCGCATTCTGACCTTACTGTTTTAAATGCTTTAGCGAGTAGTTATAACACACCAAAAAAGATTCTTAAAGCTTTGTCTTCGCACTCTGATCCATATATTGCTTCGCAAGCGAAGGAGCAGCTCGACAATTCTTAGTGGCCATACAGAAATTCGCTCGGTATGCAGCGTGTTACCGGGTGGCGAGTTCCTACCGGGGCGTTCGGTTTTCAGGTCTTGGCGTTAGAACCTCCAGCGGCTATAGCGCAGGGCTTGGCGTTTTCCTTGCTTACTCGGCCCTGGAATCTTGTTGCGAGGCTGTAGGTCGAAAGGTCTCAACAATTTGTGTATTTGATCCGCTTCTCGCAGCAGAGTTGCGATCGACTGCACACGCTTCACTCGCTTCCATGCGTGATGAACGAAACGATCGGCAATTACGGATGAAATTCACTGATTTCGTAGAAGGTAAGACAGACGACGTAATGCTCGTAGTTCGCGTCATTCGACACTTAGTCGCGCACGCTGCATTTACGGCGTGGGGGCATCACGCAACAAGCCTCAAAGTCGCAAAGCTGTACGACAAACTTTCTGAAATAGTTCTTTTGCACTCAGATAGCGTTCTCCAGCAGAGACTTTTAAGGCTGACACGCGACAGTCGTGGAATCTAAACAATGGATCGAATACGGAAAAACCGAGATTAATCGCTTTGTGATGACAGTGCCCGACGTAACCGACTGCTTGGACGCAATAAAATTGCACTTGAATATGACGGCCCTGATCACTACGATAAAGTGGCGATTCAGGGCACATAGGTTTTTCTTAGCCGACTGCCTAAATTGTCTATTTTGGAAGTCAGTTGAAAAGTCGCTAAGACGCTAAATCCGAGCTCAAACAATAGTCCGATCTATAAGTCTTAAGATGTGCAAATGAACTACTTTTTGCTAAAAAGAAACCCAGAAATTGGCGGGAGACTCGGTAAGAAACTCAGCTCAAAAGGCTCTCATTGGTATGTTAATACTCGCAATGGAGGCGCTCCGGCTCACAGTAACATTTTGAACAAAGGGGATTTGGTTTATCTCTGCGAGAAAGACTATGGAATCTGGGGCAAGGGCGAGGTAAGAGATGTGCGATTCACAGACTCGCCCTTAACGTCTCTCAATGCCTTTCTTAACTACGTGGATCAATCAAATCTAAAAAATCAAGCGTATTGGGGCCAACTATTTTTAAAAAATGTAAGAAGGCATCTGGAAAACAAGACCTTTGAGATGTTTGTTTGCGAGTTCCTTCTTGATCAAGAAACATTGGACACGCCAATTATCACGCATGACTTCAAGGACCGAAATTCGTTCCAAATGCTCTCGGTACCACTGGACGACTACGAGTCCAAAACCGCCTTAGGATGGGACGTTGCTATACCAACCTCGCTTAGGTTTAGAGTGTACATGCACTACCAGGTTTATCTAAAGTCTTTTATCTTCGATCTAGATCACGTGGTGCCTGCCAGTATTGGAGGCCCAGGAAATATCGAGGAGAACCTTTATCCATTAACAGCCAGCGTAAATCGAACAAAGGGTGACTCAATTCCAGATGGCCTTTTTTTTGTTGCACAAAAAAGCCGAGATCTTTTTCCATCACTTTCGAACAGCGCGATAAAAGTTTTACGACGCAACTCATCCGAGTTTGTACCTGGCCAATTTAGAAAGGACACCGCATCAAAAGAAGTGGCTAGAGAACTCATTTCTAGACTGAGGGAGCGCGGCATATGTAGGGAGGTAAAGGAATTTTTTGCTGAAGTTAAGAATTTTCAATATCCGGTTGGTGGTTGCGACCATTGCGGAAGAAAGTTCGTGAAGTAACGTTGCATGAGCAACGAATATGTAATGAGTCTGATATTCGCTAAAGGCTCTGGCAGGAAGGCGAGATCCTGATGATCGCAGCCGAATCAGAGGGAATGGTTAAGGATACACTGGTCTTTGAATTGCCCGAGGGGCGGGTTGAGCTTCTAAAATTCGCCAATGACTGGCAGAAAATTGGTTCAGCAGGGGCTGGGTAAAAGAAGTAGGCGTTTGATTATTACTTTCACGATCATCGGAGGAAGACCATGAAACAGCGATTAATTTATCAAGACGATAAAAGCAATAAGTTCTGGGAAGTGGAAGTCAAGGGCAAAGAAATGGTTGTGCGCTACGGAAAGATAGGTACTTAAGGTCAAGTCACCGTAAAGAAATTTGCATCAACCTCAGGCGCCGAAACTGCTGCAGAAAAAGCCATGACCGAGAAAATTAAGAAGAGATATCGCGCAGAACGAGACGAAAATAAGAAATTAGATGAGGCGCTAGTCGCTGCTGATGTGGCTACAATTGCAAGTAGATACGCAAAAAATTTTTTGAAAGACCCCAGAAATAAGGCTCATGTAGAAGAAAGCATTCTGCTTCTGTCTGCAAATGAAGAACTTGGGAAAAAAATATCCCCAAAAGCGTTAAGAACCACTATTGAAAAATTTATCAACGGCGGAATGTCCGAAAAAGATGAGCAGCTGTACGACGCTGCAATTTACGTATGCGCTTTAATTGCAAAACAAGTATGGGCAAATGATCCAGAAGATGAAGAAGAGGATGTTGAATATTCGATTGATTGGATTGAAAATCCTGATGATTCGGTACGTGCGGTAGTGCGGCCGACCTAAAGTTAGCCTTTTTCATCCAAATTTTTTTGGAGATGAATATGCCAAAACAGTACTTTGAGTTCAAAGCGATAGACCCAAGAAATATGAACGGCCATCAAGAGATTGCTTAAGGCAATGACTCACTAAACGAAGAAACCCCCCACCAACATTCGAAAAATCTGTCAAATTCACGCATCGTAAGCCTCGTGGTCGCACGGCATCCCCAACCTGTTAAGCGTTTTGAGTTTGGCTCACGTAGGAAAGACAGGCATTTATCCTGCAGGCCTAACGGACGATTTTTTTTGCGTGCGACCGACCCTTTAAAGTGCATTTCAAAACGACCTGCATCGACACTATGGTTAGTTATCGCTGGTGACTGAACAAATCCATGCCCCACAAAAGACGCGGTCGCCACGTCAAACAAAATAAACCAGTCATTCACCGCTAACCGGATTCGAGGTGGCATCCTACCGCTTCCTACGACAATCCCTGATAACCGAAAATCGTCGATTGTGTAAATTCTACTGTCAAAGCAAAGTAAAAAATATCTTCGCTCGTTCAAGCCAACGCCGCCTTCTATTTAATTTTTTTTAGTTTGATCTTGACTTCCCCGATAGGATAGCTCCAGTCGTAGTCAGGAAATAGTGTCTGTAAAGCATTTTCAAACTGCTCCCCGACTCCAGAATCTATATCGTCCCTCACGTCGTCGTCATCGAGGTATCCTTGCATCCCATCTTTTTGATCTCCATTAACGAAAAAGACAAGCTCGACTGATATCGTTTCATACTCAGGAAGCCATTTCGCGGCGACCGACACGTCGGTGTAGTCTTCGCCCTTAACGATCGAATGCCGTTCGATCATGTACTCATTGTTCGGGAGGTTCTCGGCAACAGTCGAACATACCGCATCTAGCGGGAGGGATGTTTTCACCTTTGTACTCGCCATGATTTCGCTCCGATTGTATGACTAAGATCATTGGTTGAGAGGCACCGAGAGGCTAGCCGTGTAGCAAATGGGGAAATTTGCAATATCGCCCACTGAATGTTGAGTATCGCCGACCGCCTAAAGGGAGTCAAATGTACGTTAAGTAAGCGTAGCGACATGGAACTTTCGGCCCTAGTATCTGGGGACAAACTTTTGAGGGCAAGTGTGAAGTTGAATCGAAACGAAAGTTTTGAACAGGCCAGAAACCGCTGTAAAGGGTGACCGCCAGAACAGCATATTTGCGGTTTGAAGGTGAGGCTCATAAGTCCTCGTGGAGACCGCCCCACACCGCAGACTGGGCACATACCGCTGATCAACCCTATGCGGCGAATGAAGCTACCCATTCCTAAAAACTTCCAAAAACCATCGGACCCCCATTGCGGTGCCATAAACCCAAAACACTGCAACAATGTATTCTATTGACAAAGGAATCTCGATACTTCGAACGCCAAATTCCGTTCCGAGAGCCAGGGCTATACCGAAGCCCGAGAGCTCAGATGACGACTAGTCTCGGCGGCGTTCAATCGGTACGGTGTCCGACCCCCAAGTTTTCGCCAACCCCCCCTGCCGTACCGAAGACAAAAAGTCAGTAGGTTCTGAGACGAAACGGGGTTTGAGGCAGTTTTCGGGGGTGGGTAGCCACGGGGTCAGTCAGGAGCCCATAGCAAAAAGCTCTGCGTGTTACGGGGCTCTGAGCGCCTGACAACCCGTCTGAGCGAGTTAGCAGGACTTGTTCTGGCGGAGCGCAAAAGATTCGAACACTTGATTCGCGCTGAGAGAAAAAACTTTTTGGAATTCAGTGGTGGCGATTCAGGGATTCGAACCCCGGACCTGCGGATTATGATTCCGTCGCCGTAAATTTGAGATCCGAAGTACGGGATTCGGGCGCTTGTTGCATGCGGGTAATAATGCGGGTATCAGGTCACTCGTAATATTAAATAACTTATTGATTTTTAATAGATTTTTTGTTAACTTCGAATCCCACCCTCTCCGCCAAAGACTTGTTTTAGGAGATCCGAGAAAGTCCAGAGAAGTACATAAAGCCTTGATTTTCAAGGCTTTTTTGTTTCCTGACAGAAGTGATTGATGCTGTCGC
>Ga0172372_10010579_pt1 | contig 11793 bp, 9 predicted proteins | sample LakKiv5m_2_FD_114544 | JGI IMG/M metagenome (GOLD analysis project Ga0172372, IMG submission 114544) | Freshwater microbial communities from Kabuno Bay, South-Kivu, Congo - kab_092012_9.5m | ecosystem: Environmental > Aquatic > Freshwater > Lake | place: Democratic Republic of the Congo... | reverse complement strand
TGCGACGAAGGTTGCGACGAAGGTTGCGACGAAGGGTGCGCGGAAGCATCCCGAAAACGATTCGCCAAGTTCGAAGATTGTGGCGCGGAAACGGGCCTCTCGCCGATAATGTGGCGTTGCTCGGGACCTTCGAGGACCCGGGCTGGTCCGTCCCCATTCCACCCCATCGCATGGAGCGCGTGGCGCGTGCAACAGCCAACCTCTATCCCTTTGTGTCAGGAGATTGCGGCGCAGGAAGCCGTCCGCACCGGCCTTCCTGAGTCGTCCATGAAGCAGGCCCGCCCGCATCAGTCGCCCGAGTTCACGTTCGCGGGACGCCGCGTCCACTTCATCGGAGTCGGCGGCTCCGGCATGAACGGCCTCGCGCTGATGCTCGAGCGCCGCGGCGCGATCGTCACGGGATCGGACCAGTCCGACGGCGCGGCCATCACGAGGCTCGAGCGCGCGGGGATCCCGGTGCGCGTCGGTGCGGCGATGCGATCGCTGCCGCAGGACACGCAGCTCGTCGTCGCGTCGGCCGCGATCAAGGGCGACCATCCCGAGATCCTCGCGGCGAACGACAAGGGGATCGACTGGATCAGCTACGCCGAGGCGCTCGGCATCGCGCAGCGCGGAAGCACCGCGGTCTCGATCGCCGGAACGCACGGCAAGAGCACCACCACCGCGATGACGTCGTGGGTCGGCATCCGCTGCGGTCTCGATCCGAGCGTGATCGTCGGCGCGACCTGCGACCAGATCGGCGGCGGCTCGCGCACCGGCGCGCGCGTGATCCCGACGGGCGCGCTCGAAGGCCGTCCCGGCATCCTCGTCTGCGAGGCGTGCGAGTACAACCGCTCGTTCCACCAGCACCGCCCCACCATCGGCCTCGTCAACAACATCGAGGAAGACCACCTCGACTACTACAAGTCGCTCGACGAGATCATCGAGAGCTTCCGCGATTTCGCGCGGATCGTTCCGCCGGCGGCGCAGGGCGGCAAGCTCCTCATCGCCGAGGACGGCGCGCACCGCCGCGAAGTGACCGCCGGCCTCGACTGCGAGGTCGCGACGTTCGGCTTCTCTCCCGAGGCCGACTACCAGGTCGTCTACGACGCGCAGGTGCACCGGGTCGGCGTGCTGTGGCGCGGCCACTGGGTCGCGCAGTGGACCAACCGCATGCCAGGTCCCCACAACGCGCTCAACAGCGCGGCGGCCGGCATCATCAACAACTGGCTCGGCGCCGACTGGGACGACATCACCGTGGCGCTCGCCGAGTTCCGCGGCCTCGACCGCCGCAGCCAGAAGCTCGGCGATCGCGTGCTTCCAGGCGCGCGGCACGTCGAGGTCTACGACGACTACGGACACCACCCGACCGAGTGCGAGAAGACGCTGCGGGCGCTGCGCGCCGCCCATCGCCCGCGCCGGCTCATCTGCGTGTTCCAGCCGCACCAGCACAGCCGCACCCGCTTCCTGCTCGAGCAGTTCGCGACCAGCTTCCGCGAGGCCGACGAAGTGCTCGTGCCGCAGATCTACTTCGTGCGCGACAGCGAGGTCGACAAGACGCGCGTCTCCGCGCAGGACCTCGTCGACCGCCTCATGGCGAAGGGCACGTCGGCGATGCACATCCCGACCTTCGAACTGATCGTCGAGCATCTCGAGGCCAACGCCCGCGACGGCGACCTGATCGTGACGATGGGCGCAGGCCCGGTCAACGAGGTCGCGGACTCGCTGCTCGCGCGCGGCGGCGCCCAGACGACCTATGCCCGCGCCGGCCACGAAGAGGTGGTGGCATGACCGTGGCGAGCCCGTCGAGCCTCTACGCTGACCTCGATGTCGAGGTGGAACTCGATGCTCCGCTCGGCGGGAAGACGTGGTACGGCGTCGGCGGCGCGGCCGACATCCTCGTGAAGCCGCTCACGCTCGACGCGCTCGCGACGCTCGCGCAGCGCTGCCGGCGCGACGGGATTCCCCTGCGCGTGCTCGGCTCGGGCGCGCACCTCCTCGTCGACGACGAGGGCGTGGACGGCGTGGTTGTGTCGCTCTCGACGCCGGTCTTCAAGGCGGTCGAGTTCAACGCGGACGGACAGGTCGAGCGCATGCGGGTGTGGGGCGGCGCCCAGCTCGAGCCTCTCATCCACCGCTGCGCGAAGATGGGCCTGCGCGGCATCGAGCAGATGTCGGGGATTCCCGCCACGCTCGGCGGCGCGATCCGCATGAACGCCGGCGGCAAGTTCGGCGCGATCGGCGACGTCGTCGACGCGGTGGCGCTGCTCGACGAGGCGGGCGAGCTGCGCGTCTACACCCGCGACGAGCTGCGCTTCGGCTACCGCGAGACGAACGTCCCTGCAGGCACGGTCGTGTGGGCGTCGCTCCGCGTCGCGGAGGACGATCCGGTGACGTGCCGCGAGCGGGTGATGGAGATCTTCAAGTACAAGAAGTCGACGCAGCCGATGGGCGCGGCGAGCGCGGGATGCATGTTCCGCAATCCGCTCCTTGCCGACGGCACCCGCGAGAGCGCGGGCAGGCTCATCGACCTCGCGGGCCTCAAGGGCCTGCGCGTCGGCAGCGCGCTCGTGAGCGAGACCCACGGGAACTTCCTCGCCTTCGACCGGCCCGCGGGCACGGTCGGCGCGCGGACGGACGACATGCGCCGGCTCGTGGAGCAGGTGCAGGATGCGGTGGAGAAGAGGTTCGGCGTGCGGTTGGCGACCGAAGTCGTCCACTGGCGCCGCGGGGGCCTGGCCGCGCAGGATTCGCGCGGAGTCGAAGAAGGTTTCCCGTGAAGGAATCGATCCACTCCGCCGTTCCCCACCGCAGCGCGCACCACGGCCACGCGAAGCCGCGCGTCCTCGTCCTGATGGGCGGACCCGATGCGGAGCGCGAGGTCAGCATCATGTCGGGCACCGAGGTGACCCGCGCGCTGAACCAAGGCGGCGGGTTCGACGCCGTTCCGCTCACCATCGACCGGATCACCCGCGACGAGATCCTCGCGCACAGGCCAGACGTCGTGTTTCCTATCGTGCACGGCCCGTGGGGCGAGGGCGGACCGCTTCAGGAGATCCTCGAGGAACTCCATGCGAGCGAAGGCGTCCCCTACATCGGTCCGAAGCCCCGCGCCGCGGCGATCGCGATGAACAAGCTCGCGACCAAGATGCACGCGATGCGGCTCGAGATCCGCACGCCGCGCTCGCGCGAGGTCCGCCGCCGCGAGGCGATCGACCTCGAGCCGCCCCTCGTCCTCAAGCCCTCGAACGACGGCTCGAGCGTCGACCTTCGCATCTGCCGCACGCAGCAGGAAGTCCTGCGCGCCCGCAACGAGCTCGAGCCGAAGCGCGAGATGCTCATGGCCGAGCAGTACATCGAGGGCCGCGAGATGACCGTCGGCATCGTGGACGGCGAGGTGCTTCCGATCATCGAGATCGTTCCCGCCACGTCGTTCTACGACTACGAGGCGAAGTACTTCCGCGACGACACCCGCTACGTCGTCGACCCGGAGCTTCCGGCCGACGTCGCCGAGGAGATGCGCAACGCGACGCGCGGCATCTTCTCCGCGCTCGGACTCCGCGACATCGCGCGCGCCGACTTCATCGTCGACGCCGAAGGCGCGTGGTTCCTCGAGATCAACACGGCGCCGGGAATGACGACGCACTCGCTTGTCCCGATGGCAGCACGGCACATCGGCATCGAGATGCCCGCCCTCTGCACCAAGGTCGTCCGCGCCGCGATGCAGCGCGACGACGACCCGAATCCGACGATCGCCGTCAAGGTTCCCTCGGTCTGACCGACATCACACCCGCCCCGCTTGCTTCAAGGAAGGCCACGGATGGCCCGCAACACACGAAAGAACCAGTCCTCCCTCGCCGACCGCTTCGACGCGCTGCGCAGCAGCCTGCTCTCCGGCGGCGCACGCGCTTCCACGATCGCCGCCATCGCGGTCGGCGCCCTGCTCTCCGCGCTCCTCTTCTGGGGCGTGCCGAAGCTGCGCGAGCGTCTCGACGCGCGCGTGATGGCGGTCGGCGGCACTGCGACCGTCGGCTACGTCGCCGCACCCGCGTGGTTCGACGGCAAGCGACGCGCCGAAGTCTCCGAGCGCGTCGCGATGGCCGTCGGCGACGGTTCGGTGCTCGACCCGAACCGGCTCGCGAAGGCGCGCGCGGCGCTCCTCACCACCGGCTGGTTCCACTCGATCGAGCAGGTGCGCCTCGCCGACGACGGCGGCTTCCTCGTCGAGGCGACGTTCGTGCGGCCTTTCGCCGTGGTCCGACACGGCGAGTTCGACTATCTCGTCGACGACGAAGCCCGCCTGCTTCCCATGCAGTGGACCGCCGGACACCGCCCTGCGACCCCGCACTACGTCGCGATCGTCGGCACGTCGGCGCCGAACCGCGGCGACTACGGATCGGTCTGGCCGGGCGCGGACGTCGCCGCCGGAATCGAGCTTGCGCGGCTTCTCCAGCCCAAGCCGTGGTTTGCAGAGGTCGCGGCGATCGACCTCTCGCAGTACCAGTCCGAGCGGACGCTCTCCCTCATCACCCGCCACAACGGGCGGCTCATATGGGGACGCGCGCCGACCGACCGCTCGGTCGCCGAGGTCACTCCCGACGCCAAGCTGCGGACGCTCGACTATCTCTACGCGACCGAGCGGCGCATCGACAGCGGCGGCGGGCGCACCATCGACCTTCGCGGCGACCTTGTGACGGTTCGCGCCGACGCTCCCGCCGCAAGCGTCTCGCCGCAGTGAGGAGAGACGAAATGGAAGCCCCTCCCGCGTCGGGGCAAAGCCCGGACGAAGGCCGAGTCGACACCGAAGACCGCGCCGCTGAAGAGGCCACGGCGCCGCGTCCGCTGTTCGTGCCGCGCGGACTCGTGATGCTCGCGGCGCTCTGGGTCTTCACCTCGTGGATCCTCCTCTTCGGCTTTCGCCCGCCGGTCCAGCCCCAGACGGCAAGCTACGGCCCGACCCTCGAGATCCTCTTCGCGTCGGTCGGCGTCGGCATCGCCGTCGGCTGGCCGCTTCTGCGGCTGTCCGCGCGGCCTTCGGCCGCACCGCTCCTGCAGTCGGCCCTCGATGCGGTCGCCCTCGCCATCCTCCTCCAGGTCGTCGTATGGCCGCTGCGGCTCGTCAGCAGCTGGACGCTTCCGCGCACATGGATGATCGTCGCCGCGCTCGGCGTTTCGATCGCGCTGTCGGGCGCCGTTCTCGCGCTGACGGCGGGCTCAACACGCCGGCGCACCCGCACCCGCGCCATGGCCGCCTGCGTCGCGCTCGCCGCGCTGCCGCTCGCGGTCGGCATCGTCGGGGAGTTCATCGCGCCGACCGCCTCGCCCGACTTCGGCGCATCCGGTCAGTCGGCGTCCTCGTGGCGCGCGGCGCTCGAGTACCTCGTCCCGGTCAGCGCGCCGGCGCTTCTGGCCCGCTGCGCGGAAGCCGTCCCGCTCGACCCGACCGCGTCGGAATGGCGGCTCCTCCGCATCGGCGGCGGCGTCGGGGCGGCGCTCTGGCTCGCTGCCGTCCTGCTGAGCGGCTTCGCTCGGAAAGACCCACGTCGCCCCATGGACGCCGATCCGCTATCCTGATCGCGAACGCGGGAGCTTCCTCCCGCGTTGCCTGTTTTCCCGAGGACCGTCTCAATGGACTTCATCACCGCTGAAGAGAAGACCATGCTCGTCGAGAAGCTCTCTGAGCTACGGGCCATGGACAAGCAGCTCATCCAGCGCATCGCCGACGCGCGCGCGCTCGGCGATCTCCGCGAGAACGCCGAGTACCACGCTTCGCGCGAGGACAAGGCGATGAACGACGCCAAGATCAAGGAAATCGAGGAGCGGCTCAACCGCGCCCAGGTCGCAGACTCGAGCGCGCTTCCGCAGGACATGGTGTTCGTGGGCGCGATCGTGCGCCTTCGCGACGAAGACGTCGGCGACGAGGACCTCTATCGCCTCGTCGGGCAGTCGACCGGCCGTTTCGACCTCGACTACATCGAGGTCACGACCACGAGCCCGATGGGCGTTTCGCTGATGAAGTCCCGCGTCGGCGAGACGATCCGCGTCGATCTTCCGCGCGGCGTCAAGCGCTTCACGATCATCGCGGTCGAGATGTAGCGGCGTTCGCGCGATCGATCACGACGCGCCGGCCCGGCGCATCGACGGTCTCGGTCGCCACGACGCCATCCGCAAAACGAACCGTCACGGTGGCCGGCACCGAGCCCTTCGGCAGCCCGAAGTGCGCCTCGGGCGCGTTGTTCGACTGGAACGGCCCGCCGCCCACCATCCAGCGACGCTGCGTGGCGCCCTGTGCGGCGAGTTCGATCACGGCGCCGACCGCGTGGCGGTTTCCGACTCCCTTGCGGGTGTCGCGCGGCACGACGATCAGCCAGTCGTCGGCGCGGTCGTGGTCGTTGCGCAGCACCTGAAGCGGCTCGTTCAGCCCCGCGACCACGGCGTCGACGTCGCCGTCGCCGTCGAGATCCGCGAAGACGACCGTGCGGCCGACGTGCGGCTCCATCTTCCATGCGCCCGCCTGCGAAACCGCCGCGAAGCGCTGGCCGCGGCGCTCCATCAGGAGCGGCGGCTGCGCGTACTCCGAGTCCATCGACGTGCGCGTCGCCTGCGGATAGACGTGGCCGTCCACCGAGAGCATGTCCTCGTCGCCGTCGTGGTCGAAGTCGAAGAAGCCAGCGCCCCAGCCGACGAGCGTGCGGCTCGGCGCGCCGAGTCCGAACTGGTTGGTGCGGTCGTCGAAGTTGCGGCCGTCGAGGTTCAGGTGCAGCGTGTTGGTGTCGCTCGAGAAGTTGGTGGTGAAGACGTCGGGCCGCCCGTTCCCATCGACGTCGGCGACGGCCACGCCCATCGTCGCCTGCTCGTTGCCGGCCGAGTTGACGGCGATGCCCGACCGCAGTCCGTCGTCGCGGTACCTCCAAGGCTCCGTGGGCGTGAAGAGGTTGTTCGCCTGCGAGTCGTTGCCTACGAAGATGTCGGGCTTGCCGTCACCGGTCAGGTCGAGGATCGCGAGGTTGAGCCCGAAGCCGGGCTTCACGGCGAGGATGCCGCTGTCGGCGCTCCGGTCGACGAAGGTGCCGTCGCCGCGGTTCTCGTAGATCGCGTCGGCGGCGGCGGGATAGCCGTTCGGGCCCGCGATCACGCGCATTCCCTTGAAGCTCGCGGGCGGCAAGGGCTTCGCGGGGTCGAAGCCGAGATAGTTGCAGACGTAGAGATCGAGGTCGCCGTCCAGGTCGAGGTCTGCGAAGGCCGCGCTCGTTCCCCACCGCGGGTCGCGGATTCCCGCGCGCTCGCTGATGTCCTCGAAGGTTCCGTCGCCCTTGTTGCGCAGCAAGACGTCGGGGCCGTAGCAGGCGACGAAGATGTCGTCGTGGCCGTCGGCGTCGACGTCGCCGACCGCGACGCCGAAACTCCAGCGCCGATGGCGGATGCCGCTTGCCTCGGTGACGTCGGTGAATCGCAGTCCGCCGTCGTTCCGGAAGAGCCGCGCGCCAGGCCCCGCCTCGGGGTCGGCGAGCGTCGCGCCGTTCGGCACGAAGAGGTCAAGGTCGCCGTCCGAGTCGAAGTCGATGAGGCCGAGCCCGCCGCCCTTCACCTCGAGCACCGTGGTCGGCGGCGTCGCGCCGCTCGTCGTGACGATCGAGAGACCGCTCGACGCCGTCACGTCCGTGAAGCGGATCGCGCCTTCCTCGTCGGCCACCCGCGAATACGCGGCGGCAAGCGCGACGGCGACGGCGATCACGGGCGCGATCACGGCTTCGCGCCCTCGGTTGCGGGCGGCACGGCCGGCGATGCGTCGGGCTTCGCATCAGGCTTCGAATCGGGCTTCGAATCGGGCTTCGAATCGGGCGCGCCGTCCGGCGCCTTGCGTCCGAGCGCCTCGAGGATGCGCGCGGCGTTCGCGCGCGCCGCGTCCGCCTCGTTCGTCTTCCCAAGCCGATCGCGCACGCGCGCGAGCTTCGACCAGGTCTCGTGCTGGACGGCGCTTGCCTTCACCGCGCGCTCGAGCAGTTCTTCAGCCTTCTCGACCTCTCCGCGACGCATCGCGACATCGGAGAGACGCGTCAGCACGCGCGCCTGGCCGACCGCATCGGGCTTCGGCCCCGCGGAGAACCCCTCGAGCGACTTCGTGAGCGCCTTCTCGGCGTCGTCGATGCGGTCTTCGCCGATCGCGACAAGCCCGAGGCCGAACAGCGTGTCGGGTTCGTCCGGCACATCCTTCGAGTGCTTCTCGAACGCCTTGCGCGCCGCCTCGAGGTCGCCGAGGTGGTAGCAGCACCACCCGAGGAAGTGCGCGGCGTGACGCCGCTCGGGAAACGGCTGTGACGAGTCCCGCGCCCGTTCGAGAAACGGCCGCGCCTCCTCGTACTTCTTCTGCTTCTGGAGCGCGATCCCGAGGATCGCGGCCGCGCGGTCGATGTCCGCCCGCTCGCCGAGGACCGTGCGCGCCGAGAGCGCTGCGACGTCGAAGCGCCCGCGCGCCATCATCTTGAGCGCGGCGTCGAGCCTGGGGTCGTCGGGGAACGACGCCGACACCGGAAGGTCCGCGGCGGGAGGCGGGGATCCGCCCGAGGGCGCCCCGCCTGTCGGCGGCGTCGCCGCGGACGCTGCGGCGGCAAACAGCCCGATCGCGGCGCCCAGCCAGCAGGTCCGAAGCCCTCTCGGGCCGTCAAAGAAAGGGTTGGAGCGCGGCATTCTCGGCACTATAAGTGCCGTGCCCCGCGGCAAGGCGGTAAGGAAGAGGTCCGATTCCGCGATCTTCGGACCCGGGCCCGTCCGAGACTGTTGCGCGAGCGCTGAAATCATGTGTTTCGTGCATGATCTCGAAATACCCTCTTCCATTTCACGTTTCGGTGGATAACTTAACCGAAGGTCTTGGAAGTTCCGCTCGATGCGGAGGTTGCCAAGGTGGACGAGCGGCGGCGCCAGAGTCGGGAAGTTTTCGAACGATTGTTGAGAGCGCGTCGGCACTCGCGCGGAACCATGTGAGCGTTCGCCCGAACTCTCACCTTCAACGTCACGCCTCCGGAACCTCGCCTCCAGTATCTCGCGTAGTCGGCAAGTCGGGTCCGCAGCAGCGGACAGCCAGAGTCTGAACGAAGGAACCAGCATGCACAAGACTCGTCTTCCGTTGGTCGCGATCGCCGTTGCAGGCGTTGCAACCAGCTCGTTCGCCGGCGGTCCCGATCTCCAGCCGAAGGCGGGAGGCCCGCTCTCCGGGCTGACCTCGACCCAGCTCCAGCTGTTCAACCAAGGGCGCATCGACTACCAGACGCCGTTCGGCGCCGCGACGGGCCTCGGCCCGATCATGAACAAGTCGAACTGCCAGTCGTGCCACTCGAATCCGATCGGCGGCTGGGGCTCGATCTCGGTGACGCGCTTCGGCGCCGACGACAAGGGCGAGTTCATTCCGCTCGAGGAACTCGGTGGATCGCTCCTCCAGAGCCTCTCGATCAACGTCGGTTGCCGCGAGACCATCCCCGCCGAGGCGACCATCATCGCGACCCGCGTCACCAACTCCTCGATGGCCTTCGGCCTGATCGAGGCGATTCCCGACAGCGCGATCGCCGCCAACGCCGATCCCGACGACGCCGACGGCGACGGCATCTCGGGCCGCGTCCACTGGGTGCTTCCGCTCGAGTCGAGCCCGAAGAGCCCGCTGCGCGCCGGCCGCTTCGGCTGGAAGGCGCAGGTCGCGACGGTGCTGAGCTTCTCGGCCGACGCGACCCGCAACGAACTCGGCATCACGAACGCGCTCATCCCGACCGAGAGCGCACCGAACGGCGACGCGGCGCTCCTCGCCTCGTGCGACACCGTCGCCGATCCCGAAGACCACGCCGACGACTCGGGCTTCACCTTCATCGAGCGCGTGACGCACTTCCAGCGCTACCTCGCCCAGCCGCCGCAGACGCCGAAGTCGGGGATGAGCGGCGAGGCGGTCTTCAACGCGATCGGCTGCAACAAGTGCCACGTCGCCGAGTGGACCACCGCGAACGTGAAGGGCCTCGAGGCCGCGATCCGCAACCAGACGATCCGCCCCTACTCCGACTTCCTCGTCCACGACATGGGAACCCTCGGCGACGGCGTGCAGGACGGCGACGCCAACGAGCAGGAGATGCGCACCCCGACCCTGTGGAACCTCCGCACACGCGACCCGATGCTTCACGACGGCTCGGTGTCGGGCGGAACGTTCGCCGACCGCGTCTCGGCTGCGATCGTCGCCCACGGCCCGTTCGGTGAAGGCGCAGCCTCTGCCGCGGCCTTCGACGCGCTGGGCGCTTCGGACAGGTCGAAGCTGATCGCGTTCCTCGACTCGCTCGGCCGCAACGAGTTCGACTTCGACGGCGACAACTTCGTCGATCTCCTCGACTTCGCGACGCTCGTCGCGTGCAAGACATCTTCGGGGGTCACTCCCGACGACGCCTGCGCGATCGGCGACATCGACCAGAACGGCGCGATCGACACCGTCGACGCGACAGCCTTCGTGGCTGCGTTCGTCCGCGACGGCAACGACGCCCCCGCCGACTGCGACAACGACGGAATCGACAACCTCGTCGCGATCTTCAACGGCGCGCCCGATGTGAACGGCGACGGCATTCCCGACAACTGCCCTGCCGCCTGCATCGGCGACCTCAACAACGATGGCTCGGTCAACGCCGTGGACCTCGCCGCCATGCTCAACGCGTGGGGCGGCGCCGGAGGCGACCTGAACGGCGACGGCAACACCAACGCAGCCGACCTCGCTGCGCTTCTCAACGCTTGGGGACCGTGCTGACGGCCCGAGCTTCACAATCGACAGAAACAGCGACGTCGCGCATCAACGCAGACCAGACGGAAGACGGCACGATTCGTGAGTTGCCACGGCACTCGAAGGACGAACACATGAAGAACAGCAACTCCCTGACCCTCTCCCTTGGCTGCACGACCGCCGTCGTCGCCGCCGCCATCGCCGCGCCGGCCCTTGGCCAGTGGGTGACCTACGAGAACCAGACCTCGACCCGCCTCGTCGCGGCGTCGAGCCTCCTCGTCAACGACAACCTCGAGAAGGACTTCGCCTTCGGCGACTTCGACAAGGACGGGGACATGGACGTCGTCTGCATGCGCAAGTTCCCCGGCTCGATCCAGGGCGGCTTCCGCGACATCCTGTTCATGAACGAGAACGGCGTCCTCGTCGACCGCACCCTCGAGTACGGCTCGGCCGCCGACGCCGCGGGTTCGCAGGGCATGCTCGACCCCGTGAACGACCGCGACGTCAAGGCCTTCGACGTCGACAACGACGGCTGGCTCGACCTCGTGACCGCAACCACCATGAGCGACCACGTCAACGCGATGCTCGGCCAGCCGCGCGTCTACCGGAACCTCGGCGACGACGCCAACGGCAACTGGCTCGGCTTCCGCTTCGAGGACGCCCGCATTCCGCAGCTCTTCGCTGCGAACGGCTCGGTCGCCAACCCGCGCTTCTGCGACATGGCGATCGGCGACTTCACCGGCGACGGCTACGTCGACATCTTCTACACCGACTACGACACGCCCGAGACGAGCGGCACGATCTGCATCGACCTGAACGCCGACGGCGACACCAACGACGCGGGCGAGTGCCAGCAGAGCCCCGGCGAGACGGCTTCGCTCGACTACCAGAACAAGTTCCTCGTCAACCAGGGCGCGGCGAACCCCGGGTTCTTCGTCGACACGGGCACCACCCGCATGACCGCGGCGCAACTGTCGTCCGCCTTCGGCAACGCAGCGCTCGCCGCCGACATGAACGGCGACGGCAAGCTCGACATCGTGCGCGTGAACACGCTCACGGGCGGCCAGGATGTC
>Ga0172372_10010577_pt1 | contig 11796 bp, 6 predicted proteins | sample LakKiv5m_2_FD_114544 | JGI IMG/M metagenome (GOLD analysis project Ga0172372, IMG submission 114544) | Freshwater microbial communities from Kabuno Bay, South-Kivu, Congo - kab_092012_9.5m | ecosystem: Environmental > Aquatic > Freshwater > Lake | place: Democratic Republic of the Congo... | reverse complement strand
GAGGATGGCACGAACATACATGCTCTTGTTCATGATGAATATGTGCCGTGCGGTAACTGGAATAATTGCTGGTATAATGGAATAACTTACGCATCATCCTCGGATGGTGGTCAGAATTACTCACATACTGCAGCGCCAAACCATTTGGTTGCTGCCTCGCCGTACCAATCGCCTTATCCAACTACCCACACTCCTTTTGGCATTTTTGGCGGGTCAAACATTATCAAAAAAGATGGCTATTATTATGTGATGGTGCATCTTGAGGACCACCTGCTACAGCAATGGGGTGTTGGGTTAATAAGAACAGACAATTTAAGTGATCCAACGAGTTGGCGAGGCTGGGATGGCACAGGATTTAATGTGCAATTTGTTAACCCATACACAGCCTCCGGTTATAATGCAGCAGACAAAATTCTTGAGCCTATTTCAAGAAATGAGATTGGCAAAATGTGCGCGAGCATCACCTTCAACACTTATTTTGGGAAATATATGCTGGTGGACTTTACCTCCGGTATTGTCGATGGAGTTACCAAATATGGCTTTTTCTATTCTTTGTCTGATGATCTGATCCATTGGTCAACTAAGCGCCTGATTCTTCAAACCGCATCAACCTGGGCGGCCGGAGGTTCATATTACCCTTCGATCATAGACCATAATGACTTAACCAGAAACTTTGAACAGGCCGGTCAGAGTTGTTATCTCTATTACACCAAATGGAATTCAGGCACTTACGACAGAGATCTGATCCGGATTCCGGTTACGTTTTCTCAAACAACAGTAAATGGTTTTGTTGTAAATACTACCGGAGATGGGGATGATGCTACGCCAGGTGATGGTTTGTGCAAAACTACCGGTAATGTTTGTTCCCTGCGTGCAGCCATTCAAGAGGGGAATACCCGTCCTACTTATGATCATTACGATGTCACAGCAATTCCGGTGACTTTCAATATTCCGGGTAGTGGCGTACAAACCATACAACCCTCGACTTATTTAACAGAAATTTTTTACCCATTAGACATCAACGGATACACACAAAGCGGCGCGTCCGAGAATACAAATGCCTTCGACTTGGGTATGAATACAGCTATCACCATAAAGTTGGATGCCATCAACGGTGGAGCGCATGCACTGGCTTTTCATTGCGGAAACAACACCCTGCGTGGAATGTCCATTGTGAATGGAAATGTCGATATGCTTTATGAACCGGGTTATTCCAAAAGCCGCAATAACAATCACGTAGAAGGGTGTTTTCTTGGGATGGATACAGATGGTCTAACGGCAGTTTCGAGTCTGCTGAATATTTATAATCAAGATTCAATTTTTATCGGTGGTACAACCAATGCTTCGAGAAACCTCATCGGTGGAGGCATCTATTTTAAGAAGTCTTCAAGCAATTTTATTTATGGGAATTATTTCGGCGCTACCATGGATGGATTGAGCTCCAGCGGTGCCGTTGCAAACTGCATTCAAATTGATGACTCCTGCAGCCTTATTAAAATTGGGGGTAACGATCCAAGTGAGAGGAATCTTATTTCGGGGGGGATTCAAGGGGTTATCGTCAATGGCGCGCAATCCTTTTCGAATTCAATTACTTCAAACTACATTGGACTGGCTGCAGACGGAATTTCAGGTCTGGGCAATCAGAGTATTGGAATTGCATTAACCGGAGCAACACATTCAAATAGTATTTCTGGAAATACGATTGCAGCGAATTCTATGGATGAAGCTGGGATTTGGCTGGATAATGCCTGGTCGAATAACATTGTTTCGAATTACATTGGTACAGATGTCACTGAAACCGCAGTTCTCGGAAATGGTGATGTCGGTACCTTCAGCGGTGGAATTCTTTTGATGGGAGGCAGTCATGACAATACGATAGGGGGCCTAGGTGCAGGTGAAGGAAATGTCATTGCCAACAATAATTTCGGGATCATTCTTCAGCCAGACGCAGGCACTGGCAATTCGTTATTATCGAACTCCATTTATAATTCGAGTGAACTCGCTATCGATATCGAAGGTGATTATTCACCTCTTCTCAATGACAATCTTGATGCCGATACCGGTCCTAATGATTTGCAGAATTATCCTGTGATTTCCAGTGCATATGTAACAGCATCACAAATTTCAATTAATGGAACACTCAACAGTAAAGCTTCCCGAAACTTCACGATACAATTTTTTGACAATGGATCTTGCAATGCTTCCGGAAATGGCGAAGGCAAAACACTTATAGGCAGCGATACACTTACCACCAATGCCTCAGGAAATGCAACTATTTCCTCGCATTTCAGCACATCAATACCTGCCGGGCATCAAATCACTGCCTTGGCTACAGATCAAATCACGAACAGCACCTCTGAATTTTCGTTGTGTCATAGCACTCAATCGTCCAGTCCGCCTCCTGTACCATCCATATCTGCAAACGGACCATTAAGTTTTTGTTCCGGAGGATCAGTCGTTCTAACGGCAAGTGTCTCCACAGCCTATCTCTGGTCAAATGGTCAAACAACCCAATCGATTACGGTGACTTCCAGCGGACAATATTCGGTTACAGTGTATAATGCGCAAGGTCTTGGATCAACGTCTTCCTTGACAACAGTAACAGTAAATATTCTGCCTACTATCACGATTTCAGGTGTAACAAGCGTATGTTTCGGTTCTTCGACAACTCTGACAGCCAGTGGTGGCAACAGCTATTCCTGGACAGGCGGACCAACTACGGCTCAATATGCTGTTTCTCCTGTTTCAAATACAACTTACACCGTAACGGGCACATCGAATGCCTGTACTGCAAGTGTATCACAAATTGTCACCGTAGTTTCTGCGCCAACGATCACGATTTCAGGTGCAACAAGTGTGTGCTCCGGTTCTTCGACAACTCTGACAGCCAGTGGTGGTAGCAGCTATTCCTGGACAGGCGGACCAACTACGGCTCAATATGCTGTTTCTCCTGTTTCAAATACAACTTACACGGTAACGGGCACTTCGAATGGTTGTACAGCTAGTGTTTCACAACTTGTAACGGTTGTTTCTGCGCCAACGATCACGATTTCAGGTGTAACAAGCGTATGTTCCGGTTCTTCGACAACTCTGACAGCCAGTGGTGGTAGCAGCTATTCCTGGACAGGCGGACCAACTGCGGCTCAGTATGTTGTTTCTCCTGTTTCAAATACAACTTACACCGTAACGGGCACTTCGAATGGTTGTACTGCAAGCGCGTCACAACTTGTATCGGTAGTTTCTGCGCCAACGATTACGATTTCAGGTGCAACAAGTGTGTGCTCCGGTTCTTCCACAACTCTTACAGCCAGTGGTGGCAACATCTATTCCTGGACAGGCGGACCAACTACGTCTCAGTATGTTGTTTCTCCTGTTTCAAATACAACTTACACTGTAACGGGCACTTCGAATGGCTGTACTTCAAGTGTGTCACAACTGGTGATTGTGAATGCTTTACCCAATATTCCTACAATTACAGAAACTTCATCCATACTTTCATCATCAACTGCAAACACCTACCAATGGTATTTGAATGGCACACCGATCTCAGGAGCTTCAGCACAAACCTATACACCTTTGTTATCAGGAGCTTATTCTGTCGCAATAACTGATTCAAATGGTTGTACCGCAATGTCGACAGATTTCCAATTTACAATGTCAGGATTGACGGAAGCCCAACAGAATGATGTTATCGAAATTGCTCCGAACCCGGGAAATGGATTGTTTTTCATTAAAATGCAAATGGATGAATTCATTTCATTGAGGGTAACAGATTCTAAAGGCGCTTTGATAGTGTCTTCAGATGTTTTTACAAATAAAATAGATTTATCTGATCAGGCTCCTGGACTATACCACTGCTCAATAATCACTTCAAGAGGAACTTTAGTTAAAAAATTAGTCCTGACTGATGGTATGGATTAGCGTGGAAAAGAATTTTTTTACGGTTCGATAAATTCTTATCGATCAGATCATACTTGTGTTTCAACTCGTGTTTGTTTAGTCGTTTTCGCCTGAATTCACTATCTTCGCAACCGCAAATTTTTACGGAAGCATGTCACAAAAATATCCTGAATACAAGAGCTTGAACCTCCCGAACGTCGCAACAGCCGTTCTGGAAAAATGGCAACAAGAAAACGTATTTGAACAATCGATCAGTACACGCGAGGGAAAAGCGCCATACATTTTCTTTGAAGGTCCGCCGTCTGCGAATGGATTGCCGGGAATTCACCACGTGATGGCGCGTTCGATCAAGGATATTTTTTGTCGTTACAAAACGCTGAAAGGATTTCAGGTTAAACGAAAAGCAGGGTGGGATACCCACGGTTTACCTGTTGAACTTGGTGTTGAAAAGGAATTAGGGATCACCAAAGAAGATATCGGAACAAAAATTTCGGTTGAAGACTACAACAAGGCGTGTAAAGAAGCCGTGATGCGCTACACGGACATCTGGAATGACCTCACAACCAAAATGGGATACTGGGTAGATATGGATGATCCTTACATTACCTACGATTCGAAATACATGGAATCCGTGTGGTGGTTGTTGAGTCAACTGTACAACAAAGGATTGCTTTACAAAGGCTATACGATTCAGCCGTATTCACCGAAAGCAGGAACAGGGCTTTCTTCGCATGAATTGAATCAGCCAGGATGTTACAAGGATGTTTCGGACACTACCGTGGTAGCGCAATTCAGAGTGAAAAAATGGAATGAAACCTCCCCCTTCATCCCCCTCCAAGGGGGGAAAGTAACGCATTTCCTCGCTTGGACAACAACTCCTTGGACACTTCCATCAAATACGGCCTTGTGCGTTGGACCAAAGATCGAATATGTGTTGGTGCATTCGTACAACCAATACACGTTCGAATCAATTTCGGTGATTCTCGCTAAGAATTTGTTGAGTTATCAATTCAGCAAGGGCTATCAGCAAGTTGGATCTGCGGAGGATTTGAGTGCGTATAATGCAGGAGAGAAAACTATTCCTTATTTCGTGGCATCTGAATGTTTAGGTTCCGAACTGGTTGGAATTCAATATGAGCAATTGTTGCCATACGCGCTTCCGGCAGAAACACCGGAAGAAGCCTTCCGTGTGATCAGTGGTGATTTTGTGACAACAGAGGATGGTACCGGAATCGTGCACATTGCGCCAACCTTCGGTGCGGATGATGCGAAAGTAGCTGCAGATGCCGGAGTGCCTTCTATGCTCGTCAAAGATGAACGTGGAAACCTTGTGCCTTTAGTGGATCTTCAGGGTAAATTTCGACCTGAAATGGGTGAATTGGCGGGTATGTTCGTGAAAAACGAATACTACAACGAATCGGAAGCACCTGAAAAATCTGCAGATGTACAGATTGCCATCAAATTGAAAACAGAAAACAAGGCGTTTAAAGTAGAGAAATACGTCCACAGTTATCCGCATTGCTGGAGAACGGACAAGCCGGTGTTGTATTATCCGCTTGATTCCTGGTTCATCCGTGTGACGAATGTCAAGGAACGCATGATTGCATTGAACAATACGATCAACTGGAAACCTGAATCTACGGGTTCGGGGCGTTTTGGAAAATGGTTGGAAAATGCGAATGACTGGAACCTTTCCCGCTCTCGATACTGGGGAATTCCAATTCCGATCTGGTCGACTGAAGAAGGTGACGAGCGCGTTTGTATCGGTTCTGCAGAAGAATTGAAAGTGGCATGCGATCAAGCAGTGCAGGCTGGATTTATGTCCAGTAATCCGCTCTCAGATTTCGAAGCAGGAAATATGAGTCGCGATAATTACGACAAGATCGATCTGCATAAGAATTATGTGGATCAAATCATATTGGTATCGCCATCAGGTAAACCCATGCACAGAGAATCGGATCTGATCGATGTGTGGTTTGATTCAGGGGCTATGCCGTATGCACAGTGGCATTATCCTTTCGAGAACAAGGATCTGATCGATGGAAGAAAAGGATATCCGGGAGATTTCATCGCAGAAGGAGTGGATCAGACACGTGGATGGTTTTATACCTTGCATGCAATAGCCACGATGGTATTCGATTCTGTAGCCTATAAAAATGTGGTATCCAACGGACTAGTTCTTGATAAGAACGGACAAAAAATGTCGAAACGACTTGGAAATGCCATCGATCCGTTTGATACACTTGCGAAGTATGGCCCGGATGCGACACGCTGGTATATGATTACGAATGCTCAACCCTGGGACAACCTGAAGTTCGATCTGGAGGGCGTTGCAGAGGTTCAGCGTAAATTCTTCGGAACACTTTACAACACCTATTCGTTCTTTTCGCTTTATGCGAACATCGATGGGTTTGACTTCAGTGACGCTGAAATTCCATTAAATCAGCGCCCGGAGATTGACCGTTGGATCATTTCAAAATTGAATTCGTTGATCAAAGAGGTGGACGCAGCATACAATGATTACGAACCTACCCGTGCAGGACGTTTGATTCAGGATTTCGTGAATGATCAGCTGTCGAACTGGTATGTGCGTTTGTGTAGAAGACGTTTCTGGAAGAGCGATGATGCACAGGATAAACAAGCAGCTTATCAAACACTTTATACCTGTTTGGAAACTGTTGCCATTCTCGGCTCTCCAATTGCACCATTCTTCATGGATCAGTTGTATGGCGATCTGAATTCTGTTACCCAAAGGCATAGTGCAACATCTGTTCATTTGGCTGATTTTCCTTTGGTGAATGAAGCGCGGATTAATCTCGATCTGGAGGCACAGATGGATATTGCACAGCGCACTTCGTCACTCGTTTTGGCCTTGCGAAAGAAAGAGAAGATCCGTGTGCGTCAACCGCTTCAGAAGATCATGGTGCCCGCGCTGAATTCTTCCTTTTCAGAAAACATCCTTCACGTAAAAGAGCTGATCCTTTCCGAAGTGAATGTCAAAGAACTGGAGTTGCTTGAAGAAGGTAACGGGATGTTGGTGAAGAGCATTAAACCAAATTTTAAAACCATCGGACCGAAATACGGCAAGCAAATGAAGTCGATTGCGGCTATGGTTGCACAAATGGATGCTGAAGGTATTGCAAACGTAGAAGCTAATTCCGGATGGCAAGGTATTATTGACGGAGAACAGATCGCGCTGGATCTTACCGATTTTGAGATAGCTGCTCAGGATATTCCGGGTTGGCTCGTGGCAACGGAAGGTGGTTTGACTGTAGCATTGGATATCACCATTACAGAAGAGCTAAGATCCGAAGGAATTGCTCGTGAATTAATCAACCGTGTGCAGAATTTGCGCAAGGATTCCGGTTTGGAAGTCACCGACAGAATTGTACTGAAAGTAGAAACGAGCGACTTCATTCGTGAAGCGGTTCGTTCCAATATGGAATACGTCTGTGCGGAAGTTTTAGCGAATGATATTCACTTTGAAGCAGTCAGTAATTCAGCGCTGATAACTGATCTTGAGGCTGAAGGGGATACGAAAATCGATCTTGTGAAGGGCTGATTAGAACTGAAGAAATATCCAAAGTAAAAGCGTTCCGAAGGAAACCAGCGCAAAAAGTAGTTCTAGTAAAACGGGTCTTCCCTTGAATTTTCCTTTGTTCCGACGTTTCTTAATTAAACTCGCCAAAACGATAAAAGGAGAAACGACATCTGTAACGAAAAGTGCAACCAGTCCAATTAATGAAATTGCTCCATAAAATGGGTCAACCAAAGTTAGCAGTATGGTCAGACCTGCGATCGCGAAGCCGATTATAAAAAAAGTACGCATCAGTGGTTCAAAAACAGGCTCAGTAATACGATCATCATTTAATTCATTAATATTTTCCTCCCGGTCGATAGATGAAGTATTTCCCTGTGACTTTTCTTTTTTCAGAGAGTCAACCTCAGCTTTTAGTTTCTGATTTTCAACGACAAGTCTTTCCTGTTGAATTCTTAAAAGTTCAGCTTCTCTTTCTTTTTGATTTTCCCGATACTTCTGAAGGTTCTCTTCACGTTCCTTCTGCAATTGTTCAGGTGTTTTGTTTTCGAATAAGGCTCCATTTGCGTAATGAATTGTGCTAATGGAAGTTCTGTCAATTTCCGTATTTGAAAATCCTCTATTCTCACATGGTGCGACGTAAATCTTTTTGCTATCCATACGTTCAACGCTTGCCAGTATGACAGAACCGTCTTTGTTTATTATCGTGTCACAAGGGTTGGAAATTTCAGTTTCCAATGCTGAAAGATCGTTTGAATTGCTGGCATAAGAGCTCTTCCATTGGATATCATATCCCTTGGTGAAATGTCGTTTTTGAACAGTGCAACTCGCTGTAAGAAGAATAAAAAGGAAAAAGTATCGGTTCAACAAATTCTCAATTAGATGGTAAAAGTAAGTGATTGGTAAGATACAGTCATTTGTGCTACATGATTAGCTTGTGGAAAAAATCTATGACATGCGAATCAAAACAAAAAAGCCGACAATTGCCGGCTTTTCGATGATTGAAAAAATTTCAATTACAATTCAAACTTGATACCTTGAGCCAAAGGCAAGTTATCCGTATAGTTGATGGTGTTTGTCTGACGACGCATGTAGATCTTCCAGCTGTCAGATCCTGACTCACGACCACCACCGGTTTCTTTTTCGCCACCGAAGGCTCCTCCGATCTCTGCGCCCGACGTACCGATATTCACATTCGCAATTCCACAGTCGGATCCTCCATGTGAAAGGAATGCCTCTGACTCTTGAAGATTGTTAGTCATGATAGCTGAAGAAAGTCCTTGCGGAACACCATTCTGTATCTTGATCGCGTTTTCGATGCCACCTGTATATTTCATAAGGTAAAGAATGGGAGCGAACGTTTCATGCTGTACCATTTGGTAGTGATTCTCTGCTTCAACGATGGCTGGCTTCACGTAGCATCCCGACTCGTAACCAGGACCTTCTAGAACACCCCCCTCCACGATGATCTTGCCACCTTCTGCAACCACATTTTTCAATGCGGAATTGTACATTTCCACTGCTGCTTTATCGATCAATGGTCCCACATGGTTGTGCTGATCCAACGGATTTCCGATACGAAGTTGCGCATAGGCCTTCACCAATGCTTCCTTCACTTTATCGTATACTTCTGCGTGAATGATCAAACGTCGCGTTGTCGTACAACGTTGTCCTGCAGTACCCACAGCTCCGAAAACCGCTCCCGGAACTACCATTTTCAAATCTGCAGTTGGTGTAATGATAATCGCATTGTTTCCTCCAAGCTCCAATAACGAACGTCCGAGTCTTGCTCCAACCGCAGCACCTACGGATTTCCCCATGCGCGTTGAACCTGTGGCAGATACCAATGGAACGCGAATATCTTCTGCCATCAGTTTACCGATTTCAGCTCCGCCGATGACAAGACTGGAAACTCCTTCAGGAACTCCGTTTGCATCGAATACTTCTTTTGTGATCTGCTGACAAGCCAGCGCTGTGATAGGCGTTTTTTCAGATGGTTTCCAAACACAAACATCTCCACAAACCCAAGCCAATGCCGTATTCCAGTTCCACACTGCAACCGGGAAGTTGAACGCAGAAATAATTCCTACAATTCCCAGTGGATGGTATTGTTCGTACATGCGGTGTCCTGGACGTTCAGAATGCATGGTCAAACCGTACAATTGACGTGATAAACCAACTGCAAAATCACAGATATCGATCATCTCTTGAACCTCGCCAAGACCTTCCTGCAGCGATTTCCCCATTTCATAAGAAACCAGTTTTCCGAGTGGCTCTTTGTAAAAACGAATCTTTTCTGCCAATTGACGCACTACTTCTCCACGTTTAGGAGCAGGCACCTGACGCCATGCTTTAAATGCTTCCTGTGCTTTCAGGATTACGGCTTCATAGTCAACTTCCGTAGCTGAATTTACAGACGCGATCAATCGTCCATCTACTGGCGAGTAAGAATCTATGCGTTCTCCTCTGGTTTTAAACCATTTACCTCCTGTAGAGGCGCCATTATTGATTTCTTCGATTCCGAGTTGTGCAAGAATTTCCTGAATACCTTGCTCTGCGATTACTTCAGCCATGCGGTCAATTGTTTAAGTTGCGATTTTTCGGCTGCAAAGGTACGTCAAAAAAGATGGAAACAAAAAGTCATTGACGATGTAAGATTAAATTTTGTTAATGTATGAGGAAGTTCACATGCGATCATGATTTCAAGTCTGTCGAACTATTTGTACCTTCGTGTCAAATTGACTGAGAATGCGATTAATGACTCTCCTTTTTTTGATTCTTTTTAGTTCATGCGCAGTGATGTTTCCTCGGCAAAACGGGGAAGTTAAAATTGTTGAAATTCATGGCACAGTGCACAAACCCTATTGTGGAGGGGCCAGACCTTCTCCGGATGTTGCTGCAGGGTATTATGAGCCTATGAATGGCCAGTCGTTCAATGTCTATCAGGGCGCAGAATTTTCAGTTGATCTGCCTATTATAAGGAAGTTTACTTTTGATCAGGAAGGGAACGCCACCCTGAAGCTGTTGCCCGGAAATTATGTGATCATGCATGCCGACAAACTGCTGCCATTGGACGAATTCGTCGCAAAAAATGGTGTTGCGCCGAATGAGCATTACAAGATAAAGGACGCCGGCTGTTTTAACGAATGGAAGAATACGGTTGATCTTTATCTGCAGGTTATCAACGATACCCTGATTGAATTTCGTCCCAAAGCAAAATGTTGGGTAGGAACCAATCCGTGCATGGAATATGTTGGTCCACCTGCACCATAAGTCAGTAACATCCGAACGATTCCCTATATTTGCACAAAATTTCAATCATGTCCGATCAAAGCAGAATTTCTACTGAACGTGCTCCTAAACCTGTAGGATTGTACCCGCATGCCCGAAAAGTTGGCAATCTGTTATTTCTTTCGGGAGTAGGTCCTCGCGTCGCGGGTTCAGATGCAACAGATTCAGAAGTGCCTGGTTTGAAGTTGGATAAAAACGGAAACTTCATTGAATTTGATTTCGAAGCACAGTGCAGAAGCGTCTTTGACAATGTGCGAATCATTTTGGAAGAATCAGGTTCAAGTTGGGATAAACTCGTCGATGTTACGGTATTCCTTGTAAACATGAAACGTGATTTCCATACCTACAACCGTGTTTACGCGGAATATTTTAAAGACAACCTACCATGTCGAACGACATGTGAGATCAATTCTTTGCCGACACCCATCGCCATCGAATTGAAATGTATAGCAACAATTGATTAACAAATGATCGGATTCATTATTCGCTGCGCATTAGCAGCAACAGCACTTTTCTTCAATACCTATTTGTTTACCAGCGGACATTGGGGATGGGGAATTACTTTCCTTTTCGTCACGGCGATCATTATTCTTTCGTTCTTCCGAAATGAGAACATGATCCTGTCGTTGAACCAGATGCGTCTCGGGAACACGGAAAAAGCTAAGAAATACATCAATCGTATCACGCATCCGCAATTGATGCCCCGCCGTCAGCATGCCTATGTGTTGTTTCTTCAGGCGGTCATGAATACCCAGGAATTCGGATTTGCGAAGAGCGAGCAGTACTTGCGTAAAGCATTAGCTATCGGATTACGCACAGGACAGGACAACGCCGTGGCTAGAATGCACCTTGCCGGAATCTGTCTTCAAACCGGACGAAAAAATGAAGCTGAAAAGCTGTTGGCTGAAGCTAAAAAAATGGATTCTTCAGGTATGATGCGCGACCAGATCAACATGATGCAGAATCAAATGAAAGCGGCGCCATCGAAGAATCAGATGCGTATGGCTCAGATGATGGGCGGACGCAAGAAGATGCCCCGAATGAAGTAAGATGTCGGCCGAACGTCT